>Ga0172375_10012090_pt1 | contig 10858 bp, 11 predicted proteins | sample LakKiv1m_FD_114537 | JGI IMG/M metagenome (GOLD analysis project Ga0172375, IMG submission 114537) | Freshwater microbial communities from Kabuno Bay, South-Kivu, Congo - kab_092012_11.1m | ecosystem: Environmental > Aquatic > Freshwater > Lake | place: Democratic Republic of the Congo... | reverse complement strand
CGCTTTTAGCGCCTAAATGCTCTACAATCACGCCGCTTATGCCAAAACCTAAAACGGCAGCAATCATCCCGGATGTATTAATTAACGAATTGGCTATTAAAAGCTCTTTATTATCTACCAGGTCAGGTATTATCGAAAGTTTGGCGGGGACAAAAAACCTTCCTATGGAAAAGGAAATGAATATAATCAGGTAAATGGGAGCTAGGTTCTTGGTATAGAACAAAAATAACGGAATAGCCAGGACTAACAGGCTGCGCATAAAATCACAGGCATACATTGTCCTACGCCTATCCCAACGGTCCACATAGACACCGGCTAAAGGCCCGATAAGAAATACCGGGATAATGGTAAAAGACAATATTTTGGCTATTTGTAAGGTTGATCCGGGAGCCCTAAAGTAAACAAAGGCGATTAAAGCCATTTGCCCAAGCCTATCTCCCAGCTGAGAGATAATCTGCCCTATCCACAATAAGAAAAAATTACGATTTCTTAAAACGTTTCGCAATCTAGCCATTTGGAATTTTAGCTTATCTTCAAGGCAAAATACCTTTTTAGGGTGTGGTTTCTAAGCAAGCTAAAAACCAGCCAGAAAAAGGATTGCCTTAAATATAACTATAAACGTTAAGCCGATGAGTGGAATCGAACCACCGACCTTGACTTTACGAAAGTCCTGCTCTGCCAACTGAGCTACATCGGCAATCTTATGCGCTTCTTAAGGATAGCCGAGGAAAAAACATATGAGTATTATAGCAATTCCTAACTAATAGTCAACCTTTCACTTGCAAGAAAAGTTGTTGACAAACCGCCAATTAATGCTATATTAACTCAAAGTGGTTTTTAGAGGAGAAGTTAAGAAATTGATTAGTAACAGGTACAGCCGCGAAGCAAAGTAAATAACGAAAAATATGCTTTCGCGGATTTTTTTTATCTTAAGGAGGTGAGAAACAGAAATGGCAAGAGGTAAAATAAAGTGGTTCAGCAATCAAAAGGGTTATGGCTTTGTTACTTCTGAGGATGGCAAAGATGTCTTCGTTCATTTCAGCGCTATCGTTGGAGAAGGTTATAAATCTCTAGCAGAAGGCGATGAAGTAGAATTTGAGGTTACTCAAGGACCTAAAGGCGACCAGGCAACTAACGTTAAAAAGATATAAGTCGCTTTAAAAATAAAATCCCCGCGCTATAATTATGGCTCGGGGATTTTGTTTTCTCTTAAATATGCGGTAATTAAGCCGGCTACCTTGCGGCAGCCTCCCTCATTGAAATGCAGATCATCATAAAAAGAAGCGGTATTTGGCGCAATCAGCTTTTCAAGGTCAATACAGCCAACTTTACGTTTCTTACACACCTCTTTTAAACGAAGATTGAAAGCTTTTAAACCTTCAATAAGCGCAGGAATAGAATAATATTTTTCCTTATCCCCGGTATAGCCAAACCAAAAAAGGTCTTTTTCCGCCGCCGACAAACCGTCATTCCACATATACGGCTGGGTAAGAAATATTATCCTGGCTGACCTTTGTTCAGCTAGATCTATAATCTGATTTAGATTATCTTCGAATATTTCTAGGCTCAGACTTAAATCCGGCAAGCTATTGATTATTTGAGCCCTTTTACGGGAATTTCTGGCCCCAATATACCAGCTGCCGCTGGAATCCTCAATAATCCCTTTATTTCTAAAAAATTTGTTTAATAATTTCTGGGTTATTTTTATAACTTCGAAGTTACCTGCTTTGGAAGGGGTTATAACAAAAACCATCTCGATCTTTTCTTTTTCGGGCTTTAAATTGTTCTGGCCAAAAGTATTCAGAAGTGAGCTTTGAAAATCATTAAAACCCACTAAAGCTATGATTAAATCGATCTTTTGGTATTGTGGCAGCAGGTATTTTAATTCTATTAAATTACCTGTGGTTGAAAGCCCGCTACGGCCGATATTGCCTACCCAAATATCTCCCTTATAGATAGCTGCCAGATTATCCTGTAAAATATGCGGCCAGGTCTTTTTTTGGTCTATATAAAGACACTCGGTGGTACTTCCGCCCACTGCCAGCACCTTAAAACTGTGCTTAAGAGTTAATTCGTCACCGCGGACTCCATCTGAATTGGCCTTAAATACTGCCTCCGAGCTGCTTACTCCGGGCATAATCCCAGGATATGGCTTAAAAGTTACTTTCCAGTTGGGCCGCCAAAGGTAATATTTATTTGAATGGATAGTCAAACGAAGGGTAATCTCGGCCAAAAAAATGAATAGAAACAGCCAAAAAAGTATATAGATTAGTTTAGAAAAATTCTTGCCTGCCATAGGAATAAAATAGGCCCGTATCGCTACGGGCCTTTATAAAAAATGCCGAGAGAGGGAATCGGACCCCCCACGCCGGCCTTTTCAGGGCCGCGCTCTACCACTGAGCTATCTCGGCTTAAATTTATTTCTAGCTTTGATATATTGTACACAAATTTTGTAAAAAATAAAGGAAAATTACCACGCCTGCCTACCTTATCCCGCTTATAATCTTTACGAATATATCCTGGGCAAGCTCTATATTAGGCAAACGATATTTACGCGCAGAAACCTTAATCCGGGTTGTAGCCTGGGTAACGCGGGTCAATTTTATCCAGACCTTGCTTGACTGCACCCCTAATACAAGAGAACCGGCCGCAGCATCCTCTTCCTGGATCAACCCGCGGCTCCGGGCAACCGTCAAAGCCGATTCCCAAAGCGCGTCATAATCTTTATCGCTATCTCCCTGCACCGTGTCCTTGCTTAAGGCATAAGCCCCCAGGCCCCCTGCCGCTGCTCCGATAATTAAAGGAGCGCATCCTGCTGTTATTAATAAAGTAACCGCTAATAAAACAACAGAAAAATGCTTCATCTTATCTCCTCTTTTTTAGAACCTTAATAAAACAAAATGCCAAAAGGCCCAAAATCAGCCCCCAGGAAAAGATTAAAAACAACCATCCGCCTAGTTTCATTTCTACCTTTCTTCCTTAAGGTTAAGTTTTCTTTTTCGCCAGGCTATTTTTACAAGGACCGCTAAAATCAAAAGAATAAGCAGCAGGCCTAAGCGGGTAAAGAAAATAAACGGCTTGTTGGCCAAAGATATCTGCTTCATTGTAATTATCGGAAGCCACTCCTGGGACAACCAGATCCCCAGAATAAGAAAAAGAAATAGAGGAGTAATATATTTAATGATAAATTTATAAACTTTCGGTATCGACATGTCCGCTCCCCTGTGTATCTCCTCCCAGGCCTTATCCATGCCAAACACCCAGGCAAACAGGATTGTCTCGATGGTCGCAAAAACTACCAGGAAAAAAGTCCCACCCCAGAAATCTAATTCGTCAACAACTCCCCGGCCAAGGAAGAATATCGCCGGCTGGCACAAAATAAATGAAGCTATGCCAAAGATAGTAACTGCTTTTTTTCGGTTGAGATTAAATTCATCCTCGAGGAAAGCTACCGCCGGTTGGGCCAGAGAAACCGAAGAGGTAATTCCAGCCAAAAACAATAAAAAGAACCAAAAAAATCCGAATAATCCGGGCAAAATAAATTTGTTAAGGATTAAGGGCATGGTTACAAAACCAAGGTTAAATACTCCGGATTCAGCGATAGATTTTATATCTACGGGGCCGAAAAATACAAATGCCGCCGGGATAATAATGCTTCCGCCCAGGATAACTTCAGCCATTTCATTGGTTCCGGCCGCAGTCAACCCGGAAAGAACGACGTCATCGGCTTTTTTCAGGTAGCTGGCATAAGTAAGAATAACCCCAATACCGACGCTTAAAGTAAAAAATATCTGCCCAGCCGCCTCAAGCCAGACTTTTGCCGACTTCAATGCGGAAAAATCCGGATTCCATAAAAAACCGAAGCCTCCGGCAACATTCCAGCTAGGCTTGGTTAAATCTGGGGTGCCTAAGGTTAAGACTTTAAACATAAGGACCAAACCAAAAACAAATAAAAGGGGCATGGCCCATTTACAGAGCTTCTCTATTCCCCCCTTTATCCCATAATAAATGATCCAGGTATTTAATAAAAAGGTAGCCAAGAAAAAACCATAGGCCGTGCCGATACCGTTAAAATATTGATTTTTTTCTAACCCCTGGAAACCTGCTAAAAAACTGCGCAGGGAATTTTGGTCAGCCAAAGCGGTGTATTTGCCTGTTAAGGCAAAAAAACTATAGGCCAGCGTCCATGATTCGATAAAAGTATAATAAATAAAAATAACTAACGGGCCGAATATCCCGATTACCCCGAAATATTTGATAAAACGGTTTTTCCGCCAAAGGCTATGGAATATCCCGGGAGCGGTGCCGTGCTCGAAACCCCCTCCGTAACGGCCAAGGGTCCATTCGATCCACATCAGCGGGATTCCTAAAAGAAGCAGCGAAACAAAATAAGGAATCATAAAGGCTCCGCCGCCGTTGGCAGCGGCTTTTGCCGGGAAGCGAATAAAATTTCCCAAGCCTATCGCAGATCCTGCAACAGCCATGATAATTCCTATCCGCGACCCCCAACTGTCTCTTTTTTTATTTTCCGCCATAATCCCTACATGTTTTTAAGCGCTTCCTGAATCAAGGGCAGTGCACCTAAAACCTCATCTTTCGTCAGCCGGCCGAGCTTGGCAAAACTATACTCGCCGTTTTTATCTTTTACCTCTCTTACAATCTGAATCTTTTTAGGGCCGTTATTATATGAATAGACACTAACCACTATTTTTCCGGATTCGTTTTCCCAGAAACGGGTGAATTGCTGCGCATCCAAGCTGCTATCGTATGGCATTGTTCCTCCTTTATTAAAACTTCTTTCCGTGCCTATAAGGGCGGGTTTTATTATATTCAATTTTTTTCAGCAGTGCTTTTTCCAAGTCTATTTTTTTGTGTCCGCAATAATCAAATATCCGGATGCAGCAATCAGCCAACTCTTCAGCCAAAGCGCCTTTTCCGAAGTGATTACGCATCGCCTCCAGGGCTTCTGAAAGCTCTGAATGCATCAGGGCGATCAATTCTCCGTCATTTCGCTGGCTTTCCCACCAGCCCTTACTTTTAGCAACCTGGTGGCAAACTTTTATTAACTCATTTATTGTCGGGTTTTTTTTCGGCATTTGCTGTTTCTCCTAAAGCTGTTGTTTTCTTTAACGAATCAAGTCCGCTAAATATCCTTTTAGCGATTTCTTCTTTGGCATAAGTGCTCGGGCTGGATACTTCGATTAAAGTCTCTGCCTCTTTTTCAGTAAAGAAAATACCGACCGGGGTAGTATCAAAGGAAGTAAGATAGATAGCGATCATTTTTTTATCCCGATCATCTGCGTAAATAACCGGAGTGCTGCCCGGAATTTCTATTCTTTCTTCGTTTACAACCCCTTTACTTAAAATATCTTTGACCTTTTGATAGCTATCATTGTAACTTAAAGCAACAGATTTCTTCAAGGCGCTTTCGCGTTTTTCCTCGAGCACCTTGGTTGATACCCCGGCTATTCCCTTCCCGATCTCCTTAACCGAAGCGCAACCCGATAAAATATTGACGGTTAGAAATAATATTACCGGTAAAATAAAACGATTAGACATATTCGGCCTTCCTTCCATTTATTCGTTGATTAACTTCCAAATCTTATCTAAATTTGCCCTGGCTTCCTGTTCTCCCCGCTTGGCGAATTCATAGGACCTATGGAGCTCAAGCCAAAACAAACCGGTGGTGTCAGGATGAAGCACGATATCGGCCAATTCTCCCTCTTTGCGGGCCACTTCGGATTGCAGTATTTCTACGCTGCTAAAAATTATATTTAAAATATTAAAATTAAAAATATTTTTTAGCCGTCCGAATAAACCAAGAGGCTTATCTTTTTCCTTAGCGCCTTCCGGGCCTTGTTTAAGTTTCGCCAACTGTTTTAAAATATCTTCCCGGGAAGGCGTAACATTAACGGCAATAATCTTCTTTACCCCCATTTGCATTAAAGGCTCAGTAGGCAAAGGATAGGTTACCCCTCCGTCAAAAAGTATTTCTTCCCTAAACTTAAAAGGAGCAAATACCCCCGGCATCGAACAACTTGCCATTATAGCATCAACCAAGAGCCCTTTGTCTAAAATTTTCGGCTCCTTTTTGCGGACATCGCTGGCAATGATCTTTAAAGGAAGCTTCACATCGTAAAAGGTTTTGTCTCCCAGATGTTTCTTCAGAAAACGGTAAAGCTTATTGCCCTTGATAAAACCAAAACTGGGAAAAGTTATATCAATTAAGCCCCAGATATGTTTAGGTTCCCGGAACTCACGGGCTACTTCCAGAATTTCACCGCTGGTTTTTCCGATAGCCCAAAGGCTGGCGATAAACGAACCGATACTAGATCCTACGATAACATCTATCGGTATATTTTCTTCCTCGATAACTTTTAATACTCCTACATGGCAGAATCCATAACCTACCCCCACCCCCAGAACCAGGCCAACCAGGCAATCTCCCAGCTGGCGGGCAATCCTTCTTACCACCTTGGAATACTCGCACTGCGGATCGTCGATAATCAGCCGTTCAGGCGAATCAAATTTGATCTTAGGAATTGTGGCGAAAATATCCTGCCCAAGGATTTCTATCTGGCTGGGATAATTAATCCTGGCCAGCTTATATTCGTTTACAATGGTCCTTATTTTTTGGATATCAAAATTATAATCTGTTTTTAACCTGCTGATTAGTTTACTTGTGCGTTTTAAATCCGTAGGATCGGGGCTGCTTAGGATATGGATAAGGTCGGATTGATTAAGCATGCTGATTATCGAACGGTCCATGGCCGCCGGCAAATCCAAAAGGATATAATGGTAATCATTAACCAGGAGGCTTAATATTTCAATTAGCCTTTTCAGGCAGGCGTCATTATCTTCTTCATAATAAAAACATCCCAAATCAATCCCGAACTCGGTTTTCATAATGATATCTTTGGGCAAGGCATAGATATCGGTATTAGATGATAAATCCGATATCGGCGGATGGTCTATCTTTAGTTTGCGGGGCAAAGTGGGGGATTTTTCTTTTGACAAAATATCAAGGATAATTACGGATTTGTGGGTTTCCTGGCCTAGGCTTAAGGCAAGGTTCAAGGCGTAGATTGTTTTTCCGGCCTGGGCATAAGAGCTAAATACTGAAATTATTGTGCTTTCAAATATCTTTTTTTGATGGATATCTTTCCTTTTAAGCCGGCGGCTTAAGGAGCGGCTTAAATCAATGGCTAGGCGGGGCACATTTTGCAGTAGGCAATCAAAATCGTCCTTATCGATTACCAGGACACAGCAATCATTGATTGCCTCAGCTGTAACTGAATGCGGTTCGTTGGTAAGCAGGGAAATAATTCCAAAATATTTACCGCGGTGAAGGTACTCTAAAGTTAACTTCTGGCCGCCTTTATCCTTAGTATATATCTCTACCCTACCCGATATAATGCAATAAAAAGAGCTGGGTGCCTGGCCTTCATCATAAATAACCCTGCCTTTGCAATATTCGATGATCTTGCTTTTTTCGTAAACCAAGGCCAGTTCTTGCTTGTTTAACCCGGTAAAAAAAGGCATCTCTTTTATTACGAATTCTTTATCGGTTATATTCACCCTATTTCACCGTTTTTTGCGACCTGCGCAAATTTTTTCGCGCTGGCCTTAATTGTACGCTTCTGGTCATTATAATCCACCTGGACCAGGCCGAATCGCGGGCCGAAGCCCTTATCCCATTCGAAATTATCGATTAAAGACCAATAGATGTAACCAAAAATATTAACGCCTTCGCCAATAACTTGATGTAAGGCTTCCAAATGTTCTTTTATATAAAGCCATCTAAACTCGTCATCTTCTGTGCATATCCCATTCTCGGTAATTAGAACAGGCAGGTTATATTTTTTTAGGGCAATCATCAGTTTATATAATCCTTGAGGATAAATATCCCAGCCTAAAGAGTTTTTAGGCAAGGGGTGGTGATTATGCTGGCAGGTATCCACCAATAGATGGCTTATCCCCCATTTTTCCACATCGATGAGATTTCTTCCGTAATAATTAACTCCTATATAATCGAGGGTCTTTTTAGAGACAATCTTATCTATAAAATGAAGGTTATACAATTTATGCCTGAGGAATAACGCCAGTTTATTTTTTAGCGTCGGGCGGCATATTTCAAATGCCTGTAAATTGGCTGAGATACTAATCATAGGGGGATTTAAAGATCTATCCCGATAAATTTTATGGATAAGCCGGTAAGAAGCAATATGGGCCTTAGCCAGATTGTAGGTAACTTTGATGGTTTTAATCAATGAATGTTCTTGGGGCGGCCAGACGCCTAAAAGAAAGGAATGCGAGGAATAAACAATGGGTTCATTTATAGTTATCCAGAATTTCACCTCGCCCGCATATTCATTTACAACTCTTTCTACAAATCTTAAGAAATACTTGTTGAGCTTAAATTTAGTCCAGCCCCCTTTTTTACTGAACCAGACAGGATTTGTAAAATGGAGCAGTGTAACAATGGGCTCGATTTTTTGTTTTTTTAGGTTAGCAATGACTTGCTTATAATGCTCTATGGCGTAAGGATCGAACTTGCCTTCTTCGGGTTCAATCCGGCTCCACTCTATTGAAAAACGGTGGCAATTGTGGTTTAGGCCCTTGGCTATTTCAAAATCCTGCTCATAAAGTTCGTAATGCCGGCAGGCCTGGCCGGAAGCTTCTTTTAAGCCATGGCTCTGTTCTGATTGCCACCAGTCATTATAAATATTATTCCCTTCGACTTGATGAGCGCTGGTTGCCGCTCCCCAAAGAAAATTTTGCGGGAATTTTTTCATATGCTGATATTATAGCACCCTAAAAAAGAAAATCCCAACATAAAAATGCCGGGATTTTCCTTAATTAAATATATTTCTGTTTTTATCGGGATTGCGTCGCAGCAATCAGATGCCTGCTTAAAACTTCCCAAGTTTTTGGGCCGACCTTGCCGTCAGCTTTTAAACCATTGGCGCTTTGAAAATCTTCTATCGCTTTCTTACTTTTCGGTCCGATCTTTCCGTCGACAGAACCGGAATAAAACCCTGCATTCTTTAAAGCAGTCTGGATCTCGATATTAGTGGGCTTATAAGGGCCTTGGGGCGGTAAGGGCAATGTTTCTTTTACCTGGGCTGCAACTTCAGTAGCTATAGGTTTAGCCTCCGGGGGCTTAACTTCCGAAGCGGGGCTTGAGCTAATTGTCCCTAAAGATTCCATCGTGATTGGCTGCAAATCATCCATCTCTTCTTTTTTACCGCAACTTGATAATACCGATAACATTAAAATTACAAAAGCTACGCCTAGAAACCTCTTCATTCTTTTCTCCTCTCTTAAAAAAATTTATTAAAACGGCCTTCGATTATAAATATCCGGGTGGTTTCACCTCCTTAGCCCAAACTGGGCTGATTTGGTTTTGTATTTAATTTTATCAAAATCTGCCAATAAATCAAATAAAATCTGCTAAAGCCGCCTGATCTGGGAAAACCTAAAGTTAATTACCAAAAACAACGCTAGACAGCTTAATCCGCAGAAAAAAAGCGCCCAAGATACCCCAAAGACCTGGGAAAGGCTTCCTGATATAAGGTGGCCAAAGGGCATCGTCCCGGCAAAAGTAATCATGAATATGCTCATCACCCTGCCCCGGAACTTATCGGGGACATTTATTTGTAATAAAGTATTAATTAAAGCTATCGGCACAACGCTGGCAAAACCTATAAAAACAAGTAGAAAAATGGCTAAAAGAAAATTTTTAGTTAAGGAAAATAACATTAAAAATATAGCAAACGAAAATACAGAGGCGATTAACAGCTTTCCTTTATATTTAAAATCCCCTAATCTGGCCAGGACTAAGGCGCCGGCCAAAGCCCCCAGGCCGGCGCTAGACATTAATACCCCCAAACCCTTTACCCCGGTTTTCAGCACATTATCGGCAAAAACCGGCATAAGAATCACGTAAGAAATACCAAAAAGGCTGACTGCTCCCACCATGGCAATCAAACCTAAAATCAAACGGTCGGAGCCGATAAAAATCAACCCGTCTTTAAGGTCTCTTAATGCCGAATTATTATTTTTTGGGCTGCCTTTGCCGAGTTTAATATAAAAAAGGGCGATAATTACCGCTAAAAAACTGAAACCGTTTAAATAAAAACAACCGCTCATTCCGATAATCGAAATTAATACTCCGGCAAAAGTGGGCCCGATGATCCGCGAGGAATTAAAAGCCACCGAATTCAGGGTAATGGCATTAAAAAGATGTTCCTTGCCTACCAATTCGATTACTATCGATTGCCTTGCCGGTGCGTCAAATGCCATGATCATACCGTTAAGCAGAGAAATGATCATAATATGCCAGGTAGAAATAAACTTGAATTGAGTCAGAGCGGCTAAGAGAAAAGCCAGGAACATAAAAGAGAATTGAGTGCAAATCAAAATATTCCTTTTATTGGCCCTGTCCGCAAGCACGCCTCCGAATATGGAAAGCAGGAATATAGGTATCGCGCCTAGAAAACCTACCAACCCCAGGAGAAATGAGGAGTTAGTCAGGCGGAAAACCAGCCAGCTCTGGGCTATAGTCTGTATCCAGGTGCCGATTAAAGATACAAACATGCCTAACCAGTAAATCCGAAAATACTTGACCTTTAACGATGAAAACATTTTAAGGACTTTCTTTTAGGAAGGGGTATTTAACCTGTTTCTGACCAGATCACTGACTAATTTCCCATCAGCCTTACCGGCTATTTTCTGGGTCAACTCTTTCATCAGCTTACCCATGTCTTTCGGCCCGCTTGCGCCGGTTGAGGCAACCGCACTTTCAATCAGCTTTTTTATTTCTTCGACGGACATCTCGGCAGGCAAATAACTTTTT
>Ga0172375_10012087_pt1 | contig 10859 bp, 8 predicted proteins | sample LakKiv1m_FD_114537 | JGI IMG/M metagenome (GOLD analysis project Ga0172375, IMG submission 114537) | Freshwater microbial communities from Kabuno Bay, South-Kivu, Congo - kab_092012_11.1m | ecosystem: Environmental > Aquatic > Freshwater > Lake | place: Democratic Republic of the Congo... | reverse complement strand
TGAACGGAGACCGGCTTTTTGCCGGGCGGGGGACGGAGGTCCGTTTTATGGGAAAAAAAGTGTGTTTCCCTAGGGGGCTCGCGGCATTGGCCGAGATGACGGGGGCGCAAGTTTTGCCCGCTTTTTTTATTCCGGAGCCCGGAAGATATCGGATGGAAATCGGTCCCGCCTTGGATCCGTCCAAGGGCAGCTTGATCCAAAACTTTACGATCAAGCTGGAAGAGATGATCCGCCGCCATCCGTCCTATTGGTTTGTTTTTCAACGTTTCGACGCGCAGCTGGCTTGGAGCGCGGGATAAATGACCTTTTCAAAAAAAGACGTTTGCGTGCTCATCCCCGCGTATAACGAAGGGGAAAACGTGGTTCGCGTGATCGAAACGGTGAAGCGCTTCGGTTACCCGGTTCTCGTCGTCGACGACGGATCCAAAGACCGGACTCCGGAACTCATCAAGGCCGTTGGTTGCGAGGCGATTTTCTGCGAAGCCAATCGCGGAAAAGGCGCCGTTCTACGAGAAGGTTTTGAGCGGCTCCTCAAAAGTTCAGTGAAGGCGATTGTTGTCATGGATGCCGACGGTCAGCACGATCCGCGGGAGATCGATTTTTTTATCCGGGAACTCGAAAGAGGTGATACGCACATGGTGGTCGGCAATCGGATGGCAAGGCCCGAAAAAATGCCGTTCATCCGTCAGGTCACGAACCGTTTCATGTCGGATATTCTCTCGGCGATCGTCCGGCAAAGGGTTCCGGATACGCAATGCGGATATCGCGCTCTCACGCGAGAAGCGCTTGGGAGGATGCGGCTCAAAACCTCGCATTTCGAGATCGAGTCGGAAATGATTTTGGAGGCCGGTCGAAACGGATTCAAGATTTCTTCGGTGCCCATTCGTTCCGTGTATGCCGGAGAAAAAAGCTCGATTCATCCGATTCGCGATACGATCCGTTTTTTCAGTTTTCTTTTTGTTTACCTGTTTTCCAAAAAAGAACCCTCCGCATAAAAAATTTTGACAAATTTTTCCTAGAGTCATACACTCAATGCGACAATTGAATACCGAGATCGAGGTTATCCGTTACCGGATATGAAAAGGGAAGGCTGTGAGGGGTGCCGTCCAATGAGGGTCCCCCCAAATCAGCCACGGTCCCGCCGCTGTGATCCCGATTCGCCCGAAGAGGGGCGAAAACCGATCGGCTGAAAGAAGGCCACTGCCCCAAAACAAGGGGACGGGAAGGCTGCCGAGAAGGTCGGGAAAGTCAGAAGACCTGCCGCGATCCCGCAGACGCAAGCTTTCTTTCCGAGGCCGAAAGAAAAGCTATTTCTATTTCGGGGCCACAAAACCGAAGGATGCCGCCCCTAAAAAATCCGTCTCGTGCGGGTTTTTTGGGGGCGATTTTTTTTGAAAGGGGGCCGGGCGTTAAGTCCCGGTCTTAGGTGCGCATGAAAAAGATCAACCCGTTCGTCGTTTTATCCGCGCTCGTTGTCTCGTTCTGGTTTGCCGGACTTGTGTTGGCCGCGCCGAAAAATGAAGAGGAGGTCAATCCGTTGACTCTCCCGTTCCAAACGTCGGGAAAGGCTCTTGAATCGACGATTTTCAATCTCGGACAAATTTATGTGACGGGCAGCCGGGTTTCGGCTCCCGCTTCGGACGAGATGGCAGCAAACATCCCCGGCGAAATCTCCATTCTCGGAGCTGATTTTCTCGAAACGACCCCGACGGCTTCGTTGGCCGAATCGCTTTCGCGGCTGGATACGGTCACTTATAGCGACGACATCGGTGGCGGCGAGAACGCGCGTGTGGACTTGCGCGGCTTCGGCGGAGAGGCCAAACAGGCTTTGGTGCTCTTCGACGGATTGCGTGCCGTGGAGCCATTCGACAACTCGATGTCCTGGCACCTCTTTCCGCAAGAATTCATGCGTCAGGTCGAGGTGCAGCCCGGGGGATCGGCGATTTACGGCGAGGGGGCGCTTTCGGGGACGATTCGAATGGCGACGAAAGAGCCGACCGAGCAATTCAAAGCGACCACGGAAAACGCCTATGGCAGTTTTGCGACTCATCGCCATTTTGTGGAAGGTTCGGGAACCGCGGCAGGCCTCGGTGTTTACACGAGTGCTCGCTACTTATCCACGAAGGGCTACCGGCAGAATGCCGATCAAGAAGCCGCCTCGTTCCTGATTAAGGCGAAACGCAAAATCTCGGAATTTTTGGAAATATCAAATGCCTTCTTTTTTGCCGATGACACGACCGGCATTCCCGGACCGTTGTCGGCCGCCGAGGTTGCCCAAAATCGCAGGCAAAAAGACCCTGAAGGTCAATTTGGAGATCACTTCAAAGATAAGCTCGTTCAGGACGGACTGACGTTGACCTATTTACTGGAGCCCGCGGGGATCGAGCTGTCCAATCTGACCGGGTACCGGTTCCGTAACCAGGATTCGCTTCAGAGTTTCGGCGGATTTTTTCCGGGCCGGAGCATCAACGACATCGAGACGGAAACCTTTTCGGACGTCATTCAAGCTTCTCGCGCGCTTGAAAATTCGTTTATCAAGAGCCTCTTTACCGCGGGCGCCGAGTTCTCGAAAGACGACATCCACAACCCCTTCACCTTCGAGGATTTCACGTTCGGGCCCTTTTCGTCCGAACGCTCGATCGATCGCCGCATGCTCGGATTTTTCGCACAGAATCACTCGACGTTTTGGGATCGGTTGGTCGTCGAGGCCGCCGGTCGCTATGACCGCGTTGACTGGGATATTTACGATCTCAAATCTCCCGAGCTTCAAAAAAGAAAATTCGCCGAGCGCTTTTCTCCCTCGGCCGGAATTCAGTATCGTTTTCTGCCGGAATGGCGCCTCTACGGCAGCTATGCCGAATCGTTCAAAGTTCCGGATGCCAATACGCTTATTTTCGAAACACCGAACATTTTTTTGCCCAATCCCTCGATCGACCCGTCGATGGCGTATCACTATGAGGCCGGCGTGCGGTATCAGGCCAGTGCGTTGTCGGCCAAGGCGGGATTTTTTCTCATTCAAACGAAAAAGGAGATCCTGTTCAACGACATCACGAATTTGAACGAAAATTTCGACACGGTCCGCCAAGGCCTTTCTCTCAGCGGCAATTGGAGTGTGCTCAAAGGGCTGGATCTTTTTGCGCACTACACGCATGCCGCGGCCGAATTTGACGGGGGAGTCTACGACGGGAGAGATATTCCGATGGTGCCCCGAAACCGGGCGGCTGTGGGTTTTACGGCCAGCCCCGTAAAAAACTGGACCGTATCGTCACAGGCGGTGATTGTGCGCGATCAGTTTGCCCTGAACGATTTCAACAATCTTTTTCCCGTTCCGAATTATTGGACGATGGACGCGCGCGTGGCTTACCGACGGGGTCCTTGGGAAATCTATTTCAAGGCCGACAACCTGTTCGGCCGGGAATATTCGTCATTCATGACCTCGGATGGGACGGTGACCGTCAATTACAATCCGTCCCCGGGCCGGTATATCGAGGGCGGGTTTCGGCTGGAACTTTAGCATTGATAGCCTCTTAAGGAACCGTCTATAATAACCCGAAGGGCGGAGTCTTTCGGCATTCGATAGGGCGTCGGGCTTAGGGTTGGGAAATCTATGTGGTCATTCAAACCGGTAACAGCTGCGCTAGCGGCTTCGCTTGCGGTCCACTCGGCTGCGCTAGTGGGTCTAGGCGGCCTAGGGGTTGGTTCGGGGAACGCGCCCGCTTCGCATAAGAACCGGATCTATATTTCCTGTATCAAAAGAATCCCCGATCAGCCTTTGCCCAAACCGAAGCGCGCCGCCGGAATCGCACCCAAAAAAGCCCATGCCAGGCCGATCCCGAGGCCGCCGGCGCCTCAAACGGCACCCGCGAATGAAATACGCCCGGCCGAAGAGCGCTCCGTCCAATCCGATCCCAGTCCGATACGGCAGGCCGAAGAGTTGGCATTGGATCCGAAAACGGGACGAATTTTTGTCGACTATTTTGCGCGGATTAAAGATAAAATAGGGCGCACGGCAAAAAAAGAATATCTGTGGCGCCAGGAAGAGACCGGCGAAGTCACGCTGCTTTTTATTCTCGGCTCGGACGGCCGGCTCAAACGCAGTTCGGTCGTCGAGGTCATGAGCGGCGGCAGCGCCGGTCTCGAAGCGATTGCCTTGGATGGTTTGCGGCAGTCGGCTCCTTTCGAGTCTTTTCCCGACCAGTTGGGTGTGGGGCAGATTTCTTTTAAAGTAACGGTTTGTTTCGGAGACAAATGATGGCCAAAGCAAAGCCCGTGAAGGCAACGATCGTCCGGAAAAAAGAAGTCCCGGTGCCCTCAAAAGGGGGAGGGGTCTTTCTGGCGGTCATTATATTATTGGCGGTTGCGGTTCGGATGACCTATCTTTTCTTGAGTCGCAAAAGTCCGTTCTTCGAGCCGCTCTTGCTTGACCCCGCCTATTATCACCAGTGGGCCGAGCGCCTGGCGGCGGGGGATTTCGGAAATGAAGTTTTTTACGGATTGCCGCTCTATCCGTTCTTTTTGGCCGTTTTCTATAAACTGACGCCGTTCTCGTATGTCACGGCCAAAGTCGTTCAGCTCTTGATCGGCGGCATCGGCACCGTTTATTTCGTTTATAAAATCGGCGAGAAAATATCGACTCGCGCGGTCGGCCTCATCGCGGCGCTCTTGGCCGCGTTCTATGAGCCGTTTTTCTTTTATGAGGCGATGGTGATCCCCGAAGCGCTTGCGATCCCTCTTTATGCGGCGGCTTTTTATTCCGTCTTGTGTTTTTCGGACAAGCCCACCGCGAAGAAGGCTCTCGGGCTGGGTATTCTCCTGGGGCTTTGCACCTTGGCAAAAGCCGGCGTCATGATTTTTGTCTTGGCTCTGCCGTTTTTGATCGTTTTGAGAAAAAAAGATTCGGGGCGTCCCTGGGCGCCGGCCCTCTTGGTTTTGGCGACGTTCATACTGACGCTGGCTCCCGTGGCGGCGTACAATTACGCCAAAGGCAGCGGAGGCCTCATGCTGACCTCCCATTCCGGTTTTAATTTCTACGCCGGGAATCACGAAGGGGCCGAAGGGACGTTTGCCGCCCCCGAAGGAACCGGGACAAACGTCACCTCTCAGAAAGAAGACTCGAAGAATCTCGCCGAAGAAGCGATGGGCCGCCCTCTCAACATGACGGAAGTCTCGAAGTATTGGTCGGAGAAGGCGTGGCAGTTTATTCGGGAAAATCCGGAATATTTTGCGAGACTCAGCCTCAAAAAGATTCTCCTCTTCTTTAACGGGACCGAGATCACGGACGTCAACGATCTTGTGTTTGAGCGGCGGTTCAATACGATACTGAAGCTCCCTTGGGTCCGTTTTCCTTTTGTGGGCACGCTCTTTCTCGTGGGAATTCTGTTCTCTTCGGCTTTGCGTTATAAAAGGTTTCTGTTTGTATGGATCGGCGGGTACCTAGTCGGTCTGATTTTTTTCTTCGTCAATTCCCGCTACCGCTTGCCGGTCATGACCGTCTTTTTCCCGGTGGCCGCGTACGCGCTTTTTCACATTGTCGAGACGATCCGCAGGGGCTTTGTCCTGAAATCGGGGCTCATGGCGCTGACGCTCTTCGTCTCCATTTTCATCATCGCCCAAAATCCGCTCACGCACGCCGAAAGCGCGGAGTTCGTAAAGGCGGGGGATGCGATGATGGAAAAAAAGGATTATCAGCGGGCTTTGGTTTTTTATAAGGAAGCTCTTTCGCTCGACGTTCAGTCCTGGAAAGTGCACCAGGCGCTCGGGGTGGCCTTCACGAAACTCCAGGACGATGCATCGGGCCGGAGCGAATTTGAAAAAGCAATCGAGCTCAACCCGCAAGCGTGGATGCCTTTGAACAATTTGGGGAATCTTGCGGACCGGCAGGGGAACCTGGCCGATGCCGAAAAGTATTTCTTAAAGGCAGTGGAACTCAAACCGACCTCCTCGGTTGCCCGAAACAATCTGGGGATGGTTTATGGGAAGCAAGGGCTAAACGACAAGGCATTCGAGGAGCTCACGAAGGCCTTGCAACTCAACCCCAATAACGCGCAAGCCCATCTCAATTTGGGACTGATCCAATACCGTCAAGGCAAGCTCAAGGAAGCCCGGGCCAGCTGGAAGAGAGCCCTCGAAATCCGCCCGGATCTGGAGAAAGCCCGGCAGGCTTTGAAGACGCTCGGCGCCTAGACAAGCCCGAGTTTCGTTGACACCCAAAATTGAAATGCATATAATAAAAAGCTCATTTTTTATGTCCTCATATTAAACACTTTACAAGTTTAGGGAGGGTCTTAAACATGGCAGTCAAAGTCGGTATTAATGGTTTCGGCCGTATCGGCCGTATGGTTTTTCAGGCACTTTGTGAAAAAGGTTTACTCGGCAAATCCATCGAGGTCAAAGCCGTCGTCGACATTTCCACGGATGCCGATTATTTTGCGTATCAGCTGAAGTATGATTCGATTCACGGCAAGTTCAAGCACCAGGTTTCGACCGCAAAAAGCGATCCCTCGAAAGAGGACAACGATATCCTCATCGTCGATGGGCACAAGATTCAGTGTGTTATGGCGACCAAGACGCCGGATCAGCTCCCGTGGAAGGCGTTGGGCGTGGATCTGGTCATCGAATCGACCGGTCTTTTCACGGATTCCGAGAAAGCCAAAGGCCACATCACGGCCGGTGCCAAGAAAGTCGTCATCACGGCTCCCGCCAAAGGCGAAGTCAAAACATTCGTGATGGGCGTCAACGAAAACGATTACGATCCGGCCAAGCATGCGATCGTTTCCAACGCGTCGTGCACGACCAACTGTCTGGCTCCGTTGGTTCATGTCGTTCTCAAAGAAGGGATCGGCATCGAAACGGGTCTCATGACGACGATTCATTCGTATACGGCCACGCAGAAGACCGTCGACGGACCTTCGAAGAAGGACTGGCGCGGCGGCCGCGCGGCGGCGATCAACATCATTCCGTCCACGACGGGCGCAGCCAAGGCGGTCGGCGAAGTGCTTCCGGCCGTGAAAGGAAAGCTGACCGGCATGGCGTTCCGCGTTCCCACTCCGGACGTGTCGGTAGTGGACCTGACGTTCCGTGCGGCGCGCGACACCTCGATCGAAGAGATCGACGGCTTGCTGAAGAAAGCCTCGCAGTCGTATCTCAAGGGGATCTTGGGCGTAGCCAACGAAGAGCTCGTCTCGACCGACTTCATCCATGACGATCGCTCGTCGATTTACGATTCGCTGGCAACGCTTCAGAACAACCTCAAGGGCGAGAAACGCTTTTTCAAACTCGTCTCGTGGTATGACAACGAATGGGGTTATTCGCATCGCGTCGTCGACCTCGTTGATTACATGGGGAAAAAGGGCATTTAATCCGAAAGGCTTAGCACGATGAAAAAAACGATCCGGGATTTCGATCTGAAAAACAAGCGCGTTTTGATCCGTGTGGATTTTAACGTGCCGCTCGACAAAGCGCTCAACGTGACCGATGACACGCGCATCCGCGCGACGTTGCCGACGCTCCGGTACGCTCTCGAAAAGGGCGCCAAGCTCATTCTGATGAGCCACTTGGGCCGTCCCGAAGGGAAGCCGGTCTCGTCGATGAGTTTGAGTCCGGCCTCGAAAAGGCTGTCCGAGCTGTTGTCGAAACCCGTGATCCAGTGCTCCGATTGTGTGGGTCCGAGAGTCAAGGAAGAGCTGTCCGGACTTTCGGACTCAAGCGCGGTTGCCGTGCTTGAGAACCTTCGCTTTCATGCCGAGGAAGAGGCGAATGATGCGGCTTTTGCCAAGGCCCTGGCCGAAAACGGCGAGATTTACATCAATGACGCGTTCGGCTCCAGTCACCGGGCGCACGCCTCGATCGAGGGAGTGACCAAATACCTTCCTTCGGGCGCGGGGTTTTTGCTCGAAAAAGAAATCCAGTATCTCGGAGAGGCGATGGAAAAGCCCAAGAAGCCGTTTGTGGCCATTCTCGGCGGCTCGAAGGTGTCCGATAAAATCGGCGTCGTCGAAAACCTCATCGCGAAAGTCGACAAGATCATCATCGGCGGCGCGATGGCTTACACCTTTTTGAAGGTCAAGGGCATCGAGATCGGCGGATCCAAGTTCGAAAAAGACAAGACCGAGTTGGCCAAGACGATCCTCGAAAAAGCAGCTTCAAAGAAAGTCGAGATCCTTTTGCCGGTCGACCACGTCGTGGTCCAAAAGGTCGATGAGAATGCCCAGGCCAAGGTCGAAGGCCCGGCGATCTCTGCCGGCTGGCTGGGAGTGGACATCGGACCCAAGACGATCGATCTTTACACCAAAGCGCTGGACACCGCCAAGACCGTCGTTTGGAACGGGCCGATGGGAATTTTTGAAATGAAGCCTTTTGCCCGCGGCTCTTTTGAAATCGCCAAGAAACTCTCCGAGCTCCAGGGCGCGACCACCGTCATCGGCGGCGGGGACACGGCCGCGTGCGTGCAAGGATTCGGCCTCGGCAGTAAAATGTCGCATATTTCGACCGGGGGCGGAGCGTCGCTCGAATATCTCGAAGGTCGCGTGCTTCCGGGCGTCGCGGCACTGGCGGACAAATGAGTTCGGTTTCGCGTAAACCCGTCATCGCGGGGAACTGGAAGCTCAACAAAACGATCCGCGAGGCGATCGATCTGGTGACGCAGTTGAAACGCCTGATCACCGATTGTGAGGACATCGACGTGGTGGTGTGTCCCGTTTACACGGCTTTGAGCGAAGTCTCCGAGATACTCCTCGAGTCTTCGATCGGCTTGGGCGCACAAGATCTGTATTGGGAAGAGAAAGGCGCATTCACCGGGGAAGTTTCCGGGAGCCTGATCAAGGATGCCGGAGCAAATTATGTCATCATCGGCCATTCCGAAAGAAGGCAGTTTTTCCACGAAACCCACGAGACGGTCAATAAAAAGACCAAAGCGGCGCTCAAAAACGCCCTGATCCCGATCGTGTGCGTCGGGGAAATGCTTTCCGAAAGGGAAGCCGGTAAAACGTTTACCGTGATCGGAGAGCAGCTCAAGGGCGCTTTTGCGGGTTTCGAAAAAGAAGAGATGAAAAAGCTCATTGTGGCGTATGAGCCGGTTTGGGCGATTGGAACGGGCAAGGTCGCGACTCCCGACCAGGCGCAGGAAGTGCATGCATTTATCCGGAAAGAAATCGAAAAGGTTTTTGGCGCCGAAGTGGCATCCGGTCTTCGTATTCAATACGGCGGAAGCGTCAAGCCCGACAACATCGCCGAACTCATGAAGCAGCCCGACATCGACGGGGCCCTCGTCGGAGGGGCCAGTCTCGACGCGAAGGGCTTTGCGGACATCGTGAAAAATACGTCCGTCGCGCTTCTCAAAAAATAACGAAAGGAATACTTTTCCATGTTTCTTTACGCGTTGGTCATCGGGATCCATGTGATCGTGTGCTTGGTTCTCATTTTCGTGGTATTGCTTCAAGCGGGTCGCGGCGGCGGGTTTTCCGACATGCTCGGCGGCGGCCAGCCTCAGTCGCTTTTCGGAACGCAAACCAACCAGTTTCTCATCCGGGCGACGGAAGTCTGTGCGGTGCTGTTCATCGTCACCTCTTTGGCGTTTGGGATCATGACGACCCATCGCAGCAAATCCCTCGTCGAGCGCTCGCGCGCGATGGATTTCCTGAAAAAACAGGTAGCAACAGGGCAAACGGGGGGAGACAAGGCCGCGCAGGCAGCGACCCAAGCCGCCTCGACGATGACCGAAACGGCCAAAGAAGTCGCATCGGTTCCCGCGACAACCGCGGCAGCGAACACGGCGCCGGCCTCGGCCGCACCGGTTTCCGCAGAAGCCAAGGATGAAGCCCGCTAAAAAAACGGCGTTACAAAGAGTTTTCAGATCCCCGTCGATGACTTCGGCGGGGATTTTTTTTGCCGCACTGTGCGGAATGGCCGCCGGAGGACTCGCGAGTACCGGGGGTCCTATTTTCTACGGGGATGCGTTCGTCACTTCATCGATCGCCGAACCCTCCAACCTCATTCCTTTTTTGGCCACGGATACGCCCTCGGCGGAGATTTCTCAGCTGGTTTTCGACGGACTCGTCAAATACGACAAAGATCTGAATTTGATCGGAAATCTCGCCGAGAGCTGGGATGTGTCCGTGGATGGGTTGACGATTACGTTTCACCTCAAACCGAACGTTCGCTGGCAGGACGGAGCGCCGTTTAGCTCCGAAGATGTTCTGTTCACTTATCAGGTCATCCGCGACCCCAAGACCCCCACACCGTATTCGGGCGAATTCGAAAAAGTGGCTTCGGTCGAGACGCCGGATCCGCTGACGGTGATCGTCCGGTACAAAGAACCGTTTTCTCCGGGGCTTGCGAGCTGGTCGATGGGGATCGTTCCGAAGCATCTTCTCAAAAACGAGAATTTACTCGAAACGCGTTTTGCGCGCGCACCCGTCGGAACGGGGCCCTACGTTCTGAAACGTTGGAAAACCGGCGAAAGTTTATACCTCGAATCGAATCGCGATTATTTCGTCGGACGCCCCGGGATTGACTGCTACCTGTACCGCATTATCCCCGACCCGGCAACGGCTTTTTTGGAGCTCGAAACGGGAAATCTTGATTTTGCGGCGCTGACTCCGCTGCAATTTAGCCGGTTGACGGATACGCCGTATTTTAAAAAACACTACACGAAATACCGCTATTCGAGCTTTGCATATACCTATATCGGCCTCAATTTAGAAAACGCGTTGTTTGCCGACCCGAGAGTAAGGCGGGCCGTGAGTCTTGCGGTGAATCGCAAGGAAATCATCGACGTGACGCTTTTGGGGTCGGGCCGCGTCACGACGGGTCCTTTTCTTCCCGAGAGCTGGGCGTATGACGCGTCGATCCCCGAGGTGCCG
>Ga0172375_10012086_pt1 | contig 10859 bp, 18 predicted proteins | sample LakKiv1m_FD_114537 | JGI IMG/M metagenome (GOLD analysis project Ga0172375, IMG submission 114537) | Freshwater microbial communities from Kabuno Bay, South-Kivu, Congo - kab_092012_11.1m | ecosystem: Environmental > Aquatic > Freshwater > Lake | place: Democratic Republic of the Congo... | reverse complement strand
GGTTAAGAAGTACTGGAATAACTGCAAAAGAAGTAGATATACTAACTCAATCTCAAATGTCGAGCCATTATTTAGCAACAAAATCTCAACCTGCAATCCCAACAATAGAACAATGGGGAAGACTAAAAATAAGCGATAAATTAAAAAATACACCACGATATATTTTAGAATTATTTGATGTGAATGGAAAATATAAAAAACAACGATTAGAAAATCTACAACGATTAGAAAATCTACAACAATTAGAACATCTACAACAATTAAAAAATCTACAACAATTAGAACATCTACAACAATTAGAACATACCATAAAATTTTATTCTAAAAATTATTGGGAAATTGAGATTGATAATGAAAGCATAGTTTATTGCGATCCGCCTTATGTAAATTCGACTGAATATTTAGGACATAAATTTGATTTTAACAAATTTGATGATTGGGTTCGTGAAATGAAAAATAAAGGGATAAAAGTTTACATTAGCGAATACACTAATCATAATAATGAATGGCGAGAAGTAGGAGGTATCGCAAAATATTCGTTGATGAATAATAGTCAAGAAAATAAAACTTTAAAATATGAAAAGATTTTTTGTAATATTTAAGGAGGCTATATTATGTGTTTTTTAGGATTTGGGCATAAATGGAAAGCGGTGCATTTCCAAAAAGTAGGTGTAGGGAGCTATTATAATGGGATATGGGTTGAGGAAGAGAATTTTACTAGGGTTACTTATGTTTGTGAAAAATGTAAAAAGTTAAAAGTTGAAGAAGTAAAATGGAAATTTACATTAGAAGATTTACAATAAAGGAGTTGTTATGAAAAAGATATTACCGTTTTTAATAGTAAATGTATTTTTGTATTTAATATTTTCTTATAAGTATGGAACATTTGATTTAATACATATAAGTGAAATTATTAGAAGTTTAATAGCCTCATTCACATTAGGAGCTAATATAAGTTGTTTAGTAATTTGTGGTTATATTTGGTTAAAACAGGATGATTTAATTTAGAAGATTTACAATAAAGGAGTTATTATGAAAAAGATATTACCGTTTTTAATAGCAAATGGGGGTGTGTATTTAGTGATAAGTTATATTAGAGGAACATTTGATATAATAAATCTAGATATAGACGGCAGATTTATTTTAGTTTTTTTACTTTTCATAGTTAATGGTGTTTGTCTAATAGTTGTAAATGATAAACCAGTTTATTAGGATTTGGGAATTTATAAATAAAAAAGGCTCTAGCATATTCCAGCTAGAGCCTAAAATAAACCTTAGAAAAACTAGGGCTGTTAAGCATAACAACCGCACTGTATGAGACAGACTTTTATTTTTAAAAGATTTTTTTATTGCCTTGTAAAATAAGGACTTATTTATTTTCAATAACTTTTCTTTTAAGTAAAATATTATAATACATTTTCATTGCCATTAATTGACAATCTAATAAATCATGACTACAATTTGGAGTAAAATCTAATTTATTGTCTAAATATTTTTTTAAAAATATTTCTAATTTTTCTATTCTTATTCTTAATTGGTCTTGCTCTGCTTCAAATCGTTTCGCATAATCGTCGCTCAACATCCCTTCTACAGTGTCTTTTAATGTAAATTCTTTAATTTCCATTTTTACTCCTTTCTATAAACTAACCTTAAAAATTTTTTATGCTCTAGCTATATTATCCTACGATGTAAGGGAACACTAAAGACAACTTTTATGAGGAATGATTACAGTTTATTTTTTATTAAATTCAAGATCAACTTTATTGTCTATTTCTCTAGCAATATTTCTTAAGTCAGTGTCAGTATAAACAATTTTATTTAATTCTAAAAATACCTTTATATTTTCAATTACCCACTCTTTTTTTTCTTTACCAGATTTTTGTTTATGACAATAAAGCTCTTCAGCTTTATGTATTAAAAATGTCATTAAATAAAATATAGCAAATTCTTGTAAATTATTCATTACTTCACCTTATTATTTTATTCTGCCTATTAGTTTAATATTTTTATCATTATTAAAATCACCAGGGACTATAAAGTTATTTGTATTCCGTTGAATTAAAATATTATTTTCTTTAAAAAATTTCTCTGCAAATTCGGAACATATAAATAATTTATTCTGTGAAAAATCCCATTTACAATTAAAAATAATTTTAGTAGCGATTTTTAATATCATTATATTATCATAAGCAAATCCTAGCAAATTTACTATAAATTGCATAGATAATTTTATATTTATTTTATTATAGTCATTATGTCTATATATGGATAATTCTCCATTATATCCATTTCCCTTATTATCATAATTATATAAATATTTTGATAAAGGTACGCATCTAACTCCTATGGTTTCTACACTTTCATAAACTAATATTCTATCTAAAAATTCATCTTTATAAATAATCCCAATATGTGAAAATTCGCTTTTTGTCCCATATCTTATAAGTTTAGAAAATAAACTATTGCCCTTACATAAAAGCATATCTCCATTTTTTAAAGTATCTCGTAATTCTTGATAGTTTATTATTTTCATTATAAAAAATTACCTTTTTTTTGATTTAATCTTCTGCTTTGCTCTAAATCATCAACCCTATTTTTTAATTCTATATGAGTGTGTGATTGCCTTATATAATAATCTAACATTACTATACAAATTGGCTTTAAAAATTGCCAGCAAACACTTAATATCCCTAAAATTGTCGCTAGTTTTTTTCAACTCATTTTACAAGTTCATCTATATCCTCAACATTTAAAGGATATACTCTTTTCATTAATCCACAAATACACTTATTCTTTTCTAAAAAATTTTTACAAGGACATCTTTCTTCTAATTTACAATTACACAATTCATTGAGTTTTAATTTTTTAAATCCTTTTTTATTAGTCTCGATATGAATATTGCCTCTATATACAACTATCATAATTGCCTACTTTTATTAATTTTTCTTTAATTTTATTAATAAATATAACAGAATATTTAAAATTTTCAAGTATAAATAAAAATAGCTACTAACTATTTCTAATTAGTAGCTAAGCTTCCAAAACCTTAATGGCACAATTTTTAGGTGCCATCCCTATAAATTAGTAAATCAATAAAGAAAATTGGCAATACTATTGTTAGTATAATACAACATTAAAAAAGAAATGTCAACTATTTTTTACTTATATTTATCCATAAATCTATATTTTTATTCAATAAAGCTTTAATATACTTTTCTATTTTTTCAACTGCAATCTTGCTTTCATAAATAGAATAATTATTTTGTTTATTTAAAACTTTATTCCCAACTAGAATACACCCATCAGTATCTTTTTCAGTATTCCCACTATGTATTCTAACACCTTCAAAGTTTGGAACATTTAAAAGCTGTATCATTTCTTTTTCAAATCTTTTTGAATACGTAAAAACTAATTTGTATATGCCGTAAGGAATTGCTGTTATTTTAGGTATTTTAACAGCTCTAACCTTATTCTCTAATGTATAACATAAAAACTCGTTATTTATGCCATAGAGTTCGCCTATTGTGTTATTATCATTAAACATATTTCTTTTTAAAGTTATAAACTCTTTCACTTATTTATCCTTTTATTAAATGAGTTACAATATAGCTCCCGATAATTCCAAAAAGAAAAGTAAGAATACTAAAAAATTTAGTTTCCCAAAATTTTTTGATTTCTTTTTCATAATTTTCTATAAAATTATTATGCTTTTTTACTTCTTCTTTTAACTCATTTAATACATTTTCATTGCATCTTATTTTTTCTACAATGGATATTTCACCATTACTTACAAATATTTTTTTATATAATGCTGAAATATTTTCCTTCATTTCCTTTACTTCTATTTCTAATTTAATATTATGGTCTCTTAATAATCGGATTTCATCTATCAATTTTCTTATAGCTTGATTTTTAGGATCTCGTCTTTCTTCTCGTTTTATGTCTTCTTTTTTCATTCTTATATCCTTAATATTTAATTATATAATTACAAACTATATATGGTTGTAGGTTATTATGAGCAGATGAAGCATTTCTTGCAGTGTTATTTTGAGTATTTAAAACCTCTCCGCCTTGTGCTCTAGGTATTATTCCTCCTGCCGCCGCATCTACTGCTGGATAATATTGTGCGGCAGTCGGGGCCAAATTATGATTATGTGCTGGTAATCCACTCTCACCATCTGTTAAAAGATGTGTTTTCTCTCCTCCAGTCTTCCCTAATGCATTAAATTCTGTCTGTGTGTTATCATAACCAACTACTGTTTTTCCCTTTATATCTGGAATGTTAAAAGTTGTTGAGCCGTCGCCTACTCCATAAGCTGTTTCAATCACTGAAAATAAGTCTGCATAAGTAGTTCTTGAAATTGCTGAACCATCACAGATTAACCAGCCTGTTGGAGCAACACTTCCAGCAAACATTGACATAGCTCCTACTGGTGCTAAATATCCTGTTTTATCTTGAACCCTTGAAGAAACGACAACTGCATAAGCGGTTACCGTTGATGTAAATATTCCTTGAGTTCCTGTAATATCGCCATTTACAAATAATTTAGTAGTAGGGTTATTTGTTCCTATTCCAAAATTTCCATCATTAGTAAAATATGTATTGCCTGTTCCAGCCTCTATCATATTAATTATTGAGCTACCATAACTCATTGCAAATCGTCTTTCACTCCAATAACTAATATCTAAAGGATTTGAATACCCTATTAAATTAATTCCACCACCTGAAGACATAGAGCTAGCTTTAATTGTTAATAAAGAGTTTTGATTTGTTGTTGATATAGAAATCCCAGAGGTTATTAACCTTCCAGTCATTGTATCACCAGACTTTGAGACAAAACTTCCTATAATTGTAGTTGTTGATGTTATACTTGTATTATCTGCAAATGTAATCTTACCTGTATTAATATTTGTATTTACTGCAAATAAACTTATATTAAAAATTAATCCTAATAAACCTAATAATAAATATTTTTTTTTCATAAAAACCTCTTTTAAAAAAGTATAGGGAGATATATTTTTTTAATTAGATAACCCAGTTTGTCCCATCATAATGTTCGAAATGATAAGTTCGACTAGCAACATCATATCTTATCCTACCATCATTTATATTAGGAGTAGTTGAATCTGCTAAATAAACTGTATTTTCATTATTTTTTACATATATCCCACCAATTTTTGTATTAGTTCCATCATAAACTAAATTTGAAGAAGCACTCAAATTTCCTGAACCATTATTATATTGGATTTGTCCTTCTGTACCTGAAACAGCTGCTTTTCCTGCTACTGATGTTGTTGAAGCGTAATAGCTAGCCAATTCTCCACCTAATTTATTTGAATCTGATGCAGTAGCATTTTTGGCTAAGTATGTATCAGAAGCGGTTACACAACTTAAATATGTAATAGAAGCATTCTCAGAAGATAATTTTGTATCTAAAGCATTTTGAGTTGCTGTAGAAATTGGTTTGTTAGCATCTGAAGTATTATCAACATTCCCAAGCCCAACATCTGACTTGTCTATTCCAGTCACACTTCCATTAACAACTAATGCGGTTGAAATTGTAGCTGTTCCTGTTGTTATTTCTCCAACATTAATTCCATACGCTTTTAAAATACTAAATGAACTTAAAATTAATAATAAACATAAAACTTTAATTCTCATAAAAGATTTTCCTCCTATTTTATTTATATCCCCTATACTTTTTTAATTATTTACACTCCAAATTCCATCTTTTAATTTTTCTATATATATATTCCCATCAATATCAGTTCTTATTCTTATATCACCATTTTGATTTTTATTTAAAATATTTTTAAAAAAATATACACATTGCCCTAAACTTAAAGATACATTAGCCTCAAATAAATCTAAATCACCAGTCATTGTGTCTCCAGATTTTGAAACTAAATTGCCAGTTGAGATAATAACAGAATTTAAATCTGTTCTTAAGCTTGATGTTGATGTTGATATATCATTAAATTTATTTTGCAAATCAGTTTGATTTGATAATGTTCCTGTTATATTTCCCCAAGGTAGACTTCCAGTTTCACTAGCAAACTCATATCCAGTTTCATCGCCTTTTACTTTCAAAAATTTATTCGCATTTCCTGTAAGCGATTTTATGCCCGTTCCACCTAATGTATAAGGCAAGCCTAAAGAATATGTTAATAAAAATTTATTATTAAAGGTAGTTGTTGATATTTCAACTGAATTTACCATATTGCCATATAAGATATGTGTTTTGCCTTTATTATCAATAAAAACATTAGAGCAAAATAAACTTTGAATTAATAAAAATAAAAATAAAAATAAAAATTTTAATCTCATTTATTTTCTCCTAGTTTGAATAAGGATGTTTTATATATGTAGATGGGTCTCTATATTCTACAGTAGTACGATTATCCCAAGCCTGTGAATACGATGTCGTTGATGTTCCACATATATAATTAATAGATGTCGATGTTATGTGTACGCCAAACCAGGTTCCCCCCCCATTTTCTAATTGAAAATAATAAAATTTATTATTATCATCTGCATCATCCTTATTTGCTAAGTTATACTCATAACTCTTAGGATTACAAAATAATAAAGATGTTAAAAATAGAAACACTATTAAATATAAAACTCTTTTCATTATTCCTCCAGTTTAAATTGATATATATAATTATTTAAATCATATATTGTATCAATAGCTATTACTTCTTCTTGAAACTCTATGCCTTGCAATCTTATATAGTCTATCCAATCTAACATAGTGTTTTTGTCTTCTTGTGTATAGTTTTTTTTAGTAATAGAATTAAGCCTTAATTCTTTTATATTACTTTGTGTGTTTATAGAATACCTTGATGATATAACTTTAGCTGTTTTCTCTTTTATCTCTTGTATTTTTAATTCTTTTAATTCTTCTAGTGTCATTTCTTTTATATTTTCATTTTGATTTACTATTTCTCTTTTTATTTTAATCCATTCTTTTCCATTAAACACAGCGACCTCATCTTCTAAAACTTCAGGAGGTACTATATCTGTAGCATTCTGTGGCAATCCTACATATACAGTCTCACCTTTTAATTTTGTTTCTAGTTGATCTTCTTGCAAAAAATATTCCCCTACATATTGCCCTTGATTATCAAATAAATAACACTTATTCATTTTATTACTCCTTAATATTTAATTATATAATTCAAAACTATATATGGTTGTAGGTTGTTATGAGCAGATGAAGCATTTACTCCAGAATTAGTCATAGTTGCATTTGATGCCCCCCCACCATAAAGTGCAGGAGTTCCACCACTTCCAACAACTGTTGACCCTTCACTATTGATAACTATATTTGATAGATAATGAAAATGTGTTGGTAATCCACTTTCACCATCTGTTAAAAGATGTGTTTTCTCACCTCCAATCTTTCCTAATGCATTAAACTCTGTCTGGGTGCTATCATAACCAACGCCTATTTTACCTTTTTTATTAGGAATATTAAAAGTAGTTGAGCCATCGCCTACTCCGAAGCTTGTTCCTATCACTGAAAATAATCTAGCATAAGTAGTTCTCGAAATTGCCGAACCATCACATATTAAATACCCTGACGGAGTAACACTTCCAGCAAATTCTCCTATAAATCCAATCCCTTCAGTATGAAATGAAGGTATCAAACAAAAAGAAGTACCATTATATATAAGTCTATTAATCCCAAATTGAATATCACCACTTTCGATATTTGTAGTTCCATCCGCTTTTTTTATATCTTTTAATCCTTTACTGTTAACATTTATAGTAGATGCACCAGTATTTTCATTCGTTGTTATAAATGTTATTTCTTCGCCTAATCTATAGGTAGATGAGCCAATAGTTCCACTTGGAGAAGATAAGACATAAGTATTGACTGCTCCACTATCTACATAATAAGTAGAGTTTGCAACTGCATCAGCAATTGCTTTACTAAGTTGAGCTAAATCACTCCCTGATAAAATCCCTCCAAACGAAGCTATAGCAGTTTTTACTTCATTATAAATTTGTTCCATATCATCTTGAGTTAACTCTGGGTCTGTTGTAAAGGCTATTCTATTTTTCATTTTATCCTCCTAAATATTTCTATAATAAATAATTGTGTCGCAAGGCTTAATTTTATCACAAATATTTTTAAAGATTTCATCATTTTCTAAATTATTTTTAAGTGTAAATGGTAAAGTTTTTGGTAATCTTGAGCTAGAGCCACCTATGAACTCTATAGTAATACTAAATGGGATTTCTGTAGAACTTCCCATTAATCTGATAGGCAATCTAAATGGCAAAATACTTGCTCCAGTGTCGCCCATTAAAATGTTTATTTTTAAACCTAAAATTTCAGCTAATCTATAATAACTATTTAAGTTATAAATTTTTCGCATATATAATTTTGCTAGTACAAATTTTCGTCTTTGCTCTAAATCATCACTTAAAAAAAATATATCATCAGGAATTTTTAAAAACTTTTCCCATTTTCCTAGCCAATACTCATCTGCATAATATGGCGAAAATTTTGAAAATAAATTATATATATCAGTATCAGTTCTATAAAACTGTTGACTTAATGAATAAATAATATTCCCAATATTTGTTTCTTTGCTATTTTTCCCAGCCCAACACTTACCAATTGGAAAATAATAAGCTAAATTTTTAAAATAGTTTTTCATATTTTATCCTTAAAATATTATTGTTTCAAAAATTGCTAAATTTCCAGTAGCAACTGATATATCTCCAGTAGGTGTAGTAAGTGTAAAATCATCTAAAACATCTCCTGTTGTTTCATCAAAACTATTAGAAATAATTGCCATATATTTTTGTTTTTTTATATCTTCTCCAACATTACTTTCATCTAAAAAAAATTGCCTCAAATTATTTTCAATAGACGCCCTCATTGTTGCTGTGTCAGGAGTGATTGAAGCAAAAGAAAAATTTATTGTCTGTAAAGTTGGAGAGACTAAAATAACATTGTTGTTTATATCTTGATTTATTGGAATATAATTTGAATAAAAAGTTTTTATATTAGCTATTTCTAGAGATGTTAATAAAATAGGATTTTCATTGTTTTTGACTGCATAAATTGTGAATTTTCCAATTTCAGGAGTAATTGGCTTAACCCATACTTTAGTAATCGTATCTAATGCTTGTTTTGTTTGGTCTTCCCAAAAATTAATAGACCCAATGTTTTTAGGATTTTGAACCTCATCTTTAAGTCTAATTTTATAGACTGCATCTGTTTCAGCTTCTAATCCTCCAGTTAATCCACTATATTGAATATAACAAGTGTTGCTAACTCCACTTATATTTGTAGTTAAACTACACTCCGTATTTCCTAAAAGATTATAATTTGAGCCATATTCTTTTGATTTAATAGTTCCTAATCCATACTCACAAGTAGAAGTAATTATCCCAGTTGCTGAGCTTGTAGTCCCACCATCAATCGTAAATGTAAAAGTCTTATCACTATTTACAGTTATAATTTTTGTTCCGTTATATGCTGATGGTGTCGCTCCAGCAATAACAACATTCATCCCAGTCGCTAAATTATGAGAACTTGAAAAAGTAGCTGTTGCTATTCCTCCAGTTTGTGTTAAACTTAATAGATTTTGTGATTGTGAGAATACAATTGTCTCGTTTTGCAAAACATATAAATTTAAATTACTGTCTTGAATTTCTGTTAATGATGGGACAGTTCCTAATCCTTGAAATATAATCATACCTTGAGATTGTGTTGCTACTTTTTGAGGGATTGCATATAATTGACCTAAAATTAAAACTAAGTTATCAAATATATTTTGAATTATATTTTCTATATAATTATAAATATCTCTTATTCTAGTAGCTAAAATTGTAGCTAAAATTGAAAATATAGTTTTATCATTAAATGGTTGAGATAATGGAATGTTATTTTTTATATCATTTTTTATTTCATTTGAAATATCGTCTCGTGTTTTAAAGCTCATTTTCCAAAATCCTCCCAAATTTTAAATAAATAATTTTCAGTGTTATTTGTTAAAGTAATCAATTTTATATTTAATGTTAGTTCTTTAAAGTTTTTAATAGTTTCAATTTTGATTTCTTTTAAAAATACATCTTCAATAAGCCATTTCAAAGCAGTATATGTAGAATTTTTTATTAAATTTGCAGCATCCTCAGTATTTCTACTTTGTGAATATAACCAAATTTTAGAACCTAACTGTCTATCTTGATTGCTATTAAACAAATTCCCATACCAGCCTCTTTGCTGTTCTTTAATAGCGATTTCGCCATCTTCTGCACTAGCATCAGTAAATAAGCTTGCATAAACTAAACTGTCAAAATTTTCAGTCAACGCTAAGTCTCCATTCTCTGTTATTTCAAAATCAAAAATTCCATTATTTAATTTTACTTTTATATCTTGAAACATATTTTTTTTATCCTATAAAGTTTTTTTGTGATAATGCTGTATTGCTTAATGGAACTATAGGCGGTGAAGTAGGCGAGCCAGGAGCCGAACTTGTATGAGTATGTGCATCATAAATAGTTTTAAAAGCAGTCCCTTTTATCATTGGTTCACTATCTCCATTGATATTTACTACTCCAGTTGAGTTTATATTTATTTCGCTTTTTGTATTTATATTTATTCCAGTATCAGTTAATAAAATATAGTCTTTTGTCTCTAAATTATATATTACAGTTTGAGGAGTATTTGCTTTATAGGGAAGTCCTAAAATATCAAAAATATATTTTGCATTATTACTCTGTAATCCTATATTTTTTCCAGACATAGCTAAAACATTCCATTTTATAATTGGTGTGTCTTTTTTTGGAATAGTTGCAAGCCCATTTACTCCAGTATTAGTAATTTCACGAGCCT
>Ga0172375_10012085_pt1 | contig 10859 bp, 10 predicted proteins | sample LakKiv1m_FD_114537 | JGI IMG/M metagenome (GOLD analysis project Ga0172375, IMG submission 114537) | Freshwater microbial communities from Kabuno Bay, South-Kivu, Congo - kab_092012_11.1m | ecosystem: Environmental > Aquatic > Freshwater > Lake | place: Democratic Republic of the Congo... | reverse complement strand
TGTCAAAAATTCCGCGTATAGGCATACTAGGCGGGTCGTTCAATCCTGTACACAACGGCCATCTCAATCTTGCCGAAAGTGCCCTGCAAAAATTAAAGCTTGATAAGGTCATTTTTGTGCCAGCATATGTGTCGCCGCATAAAAAATTCCCGAAAAAAACATTAATAAATGATCGGGTCAATATGGTCAGAGCGGCTGTGAAAGGCAATAGGCGATTTGGTATTTCCATGTTCGAGGCTTCGAGAAAAGGCCGGTCATACTCAATTAATACGATTAGATACTTAAGGAAGATTTGTGGAGTAAGAACCGGACTTTATTTTATAATAGGAGAAGATTCGGTGAAAGGGCTTATGAAGTGGAAGGACATAGAAAAAATGTCAAAAATAGTAGAATTTGTCGCGTTTACCAGGCCCGGATTCAAATGGGATGACTCTCCGGCGTTTGTCCGAAAAATGGTTATAAAAGGGGTAGATGTGTCTTCGACCGAGATCAGGAACGCCGTAAAAGCGGGCAGGTGTATAAAAAACAAGGTTCCCGCTGTTGTTGCACGCTATATCAAAAGACATGGACTTTATATATGAATAGCTAATATGCTCTTGCATTACAAATGATCTTATGATAGACTAAATCTCAAATTTAGAGTAATTAAATAAAAAATAAACTCAATTAACAAGGGGGTAACATGAAAGAAATGGAATTCTATGATGTAAAATCGAAGAAGAAGTTCAAGGCTACGGAATACAAGCTTGTTGAGAAGAGCGGCAGATGTTTTGTAGTGGCAAAAGCGCCCAGCGGGACGCATGAATGCTGGAAAGTTGTGTCAAAAGATACGGCCGCAAAACTGAAATAATATCATACTATTCTAGAGGCGCGTTTTACAAAGTTTTCTCTTAAAGGAGCAGATTATAACTTCCAAACAGATTGCTAAGTTCGCAGCCAAAATTGCTTTAGGCAAGAAGGCTCTTGACGTTACATTGATCGATATGCGTAAAGTATCCGGTTTCTGCGATTATTTTCTTATAATGGGCGCGGAATCTACGCGGAAGGTGCATGCGATCTATGACGGTATGTGCAAGGGCATGGCTGATAAAAAGATAAAGATCGCCCACGTTGAAGGCGAAAGAGAAGATTTGTGGATACTGGTTGACCTGGTAGATGTGGTCATACATGTATTCTACCATGAAACACGGAAGTTTTATAATCTTGAAAGACTTTGGCAAGACGCGCCTCAGGAAATAATCACAGATCAATGTCAAAAAAGCTCGCGATCGAAGAAAAAATCTCCCGCCAGGTAGAAAATGCCGTACGCATCCTTTTGGAGCGTTATCCGGATAAGAAAGAGCTGTTTTCTTCCGGAGATATCAAGATAGACATCCCGCGCGATATGCTTCACGGAGATTTTACAACCAATATAGCTATGAGGCTTGTCAAGATCCTTAAAGCTAATCCCATGACTATTGCCCAGGAGATAACCTCGTCAATACTTCAGGCGGTTGAAAGTTCCGACGATGCGGGGATGTTCACCAAAATAGAGGCGGCAAAGCCCGGGTTCATAAATTTTCATCTTTCCGCCAAATTTCTCACGGACAATCTTAAAAACGTAAACTCCACAGGTTCTGAATACGGGAGTTCGGACAAAGGTAAAGGGATCAAACTTCAAATTGAATTCGTCAGCGCCAATCCTACAGGGCCTCTTACCGTAGCACACGGAAGACAAGCGGCTGTGGGCGACGCTTTAGCTAATATCATGAGGTTCTGCGGATACGATGTGACCAAGGAATATTTTATCAATGATGAAGGCCGGCAGATAAATGTGCTCGGCGAGTCGATCCTGCATCATTATCTCGCGCTTTTCGGCATAGCATACCCGTTCCCGGAAGACGGTTACAAAGGCGTGTACGTAAAGGACATTGCCCAGGATATAAAAGATAAAGCCGGAGACAAATATACGAGTAATTATGCCGATTCAAAACAGTTTTTCAGGGATTACGGTGTTCAATTTATAATGGATATTATTCATAAGGACCTTGATGAATTCAACGTTAAATTCGATTCATGGTTCAGCCAGAGAAATATAACGCGCGAATTGATCATGGATACGCTGGACGGTTTACGGAAGAACGGTATGGTGTTTGACAACGAAGGAGCCGTCTGGTTCAGATCAACGGCCTTCGGGGACGAAAAGGACAGGGTCGTTATTAAAAGCGACGGGGCATTCACGTATTTCGCCCCGGATATAGCATATCATAAGAACAAGTTTTCAAGAGGATTTAACATGCTGGTCAATATCTGGGGTCCGGACCATCACGGATATATCCCAAGGATCAAGGCTGCTGTCAGGGCTTTAGGCAGCGATCCCGACGCTCTTTCCGTTCTCATAGTTCAGCTTGCGACTCTTTACAGGAACGGGCAGGTTGTTTCAATGTCTACGAGGATGGGCGAGTTCATAACTCTGAAAGAAGTCTGCGACGAGGTGGGCAAAGACGTCACGACGTTTATATTCCTTACCAGGAAACTGGATAGCCATCTTGATTTTGATCTTGAGGTCGCGAAGAAGGAATCGCAGGATAACCCGGTTTATTATATCCAGTACGCTCACGCGAGGATATGGTCTATCATAGAATTCAGCGGAAAGATCGGCAAAGAGGTGGAAAACGCCGCGTTGAAATTGGATATGCTGAAAGAAAAAGAAGAAACAGACCTTATGAGAGTAATAGTTCAATTCCCCGCATATGTGTCGGACAGCGCTTCGGCGCTTGAACCTTATTATATAATCCTGTACCTGAATAATCTTGCGTCATTATTCCATAATTTTTATACAAAACACAAAGTTGTGACCGATAACCCCGAACTCAGCAAAGCGCGCCTTTTTCTTATTGACGCGGTCAGGACATGCCTTGCCAACGGATTGAATCTTCTCGGTGTTTCTCTGCCCAAAAAAATGTAGCCAAACGGGGCAGAGCCTTTTAAAATATAATCTGAAAATAAAACGTAACCGGTCATTTTACGGGACGATCACGGCTGAAGAACAATATTGCGGCGGTAATTGTCAAATAGAACAAGGATAAGTATGTACGATTCGATAAAAGTGCTGAAAGGAACAGAAATCGATACGGAATCTTTCGCGGAGGCCCTTGTTAAATGCGGTTACAAAAGGCTGAAGGGGATAAGCAGGGAAGGGGATTTTTCCGTTAAGGGAGAGGCAATACTGGTTTTTCCGGCGATGTTCGATTATCCGGTAAGAATAGAGTTGGACGGGAACATTGTCTCACGTATAGCTTCCATAGATATCTATACTTATAAGACTATCGAAGAGCATTCCTCCATAATCATTGTTTCTTCCCATATGAAAAGAAGCACAGGACGAAAGGCATGGAAGGATAAAGATCCTATTGATATTTTCGTAGACTTGAAGCCGGGAGACTATGCCGTTCATGTTGATTACGGCATAGGAAGATATATCGGCAACAGGCGCATAACCACAAAGAACGGCAAGGAAGAATGCATGGCGCTTGAGTTTAAGGACGGAGACGTGCTCTATGTAGGATTAAAAGACCTGGATAAGGTACAGAAATATATCTATTTCAACAATAAAAAACCGGAATTATATAAACTCGGCGGAAAAAAGTGGGACAGAATAAAAAAACGCGTCGAGAAGGGCGTCTTCAAAGTGGCCAACGATATCCTTGATATCCAGGCAAAAAGACAGAGCATGCAGGGGTATAGGTTTTCCGCGGACACGGAATGGCAGAAAAAGGTCGAAGGCCTTTTCCCGTATAAAGACACGGAAGACCAGAAGAAGGCAGCATCTGACGTCAAAAATGATATGGAAAACTCTAAACCCATGGACAGGCTGCTTTGCGGGGATGTAGGTTACGGAAAGACCGAGGTTGCGTTGAGAGCGGCATTCAAAGCCGTAATGGACAATAAGCAGGCGGCTATACTTGTTCCTACCACGATCTTGGCGGAACAGCATTTTAATACGTTCACAAACAGGCTGAACACATTCCCGGTCACAGTTGAGATGCTCTCCCGTTTCAGGTCGCGCCGGGAACAAGACCTGATAATAAAAGACCTGAAAGAAGGGCGCGTTGATATTATTATAGGAACTCACAGGCTCCTATCCAAAGACATAGGTTTTAAGGATCTAGGCCTTGTGATCATAGATGAAGAACAAAGATTCGGCGTCAGGCACAAAGAAAAACTTAAAAAGATGAGGCTAGTTGTAGATGTCCTCACTTTGAGCGCTACCCCGATACCCAGAACTCTGTATCTGGCCCTTATGGGCGGAAGGGACATATCGATCATTAATACGCCGCCGCTTGAACGCGAGCCGATTGAAACAAAAGTAATAGAATACGACGAGCGCATGATCAGGGACGCGCTCAAATTCGAGCTGGACAGAAAAGGGCAGGTCTTTTTTGTGCACAACCGGATCGACAATATAGATAAAATCGCCTCGCGGATCAAAAAACTTGTGCCTGAAGCTCGTTTAACGATAGCCCACGGCAGGATGTCTGAACACGAACTAGAGATCAGCATGATGAAATTTATTAAAGGGGAAACGGATATTTTAGTGTCCACAACGATCATAGAATCCGGTATCGATATACCGAATGCTAATACGCTTATAGTGAACCGCGCAGAACGTTTTGGTTTAGCCGAACTTTATCAGCTGAGAGGCAGAGTCGGAAGGTTCAACAGGAAGGCATTTGCATATTTCATAGTGAGTTCACAGAAAACTCTTACGGGAGATGAACAGGCGCGGCTTGAAGCTATCAGAAAGTTTACGGAGCTTGGGTCCGGTTTCAAAATAGCCATGCAAGATCTTGAAATAAGGGGCGCAGGGAATATACTTGGGACCGAACAATCGGGTTATATAGAGGCTGTCGGATTTGACCTGTATTGCCGTCTTCTCAGAAATACCATAGATAGCCTTGCAAACTCAGGGACGCTATGATAAGATACTGTTTCAAGCGTTAGGATTAAAAAATGCGTTCATACCATATAATCATATTAATATTAATATTATCTGCAGGCGGATGCGGTGATAAAAAGGACACTGTCGTATCTATAGGCAGCAAGTCTTTGACCATAAAGGACATAGACGCCAGGATGTCCAAACTGCCCGAAAGATATAAAGAAATCGTCAAGGTTAACAGGAAGGACTTTGTGGACGATATTGTTATGGATGAGCTGCTTTATGCGGAAGCGCTTCGTACGGGAGTAGACAGTGAAAAAGAGGTTAAAGAGGTAATCGAGGAAGCTAAAAAAAAGATCGTGATAGCAAAATATCTTAAGGACCATATCGAGGACAAGGTAAAAGCCGATGATGTTGAAATAAGGTCATATTACGATAGCAATCTCGACGAGTTCAAAACCCCGGAAGTATTGCGAGCGTCGCATATTATGCTGAGGTCGGAAGACGAAGCCCGTTCGGTGTCGGAGAGCCTGAGAGCAGGGTCGGATTTTGCCAAGCTTGCAGAGAGCAGGTCTATAGACTCGTTAGCCGGCGCAGGCGGAGATATAGGGTATTTTGTCCGGGGACAGGTCGATCCGGAATTTGAAAAAGTGGCGGTAAACTTGCGCGAAGGCGAGATAAGCGGTGTTGTGAAAACAAGAAGCGGATACCATATCATTAAGCTTACCGAAAGAAAAAACCCGTCTTATGAAAGTTATGATGCCGTTAAAGACAGAATAAAACAGGGGATCTTGGCGGCAAAGAAAAAGAAAGTGTTCAACGACCTTGTTTCGGAATTGAAAAAGAAATATAAAGTTACCGTGAACTATGATCTTCTGCCGGGCAAAGCTCTTAACGAAACGGAAAAGTCTTCAAATAAAGAAAACGGGAGTAAAAAATAATATGAGAAATTTCGTTTTGAAAGTTGCTCTTTTATGCGTATTATGCATGAATCAATATTCTTGGGGAGTCGTAAGCGACAGGATCGTAGTCGTTGTCAACGATGAAGTGATCACGGACAACGAGATAGCAAAGAGGATGGCGCCTTTTTACAAACAGGCCGAACCTTTTCAGGACAGCCCCATTTACGGACAGAAAATGAATGAGGCAAGGACAAAAGTGCTTGAGCAGCTTATCAACGATAAGCTGGTTATCAGCGCGGCAAAAAGAAAGAATATTGAGGTCAGGGATAAGGAAATACTTGACCAGGTGGGGCGGGTAAGGAAGCAATTTACTACGGAAGAGGAATTTATTAAAGCGCTTGAAGAACAGGGCATGACCGTCGAAAGCCTTAAAACAAATTACAGGATATCAATGATGGCGCAGAAACTTATAGACAGAGAAGTTCGGTCAAAGATCGTTATTACACCGGCAGAACAGTTCACTTTTTATAAAGAAAATATAGATCTGTTTACAATGCCTGCCGAAGCAAAAGTGCGGATGATAACCCTGAAGAAAACAGAGGAACAGGATCCCGAAGAAACACGCGCTTTGGCGGAAGAATTACAGAAAAAAGCAGTTCAGGGAGAGGATTTCGACAAGATAGCTAAAGAATATTCGAAAGATGCTTACGCAGAAAAAGGCGGGGATATGGGGTATGTCAGGGAGGGCGATATGATGAAAAATATCGACGAAGCTATTTTTTCCCTGAAAACCGGGGAAGTATCGGATGTTATGGAGACAGACCTTGGATTCCATATATTTAAAGTCGAGGACATTAAGAGAGCACAGACTAGGTTGTTTGAAGAATCAAGCGGGGATATTGAAAAAGAAATATACCATCTGAAAATGAAAGACAAAGTCGAACAGTATATAGAAAAGCTAAAGGAGAACGCGTATATTGAGTTCAAGTAAACCGTTGATAATTGTTACCGCCGGTGATCCTTTCGGTATAGGCCCTGAAGTAACCGGAAAAGCTCTTAAATCTAAAGCTATAAAAAATAAAGCGGATTTTATAGTGATAGGGAAAAGTCTTTCAAGCAGGCCCGCCGGAAGACTATGCAAGTTGGGAGGGGAAATATCTTTCGAGAATATTTATAAAGCTGTTAATATCTTAAAAGCAGTAACCGGCCGGCCGAAGGCGCTTGTTACAGCTCCTATAAATAAATTCAGCTTGAAGAAGGCGGGATATTCGTACGGTGGGCATACGGAAATGCTTGCTGATCTCCTGAAAGTCAGATCTCCGGCGATGATGTTCAACGCCGAAAGTTTCAGAGTAGTGCTAACAACGAGGCATATACCGCTTTCAAAGGTGCCGAAAGCTCTGACTAAAGAGAAAATAATATCCGCAGGCGGACTGTTCTATACGGCATTGGAGAAGTGTTTTAAAATTAAAAACCCGCGTGTAGGGGTCGCAGGATTGAATCCTCATGCGGGCGAAGGCGGAATGATGGGCAGGGAAGAACTAGATATCATAGGCCCGGCTATACGCGAATTAAGGAAAAAATTTATAAATATCACAGGACCGTATCCTCCTGATGTTATATTCCGGAAGCTGTACGCAGGGGATATTGACGGGGTAGTTGCTATGTACCATGACCAGGCGCTTGGGCCGTTTAAAATGCTTTATTTTGAAAAAGGTGTAAATGTAACGCTGGGCCTTCCTTTTATCAGGACGTCGCCTGACCACGGGACAGCTTTCGATATAGCGGGAAAGAACGCGGCAGACCCTGAGTCTATGATCGAGGCTGTAAAACTGGCGATCAAATTAGCGTATTGAAATTTTAATGATAACAAAAAAAAATTTAGTTGATCTTTGGAAGGAAACAGGGTTTAAAGCTTCGCGCAGTATGGGGCAGAACTTTCTCGTAGACGGCAATATTAAAAATAAGATCATATCCGAGATCGACCCGAAAAAAAGCGATCGTATATTGGAAATAGGTCCGGGATTCGGGGAACTGACCATGGATCTGGCTGAAAGATCAGGCGAGGTGACCGCGGTTGAAAAAGACCGCAGGATCGCGGCAATTTTAACGGGACATATCCTTAAAGATTTCGGGGATAACGTTACAGTGGTCAATGCGGATATACTTGAGTATGATCTGGCAGGCATTTATACAAAGATCGTCGGTAATCTGCCGTATTATATTACGACCCCTATTATCGAGAAGATCTTTGAATCAGGGACGTACCCGGAAATATTCATAATGGTGCAGCAGGAATATGCGGATAGGATGTTAGCTGTACCGGGGACAAAGGATTATTCGTCTCTTAGCTGTTTTGTGCAGTTTTACGCCGAAATAATGAAGAACATAAAGGTAAGTAGAACATGTTTTTTCCCGGTCCCTAAAGTTGATTCGTGTTTTCTCCGCCTTAAGACTGTACGCGGCGGACGGATCAAGGTAAAGGACGCAGGATTGCTTTTTAAAATAATCAGGTCCGGTTTTAATCAGCGCAGAAAAACGTTGAGGCGTTCTCTGTGCGGACAGCATATAGTTGATATGGATAAAGAAGATTTGGCCGGTATATTGAAAGAATCGGGTTTTAATCCTGACGCAAGGCCCGAAGACCTTTCTTTGCGGGATTTCGCTGTATTGGCGGATAAACTGAAAGAGGAGAGAAATGAGCGGTAAAAAAGTAGACTTGGATACCGTAAAACATGTAGCGAAACTTTCACGTATAGAACTCGGAGAGAACGAGATCCGTACGTTTTCGGAACAGCTGAATGTCATACTTGAACACATAAACGAACTCAACGAAGTTAATACGGATAACGTGGAACCTACCAGCCATTCGATAAGCGGGGTCAAGAATGTGTTCCGAGATGACAAGCTTAAGGGATCGCTGCCTCAGCAAGAGGTGCTTAAAAATGCGCCTAAACAATTCAAGGATTTTTTCGGGGTACCGAAAATAATAGAATAAGAACATGTATAAAGATCATATTAAAAGAATAAAAGAGGTCGACGGTAAGGTGCGGGCTTTTGTGCATTTTGACGCCGATAAGGTAGAAGAACGCGCAAAAGAAGCGGGGAGCGGGCCGCTTGCCGGTATTTGTGTCGCAGTAAAAGATAATATATGCGTTAAGGACGAACTGACAACATGCGCGTCAGGTATCCTTGACGGGTTTCGGCCTCCTTACGACGCCACAGTTATAAAGAAACTTAAGAACGCAGGCGCTGTTCTGCTGGGCAAAGTCAACATGGATGAATTTGCGTTCGGTTCGTCATGCGAAACATCATGCTACGGCCCGACTTATAACCCATGGGACCTGTCCAGAATTCCGGGAGGGTCAAGCGGCGGTTCAGCCGCTGCTGTTGCAAGCGGCCAGGCGCGGATGGCGCTTGGGTCTGATACAGGCGGTTCGATCCGCCAGCCGGCGGCATTATGCGGTGTCGTAGGAATGAAACCTACTTACGGCTGCGTTTCACGGTACGGTTTGATAGCGTTTGCGTCGAGTCTCGACCAGATAGGCCCTATCACAAAAAATGTAAGCGACGCGGCGTTAATGCTCAACGTTATATCCGGGTATGACGAAATGGATTCGACTTCGGTGATGAGGCCGGAAACCGATTACACAAGATCTCTGGTCAAGGATGTTAACGGACTGCGCATAGGTATTGACGCTGAGAGTTTTCGATCAGGGATCGACAAGGAAGTGGAATCGTCGGTTAAAAAGGCTTTGGATGTTCTCGTCAAATTAGGCGCAAAGACAGTTGATATAAAACTGCCGCACGCCAAATACGCTTTAAGTTGTTATTATATTATTGCGCCGGCCGAAGCCAGCTCAAACCTCGCGCGTTTCGACGGTGTGCAATACGGTTTAAGAGTTGACAACGGCAAAGGCATAATACAGATGTATACGGATACAAGGAGCAAGGGATTCGGGAACGAGGCCAAGAGAAGGATCCTGCTGGGGACCTATGCGCTATGCAGCGGTTACTATGACGCGTATTATCTGAAGGCGCAGAGAGTCAGGACGAAAGTAATAGCCGATTTCAACGAGGCATTTAAATGCTGCGACGTTATTATAGGCCCGACTACTCCGACCCCTGCGTTTAAAATAGGCGAGAAAACAAACGACCCGTTAAGTATGTATCTGTCGGATATTTTTACGATACCGGCCAACCTTGCGGGGATACCGGGTATCTCCGTACCATGCGGGTTCACGCGGGAAGGTCTGCCTATAGGTATGCAGATACTGGCCAAACATTTCGACGAAGAGGCGCTTCTCCGCACAGCATATACTTTTGAGCAGAATACTGACCATCATCTTAAAAAACCGGGGATATAAAATAAATGAGCGGCGCGAAATATGAACCAGTTATAGGGCTTGAAGTACACGTTCAGCTCCTTACCAAGACAAAGGCATTCTGCGGATGTTCGACGGAATTCGGCAGACAGCCGAATTCATGCGCGTGTCCGGTGTGCCTTGGTTTTCCGGGAAGCCTCCCGGTCCTTAACAGGGAAGCATTCAGGCACTCAATAAAAGTAGCGCTGGCATTGAACTGTAAGATCCAGGACATAGTGAAATTCGACAGAAAGAACTATTATTACCCAGATCTTCCTAAAAATTATCAGATCTCCCAGTACGACAAACCTATAGGCTATGACGGCAATCTGGAACTTATGTCGAATGCTTTAAGGCCTATAAAGATACGCAGGGTGCATCTGGAAGAAGATGCCGGCAAACTACTGCATGATCAGGACAAAATAATGAGCGTTGTTGATTATAACAGGTCGGGGACGCCGCTTCTTGAGATCGTCACCGAACCCGATATAACAAGCCCGGATGAGGCGTATGAATATCTTTCGACGCTTAAGACCGTACTTCTGTACCTTGGTGTGTCGGACTGCAATATGGAAGAGGGAAGCCTGCGGTGCGATGCCAATATATCCATGAGGCCCCAGGGATCCAAAGGCCTCGGGGTTAAATGTGAAATTAAAAATATGAATTCATTCA
>Ga0172375_10012083_pt1 | contig 10861 bp, 7 predicted proteins | sample LakKiv1m_FD_114537 | JGI IMG/M metagenome (GOLD analysis project Ga0172375, IMG submission 114537) | Freshwater microbial communities from Kabuno Bay, South-Kivu, Congo - kab_092012_11.1m | ecosystem: Environmental > Aquatic > Freshwater > Lake | place: Democratic Republic of the Congo... | reverse complement strand
TCTGATTTCAGGACTCAGCGGCAGCAGCAGAAATTGGCGGCCATCGGCAGGTTGTCTACTTCAGTCGCGCATGAAGTGAACAATCCGCTTACAGGAATAATGGGTTATGCGCAATTGATCGCGGACATGCCCGGAATTGATCCTGTTGTGGCCGGTCATGCCCGTGAAATCCTCTCGTCAGCCGGGCAGATCGGGCGGCTTGTTGAGAACCTCCTGTCTTTTTCGAGAACAGATCCTTTTACTTCCGCCGCGGTGAGTATTTCCGAAATCACAGGGGGAGTGATGACACTTGCGCGTTCACTGCTGGCGCGCGATTTCATTGCGATCGAGTTGGCAATCCCTACGAATTTGCCGACGATAAAGTGTTCAAGCCATCAGATGCAGCAGGTGATTTTGAATCTTGTCATGAACGCGCGCGATGCGCTCAATAGTCGTTATCCAGGCCGGCATCCGGATAAGATAATTAAGATCATCGGCCAGTCTTATTTCCGGAGAAAACGCTGCTGGGTCAGGTTGACGGTTGAGGATTCCGGCACAGGCATTCCACTCGATATCAGGGAGATGGTATTCGATCCTTTTTTCACCACCAAGTCTGATGGCCACGGCACCGGGCTGGGTCTTGCGATCAGTCTCGAAATAGTGAAGGAGCATCGCGGCAGGCTGGAGTTTGAGACGGAAGTCGGCAAAGGCACAAAATTCTTCATGGACCTGCCTGCTGAAGCCGGTAACTAGCCCTTGGTCGATATCTACGCTGCGTCGGGAGGCTTTATTTCAGCTAAGGACGTCGCTGCTTTGATGCCGAACATGGTGTAACCAAGCGTGAGAATGAAATCTCCCAGCGGGCCGAGAGGCATCAGGCCGGCGATGGAGAAAACCGTATTCAGGATTACAACCGGCGTCAGGGCGATCGTGGTTATTCTGAACAACGTTCTGAACGGAAGTTTTGGTTCCGCCGCCTTAAACGCGCCGCCCAGTGCCGCGCATGCCAGGGCCATGGCGCCCATGTAAATCAACATCAAGAATAGGAACGGCATGTACAATAATACCGGCATGTATTTTACCGCCCATGCCAGGCCGTTACCCAGGCTGTTTGAGTCAATCACCAGCGGATGCCCCTGCTTGATGAACGGGCCGGTGACCTTGTCCAGGAGCAATATCACATTCGGCCCGCTTTCCGCCCGCGCTATAACGCTGCTGCCGGTGACCAGAATATTTGCCCCGGCATCCTGAGGAGATGTCAGTCCGCCAGTCGTATCTATTGCAACCTCGGCGCGCGTCGGATCCTTGCCGTACACTCGGAAGGGTTGGTTTGTTACATCGGGAAAAGATGCGACGCCGTTTGAAATGACCATTGTCGGGAACTGACTTGCGATCGGAAGCGCTTTTTCGTGAAGCCAGCCGCTCATTTGCAGGTAAGAGTGCGCCATCACGGGAATGAGAGCTGCCGCGATAAGCACAAACAGATACAGCACGCCTGTTTCCCTGCGTTCATTGGCAACACTCCTGTAATAATCCTTTGAATAGAATGAGGCGAAAAGGACTCTGAGAAAAGATGTCATTTGCGATCTGGTGTTCCCTTCCGGGCTGCCGCAATTGCTGATTCATAAACAAAGCGGATGGGCAGTTTATTTGCCCTGCCGATTCTGGCGCAGTCCTCATACTCGGGAGAGCGAGTGATATCGCGGCCCTTCCATATGCCTGTTTTGACGCGGACTGGACCGAACTTAGTTTTGATCGTCTCAATCTTCCTGTCCAGCACGGTTCGCGTCACTGTGTGCTCTCGAATCCCGAAGGTGGTTGACTCGTGAAAAATCAGGTCCAGCATGGTGCCACGGTCCGCCTGGCGGCACAACACCGTCAGTAACATTCCAGGCCGCTGTTTTTTCATGAAAACCGGCGTTACAAAGGCATCGAGCGCTCCATGTTCGAGGATGGATTGCGTAAGAGCGCCCACAAGTTCGGGAGCGATATCGTCCAGATTGCATTCAAGAACAAGGCATGCCTCATCACCATCGCCGTTTTTTTTGCCAACAGACTCCATAACCGTAGCCCTGAGCAGGTTCGGCCGGCTTTCAAGCGTGCGCGAACCGAAACCGCAACCGCAGGCTCTTACAACAGTTGTCGGCCCGGCATTCTTTGCCGTAAAGAGATCGGACCATGACGAGAGAAGGGCGGCGCCGGTCGGTGTAACAAGTTCCGTAGACTCGTCCACATTAACAACCTGTCGTCCCTTGAGGAGTTCAATCACGGCCGGCGCAGGGAGAGGCAACACGCCGTGGGCTGAATTGACAGTGCCGTGGCCAAGGGGCAGGGGGCCGACGAGTACAGTATCTGCCTCAAGGGAATGCAGGGCTATGCAACTTCCGACGATGTCCGCAATGGAATCCAATGCGCCGACTTCATGGAAGTGGATACGATCTATTGTTGTGCCATGAACGGCAGCTTCAGCCTGTGCGAGTCGCTCGAAAACGGCCATACTGGTCTTCTTTGCGTCAGCGGGCATCCTGCCCCGTGCGATGATCCTGGAAATATCGCGCAGGTTCCTGTGGTGATGTTCTTTCTTGCCTGGAACTCGGACTGAGACCGCCGTACCCCGGAAACCGTCCCTGGCAACAGTCTTGGCGCTGACAACGACACGTTCCATGTCAAGGGAAGCCAGTGCGGTTCGCACGACCTTCATATTTGCGCCGGCATCCGCAAGCGCGGCAAGGATCATGTCGCCGCTGGCGCCACCGACAGAATCGAATCGGACCAATTTCATCCCGCGATATTGCCTGAAGCGCCGCTTGTGCGCAAGTATTCACTCTGTGTTATGCGGGATCAGAACCTGATGCCCGCTTCGACCGAGGCGACGCGGCCTGGCGCAAGGGGCGACATCATTGATTCCTGATATCTTTCGTCCGTGACGTTCTGCATCCTGGCGGCTATCCAGTAATTGTCTTTGAATGTGGCCTTCAGCGCCGCATCCAGCCGCCAGTAAGAGCCAAGCTCATACCATGAGCCGGACGCCCAATCGGTGAATCCCCTGGAGCCGGTAAAGAGGCCGGTGAGATTTCCTTCGAACTTCCAGTTTCCATCTGTCTCGCTGTAATTAAAGCCCAGGCTGCCGGAATCGGCGGGAATATAATCGAGCTTGCCGCCGGTTTCGCGGTTTTCGGCCTTCGTATGTGTATACGCCAGCACTGTTGTGACGATTTCGCAAAGTTTCCAGCGAAGTTCCGCTTCGGCTCCGTATGTACGCGCCTTGCTGATATTGTCGTTAGTCAGGACATCTCCGGATGCTTTGTCCTCAATCAAATCTTTCATGTCATTGAAGAAAATACCGACTTTGGTGGACACGGTTTTTGAAATATTGTGTTCCACTTCGGCGTCCACAGCCGTGATGTATTCGGGCTTCAGGTCAGGATTTGAAACAAATGTAACATAGCCGAACGACATGGGCGGCTGGAACATTTCGACAAGGGTGGGGGCCCTGAATGCACGTCCGACTGACCCTCGAACAATCGTGTCTTCGGATACATTGTAAAGCGCCCCGGCTTTGGGTGAAATAGCCCACCCGGACTGGGAATTGTGGTCCGCCCTTGCTCCGGCGACTATCTTCATGTTTTCGCCGCATTTAGCCTCGTCCTGGACGAAGAATCCGACGTTCCATGTGTGCTCGTCAGCCCCGACTTTTGATGGAAGGGGTGTCCTGTCCGCGGCATTGCACAGGGGTGAAAAAGAGCAGGAGCTCCGCTTCGCCTCAGCGCCGATGGACAGCACGTGTGATGCCCCGATCTTGATATCAGCGCCGGATTCCGCCTGCCATTCGTTGCCGATATTCTCAAGGTAGCTTCGCGCATACACTGGAGCTCCGTTCCGGTATCCAGCCATATCGAGACCCCACAGTTCACGGCTTTGCCTGCGAACATACCCGCCCAGATGTATTTCAACGGCGGGAGAATATTCGGTCGCGAATTGAATTCCGCCGGCGGCTGTGCGCATGCGGGTTGTATTGTCCACCGGCTCCGGAAAGAGAGGCCCGACGTTTTTCTGCCCATATCCGAGTTCGCCCTGGTAATATCGCGCGGATACCGACAGGGTGGACTTGTCGCTTAGATCTGTCGACACCTTTGCCAGTACGCGGGAATCTGCGTAATCGCGGTTTACAACCGGCGCCGGAGTGTCGATGTACCGGGAAGAAGCATAGTCGTACATGCGGTTTATTGTGGTATCGCGTGCGAGATAATTTCCTGCTTTCCGGCGATCGAATTCGATCCTGCAATTCCAGTCATTTTTCGCCGCTCCGTAGCCGACTCCGGTATCGTAATAATTGCCGCTTCCGCCCGCACCATGTAGTTCAAGGCCGGGTTTATCGCCTCCTTCTCTCGGGAGGATATTAATAACTCCGCCGAAAGCATCCGTGCCATAAAGACTGGAGAACGGGCCGCGTATGACTTCCATCTGTCTTATGGAATTAAGGGGGATTTCATTCAAGCCGAGGAATCTTGTGGATATATCGTTCAGCGGAACGCCATCAGCCAGGACCAGGACGCGGCCGGTGCCTGGAACACCTCGCAGGTTTACCTGTGTCGGCATGCCGTCAGCCATGCCGAACTGTTTCATTACCGTCACTCCCGGAACTGCCCGCAGCATATCGTCGGAATTACGCGCTGCGGATGCGCCAATAGCGGCAGCATTCACCACGGACACACTGGCGGGCACCTGCAGCGATTCGCGCAGGGTATGGGTGGCTGTGACTATTATCGTGGCAGAGGAAGCACTGCCGTCAGGCGCATTTGTTTCCTGGGCGCCATACGCCATGGTTGCGGCTAGAACTGCTGTTACAACTGCTATTCCGGTTGTTCGCATGAGTGTCCTTTCCTGATATTACCGATAACTAACAATATATCAGCGTTGAAACGGCGAAAAAGGTTCTGTTGCTTGTTCGTAGCATTGATTGTCTACCATTCAACGCACAATCCATCGTGGGAAACGTCCATTGATTCCGGCAGGCTTTCCCGGGTTGTTTCGTGATCAAGGTCGTGTCCCATGTGAATGATGAATGATTTCCTTGCGTTGATCCGTTTCAGGGTTTCCACGCTTTCCGACAGGCTCAAATGAGTGCTATGCGGCTTGAAACGCAGTGCATCAAGAATCATGACATCAAGATTCCGGAATGACTCGATGACATCGTCGGTCATATTATGGCAATCCGGGACATATCCGAACGACTTGCCTTTGCTTTCGACCCTGTAGCCGAGTGTAGCTTTCTGCCCGTGAGACACCGGGATAGGAGTCAAAAGCGCCGAACCGATATTAAAAGGGCCGGTGACGGGCATGAAATCAATTTCCGGCCTGTACACACCAGGCGGATGATCATGGTGAAAATAGTCGAAAATCCTGTTCAGATCTTCGATGGTGTCCGGGGATCCATAGGCCGGGATGGCGCAGTTCTGGAGCGTATTAAAGCGTCGGATGTCGTCGAACCCCATGACATGGTCGGCATGCGCATGGGTAAATATCACGGCGTCAACGCGGGAGACTTTAAACGTCAGGGCTTGTGTGCGGAAATCGGGGGTGACGTCGAACAGGAGGTGCAATCCGCCTGTTTGCACATACAAGCTGGCGCGGAGGCGCTTGTTTCGCGGGTTTGTGGATAAACAAACAGGGCACAGGCACCCGATGGCAGGAACGCCCACCGAAGTGCCGGTGCCCAGGAATACCAGCTTCAAGATTTCCCCCTACCGTGCGTTAATGCCAAGCCATGTCTGGATAACGGGCGAGAATCGCAGGATCACCGGAGTGAACACAATACTCACCATGCTCATGAGCTTGATGAGAATATTCAGCGACGGGCCGCTGGTATCCTTGCAAGGATCGCCGACAGTATCGCCGATCACCGCAGCGCCGTGCACTGGATTCTTGGCCTTGCTGCGATCCTGAACGACATTGCCTGCGGCGTCCACGTACTCGCCCTTGTCATTCTTCAGGTACTTGCCGCCGAGGTTTCCCTTCTCGACGAACTTCTTGGCATTATCCCATGCGCCGCCGGCATTGTTCAGCATCGTGGCCAGCACGAAACCGGTCGCAAGCCCGCCTGCAAGCAGGCCGATTGTCCCGGCAATCCCCAGCACGAGTCCGGTTAACACCGGAACCGCGATTGCCAGCAGCGAGGGTACGAGCATTTCACGTTGCGCGCCGGCTGTGGAAATTGAAACACACCGGGCATAGTCGGGTCTTTCGGTTCCCTGCATGATTCCGGGTTTTTCACGGAACTGGCGGCGGACTTCCTCGACCATGGAGCCTGCGGCTCGGCCGACGGCTTTCATGCTCATTGCGCAGAACAGGAAGGCCATCATCCCGCCGATAAACAGCCCGCACAGCACCATCGGATTCAGCAGCGTAACATTGAGGTGCTCGATATAGTCCACTATCCCGAACTCCGTGACCTGTTCAAGAGTGAGGGCCAGTTTTCCGCCTATCCGTACAGTGTGCTCGGCGCTCGCTGTTGCGAAGCGAGTTGCCCAGATGTTCACTTCCTCGATGTTTGCAGCCAGCAGCGCCATGGCAGTCAGCGCGGCGGATCCGATAGCGAATCCCTTGCCTGTGGCGGCCGTGGTATTTCCCAGGGCGTCCAGGGCATCGGTGCGTTCACGCACCTGGGCAGGGAGGTGCGACATCTCGGCGTTACCGCCCGCGTTATCCGCGATCGGGCCATATGCATCCGTGGCCAGTGTAATACCAAGCGTGGCCAGCATGCCCACTGCGGCAAAGCCTACGCCGTACAGTCCTGCGTTGAAATTGGTGAATCCGCCCGAGAAACCGAACGCAGCCAGAATTGCGACAACGATTATAACCACGGGCCAGCCCGCGGAGTACATGCCGGTTGCGAGTCCGTCGATGATAACCGTAGCCGGGCCCATCTTGGCCTGACCGGCAATGCCCTGCGTCGGCTTGTAGGAATCGGACGTGAAGTACTCGGTCGATTGGCCGATCAGGACTCCTGCGAGCAATCCGACTGCGACTGCGCCGAATACGCCCCATGTGACCATGCCAATGGCCGCGAGCGCAGCCATTGCCGCGATTATCAGCACCGAGCTGCCCAGTGTACCCAGCAGCAACGCGCGCAGCAGTCCCTTCTGGTCGGCATTTTCGCGGGTACGGACCATGAATACGCCGAGAATCGACAGCAAGTTGCCAATACCCGCCACTATCATCGGCGCCGTGACATACTTCAAAGCAGAGGCAAATGCTTCCGCTTCTTCCGCGCCATGTTTGAGCATGTTCACGCCCAGGGCGGCGCCGAGGGCTGCAGTGGCCAGGATTGCTCCGCAATAAGACTCGTAAAGGTCGGCGCCCATTCCCGCCACGTCTCCGACATTATCGCCCACATTGTCGGCGATCGTCGCAGGATTACGCGGATCGTCCTCAGGTATACCGGCCTCGACCTTGCCGACAAGATCCGCGCCAACGTCAGCGGCTTTCGTATAGATGCCGCCACCCACACGGGCGAAGAGCGCCTGTGTCGAAGCGCCCATGCCGAAAGTCAGCATTGTTGTGGTTATTTCCGACAGTTTTTGCAGGGATGTGCAGTTCTTTGGAACCAAATCCATTCCCATGAAAGACAGGCCGGATAGCATGTGCTCAGGAGTGAAGATCAATCGGTCCAGGATCAGGTACCACAAGCAGATGTCCAGCAGTCCGAAGCCGACTACTACCAGACCCATCACTGCGCCGGAGCGGAATGCGGCCTGAAGCCCGCGATTCAAACTTTCGCTGGCGCCTTGCGCGGTGCGCGACGAGGCGTTTGTTGCAGTGCGCATCCCGAGATAACCGCACAAGCCGGAAAAAATACCTCCTGTAAGGAATGCCACCGGCACAAAGGGATTCTGGATGTGGTACTTGGCGAGGATAAACAGGATTATGACAAGCGCCACGAACACAACGGAAACAACCTTGTACTGGCGGAAGAGGTAGGCCATGGCCCCTTCTCTTACATAGCCTGCGATCTCCTGCATCCGTTCCGTTCCGGGGTTCAATCGCATCAGTGAACGGTAGAAAAACCACGCAAAAAACAACGCTGCCAGCGATGCGATGGGCGCAATCCACCAAAGCACCGGAATGCCTGGCATGGCGTTGAGCGCACCGCCTGATGTTGTTGCATCCGCTACGGGTGCAACGGACGAGGGATCACCCGCGCCGCCTTGTGCGAATACAGAGATTGCCGCGAAAAACAGCGCCGTCGCCGCTTTCCACCAACTGGTCCTTAGCATTTCGAGACTCCTTCCGGGCTGTACCCGGATGTTGTGATTTGTTGACAAACAACCTATTTCCCAAAAACTCATACAAACTATGTAATTGCACTGTCCAATGCAATAATAAACGCGATTGAATCGGTGAAGAGGGCCGGTTATACTTTTGTTGTTTTTATTGAGAGTATACAAAGCCCCCTTATGGCAGGGGTGTTTGCAAGATTGAATTCCGAGTGATATGCCTGCATATCCGACGAATGATGTTTTGCAGGCGCCGTTTGGAAAAGACACAGGATCGGCCATCAGGAATGAGAGGCGGAGCGAAAGAAAGAAAAATGAAGCGCGTCATTACAACATACGGGAATCCTGTTTTGCGCAAGCAGGCGGTCAAGGTCGAACAGATTGATGGCGGGATCAGGAAGCTTGCTGAAGACATGATCGAAACCATGTATGCCGCGGACGGGCTGGGGCTTGCGGCTCAGCAGGTTGGAGAGACGGTGTCCATGTGCGTTGTTAATATTCCCGAGGGCAGTCGCGACAAGGTTACAGGAGAGTTGTATTTGTATCCCGGTATTTCCATGCCGCTGGTCATGGTGAATGTTGACATCACCGGCACATCCGGCGAGTGTTCTGCGGAAGAAGGATGCCTGAGTTTTCCTGAAATCTACACTCAGGTCAAACGTGCAGAGAAGATTGTAGTGGAATATACGGGCATGGACGGTGTTCGGCGAAAACTTGAAACCGCCGGCCTGCTTGCAAGGGTAATCCAGCACGAAACGGATCACCTCAACGGAGTTCTACTGGTTGACCGTATGTCGCCAGTGAAAAAAATAACCCTTTCCGGCAGGTTGAAGAAGCTGAAGAAGAAGACCATGGATATGCCGGCGGACAGATGAAAACCGGGTTTGATGGTGTGAAGCGGCGGGGGACGACGTGTTTTGTTCCGGAAATAAACATATCGGATTCTGGTCGCGTATCCGGTTGTCCGGTTTATGTGGCATAGGCCTTGTCACGCTGGTGTTTACGCTTTTGCAGGCGGCGTTGTTCCCGTGTGTTGCTGTGGAACCGGTTTTGGTGTGCGAAAAACCTGTTTATGATTTCGGCCGGATGGACAACGAAGAAACGGTCACGCATTCTTTCGTCCTGAAAAACAACGGGAGTTTGCCGATTGAGCTTTCGAAAGTACCACCATGCTGCGGATCAACACTCGAGTTGAAACGCAGCACGGTTGAAGCCGGGGATGAAATTGCGATCAAAGTCGCCCTTTCCCTGCGGGGAAGATCCGGCGAACAGAAGAAAAGCTTTTTTCTGAAAACCAGCGATCCGGCGCACAGGATGATCGAGTTACAGCTTGTCGGAACCGCTCTCGCCAGGGTGGATGTCCGTCCGATGGCCGTTTTGTTCGGCGACCTTGCGCGCGACGAGCCGGCAGTGAAAACGGTGGACATCGTGTGCGATACAGGCACGACTTTCGCGATAACAGGCATTGTCTCGACAGTCGCGGCGTTCAATGCGGATTTCCGGACCGACGGTAATCGGCATTTGATAACCGTGCGCGTGGTTCCACCGCTGACCATGGGCGTCAACAGGGGCGTTGTCCAGGTGATGACGGATCATCCGGTTTTTTCCGTCATTTCCATACCGGTTCTGGCCAGGGTTTCCGCAGATGTGGTCGCAATACCGGACGAGGTCATTATTCCATTGGAAAATACAGGCGCACTCATGCGCAGGTTTGCGCTTATCAAATCCAAGTCCAACACACCTTTTTCGATTATCGGGGCGACAACTCCCGATCCCGGGATCAATGTGTCGTGGCAGAAAGCATCATCGGGCGGATGGCGACTGCTTATGGAGAATATCGTTCCGGACGACCGCCTGGACGGGAAGGCGATTGTCGTGGTAACCGACCATCCTGGCGTAAAGGAAGTTATGCTGGCAATCAAGATCGTCAGGCGGCAGTCCTTGAAGTGAAAAGCAAAGAACAATTGTTGCAAGCTTTCGTTCTTGCGGCGTTTATCGCTGTTTGCTGCGATGCGGCGAAGTCCGATCTGCCTGCGCCTGTGGAGATAGATTATTTCTACGAGGCCGGATGTCCGGAGTGCATACGTGTGCGCGAACGGATTCTTCCGGATCTCAAGGCGAAGTTTGACGGCCTGTACACGCTTCGAATGTACAACATTGCCGTCGAATCGAACGTGGTGCGGATGCTTGCTTTTCGTGAAAAACTCCATGTCGTCGGGAACAAGCCGGTGTGGATGGTGGTGGATTATACGCATATCCTGAACGGCTATTCCAGGATAGAAGACGGTCTTTTCGATTGTGTCAATGAGGCAATTGCCGTACGTCTTGATCCTGAATGGAAGCCGCCGGAGCCGATCGAGGTTGATTTCAGCAAGGCTGTCATGGGCGCCATGAAGAATCTCGCCGGCATAGGAGTTGTTGCGGCGGGTTTGTCGGACGGGATCAATCCATGCGCCATCGGGGTTCTGGTGTTTTTCATCAGTGTGTTGTCGGTATCGGGTTTGCGTGGCCGGCAACTCCTGTTTGCCGGGATTCCATTCTGTCTCGGTTCATTTGCGGCATATTTCCTGCTCGGGCTTGGATTGCTGCATGTTTTGCGGATGTGG
>Ga0172375_10012082_pt1 | contig 10861 bp, 7 predicted proteins | sample LakKiv1m_FD_114537 | JGI IMG/M metagenome (GOLD analysis project Ga0172375, IMG submission 114537) | Freshwater microbial communities from Kabuno Bay, South-Kivu, Congo - kab_092012_11.1m | ecosystem: Environmental > Aquatic > Freshwater > Lake | place: Democratic Republic of the Congo... | reverse complement strand
TACGGCGTGTTCACCAAGAAGTTCAGCGACTACGACGAGGTGACGCTCCAGGCCTCCCGCATCGGCCTCCAGCTGCCGCAGCGCGCCGACGTGAAGATCAAGGGCGTCATCGTCGGCGAGGTGCTCGACTACGAGCCCACTGCCGAGGGGGCCGAGATCACCCTCGGGCTCTACCAGGACCGCACGACCGACATCCCCCGCGACGTCACCGCCTCGATCCTGCCCAAGACCCTGTTCGGCGAGAAGTTCGTCTCCCTCGACGTGCCCGACGGCGGCTCGTCGGCCGCGCCCATCGCCGACGGCGACGTCATCGAGCGCACCGACCTGTCGATCGAGGTCGAGCAGGTGCTCAGCGACCTCTACCCGTTGTTGCGCGCCGTGCAGCCCGCCGACCTCAACACCACCCTCAACGCCGTCGCCACCGCGCTCGAGGGCCGCGGCGAGCAGCTCGGCGAGACCCTCGAGACGCTCGACCGCTACCTCACCCGCTTCAACCCCGAGCTCCCCGCGCTCGTCGAGGACCTGCGGCTGACCGCCGAGGTGTCCGACACGTACGCCGACGTGCTGCCCGAGGTCGCCACGATCCTGCGCAACACGATCACCACCACCACCACCCTCGAGGATCGCGAGGAGAAGCTGAAGGCGCTGTTCAACGACGTCTCGAAGTTCGCGGCGGTCGCCGACCGCTTCACCCGCGCCAACGGCGACAACCTGGTGCGGCTGGCCGACCTCGGCGCCGCGCAGCTCGAGGTGTTCGCCCGCTACGCGCCCGGCTACCCGTGCCTGCTCGGCGGCATCGTCGGCGCCGGCAAGCTGCAGGCCGAGGCGTTCCGCGGCTTCACCCTCCACATCGTGCTCGAGACGCTGCCCAACCAGCCGCGTGGCTACACCGCCGCCGACGCGCCGGTCTACGGCGACAAGCGGGGCCCCTACTGCGGACGGCTGCCCAGCCCGCCGTGGTCGCAGAGCAACCCGGTGACCCACCAACCCGACTTCGTCGACGGCGTCGACGAGCCGACCGGCAAGGGCACCAGCCGGGTCGGACCCGGGTGGTCCGGCACCTCCGCGGGCTATGCCGGCGGCCGCGACGAGACCGCCCTGCTCAAGGCCCTGCTCGCGCCCGGGCTCGGCCTCAGCGCCGACGACGTGCCCGACCTCGGCGTGCTCCTCGTCGGTCCGATGGCGCGCGGGGCGGAGGTGTCGCTGCGATGAGCCAGCTCCTCGACAAGAAGACGTCCGCCGACCTCGTCAAGCTCCTGGTCTTCGTGGTCGTGACCTCGCTCGCCACCACGGTCCTCGTCGTCACCATCGGCAACCTCGGCTTCGGCTCCTCGCGCCAGTACCGCGCCGAGTTCACCGACGCCACGGGCGTCAACAAGGGCGACGACATCCGCGTGGCCGGCGTACGGGTCGGCACGGTCGACGAGGTCGAGATCGTCGACCGCACCCGCGCGCTGATCACGTTCTCCGTCGACGAGGAGACCTCGGTCAACGGTGGCACCAACGCAACCATCCGCTACCGCAACCTCGTCGGCCAGCGCTACATCTCCCTCACCCAGGAGGTCGGCGACACCCAGCGGCTGGCGGACGGCTCCACGATCCCGGTCTCGCGCACCATGCCGGCGCTCGACCTGACGGTGCTCTTCAACGGCTTCAAGCCGCTGTTCCAGGCGCTCTCGCCGGAGGACGTCAACCAGCTCTCCTTCGAGCTCATCCAGGTCTTCCAGGGCGAGGGCGGCACGCTGGAGGGACTGCTCGCGCACACCGCTTCGGTCACCTCCACGCTCGCCGACCGCGACGAGGTGATCGGCGACCTGATCGACAACCTCTCGCTCGTCCTCGACCACGTCGCCGACCGTGACGAGCAGCTGACCCGCCTGATCCGGTCGTTCCGCACCCTCGTCGGCGGCCTCAAGAAGGACCGCAACGCGATCCTCGGCTCCCTCGAGGAGGTCTCGGCCCTGTCGGTGGAGACGGCCTCCCTCATCGACGGCATCCGCGAGCCCTTCGTCAAGGACATCAAGGAGCTGCGTGCGGTCGCCGGCAGCATCGACAAGAACAAGGCCGAGCTCGACCGGGCCATCCAGGTCCTGCCGATCAAGCTCAACAAGATCGGGCGCACCGCGATCTACGGCTCGTTCTTCAACTTCTACCTCTGCGAGTTCCAGGGCCGGGTCAACCTGCCCGGCAACGTGCAGGTCCCGGTGAAGTACACCACCGGCTCCGACAGGTGTGATCTCGGATGAACTCACCCCACGCCGTTCCTCTCCCCCGCTTCGCTCCTCCGAACAACGCCGGGGGGACCCTGCGATGAAGCCCTTCCGCGAGCGCAACCCCGTCGTCGTCGGCGCCGTCAGCATCGTCGTGCTGGCGATGGCGCTGGTCGCCGCCCTGCGCGCCGACGACCTGCCGGTCATCGGCGGCGGCGACACCTACCACGCGATGTTCACCGAGGCCGGCGGGCTCAAGGTCAACGACGAGGTCCGCATCGCAGGCGTACGGGTCGGCAAGGTCGACGAGATCGAGCTGGCCGGCAACGAGGTCAAGGTGAGCTTCAAGGTGGACGACGCCGCCGAGTTCGGCGCCGACACGCGGGCTGCGATCAAGGTCAAGACGATCCTCGGATCGATGTTCCTCGCGCTCGAGCCGGCCGGGGGCGGGCAGCTCGACGAAGGGGCCACGATCCCAGCCACTCGCACGTCCTCGCCGTTCGACGTCGTCGAGGCGTTCGAGGGGCTGGCCTCGACCTCCCAGCAGATCGACACCGACCAGCTCGCCGAGTCGCTGACCACGCTGGCCGACCTCACCCGCAACACCCCCGAGGAGTTCCGCGGGGCGTTGGACGGACTGAGCCGGCTCTCGGCCAACATCGCTGCCAAGGACGAGCAGCTCAACACCCTCCTGGTCAACCTCGAGCGGGTCTCCACGGTCCTCGACGAGCGCGACCGGGACATCATCAAGCTGATGGAGGACGGCGACGTGCTGTTCCGCGCCCTCGTGGCCCGTCGAGAGGCCGTGCACGACCTGCTGGTCTCCACCACCACCCTCTCCAAGGAGCTCACCAGGCTCATCGACCAGTCCCGCGAGGACCTCAAGCCGGCGCTGGCGCACCTCGAGAACGTCATCGCGGTGCTCAACAAGAACGAGGACAACCTCGACAACAGCCTGCGGTTGATGGCGCCGTTCTACCGCGTCTTCGCCAACACGCTCGGCACCGGACCGTGGTTCGACACCTGGATCTCCAACTTCCCGCCCGTCCCGCAGGTGGGCTGACCCATGGACCTCGTGAAGCGCATCCTCGTTCCCCTCGTCGTCCTCGGCTTCGTCGTCGCGGCGGCCGTCAGCGTGCTCGGGGGCGACAGCTCCCGCACCGTCGTCGCCCACTTCCCGCGGGCGATCTCGGTCTACGAGGGCAGCGACGTCCGCGTCCTCGGCGTCCCCGTCGGCACCGTGACCCGCGTCGAGCCGACCGGCACCGACGTGACCGTGACGATGACCTACGACGAGGACGTCAAGCTGCCCGCCGACGCCAAGGCGGTGATCATCGCGCCGTCGGTGGTCGGCGACCGCTACGTCCAGCTCACCCCGGCCTACTCCGGCACCGGCGAGATCCTGGCCGACGGCGCCGAGCTCGGCGTGGAGGACACCTCGCAGCCGCTGGAGCTCGACCAGATCTACGAGAGCCTCGACCGCCTCAACGTCGCGCTCGGCCCGCGCGGCGCCAACAAGTCGGGGGCCCTGTCCGACCTGCTGTCGGTCACCGCGGACAACTTCGGCGGTCAGGGCACGACCTTCCGCCAGACCCTGCGTGACTACTCCCGGCTCAGCGACACGCTCGCCGGTAACTCCGACGAGCTCTTCGGCTCGGTCGAGGCGCTCGGCAACTTCATGGAGACCCTCGCCGACAACGACCAGACGGTCCGTCAGTTCAACCAGTCGCTCGCGGACGTCTCGACGATGCTGGCCGGCGAGCGCGAGGAGCTGGTCGCGGCGACCCGGAACCTGTCCGCGGCGCTGACCGCGGTCAAGGAGTTCGTCGAGGAGAACAAGGGCTCGCTCAGCCGCAACATCACCGGCCTCAACCGCGTGGCCAAGGTGCTCGTACGCCAGCGCGGCGCGCTCGACGAGATCCTGCGCGTCGCCCCGGGAGCGCTCAACAACCTCGCGCTGACCTACAACCCGCAGGCCGGCACGCTCGACACCCGCGCCAACTTCGGTGAGTCGATCAACCAGCTCGAGCTCGACCCCGCGGCGTTCCTGTGCGGCTTCGTGGGACAGGTCGAGCGCTCCGGGCAGGTGTGCGACCGGATCACCGAGCTGCTGGAGAGCCGTCCGCGCGCCGGCGCGCTCGGCGACGCCGCGGCCCTGCCCGCACGGGACGTCTTCGACCCGACGCTCGGCGGACTCGTGGAGGTGGAGCGGTGATGCGTCCCCAGGCCGGCCTCAAGGCACTCGTGCTCGGCATGCTCGGCTCGCTGGTCCTCGCGGGCTGTGATGCCAGCGTCTACTCCCTGCCGCTGCCCGGCGGACCGGACGTCGGCAAGGACCCGATGACGGTGAAGGTCGAGTTCGCCGACGTCCTGGACCTGGTCCCCCAGTCGACGGTGAAGGTCAACGACGTCAGCGTCGGCAAGGTGACCGACATCGACCTCGAGGGTTACCAGGCCCTCGTCACCCTCGCGGTGCGCCGCGACGTCGAGCTGCCCGACAACGCGGTCGCCGAGCTGCGGCAGACCAGCCTTCTCGGCGAGAAGTTCGTCGAGCTCAGCGCGCCGGAGGAGGGCGCCAGCAGCAACGCCCTCGGTGACGGCGACACCATCCCGCTCGAGCGTGCCGGTCGCAACCCCGAGGTCGAGGAGGTGCTCGGCGCCCTGAGCCTGCTGCTCAACGGCGGCGGCGTCGCGCAGCTCAAGACCATCACCCAGGAGCTCAACAAGGCGCTCGAGGGTCGCGAGGAGTCGGCGAGGTCGGTGCTGCGCAACCTGCGCACCTTCACCGGCCAGCTCGACGAGAACAAGGCCGACATCGTCGCCGCGATCGAGTCGCTCAACCGCCTCGCGCTGGCCGCGGAGAAGCAGCTCCCGACCATCGACAGGGCCCTCGAGGAGCTGCCCAGCGCCCTCGACTCGATCGACCGCCAGCGCGACGACCTGGTGGAGATGCTCGCCGCGCTCAACGACCTCTCCGACGTCGCGGTCGACGTGATCGCCCGCTCCAAGGGGGCGACCATCACCTCCCTCCAGCGGCTCGACCCGGTGCTCACCCAGCTCGCGGCGTCCGGTGACGACTTCACCAACGCCTTCCACGTGTTCCTCACCTACCCGTTCGTCGACGAGGTCGTGGGCCGCGACCCGCAGGTCGCCCGCAACCTGCACATGGGCGACTACACCAACCTCTCGATCACCCTCGACGTCGACGTCCAAGGCGGGGCGTCCGGCACGCCGTCGCTGCCCACCAACCTGCCGTCCGTGATCGACCCGACCGTCGTGGTCGGCGACGTGCTGGCCTGCCTTCGCAGCGGCTCGCTCACCAGCGAGGCGTGCGCCAAGGTGCTCGCCAACCTGGAGAAGCTGACCCGGCTGCGCGAGGAGTGCGACAAGTCCGAGAACAAGGACAAGGACGTGTGCCGCGAGCTCGCCATGATCCCCGGCCTGCCCCCCGAGCCGACGCTGCCGATCCCGTCGACCCTCCTGCCCACGCTCGTCCCGACCGGCCTGCCGCGGGCTGGCACCGACGAGAAGCCGCGCCCGGGCAACCCGACCATGGGTGACCTCATGGAGGTCTACGACCCCGACCTCGTCAGCCTCCTCGTCCCGGGGATGGTGCAGCGATGATCACCCGTCGGACCCAGGTCCAGCTCCTCGTCTTCGCGATCATCACGCTGGTGGGCGTCAGCTTCGTGGGGGCCCGCTACGCGCGGTTGGACCGTCTCGTGATGGACCAGAGCTACACCGTGACGGCGCACTTCGCCGACTCCGGCGGGGCGTTCGCCGGCGCGCTGGTCTCCTACCGCGGCGTACGCGTCGGCGAGGTCCGCGAGCTGGTGCTGACCGACGACGGCGTCGACCTGGTCCTCGACATCGACGACGAGCACGACGACATCCCGGCCGACGCCCATGCGCTCGTCGGCAACCGCTCGGCCGTCGGCGAGCAGTACGTCGAGCTCCAGCCGCAGAGCGACCGCGGCCACTACCTCGAGGACGGGTCCGAGATCGAACGCGAGCTCACGACCACGCCGATCGCGACCGACACCCTGCTGACCCACCTCGACGAGACCGTGCGCAGCGTCGACGGCGAGGACCTCCGCACCGTCACCTCCGAGTTCGGCCTGGCGTTCAACGGGGCGGGGCAGGACCTCCAGACGATCCTCGACAGCAGCGACGAGTTCATCACCGCCGCCGAGCAGAACTTCGACGTCACCGTGGACCTGATCCGCGACAGCAACACCGTGCTCAACGGCCAGATCGACTCCGAGAGCGCGTTCCGCCGCTTCGCCCGCGACCTGTCGCTGTTCAGCACCACCGTGGCCGACAACGACAAGGACCTGCGTCGCCTCATCGAGAACGGCTCGCTCGGCGCCAACGAGCTCCGCGTCTTCCTCGAGGACAACGAGGTCGAGCTCGGCGACCTGATCAACAACCTCGTCACCACCGGAGAGGTCGTGGTCAAGCACCTCGACGGCATCGAGCAGCTCCTCGTGCTCTACCCCTACGTCGTCGAGGGCGGCTTCACGGTCGTGTCGAAGTCGCCGGGCAACGGCCTCTACGACGCCCACTTCGGCATGGTGCTCACCTCCGACCCGCACGTGTGCCTCGGCGGCTACGAGGGCACCGACCGCCGCTCGCCGCTCGACGGCAGCAACGCACCGATGAACGAGGACGCCCGTTGCACCGAGCCCGCATCGAAGTCCAATGCGCGAGGCGCCCAGAACATCCAGGCCCCCCGGGCCGCGACGGGGTGGGGGGAGGCCGACCTCGCGTACGACCCGGACTCGGGTGCCGTGACCTCCGACCCTGCCGAGATCCGGCGGCTCGTGGGGTCGCGCGCCAGCGCTCCCGGCACCCTGGGGCGTGACTCGTGGAAGTGGCTCTACCTGGAGCCCCTGCTGGCCGGAGGCGTGACCCCGGCCGGAGCGGGTCGTTAGACCACCAGTGAGACAGACAGGGCCCCGGGAGGGTGGCCCCGACGTTCTCGAGGGAGGGAACACATGCCCGTGCTGACCGACACGTCCGTCGACGAGGACCAGGCCGAGGTGGCCGAGGAGTCCGGCTCGCCGAACCCCGCAGGCTCCTCGCGTCGCACCCGCCTGCGGCGGGTGCTGGCCGGGGTGCTCGCCGCCGTGGTGGTCCTCTGCGTCGCGCTGCTCGTCTGGATGTCCGCCGGGGGTCGCTCGTCCGCGTCCGGTGGGCTGGACCTGCCGCGCGAGCGCGAGCAGGCGATGAGCCTGGCCGACCAGTTCGTCAAGCGTCTGGGCACCTACAGCCCCGACATGCTCGACGACTCGGGCCAGATGCCCGCCTACCGTGAGCAGGTCCGCGAGGTGATCACCCCCAAGTTCGCCGCCGACTTCGACAAGGAGGTCGCCACGGCGGAGCAGCTGGTCGCGCAGGGCGGCATCACCCGAAGCGCCGAGGTCTTCGCCACCGCGGTGTCCTCCGTCGACGACGACTCCGCCCGCGTCCTGGTGGCAGGTGCGTTCACCGACAGCTACACGCAGGGCACCGGCAACAAGGCCCGCACCGTCGACCAGGAGCCGCTGCCGTTCCGCTTCACCGTCGACCTGGTGCGGATCGAGGGGGAGTGGCTCGTCGACGACTTCACCCCGGTCAGCGCCCCGGCGGAGTCCGGCGACCCGGCGACGGGCACCGGCGGCACCGAGGGGAGCGCGCCGTGAGCGACGCCCCCACCTGGTACGACCTCCTCGACGTCCCTCGCGACGCCTCCACCGAGGACGTCCGAGCCGCCTGGAAGGCCCAGATCGCCGACCTCGAGCCCGGCGACCGCCGCTTCGAGGCCCTCAACCGGGCGGCCAGGGTGCTCCTCGACCCGGCAGCGCGCGCGGCGTACGACGCGGGGCTCGGCGCGGAGGCCGACGACGAGCCGGTCGGGGCGGGCGCACCGGGCGATCCCTCGCTCGTCGAGGAAGGCGCTCCGGCGCCTGTCACGAGACGAGGCGCCGAGCGGCCGGGTCTCGTGACACGGCTCCGCCGTTCCCCGACCGGCGACGGGGCGGGCTCGACCGGCGGGCGCAGGGACGGTGACGTCCCGTCCTGGCTGCTCGCCGGTCTCGGCGTCCTGGCTGCCGGCCTCGTGGCCGCGACGGGATGGATGTGGGCCGCCGGCGAGCAGGGCGACGACTCCGCGGCGCGCGAGGCGCAGGTCGCGGCCGAACGGGCGGTCGTACCCGTCCTGTCCTACGACTACGAGACGCTCGAGGCCGACCAGAGGGCCGCGCAGGCCCTGATGACCGGCGGCTACCGCGAGGAGTACGACAAGCTCTTCACGGTCCTGGAGGACAACGCGCCCCAGACGCAGACGCGGGTCACGGCCGACGTCATCGCCTCGGGCATCGTGCGCGCCTCGGCCGACCGGGTCCAGGTGCTCGTCTTCGTGGACCGTCCGACGACCAACAAGCTCAACGCCGAGCCGGTGGTCTACAAGGACCAGGTGACCGTCGCGATGCAGCGCGTCGACGGCGAGTGGCTGGTCGACGACCTCGTCACCTCACCCGTCCCGGGCTGAGCGAGGCGGGACGGGTCGGCGCGTACTGCTTGACCCGGGCGGCTTCGGCGTTCATAGTCGACGCCAACGCGTGGCGACCGGATCTCCGGACTGAGCCCCCGCGCTTGTGGCGTGTCCCCAGGTGCGCTAGTGTGGCTCCTTGCGCCTGCCCTCAGATGCCCAACGCCTTCCGGACGGCTGTTGCGGTGGTCGGCCGGCGTCGAGATCACTTGGATCATTTGTGAGGACACCTCTTGGCCGCGCGCAGCACCGCTGGTAACCACCGTCGCACCTCTTTCGCAAAGATCACCGAACCTCTCGAGGTTCCCCCCCTCATCTCGCTCCAGACGAGCAGCTTCGACTGGCTGGTCGGCGGAGAGCGCTGGGAGGAGGAGGTGGCTGCCCGTCGGGCCGCCGGTGAGGACGTCTCCGAGAAGACCGGTCTGCAGGAGATCTTCGAGGAGATCTCCCCGATCGAGGACTTCTCCGAGACGATGATGCTCTCCTTCGACAACCCCGTCTTCCTCGACGAGAAGTACACCGAGGAGGAGTGCAAGGAGAAGGACTTCACCTACTCCCGCCCGCTCTACGTCTCGGCCGAGTTCATGAACCACGAGACCGGCGAGATCAAGGGCCAGACGGTCTTCATGGGCGACTTCCCCATGATGACCAAGAAGGGCACCTTCATCATCAACGGCACCGAGCGGGTCGTCGTGTCCCAGCTCGTGCGCTCGCCCGGCGTCTACTTCGAGTCGACGCCGGACAAGACCTCCGACAAGGACATCTTCACCGCCAAGCTCATCCCGAGCCGCGGTGCCTGGCTGGAGTTCGAGATCGACAAGCGCGACCTGGTCGGCGTGCGCCTCGACCGCAAGCGCAAGCAGAACGTCACCGTCCTGCTCAAGGCCCTCGGCTGGACCACCGAGCAGATCCGCGAGGAGTTCGGCCAGTACGAGTCCATGATGCTGACCCTCGAGAAGGACAGCGTCCGCTACGAGGTCGTCCACGAGGAGCTGCAGAAGAAGGCACGGGGCGAGGCCCCCACCGCCGAGCAGGTCAACGACGAGGTCACCCGGCTCGCGCTGCTCGACATCTACCGCAAGCTCCGCCCGGGCGAGCCGCCGACGGCCGAGGCCGCACAGACGCTGCTCAACAACTACTACTTCAACCCCAAGCGCTACGACCTGGCGAAGGTCGGCCGCTACAAGATCAACAAGAAGCTCGGCCTCCACGAGGCGTTCGACCAGCAGACGCTGACCATCGACGACGTCGTGGCCGCCATCCGCTACGTCGTGCAGCTGCACGCCGCGGGTGTCCAGGTCGAGTCCCCCGACCTGGTCGACGCCGAGGGCAACGTCGTCGAGGGCCCCGACGGCTCGCCCGTCAAGGTCCAGGCCGACGACATCGACCACTTCGGCAACCGCCGCATGCGCACGGTCGGCGAGCTCATCCAGAACCAGCTCCGCACCGGTCTGGCGCGCATGGAGCGCGTGGTGCGCGAGCGGATGACGACCCAGGACGTCGAGGCCATCACGCCGCAGTCCCTGATCAACATCCGCCCCGTGGTCGCGGCGCTGAAGGAGTTCTTCGGGACCTCGCAGCTCTCGCAGTTCATGGACCAGACCAACCCGATCGCCGGCCTGACGCACAAGCGTCGCCTCTCGGCCCTCGGTCCCGGTGGTCTGTCGCGTGACCGCGCCGGCATGGAGGTCCGCGACGTCCACCCGTCGCACTACGGCCGCATGTGCCCCATCGAGACCCCTGAAGGCCCCAACATCGGCCTGATCGGCTCGCTGGCCTCCTACGGTCGGATCAACCCGTTCGGGTTCGTCGAGACGCCCTACCGCAAGGTCGTCGACGGTGTCGTCACCGACCAGATCGACTACCTCACCGCCGACGACGAGGACCGCTACGTCATCGCGCAGGCCAACGCGCCGCTCGACGAGGGCATGCGCTTCGTCGAGGAGCGCGTCCTGGTCCGCCAGAAGGACGGCGAGGTCGACGCGATCCTGGCCGCCGAGGTCGACTACATGGACGTCTCGCCGCGCCAGATGGTGTCGGTCGCGACGGCCCTGATCCCGTTCCTCGAGCACGACGACGCCAACCGCGCGCTCATGGGCGCCAACATGCAGCGCCAGGC
>Ga0172375_10012080_pt1 | contig 10862 bp, 9 predicted proteins | sample LakKiv1m_FD_114537 | JGI IMG/M metagenome (GOLD analysis project Ga0172375, IMG submission 114537) | Freshwater microbial communities from Kabuno Bay, South-Kivu, Congo - kab_092012_11.1m | ecosystem: Environmental > Aquatic > Freshwater > Lake | place: Democratic Republic of the Congo... | reverse complement strand
CTGCCGAAGGCGGCGACCCCGCCGCGGCTGGCTTCCTCGGCGGCGTTCTCGAAGGCGCGGATGCGCGCCATGGTGCGGTAGAGGGCGAGCAGGCGTTCGGCCTTGTTCATGTTCGTCAGCATGTGGAAGCAAAGTCGGCAGTCTATTCAAAGCCATGCCGTCCCGCCAGCGCCGACTTTCAAGCCTGCCGTACTGGCATCGAAAGCGATTCGAAAGGAGATTGTTGTAGTTTTACCGAGCACAATTGCAATTCCAACTCAAATCGATAACAAACGGAGGATAAGAAAATGTCTGGCAAATTCGCAGTCGCTTTACTCTCTGTACTATTTTGTGGTTCTGTTCTCGCCGCGCCTGACAAGGTTGAATGCATCGCTCCGGCCAAGCCGGGCGGTGGTTTTGACCTGACCTGCAAGCTCGGCCAGGCGGGTTTGCAACAGGGCAACTTCCTGAACGCGCCCTTGCGCATCACCTACATGCCCGGCGGCATTGGTGCCGTGGCCTACAACACGGTCATCGCCCAGCGGCCCGACGAGGCGGGGACGATCGTCGCCTTTTCCGGCGGTTCGCTGCTCAACCTCGCGGTCGGCAAGTTCGGTCGCTATACCGTCAATGACGTCAAATGGCTTGCAGGTATCGGCGCCGACTACGGCGCCGTGAGCGTGCGTGCCGACTCGCCCTACAAGTCGCTCAAGGACCTGATCGAGGCCTTGAAGGTCGATCCGACCAAGGTGGTGATGGGCGCGGGCGGTTCGGTCGGCAGCCAGGACTGGATGAAATCCGCGCTGGTCGCCAAGACGGCCGGCGTGAATTACAAGAACATGCGCTATGTCGCTTTCGAGGGTGGCGGCGAGGCCTTGACCGCGCTTCTGGGGGGCCATGTTCAAGCTTATTTCGGCGATGCCTCCGAGGTGGGTGAGTATGTCAAGAGCAACAAGGTGCGCGTGCTGGCGGTGTTTTCCGCCGAGCGCCTGCCTGGCCTGCTGGCGAACGTGCCCACCGCCAAGGAACAGGGCTATGACGTGCAATGGCCGATCATCCGCGGCTACTATGTCGGGCCGAAAGTCGCCGCTGCCGACTATCAATGGTGGGTGACGACCTTCGACAAGATGCTGGCCTCTCCAGAGTTCGCCAAGCAGCGCGAGGCGATGGGCTTGTTCCCCTTCAACCTGACCGGCGACAAGCTCGACGCCTACGTCAAGGAACAGGTAAAAAGATACGGCGAACTGGCGGCCGAGTTCGGCCTCGTCGCCAAATAAGGATTACCCCGCCCTGTGACGCGGGCTGTCGCCGATAGCCCGCGCGAACTCCTCGCTGTGGAGCCTTTGGCATGAGCGAAAAACTTTTCGGTGTCTTCCTGCTGCTGCTGAGCGTGGCGGGTGTCATCATCGGCTGGGATCTCAAGGCGCCGATTTCCTACGAGCCCGTCGGGCCGAACGCCTTCCCCGTGCTGATGTTCGCCCTGCTCGGGATCTGCGCGGCCATTCTGGTCGTCACGCGGCGTCCCGCAACCGATTGGGCGCCCGGTGGCGCGCTGCTGCGCATCGGCGGCCTGTTCCTCGTCGTGCTGGCGTATGCCCTGACCTTCGACAAGATCGGCTTTGTGCTGGCCACGCTGGCGATGGCCATCCCGCTCGCGCGCCTTTTCGGCGCCAGCTGGAAACAGGCTGTGCTGGGCGGCAGCGGGCTTGGCGTGGTGCTCTTCGTCCTGTTCGACAAGCTGCTCGATGTCGCCCTGCCGACCGGGCAGTGGCTCAAGCCTTGGCTGGGTTAGGCCATGGAAGTCCTCGCTCATCTCCTCGAAGGCTTCCGGGTCGCGGGCGCGCCGACCAACCTGCTGATCGCGTTGGTCGGTGCCTTCCTCGGCACGACGATCGGCATGTTGCCCGGCCTCGGACCGATCAACGGCGTCGCGATCCTGATGCCCATCGCCTACGCGATGAAGCTGCCGCCGGAATCGGCGTTGATCCTGCTCGCTGCGGTCTATGCCGGTTGCGAGTTCGGCGGCCGCATTTCCTCGATCCTCATCAACGTGCCGGGCGATGCCGGCGCGGTGATGACGACGCTCGACGGCCATCCGATGGCGGTGAAAGGACTCGCCGGACCGGCTCTGTCGCTGTCCGCGCTGGCCTCCTTCGTCGGTTCGGTCGTCGCGACGGTCGGCATCGTCGCCTTTGCGCCGCTGCTCGCCAACTGGGCGCTCGCATTCGGCCCGGCGGAGTACTTTGCCCTGATGGTGCTAGCGCTGTCCTGCCTCGGCGGCCTGGTTGGCGATTCGCTCGTCAAGGCGCTGATTGCCTGCCTGCTCGGCCTGATCCTGTCCTGTGTCGGCATCGATGCCAACAGTGGTGTCTATCGCTACACCTTCGACCTGCTGCACCTGTCCGACGGCATTCCCTTCATCGTCGTCGTGATCGGCCTGTTCGCGGTCAGCGAATTGATGCTGATGCTGCAAAGCCATCACGCGCGGGTCGCGCCGGTCGAAATGAAGGGCCGCATGCTTTTCAACCTGCAAGAGTTTATGCTGGCCAAATGGACCATTTTGCGTTCTTCGGTAGTCGGTTTCTTTATCGGCGTGCTGCCGGGTGCCGGGGCTTCGATCGCTTCGGCGATGACCTATGCGATGGAACGGCGCATGGCCGGCAAGGATCATTGCTTCGGCGATGGCGATCCCCGCGGCCTGGCCGCGCCGGAAGCCGCCAACAACGCCTCGGCCTACGGCTCGTTCATCCCGATGCTGACGCTCGGCGTGCCCGGTTCGGGTACCACGGCGGTGATGATCGGTGCGCTGACGCTCTACAACATCACGCCGGGTCCGATGCTGTTCCAGGAGCAGCCGGCGATCGTCTGGGGCCTGATCGCGTCGCTGTTCATCGCCAGCGTGATGCTCGTCGTGATGAACATCAGCTTCATCAAGGTCTTCATCAAGTTCCTCGAAATACCCACCTGGCTGCTGGTGCCGGGCGTGGCCGCCATCTCGATGATCGGCGTGTATGCGATCCATGGCACGACCTTCGACCTCGTGCTCGGCACGCTGCTCGGCGGTTTCGGTTACCTGCTGCGCGTGATGAACTTCCCGATGGCGCCGTTCATCCTCGGCTTTGTCCTCGGCGACATGATGGAACAGAACCTGCGGCGGGCGCTGTCGATCAGTAACGGCGAGCCCGGTATCCTGTTCGCCAGCCCGATCAGTATCGGCCTGTGGATTGCCTCCATCGCGCTGCTGTTCGGTCCGCGCCTTTTCAAGGCGCTGGAGAAGACCCGCTAGAGCGAAGCGAGCGGCAGCGTCATCTCGACATCGAGTCCGCTGCCATGGGCCGGCGTGGCGAGGCGGATTTCGCCGCCGTGTCCCCAGCAGATTTCGCGCACGATGGCGAGGCCAAGCCCGCTTCCCTCGCTGTCACCACGGCCGAGGATGCGATAGAAGCGATGAAATACGTTTTCCCATTCGGATTCCGGGATGCCCGGACCGTCATCGGCCACGCGCAGTAGAGCCGCGCGCTTCAAGGCGGCGACCGTAATGGTGACATGCCCGCCCGCGGGCGTATAGCGCAGGGCATTGTCGACCAGATTGGCAATCATCTCCCGTAGCATGGTCGCATTGCCTGAAACGAAAACCGGACAGCTGCCATCCTCGAAGGCCAGCTCGATCCCCTTCTTCAACGCCAGTGGCGCGAAATCGCCGGCCACGTCGCGTGCCAGCGCCGCGATATCCAGGCGGGTGCGTTCCTGAATCAGGCCGTTGGCCGGTTCGGCCCGCGCCAGTGTCAGCATCTGGTTGGCCATGCGCCGGGCGCCGCGGATGCTGGCCAGCAGGCTTTCGAAAGTGCGGCGCATCTCCTCCGGATCGTTCTGGCGTAAGCCATATTCCGCCTGCGTGCCGAGCACGGCGAGCGGGGTGCGGATCTGGTGGGCCGTATCGGCGAGGAAGTTGCGCCGCGCCCGCAGCATGTTGGCCAGGCGCTGCATGTGATGATTGATGGCGCCAATAAAAGGCGTCAGCTCCTGCGGCACGTCGTGCAGGGGAATCGGCGTGAGGTCTTCTTCGTGGCGCCCGCAGATGCGGTCGCGCAGGTCGACGAGAGGCCGGAAGGCGCTGGCGAGCGCCAGCACGACCAGCAGCATGCCGGTGACCAGCAGCAGCAACTGGCGCCACAGACTGCCCATGAACAGCCGGTGGGCCAGGCTCTTGCGCGCGTCGGTAGTCTCCGCGAACAGCACGGCGACGGTGTCGCCGCCGGCGAGTTCGGGGTCGTAGAGACGCTTGGTCAGTGCGCCGAGCCGGACCGGTTGCTGGCGATAGAGCGCGTCGACGATGGTCGGTTCGTCGCTGCCTGCGTTCAGCATGGGTGGCGGCAGATCGTCATAGCCCGTCAGGCGGGCTCCGTCCGGCCCGATAACCGAGTAATAGATGCGCTCCTGCAGGCCTTCGTCGCTCATATCGAAGGCGGAGTAGGGAATATCCGCCGAGATGCGACCGCCGGTGGAGTGGATGTTCTCGGCGATCGCCTTGAGCGCCACGGTCAGCGAGCGGTCGTAGGCGCGGTTCGCGGCTTCGAGAGCGCCGTTGTATGAGAGCACCGCATTGATCAGCACGAGGATCGCCAGTGGCGGGATAAACCACCAGGCGACCCGGCGGCGCAGACTGGAAGAGGATTGTCGGGATACCTCGGCGTTCGCCGCGGCTTCAGGCGACACTGCCATCCTCGCCCAGCAGGTAGCCGAGTCCGCGCAGGGTGCTGACCACGGCGCCGGAACCTTCGAGCTTCTTGCGCAGCCGATGGACGTAGATCTCGATTGCTTCGGCGCGCGCCTCCGCGTCGAAGCTGAAGATCTTCTCGAACAGGATGTCCCGCGATACCGGCTTGCCCTGGCGCGCGATCAGGATTTCCAGCACGGCCAGTTCGCGCGGCGTCAGCGCCAGTACCTTGCCGTCGACGCTGGCGAGGCGCGTGGTACTGTCGAATTCGAGCCGACCGATCCGGATCGTCGGCGCGGTATTACCGCTGCGCCGCAGGAGCGCCTTGATGCGGGCTTCCAGTTCCTGCATGTCGAAGGGTTTGGGCAGATAGTCGTCGGCCCCGAGGTTGAGTCCCTTGACCCGGTCTTCCGGTGCGCCCTGCGCCGTGAGAATCAACACCGGGAGCTGGCGGGTCTTTTCCTGCCGGCGCACCCGGCGGAGCACTTCGAGGCCATCCATGCCCGGCAGCCCAAGGTCGAGTATGGCTAGATCGTAGGGCTGCGTCAGCAGCGCGTGTTCGGCATGGTCGCCGCGTCCCACCGTGTCGACGGCGTAGCCGGATTGCCGCAGGGTCTTGGCAATCCAGAGGGCCAGCTCGGTATGGTCTTCGACAAGCAGTAGTCGCACGATGGAGAGGGTTTGAAAGCGGAATGAAAGCGGGAACGCCCAATATGCTGCATTAGAATCGTTCGAGCGGAAATAATAAAGGAAAGACAGGGATGGGATTCGTCAAGGCCGCGTGCCGCACGGCAATACTCTGGCTGGCGGCGGGCTTGCCGATGTCCGCCGGGGCGGCCGACACCGTGGTCGTCTATGCCGCGACCGACCGCCAGATCGCCGAACCGCTGATCACCGATTTCGAGCAACTGCATCCCGCCATCAAGGTCGATTACCGCGACATGAATTCGACCGAGCTGTTCGCCCGCTTCCTGCAGGAAACGGGGGAGCAGGCCCAGGCCGATATCGTCTGGAGCTCGGCGATGGATTTGCAGATGAAACTGGTCAACGATGGCCATGCCCTGCCGCATCGTTCGGCGGAGACGGCGTCGCTGCCGGCGTGGGCGATCTGGAAGAACGAAGCCTTCGGCACGACCTACGAGCCCGTTGGCTTCGTCTACAACCGGCGCCTGCTGGAAACGGACAAGGTGCCGCGGACGCATGCCGAGCTGGTGCGCCGGCTGGCGGAAAATCCGGAACTGTTTCGCCAGCGGCTGACCGCTTACGATCCGCGCCGGGCTGGCGTGGGCTATCTGCTGCACAGCCAGGACATGGAGGCCAATCCGGTGGTGTTCTGGAGCCTGGTCCGGGCCATGGGCCGCGCCGGACTGACCACCGAACCGACGACGGCTTCGATGCTCGACCGCATATCCGGCGGGCAGGCGGTGCTCGGTTACAACGTGCTCGCTTCCTACGCGCTGGCCCGTGCCGCCACGGATGCCAACGTCGGCGTCGTGCTGCCGAGCGACTACACGCTGGTGATCAGCCGCGTCGCCTTCATCAGCCGCCACGCGCCGCATCCAGCCGCGGCCCGGGCGTGGCTGGACCATGTCCTCTCGCAGCGCGGACAGGCCATCCTTAACCGCATCGGCCTCTTTTCGGTGCGCGACGACCTTGGCGGGGAAAGTCCGGCCGCCGCGTTGCGCAAGCAGTTGGGTAATGCGTTTCGCCCCATCGTGCTGGGTACGGGGTTGCTGACCTACATGGACCGGATGAAGCGGGAAATATTCCTTGGTCGCTGGGACGCCGCGCTGCAATCCACCGATGATGCGCGGGTGATTCCCCTGCCCGGCACGGCTGCGAAAGCCGTTCGATGAACTTCGCCGACGGTCGGTTACCGGCGGGGCGACGCTCCCTGCATGCGCTTGCGACATTGCTGCTGGCGACATTGCTGCTGGCGACGGCGGCGGGGTTTCTGGCAAAAGCGCTGCACCTGCCGCTGCCATGGATGCTCGGTCCGCTGTTCGCAGTAGCCGCTGCCTGCATGTCCGGATTGCGGTTGCAGGCCTTGCCCGGCGGCCGCAGGGCGGGACAATGGGCGATCGGCACGACGCTCGGACTGTATTTCACTCCGGTCGTGGTCGAGGAACTCGCCGATCACTCATTGGTCGTCGTTGGCGCCGCCGTCGGTTCGCTGCTGTTCGGCGTGATCTGCGCGCGGGTGACGCTGCGCTATGGCCGGGAAAACCTCGCCACTTCCTTCTTCGCTTCACTGCCCGGCGGGGCCTCGGAGATGGCGAATCTCGCCGACCGCTGGGGCGGCGCGGTCGATCGCATCGCCGCCGCCCATGCCCAGCGCATCCTGCTGGTCGTGACGATATTGCCGTTTGTCCTGACCTTCTCCGGCGCCCACGGCAGCGATGTCTATCTGCCCCTGGTGCGCGATGTCGATTGGCAGCGCTTTCCCTTCCTGCTGGCAATCAGCATCGGCGGCGTTGTGGGATTCAAGCTGTTGCGTATATCGAATGCCTGGATTCTCGGGCCATTGGCCGGCGTGGGCCTGGCAACCACTTGCGGCATCACGCTGTCGGCCTTGCCGGCCTGGATGGTGGCAGGCGGCCAGGTGTTGATCGGTTGTTCTCTCGGCACGCGTTTCTCGCGCGAATTCTTTCGTGCCGCACCGCGCTTCATGGCGGCGGCCGGGATCACGTCCCTGCTCGGCATGCTGCTGGCCCTGCTGCTGGCCTGGCTGCTTTCCCTGACCGGCCTGTCGCTGCCGACCCTGGCCCTGGCGACTGCGCCGGGCGGCGTCGCCGAGATGTGCATCACGGCGCAGGTGTTGCAACTGGGCGTGCCGCTGATTACGGCCTGCCATGTGGCGCGGGTGGTGATCCTGACCTTCGGGGCCCCCTGGGCCTATCGCTTTTTCGCGCGGCGCTACGGCTAACAGTGCCGTCCCGCCAGCGCCGACTTTTACTGAAGCCAGTTGAGGAGCCACAGTGCGGCGAAGCCGCTGCCGATGGTGAGCAGGGTGTTCTTCCAGAGCGCGGCGACAGCGATGGCGACCAGCCCGGCCCAGAAGCGCGCGTTGCCGAAGCCCATATCGAGTTGGCCGGCGACCAGCAGCAGTTCCGGTGCGGTGATGGCCGTCAGCGCGGCGATCGGCACGAAGGGCAGCCAGCGGATGAACCAGTCCGGCGGCCGGTAATGGCCTTCAAGCGCAATGAAGGAATAGCGGATCGCGAAAGTCAGCAGCCCGCAGGCTGCCCAGAGCAGGAGCAGGGCAGTCTGGCTCATGCCGTCTGCCTCCCCTGCAGGTAGGCACCGGCGGCCAGCCCGGCCAGCGCGGCGGCGAACAGGCCCGTTTTGTAAGGCAGCGCGACCAGCAGCACGGCGACCATTCCGGAAAACAGCGCGGCGGCGAGGCGGGGCTTGCTGTCGATCAGCGGCACGACGATGGCGATGAAGGTCAATGGCAGCGCGAAATCGAGGCCGAGGTCGGCCGGCAGCTGCGCACCGACCAGCACGCCGGCCAGCGTGGCCAGCTGCCAGCCGAACCAGAGCGCGAAGCCGGAACCGAACAGGATCCAGTGGGCCTGCGGCGAACGCGGTTCGGCCAGCAAATGGGGAATCGCGGCGGCATAGGCCTCGTCGGTGAGCAGGTAGGAGAGCAGCAGCTTCCAGCGGCGCGGCAGATGGGCAAGCACCGGGGCGACCGAGGCGCTGTAAAGCGCGTGACGCAGGTTGATCAGGCCCACGGCCCCGACCATCAGCAGGGCCGGCGCGCCCGCGCCAACCAGTTGCGCCAGAAGGAATTGCGCCGAGCCGGCGAAGACCAGCGAGGACATCAGGAAGGCCGCCAGCGGCGGGATGCCGCTTTGCAGCGCGACCACGCCGTAGATGATGCCGAAGGGCGCCACACCCAGCAGCATGGGCAGCAGGGCGCGGACACCCAGCAGAAAGGCGGCGGTGGCGGTCATCGGCATGCGCTTGTCGGCAAAGGGCGGGATTCTAAGGCGCCGTTTATAATCCGCCGTCCTATTACGCGTTTTCGCTTCCCCGTGCGCCTCACCAAGCTCAAGATCGCCGGCTTCAAGTCATTCGTCGAGCCGACCACCGTCCTGTTTCCCAACCAGCTCGCGGGCGTGGTCGGGCCGAACGGTTGCGGCAAGTCGAACATCATCGATGCCGTGCGCTGGGTGCTGGGCGAGTCGAAGGCTTCGGAACTGCGCGGCGAGTCGATCCAGGACGTGATCTTCAAGGGCTCCGGCACGCGCAAGGAAGTGGGCCGGGCCAGCGTCGAAATGTTTTTCGACAACGCGCAGGGCCGCGCCGCCGGCCAGTGGAACCAGTTCGCCGAAATCACGGTCAAGCGCATTCTCGACCGCGAAGGCAATTCCAGCTACTACATCAACAACCTGCACGTGCGCCGGCGCGACGTGATCGACCTGTTCCTCGGTACCGGCCTCGGGCCGCGGGCCTACGCGATCATTGGGCAGGGCATGATCTCGCGCATCATCGAGTCCAAGCCGGAGGAATTGCGCTGGTTTCTCGAAGAGGCTGCGGGCGTTACCAAGTACAAGGAGCGGCGCAAGGAAACCGAAGGCCGGCTCGAGGATGCCCGCGAGAACCTCGCCCGTGTCGACGATATCCGCGGCGAACTGGACAGCCAGGTGATCCGGCTGGAAGGACAGGCCGAGGTCGCGCGCCAGTACCGCGACCTGCAGTTCCAGCTCAACCGCCGCCAGAGCCTGTTCTGGCTGAAAAAACGCAACGACGCACAGGCCGATGCGGTCAAGCTCGAGCGCCAGGTCGCCGAGCAGATCAACAAGGTCGAGGCGGCAACGGCCGCGCTGCGCGAGATCGAGGCGCGTGTCGAGCAGGCGCGCGAGGCGCATTTCGCCGCTTCCGACACGCTGCATGCCGCGCAGGCCGAGATGTACTCGGCCAATACCGAGGTCAAGCGCCTCGAAGCCGAAATCGGCCATATCCGCGACACGCGCATGCGGCTCGATGCGCGACTGGGGCAGCTTGAAGGCCAGGAACAGCATTGGTCGGGCGAGATGCGCCGCGTCGAGGAAGAAGAACTGCGCTGGAACACGCTGCTCGAAAATTCCCGCGAACGTGCCCTGACCGCCTCTGCCCGCCATGAGGAGGCTGCTGCGCAGCTGCCGGCGGCCGAGGATGCCGTCAAGGAGGCCGAAGCGCAGGTCGGCGCGGCGCGGAAGGCGCTCAACGCGGCGGAACAGGGGTTGCGGCTGGCCGAGGCCGAGCGCGGCCATGCCGTGCGCGCGCTCGACAACCTCGCCCAGCGTCGCCAGCGCATCGATGCCGAACGCGCAAGCCTCGTCGCCCCCGATGCGGCCCTGCTGGCTGCCGCGCAGGAAGCCGAGACGCAGGCGGCGGCCGCACTCGAACAGGATCAGGCCCGGCTCGCCGAATTGCAGGCGCGTCAGCCGCTGCTGGAAGCCGCGCTGCGCGACAGGCGCGAGGCTTTGCAGGTCGCACATCGCGGCGTCACGGCCGTCCGGGCGCGTCACGACGCGTTGGCCCAGTTGCAAGCCCGCGTGGGCCAGGCAGGGGACCTGTCCGGCTGGCTGACCGATCTCGGCCTCAAGGATGTCACCCCGCTCTGGCAATCGCTGCAAGTCGAGCCCGGCTGGGAAACCGCGGTCGAGGCAGTGCTGCGCGAACGCCTGACGGCGCTGCCGGCCACTGGCGAACAATTCACGCTGGCGCTGGCCGCGCCGCCGCCGGTCACCGTGGCGTTGGCCCGGCTGGGCGAAGGATCCGCTGCGTCAGCCTCCGCCGACCGCTTGCGCGGCAAGGTCAAGTGCGCGGATGCGCGCTGGTCGGCGGTGCTGGACGAATGGCTTGGCGACGTGCGCGTCGTCGATAACGAAGACGACTTGCTGGCGGGCGGCTACCGCATCAATCGCGCCGGCCATCTGGCCACGCCCGCCGGACTGACGCTCTATACCCCCGATGCCAAGACGCATGGCGTGATCGAGCGCCAGCGCGAGATCGACGAGTTGGCCACGCAGATCATGGCCGGCGAGGAGGTCGAGGCACAGGCGCGCGCAGTACAGGGCGAGGCCGAACAGGCGCTGGCCGCGGGCCAGCAGCAGCTGGGCGAACTGCGGCGCGGCCTGCAGGACACGCAGCAACGCCTGCATGCCGCCCAGGT
>Ga0172375_10012079_pt1 | contig 10862 bp, 12 predicted proteins | sample LakKiv1m_FD_114537 | JGI IMG/M metagenome (GOLD analysis project Ga0172375, IMG submission 114537) | Freshwater microbial communities from Kabuno Bay, South-Kivu, Congo - kab_092012_11.1m | ecosystem: Environmental > Aquatic > Freshwater > Lake | place: Democratic Republic of the Congo... | reverse complement strand
TCTTCCGGAAAGTTTTCTATTTGTTCCAATAGATGATTCTTTATTTTTTGAACCTGTTCATCCGTTAACATAATTAGATTAGGAGACTGTATATTTTAAATTTAACCTTTGAAAACGCCTGGCAAAACCTTTATAAACCGAAATCTCAAGCTTATTGTATGGCAAAATGCACAAGTTGTAAAAAAGAAACACATGATTGTGTTAAATTTAAATGTCCAAAATGCAAGGCAGATTTGTATAGATGTAGTAGATGTAGAACTCTTTCTGTAGAATATTTATGTTCTTGTGGTTTTAAAGGTCCATAAAATTGTAAAATGGGAATAGGAACAGCACTTTTTAAGATAAAATTAATGCCTGAAGATCCTTCTATTGATTTAACTAAAATGAAAGAAGGGGCTGTTAAAGCTATTGAATTGTCTGGTGGAAAGTCTACTGGTTTTGAAGAACAACCTATTGCTTTTGGTTTGGTTGCAGTTATTGCAAGTGCAAGATTAACTGAAGATAAATCTGGCGAAGTTTTGGAAGCTAATTTGGCTAAAATTGCGGGCGTTTCTTCTGTCGAAGTTATTGACTATAGAAGAGCGGTCGAATAATTGATTTATTTTTCTAAAATAGTATCTTAATAATTAAAATCCTTTTTTCATAACAACAATACTTAAAAATGCTGAAGATTGTTCTTTTTTATGCCAGAAAATTATGATTTGCTTTTAGAGAGAATTTCTAGCTCGGCTGGTCTCGCTAAAACTGAGGTTGAAAAAAGAGTTGAAGCTAGAAGAGCAAAGCTTTCAGGTTTAATTTCTAAAGAAGGCGCTGCACAAATTATTGCTGCTGAATTAGGTGTTAAGTTTGATAATGTTCAATTAAAAATTTCTGAATTAATGGCTGGAATGAAGAAAGTTAATGTTGTTGGGAAAGTTATTAGTATTTTTCCAGTAAGAAGTTTTGATAAAAATGGTAAATCTGGGAAAGTTGCAAATTTTATTATTGCAGACGAAACTGGGAATTCTCGTGTTGTCTTATGGGATACAAATCATATTGCCTTAATTGAAAATGGGGAAATTAAACAAGATGATGTTGTTCAGATTACAAATGCTTCTACAAGGGAAGGAGAAATTCACTTATCAGGGTTTTCAGAATTGAGAAAAAGCAATGTAGTTATTTCAGGAATCATTAAAACTGAGAAAAATTTTGCTGAAAAAACAATTGAAAGTTTACAAGAAGGAAATAGTGTTTCAGTAAGAGGTGTTGTAGTCCAAGTTTTCACTCCTAGATTCTTTTCAGTTTGCTCAAGCTGCGGAAAAAAAGTTGTGGCCGATGCCGAGGGATTCTCTTGCGCTGAGCATGGAAGAGTAGTCCCTACTGAAAGAGCTTTGTTAAATTTTGTTATTGACGACGGAACAGATAGCTTAAGAGTTGTTTTATTTTCTGACCAACTTGAAAAATTAATATCTCTTGATAAATTAAAAGATAGTCTTGCATTTGTAGATTTTAAAACAGACTTTTTAGGAACAGAATTATCTATAAAAGGAACTATTAGAAAAAATGCTTTATTCAATAATTTGGAATTAACAGGTAGCGAATTGATTAAAGTTGATCCAAACATGCTCGCTGAATCTTTAGAAAAATGAAATTCGTAAGGTATTTAAATCTCCTTTATTAAAGATATATATGAAGAGGTTGATTGTATTATTGATTTTAGTGCTTAGCTTTTCTTTTGCGATGGCGCAAGAAAATCTAACGTCGAAGGATTTGGCAACTAATTGTCTACAAGAATCTCAAGTAATTTTAAATGATATTGCAGCGTATAATTTATCTTTAAAGAGATTCAATGATACCTTAATTAGAGCACAGGACCTTTACAACGCACAAGTAATCATTGAGGGAAGAAAGGGAAAAACAAACTATGAACTTGTAATTAGTTATTGTGACCAAATTAAAACTTTGAAAAATGATGCAATAACTGCAGTTGACTCCTATAAAGTATTTTTAGATTTCTATTACGAAACAATAGACAAAAATATGAACAGCTCTTCCATTGAAACAATTGTTTCACAAATAGATGCTGAAATTGCAGGAGAAAGATATGATTCAGTTCCGCGCCTTATAGATCAAGGATATGCAGAGATTACAAAAGTCAAGTCTGAACAAACTGCCCTTGTTCTAGCTTATAGGGCAACAGCTAGGGGCGTCGGTGGTTTTCTTAAAGATAATTGGATTGCTCTTGTTTCTGTTTTGATTTTCTTGCTTGCATTCTATTTATTATATAGAACAAGAATATCTTTATGGATGTTGAAAAGAAAGTTAAATAATCTTCTTTTGAGAAAAGACACTTTGAAAAATTTAATGAGTAAAACTCAAAAAGATTATTTCCAGTATGGAACAATTCCAGAAGCAACTTATAGAATGAGAATTAAGAACTTTGGAGAACTTGTAAGAGATATAGATAGACAAATCCCTCTTTTACAAAAAGAAATCGCAAAATACTCATTTGAAAGAAGTGAATATGAAAAGTTAGATCAAAGTGATAGAGAAAAAGCAAGACTCGGTAAGTCTTAATTATTTATAAAATTTCAATTAATTTATTCTTATTTGTGAGACCTGACTTTATTTTTATATTTTTCCAAGGAACTCCAAAATATTTAGACAACATTGAAATTACTTCGATGTTTGCTTCGTTATTTTCAGGATCTGCAGAAACGTAAATTAAGAGATTACCACCTCCAAAATCTTCTATGCGCGGATTAGATGAATGAGATTTCACCATTACTTTTACAAACATAATTTATTTAGAAAAAATGTGCTTAAATATTTTATTGTGCTAAATCAATCGGTCTCTACTCGCGGAGCTAAAATAAAACCAATACCCAGTTTTGAACCTGCAAAGTCTATTCTCAAAGGATAATCATCTGAAAATCTTAGAACTACCTTATCTGAAATTGCTTTTGCTTTTACAAATTTAGAAAGATATTCCAACGAATATTTTGACTTTCCAGAACCGCTTATTTTCATATCTTCTGAAGAAAATTCAGCTTTAGAAGAATTGAGACTTCCCTTACCTTCAATTATTAAATTATTCCCCCCTACACTTATAGAACAAGAATCTGCAACAACTAAAGAATCTTCTATTGCTTGAGAGAGTTCCTGAGAATTCATTTCCACTTCACATGAAAAGTTCAAAGAAGGTTCAGACTTATCTTCAGAATCAACATCAATTAAAGAAAGGACAAAGCTTCTTTTTACTTTATCAAATACTGACACTTTTAATTGATTATCCTCTTGCTCTAAAATCATACTAGAAGAAGTCGCGGCTCTTTTCAATATTCTTTTGAAATCTTCTAAGTTTACGCCCCAAACCTCTTTACCTGCTTCATACTGTGAAAAACTTTCCTTAGGTATTTTGAAAACAACCATTGCAATATTTGCAGGATCAACTGCTACAATGGATAAGCCTTCATCTAGTATTTTGATTCTTACCTCTGTAACCAACTCTGAAATTATAGAAATTGCATTACTCAGTATTTTTGGATTGTCTAATCGGACGATCATGTTTTATCGAATTTTTGAACCTTTATAAGTATTATTGTAGTAAAAACGAAAAACTTATATTCTATTATAATATAGTTTATTAATAGGAAAAGTATTGATAAAATATGGTAAGATTAAAAGAGAATAAAGAGCGTTTTTTGAATTATTACCATCTTTCAGACTGGTCAAAAAAACCCGTTAGCGGTTGCTTAAATGAATTACAACCTTACAAACTCTTAATTGGAAAACTAAACTTAAGGAGAAATTAGTAAAATGGAAGAAGAAACTGGTGAAAAACGAAAAGTGCAGATTGTTGCTCAATCTTACTATGCAAGAAAAGAGATACAAGAAGCAATTTATAAATTTTGTAGAAATAGAGAAACAGTGCCCAGATATTTAGAAGGTTTTGGAAAGAGGCCGGACGTTTTAGACTACCCCTCTGATGTTATGACTTTAGTAAAAAAAGGAGCTACAAGCTTTCATTGTTCGGAAGAAATTTGGTCAGACCCTTTAAAAATTAGCACAGATATGACACCCGACCAATATAATTTAATAAAAACTGGCTGGGACTTTTTGATAGATATTGACTCTAAATTCTTTGATTATGCAAAGATTGCTGCAAAAGTACTGATTCAAGCTCTGGAAGCGCATGGAGTTAAAAATGTGGGAATAAAGTATTCGGGTTCTAAAGGATTTCATATTTTAATCCCTTCTAAATCTTTTCCAGAAGAATTATATGGAGAAAAGACTAAAGATAAATTTCCTGAGTGGCCCAGAGCAATTGTAGGATATTTGAAAGAGATTACACGAGAAAAAGTTAATGAAAAAATAATAGAAATGACTGGAAAAGAAAAATTAAAACAGAAGGGTGAATTAATAGAGAAGATTTATTGTATAGATTGTGAAAAAAACCTAAAACGTGAGGTAGAAATAGTAAAAAGAGAAGAAGATTTATTTGAATGTACAAATTCTAAATGTAGGTTCAAACTCTATTTTAAAAAAAATAAAAGAAGAGAGCACAGATGTCCTAATTGTAATTTTGATATGAATTTTATTAAAACACAAGTAAGATATTTTTGTGAAACATGCAAAAAATATAAGGATATTGATAAAGAATTAATAGCAAAAGGAAAGCAGGCCAAACCTACTTCTACAGAACAAACAACTAAATCTCAAGAAGATTCAGTAGATATAGTTCTAGTGGCTCCAAGGCATTTATTTAGGTCACCTTATTCCCTTCATGAAAAAACTGCACTTGTTTCTATGGTTTTAACAAGAGAAGAATTTGAGAATTTTGAAATAACTATGGCAGATCCACTAAAAATAAGGGTTAGAGATTATAATCCAAATGTCGAACCTGAAGAAGCTAGGAAACTACTAATAGAAGCTTTAGATTGGGCTAAGAAGAAAGAACCTGAAAGAAAAAAATATGACGGAAAAGCTCTTGATTTAAAAGGACTTGTTATAACTGAAGAAATGTTTCCACAAGTAATTAAAAAAATAATGAATGGTATGAAAGAGGATGGAAGAAAAAGAGCGTTAGGAGTTTTGCTTTCTTTTTTCTCTAGTTTAGAATTTCCAAAAGAATATATGGAAGAAAAAGTTTACGAATGGAATAAAAAAAATTACAAGCCGTTGAAAGAAGGCTATATCCAAAGTCAAGTAGAATGGGCTGCAAAAAATAAAAGATTTCCACCTAATTACGATAAACCTACTTACAAAGAATTAGGTGTAGCTTCAGAAACTGATGATTTAAAGAATCCTATAAATTATACAATAAGAGAAGCAATGCGAGCAAGTTTTAGATTAAGAGGAGACAATGAAAATTCTGAAAAAGGAACAAATTCATCGTCGGCCAATCAAACTAATACAAAGAACTGATTAACGAAACATTAATAAATAGAAAAATCATAAAGTTCATATGAATAAAAGTGGTGTGTTGGTAGTTTTAGCATTTAGTTTTTTAGTTATGACGAGTTTTGCGCTCGCTGTAAATGATACTACAAATGCTAGTTCATCTATAAATACCTCAATTACTACAACAACAGCTGCCTTAAATGGTAGTAAGATAGATAATGCATTTAGCTGTTTGACTACTCAAGTTAAATCAGACTGTTCAGGAGTAAATAAAATACAAGATATTGCATTAGTTATTTTAGCATCTCCTACGGGAGTTACACAAAGATGTTACGATAAATTATTGAGTTTAAAGAAAACGGATTGTTTTGGAGACTCAACTTGTAATACAAAAGATACTGCTTTTGCAGTTTTAGCATTAAACCATCTAGGACAAGATACAAAAATTTATGAAAGTTGGTTAAAAAACCACACAAGAGTTGCTGAAGATTTAATATGGTATTTAGAGCAAGATTCCGTCGGGAAAGCAGGTTGTAAGGTGAATTATAATTCTGCAGAATATGCTTTTAATGTATTAGATAATAAAAAAATAGATAGTGCTGCTGGAAATTGCTTAAGTCTTGCTAACTCTAATTATTGGTTCCAAATTGCTCCTAGCTGTTATAATACAAAATTTACTATTGTCTGCGATGCTTCTAGCGGTTATATTGCTACATTATTATATAAACAACCAACCTCTTCTACACTTTATGTTTTATCTGACACAAAAACAGCACAAGCTAGTCAACCAATTGAATTAACTGTTAAATCATTATGTTTTGGCGAAGGAGCATGTAATTATGAAGCAAGCGCTTGGGCTACAATTGCACTAGATAAAACAGGAAACGATGTTACAGATTATGTTCCTTACTTAATTGCAGGAGAAGAAGCAAATCAGAAATATTTACCTGCTGCATTTTTACAAATAATAAAGGATTTTAGCGAATATGGTACAAAACTTATACAACAACAAAGATTAAACAGTTGGGAAGCAGATAATACTGCATATAATAAGTTTTATGATACTGGTTTGGCATTATTAGCTTTAACAAATAGCAATCAACAGAAAGTTGTTGATTCTAAGAGATGGTTATTGAATATAGCTCAAGATCCTAATGGGTGCTGGAACAATAATAATATTAGAGATACAGCAATGATTTTATGGGCTCTTGAAGGAAGAAGAGCTACAGTAACAGGAGCAGTTACTCCTCTTCCAGGATGCGGAGATGCAGGATTTTTCTGTATTGCATCAGACAATTGTCCTACTGAAGAATTATTACCTAATTATTATTGCAGTGCACTAGGTAAGAAATGCTGTAAGAATGAAAATTTACAAAGTTGTGAGACTTTGGGTGGACTTAAATGTGACACTGGCAAAGTATGTGGCGGAAATGAAGTTAGATCGAGTGATGTTGCAAGTTGTTGTTTAGGAGAATGTGAAACTCCAGAGGTAAAGAGTGAATGTGAATCTGAAGGAGGATATTGCAAGCCAAGCTGTTCATCTACTCAAGAAAAAACTAGCTTCGACTGCGGGAGTCAAAGAGTCTGCTGTAAAACAATAATAACTCCTCAAAAGAAAGGTAGTTCTACTTGGATCTGGATAATACTCGTGCTATTAGTCATATTAGGAATCTTAACATATATATACAAAGACAAATTGAAGGTTTGGTTATATAAAGTTAAATCTGGATTTAAAGAAGATAAAGGCAGTGCAAAGACGCCATCTAGTGGTTTCCCGCCAGCACCAGGGCCTTATTCATCTGAAAAACCAGTGCAGCAGAGAATGCCTCAAAGACCATTACCAACACAGCCTTTGAGACCTATGCCTCCTCAAGCAGGTATGTCTCCGATGAGAAGATAAAGTTTATTAACTAATTTTATGTGTTAATCGAATGAAAAAAGAGATTTTATTTGTGCTGTTTTTGTTTTTAATTAGCAACTGTTTTGCTCAAGAACTTAATTTTCAAAGAGAAAATTATTCTCCTTCTGAAACCATACTTGGAAATATAAGTAATGTTTTAAGTGAGATAACTTCTAGTGATTTGAAAATATACGAAGGAAGAAGAGAGGTTTTTTTTGAGAAAGGAATTATAAAATTTAATGGAAGCTATTATTTTTATCTTATTCCTACAAAGCAAGGAGAATTTAGCATTAAGATAAACAATGTACTTTATAATAATTCTAGAGAAATTAGTTCAGTCAGTTTTGAAAAGTATTTCAACGTTAGCCAGAGAAATGACTCAATAGGTTTTGGTGTGAGGCCGGGAGTGTATGAAGGAGATAAACCTGAGATTGTAATTACCAATTTAAAAACTGACAGTCTTAACTTAACAATTGACAAACAAACTATAGTTTTCCTTTCAGGAGAATCAAAAAGAATTGAATTGAATGTTTCAGAAGGGCTTTCTATGTATAAACTAGGAAACTATACTCTACCAATTATTAACACTAAGAGCAATGAGGATGCCCCTAATGTTTCCACAAATGAGTCAAAAGAAAATACGAGTGTTTCTGAAATGCAAAATTGTTTGACGGTTAACTCTCCTCCTTTTTTTAGCTTACAAATTAACGTATATGAAAATTATACTATTGAATTAAAAAATAATTGCTCAGACCTAATAGAAATTAAACCTAGCGCAGATTATGAAGGAATTAGTTTTAATCAAAATAATATTACTCTAGAAAAAGAAGAAACCAAGAGTATTGTCCTTACTTTATTTGGAGAAAAATCTGGAGAATATAAACAAAAAATAACTTTTTCTGAAGATAAAAATATTATTGCCGAAAAAGAGATAAGCATCTATTTTTTTGAGAATAAAACAAGTTTAGAAGCATTTAATCAGACTTATGTGACAAACACACCTCAGAATTGCAGTTCTCTTGGAGGAAAATTCTGTAAGAGCGGAGAAAAATGCAGTACTGAGAATATAGTTTTAGATTCAGCAACAGGAGACTTCTGCTGTATTGGAAATTGTATAGATCCTAACGCTAAACCGATAAATTGGGCTAATGTTTTATTTTCTATATTAGGACTATTAGTAATTTCTTACATAATCTATGTTTTACTTAACAGATCTAAGAACCTAAAAGCACCGAAAGCAGAAGATAAATTTAAAGAAGCTGAAAAAAAATATGAACAGAAATTTGATAGTGTTAAGAGATCTAAATAATTAGTCTCTATAAAGATGAATCGAATCCAAAATAATTATATAAATTAAGATATTCTAAAGAACGAGCAAGTTCTGAATGAAGATTGTTTCCAAATTCAGGCCTGAATCTTCTAAAATAACGATTAATTGTTTCTGCGTCCAATATTCTACCAATTGTTGCGTTTAACATAGTCGCTTGAGGTTTGCCAAATTTATTCAAACAAAACGAGAGAGCTCTATAATCTTTTGAAGATTCTAGCCCAGAAGCAATTTTGACAAGTGCTAAGTCTTCATCGTTTAATAATCTTAAATCTTCTTCATCCTTTAAAAGTTCTGTCGCCCAATAAAATCCATCGTCTTCTTCAAATTTAAGTCCTCTCGGCATTTCAATTTATAGAATTAATTTTTATTAAATGCCAACCAAATTGAGTTTTTATTGGGCCCTTTATATCCCCTGCTTTATTCTTTGAGTCAAAACATGCTGTTTCAAATTCTGGAACCATCATTCCTCTTCCGAATGAACCTAAACTTCCGCCTTGCCTTTTAGAGGGACAAAAAGAAAATTTTCTTGCAGCATCTTCGAATGTAATTTCTTTAGCAACTATTTTCTTAAGTAAATCTAAAGCTTCGCTTTCTGTTTTTACTAGAATATGGGATGCGTTTACTTGATTCATTTTATAAAAATACAACTCCTTCTTTAGTTAAAGCTGTGAATCTAACTCCGACGGGAATTGCTAAAAGCGCAGACAAAATTGCCATGTGTTCTTTCCCAGTTCCAGATGCAATTGAAAGTGCAACTTCGGATGAAAAATCAGAATCTAGTTTTGGTTTTAGTTTGTTTAATAAATCGTTTTTTAGTGCAAGAAGGGGTTTATCTAATTCAACCTGAACGAAATCAAATTGTGCACCTTCAACGTTGAAATTCTGTGCGTAAGTATCTCCAATGACAATAATTTTTTCCCATTCTCCTCTTTTAATTAAACCAGAAACTTGTCCCCATGTTCCTTCACCTTTAGATAATAATGCAACTAATTGTACCATTCTTGTTGAAACCTCTTTTCCTTTTTAAGTATTTATCTTCTAGAGAGATATAAATGCATCGAACCTTTCTGCTAATTATAGAATCAAAACTAGTAGAAATGAAGGAACCGAAGTCTTTTTAAACCCATAAAACACATGATTATTACTAAGACCTTAGACCAACGAGTCCGCAAGGAGCTTTTACCGAAAGGAAAAGTTTGGGAGGGTATAATTTACGATGAAAATACAAGAACAATCAAATATTGTCCATTCAACAGAAGAAAAGAATAGTAAGAAAACTCTTCCATTGAAAGAAGCAATCAAACAATTGAGAAGTGAAGAGAAAAGAAAGTTTGTTCAGTCTTTAGACTTAGTTGTAAATTTACAAAAAATTGATCCTAGAAAAGAATCTATCAACACTGTTGTTAAGATCCCACATCCACCAGTAAAACATCTTGGTGCATTCTTAACAAAGAAGTCTCCTCTTATTGATACAATTACAAAAGAAGAATTTGAATTGTACAAAGATAATAAGTCTATGAAAAGATTAGCTAAGAAATACGACGCTTTTATTGCTTCTGCACCATTAATGGCTGCTGTCGCTACAAAGTTTGGTAGATTCTTAGGCCCTCTTGGAAAAATGCCTACACCTCAAGCAGGTTTAGTTATGCAAGAAACTGATGCTAATATTAAAGATGCTGTTGAAAAAATGTCTCGGGCTTCAAAATTAAGAGTAAAAGAAAAGAGTGTCAAGCTTTCAGTAGGTAAAGAAGACATGACTGATGTTCAATTAACTGAAAATGTTACTGAAGTTCTTAAGGCAATAACTGAGTTACTTCCAAACAGAAAAGATAACATAAAGAATGTTTCAATTAAATGGACAATGGGTAAACCAATAGAATTAGACAAGTAAAATGGTAGAGCACAAAACACATGTATCAGACTCAAAGAAGGCAACAGTAAAGCAATTAGTAGAATTAATGAAATATAACACCATTATGGTTGTTTCTATCAAAGGATTACCATCCAGACAATTTCAAGATATTAAAAAGAAATTGAGAGCATCTTCAAAGATTAAAGTTGCTAAGTCAAATCTTGTTAAGCTAGCAATGGAAAAGGCAGGAATTGCTCCATTGAAAGATTTAGAAAAATATGTTGATGCAGATTGTGCACTTCTATTCTCAAATGAAGACGCATTTATTATCGCAGGAGAATTAAATGAATCTAAATCTCCAACAAAGGCAAAGGCCGGGCAAATACCTGAAGAAGATA
>Ga0172375_10012078_pt1 | contig 10863 bp, 23 predicted proteins | sample LakKiv1m_FD_114537 | JGI IMG/M metagenome (GOLD analysis project Ga0172375, IMG submission 114537) | Freshwater microbial communities from Kabuno Bay, South-Kivu, Congo - kab_092012_11.1m | ecosystem: Environmental > Aquatic > Freshwater > Lake | place: Democratic Republic of the Congo... | reverse complement strand
TGAATCCTGGATGTATTTTTGATTATATGCTTGTACTTGTTGGAGGACAAGGTATTGGGAAAACCTCATTATTTCGTATAATTGGTGGCGAGTGGTATAAATCTTTTACTGGTGGAATTGAAGGTAAAGATTTTTATATGCAAATGCGTGGAGCTATTATTATGGACTTAGATGAAGGTGCTACACTTTATAAAAGTGAAGCTATTAAGATTAAATCTATTATTACAACAACTCACGATGAATTTAGAGCTCCTTATGATCGTATTCCTAAAAAATATCCTAGACATTTTGTGTTTTCTATGAGTACAAATGAAATAGAACCATTTAGAGATGCAACAGGTAATAGACGGTATTGGGCTGTTGATATAGAAGGAATGGTACAGTTCGACTGGTTAAAAGCAAATCGTGAGCAATTGTTTGCTGAAGCGTTATACTGGTTAGAAAATCCTAGTGATGAAATACCACAAGTTCCAGAAGAAGAAGCAAAAAGAATACAAGAAGAACATTTACCTAGCGATTCTTGGACTGAGTTAGTATGCGATGAGGTTAGAAAATCGTTTGATTATTGTACTGGTAATCCTGATTATAATACAACAATAAAAGATATATTTTTAAGTATATTTAAAGATGAAAGTGCGATAAGACTTGATCGTAAAATTGAAATAAGAATATCTACAATACTAAAAAAAGAATTAGGATTATCTAAGGTACAAAAAATGATAGATGGAGATAGAAAAAGTAGATGGTATATAACACCTGAAAAAATTAGAGAATTACAAGCAAAAAATCAAAAAAAGGTCGTAGAGCCATTGGAAGAATTAGTTGAGGAGTTATCCACACCTAACCAATTGCAATTTTAATAATAATAATATATAATAATAAATATGAAACAAAAATGTAAAAAATGTGAGTATGAATGGGTCTCACGAAAAGAAAAACCTAGACAGTGTCCAAATTGTAAAAGACAAATTAAGTATTAGAAATAATTTTATGAAAAAAGAAATAACAATAATAAAAGAAATAAATCCTATAGTTAGAAAAGTTGAAAGTATGGAAATAGTCGATAAACAAACTATGTCAGATGGCGTAGTACTATTATCACAATTGAATAAATTCAATGATAGAATTACAACTGAAAAAGAAAAAATTACAAAACCCCTCAATGAGGCTTTACGCGAAGTTAGGGGACGATACAAATCTGTTGAACTTACTCTCGAAGAAGCGATTCTTACTCTTAAAGGAAAGATCTCTTCTTATCAAACTGAAGCAGTTAAAAAAGAACAAGAAGAAATGCAAGCAATCGCTAGCAAAGTAGTAGATGGTTCTTTGAGTGTTGATAAAGCTCTAACTAAAATGGAAGATGTTGTAGGAGTGGAAGAGAAAGTTAAAACTGATGAAGGAAGTATATCATTTCGTGATAAAAAATGTGTAGAAGTTATAGAAATAACAATGCTTCCTATTGAATATCATTTAGCTAATGAGGTTTTAATTCGTGCAAAAATGGCTGAAGGAATAGAACTTCCAGGATGTCGCTACTGGACTGAACAAGTAGTTGTAAATAAAAGATGTTAACACCTTTTATACCAAAACCAAAACCTCCATTTCCTTATGATAGACCTATAAGTCATAGTCAATTAACTACTTTTAAATGGAGTCCAGAAAAATGGTATAAAAATTATGTGTTAAATGAACCTAGAGAGAGTAGTCCAGAGTTAGATTTTGGATCTAAAATTGATAAGAAATTACAGAAAGATTCTAAATATCTTCCAGAAGTAAAACGTCTCACACATTTGCAGTACGAATTAAAGACTACCGTCAAAAATATAAAACTGATTGGTTATCCTGACGCATTAGATATAGAAAATCCAGAATTGATAGATTATAAAACAGGTAGAGTTTCTTGGGATCAGAAAAGAGCAGATGATACATTACAGTTAACAATGTATTTATGGATGATATATAATATTCTAAAAATACCTCCAGAGAAGTTTAAATGTTCTATAATTTGGTTACCTACACATATTAAAAAAGGAAAAATTGCATTAGTTCGTCCGATTAAGCCACAGACATTTTATACAAAACGAACTATGGTAGATATATTAAAGTTTGGACAATCTATTATTGAAACAAGGTCGAAGATGATAGATTATTATAACAAACATTATTAAAAGTTAATCAAAATAAATTTATGTTAAATAACAATAAAGAAGATAAAATATTTGCGAGTGTTTTAGCTGATGGATTAATACATGTGACAGTTGATGAAGGCACAGAAGGTGCTAAGAAGAGAGAATACGAAACAAGTGATGGTAAAAATGGTATTAAATGGGAATTAGTTTATACAGATATTACTGGAATTATTAGTAAAATAGATTTCTTTGAAGGAGATTATGGTGTTTCACTACAATTAACTATCGAAGATGGGGAAGAAAAGCCTGTAATATTATCATTAAGTACTAATTCTAACTATGGAGAAGATGCTATGAAGAAAATTTTTAATTTGGATCTTTCAGTTCCAGTCAAAATTGTTCCTTATTCCTTTATAGATGATAATGGTAAAAGTAAAAAGGGAATTACATTTTATCAAAATGATGTAAAGATAAAAAATTACTTCTACAACGAAGAAACAAAAGAAAATATTAATGGTTATCCTGATCCTAAAATACCTAAAGGAAAGAAAACTCTAAGTAAGGATCAATGGAAACTTTATTTTATGGAAGCTAGAATCTTTTTAATTGATAAAGTTAAAGAGTATTTTAAGATAGAAGAAAATAAATTAAAAGAGTTTTAGTTATACTCTGCCTCTTTAATGAGGCAGGAATATGATTAAAAAAGTCGATTTATTAATTTAAAATAGTAATATTATAATGAATAATGATGATTTGTGTCATTGTGAAATTTGTAACGGACAAGAAGAAGATTTAAAAGAAGAAACATGGTCGGATGTTTCTAATGAAGATAGCTAAAATTATATGAAAAATAAAACATTCATCTTAATCATAGGCATCTGGTTTGGCTTTCTAGTCGGAAACTACGCCACATCCTATGGTAAAATTATAAGTAGAACAATAACCCTCTGGGACATTTTAGGAAGTATTTTATTGATACTTTCCTCATCTATTCTAGGGATATTATTGTATAAAGCGTTTAAAAATAATGACTAAAAAACAATTATTAAAGAGAATAGAAAGATTAGAAGAAAAAGTAGATGCTATCATTAATCATCTTGATGGGTATTTTGAAACAAAAAAGAGTATTGAAAAAGAATTTTATTTAGAAGGTCTTTATCCTAGACTTATGACTAAAGATGTAATCAAATACACAACAGTATTTAAAAGTAATAAGAAATAATTATGAAAGACATAATAAAAGAATGGAAAATAGATAAATGTATTCATTGTAGAAAAAAAATAGAAGGAGAAATTATATATTTTTTTGAAAATAAAAAAGTATATAATCCAAAAACTGAGCAAAAAGAAATAAAGAAATGTAAAATATATAAAAAAGATTTACCTAGTAAATGTGAAATATGTAAAGATTTACCATTATGTAAATCTTGTGAAATTATAATGTGTAATCTGTCAAGACATATTGGTAAAAAATCACAAAAATATCCAGAGTATTGTTCTGATTGTATTGATAGATTAAAAATTAATCCTAAGTCTTCCAAATAGACAATAAACATTTGGGAATAAAAATGTATAGTGAAAATTGTGCTGAGAATAATGTTAAATTAAGTTCAACTCCACAAGGAGCAGTTTGTGGTAATACATTAGCAAAACCATTAGGATTAGAGAATTTTAGAAAACTAACTTATGGAGAAAGAATGGTTGGATTAGGATATAACCCTAATTGTAGTAAGGAAGTAGAGAAAATTAAAAGATTATTTGCTGAAGTTTTAGATTTAATTAAAGAAAAGAATATGGAACAAGTTGTGCATTCTTATGAATCTAATCAATTAAAAGAAAGTGCTATAAAAGAAGTAATTTCAGCTCAAATGTGGGCAGTAAAATATATTACTTTTAAAGATTAATTCTATGAAAAGAGTATGTCCTCATTGTTTTAAAGAAATACCACCAAAACATAAGATTCTTATATCAGAAAGAGATTTTAAGAAGATAAAAGTTGGTTCAATATTAGTTTCTAAGTCTGGATTATTACGGCGAGTAGAATATAAAAGTAGATATTTTATTGAGTTTAAAAAAGTTTTGCACAATCACTACAAAGACCCAAACACTACTTATTGTTATAACGATATTAAAACAAAATATGTAATTAAAACCCTATGAAAACCCTAATACAAAAAATAGAAGAAAAGTTGCCTAGAAAAATATCAGGTAAAAATAAAGAATACTGTGAAGGTTATAATGATTGTAGGGATAGTGTAGTAGAGTCAATTCCACATATATTAGAAGTTGTGAAAGAGGAGTATTGCATTAAAGATTAGTATTCTATATAATATGGGTATTATTAACCTTGCGAAGAGAAGTCCCATATTATTGTTTACTCGCAAGGTTACAATGATACGGGGCTTTTCTTTTAAAAAAATGAAAACTAAAAAATGTTCAAAGTGTAAGATAGTTAAAAAATTGGATAAATTCTATGGATGTAAACGCACTACTTCAAAAAAAGCATCTTGGTGTAAAGATTGTATAAGAATATCAAATCAAGAAAAATATTATTTTGACGTAGAAAAAACTAGAGAAAAAGAAAGAATTAAATACTTAAAAAATATAGATAAAAATAGGGCACGAGCAAGAATTTATAATAAAGATAAGAACAAAGTAAAATATAAGAAATTTAAAATTGAATCTCAAGCTAGGGCAAAGTTAAATTATGCAGTAAGGTCTGGTAAAATATTAAAACCTAAGATATGTGATAATTGTAAAATAAAACTACCAAGTAGAAAAATACAAGGTCATCATTATAAAGGTTATAAATATCCATTAGAAGTTATGTGGCTATGTCGATTATGTCACGCAAGAGAGCATAATATTATCACCCTTCTCTCCCGTCCAGAGATAGGATTAAAAGATAAAGAGGAATAATTATTAACTTAATTACATTATAATTATATGGAAGAAAAGAAAATGATTGGTAGAAATGTAAGATTTCAAGAATTTATTTTATATGAAGGTTGGAAATGGACAGGTGAAGGAAAAATAATAGCTGAAACTGAACAATTTTATAAAATAAAAACTGGAATATTTACATCAAAATGGGTTTATAAAAGTAAGTGTCAAGAAATCAATTATCAAAGTCGTAAATTAACCAATCCCTCAGAGTAATGAGGGGAAATGAGATATGGAAGAAAAAATATTAAATTTTAGTAAATGTCTATACGGTAATGATAAGTGTCCTAAATGTTATAATAATAATTACACAACTAGCACAGCAACAGTTCAAACTTCTAAATATAATGATTGGTTTTTAAATGAAATATCAGAATTTGTATATGGAGCAAATAATGAAGAAGATGCAATATCCAACATAAAAACTATTATGAAGTTATATGACAAAAGAATGTCTAGTTGGAAATTATTAAAGTTATTATTATCAAAATAGTCGTATATAACATAATATAAAACAATGAAAGGAAAAAATTATATAATATATATAAAAAATAAAAATAAAGGATTATTTTGGATAGAAGAAAATGGCGAAATATTCCTAAGCGGTAAAAAAATAGGTAAAAATAAAAAACTAGCAAAGATATTTAAAAAGTTATTATTTATTAACACAATATAAAAGAGATATGTATATTTGTCCTGATTGTTTAGACCCAGCCTGTTATGGAGATTGTGAAGATGAAGATAAAGATAATGAAGAAGAATAATTTATGAAAAAACCAATCTGCACCAAATGCCACAATAAAATAAAAGGTTTTAAACACGCTAAGTATAAAGTAAACACTATAGTAAAACCTGTTTATTGGTGTGAAAGGTGTTGGATAGAAGAAGGTAGACCATTACGAGTTAAAGTAGTATAATAAATATATGTTACAAATATTCTATGTTTCAGCTATTGTAGTTGCTTCAATATGTCATGTTCCGGTAGCAGTAGGTTGCTACGCATATCCTCCAGAGAATAAAATTTATATAGCAGATAATTTATCAAAATTAGATACAGAAAGTGTATTTTATCATGAAATGGGACATGCAATTTATAAAAATGACTTTAAAGGATTCAAAGATAGAGAAAAAATGGCTAATGGATTTGTATGGTTTATGAAAAAAGATAGTAAAAATCCTATGGAAAACTTATATCAATATATATTAAATAAAGAACAAAAAGAGTTTTTTGAAACTACTTGCAAGAAAGAATGTATAAATTATGTTAAAAGTTTGAGAAAATGGAAAACATATTAAAAAAACATCAAATAAAATTTGCTAAAGGATATAAGAATAAAGACTTACTCGTACACGAAGGCGGTACTGGTAAGACAATTTGTGCTTGTGTTTGGCTTAAAGATAATAGAGATTACGATGCACTTGTAATTTGTCCTAAAAAAGTAGTTAGAAAATGGGAAGCAGAGCTAAATAAATGGCAAACAAAAGCACAAGTTGTTTCAAAAGAAGAGTTTAAAAAACTTAAGTTAGCTAAATATTCAGCCATAGTTGTTGATGAAGCAGACGAATTTGCTTCACCGTTATTCGTAGCGAAGAAGAGATCCCAATTATCTACAACACTTTATGAACAAGTGAAAGCATTTCCTAGCACTCCTATTTTACTTCTAACAGCTACTCCAATACGTTCTACACCATGGAATTTACACACATTACTTGTTTATTTAGGTATTTATATCGACTGGAAAGAATGGCGTGATATATTTTTTAACTTAGAACGTAAGCCATATTTAGTTCGTCCAGCATATATTCCTAAGCCAACATGGAGGCAGGATATACGATATTATTTAGAAAAATACTCTGATATTGTATTATTGAAAGATTGCGTAGATGATCTACCACCTGTCACAGAAATTGAAATTAAAGTAGAAACTCCTAAATACGTTAAGAAGTTAGAAGATAAAGTTTTCTTTGACGAACATAGATGGGAACAACAGAATAAAGCTAAAGAAATTATAGAAATAGGAAAGAATTTCAGAAAGGTATTAGTAGTTGCTTATTATCGTGAACAAGTGGAGCAATTACAAAAAGAATTAAGTAAAAACCGTGAAACATTTGTTATTTATGGTGGAATAAAAGACCAAGAGAAAGTTATTGAAGATGCTACAAAGAGTGATGAGTGTTTCTTCATTACTCAAGCAAGTTCAAATGCTGGATATGATGGTAATTCTTTTTCTTGTATAGTCTTTGCTTCTATGAGTTATGCTGTTAGAGATTGGATTCAGACTAAATTTAGAGCAAGACGTATTCATGATTTACATCCTGTTAAAATTATATATCTTCTTGCTGGAAGATGTGATAGAGCAGTTTGGAATAATGTTAAAAAAGGTAAAAATTTTTCTCCTTCAGAATGGATTGCAAATTAGATTAGGATTTGATATAATATATAAATGCAAACAAAAAAACAAAAAGAATGGTATTTAAAAAACAAACAACTTACTATTGATAGAGCAAAAAAATGGAAAAAAGAAAATCCAGAAAAAATAAAAAAATCTTTTCAAAAATATTATAAAAAGAATAAACAAAAACTTCTTTTTAAAAATAAAATTTGGAAAAAAAATCATTATATTAAAAAACCTAGAAAATCTAGAGACTTAACTAATAAAAAATTTGGAAGATTAATAGTTCTTTCCTTGAGTCATATTTCTAAAAATAGAGATAGATTTTGGAATTGCGAGTGTTTTTGTGGAAATTATAAAATAGTTTCTGGTATTAGTTTAATACATAACAGAATAAAATCCTGTGGTTGTTTACAAAAAGAAATAATAAGTAACATATGTAAAAAAAGAATTGGAAATAAATCTCCCTGTTGGAAAAATGATGATATATCATACAGTATGATTCATCAATGGTTAAGAAAAAATTTTAAAAAAGAAGAATGTTTACATTGTAAAATAAAAAATAAAACACTAGATTTTGCTTTAATAAATGGGAAAAAACACTCTCGTAATAGAAAAAATTATAAAATTTTATGTCGTAAATGTCATATTGCTTATGATAAAAAATAATATGCTTCCGAATCTTCCGAAAAAAATTAAACATAAGGAATCAGATTTTGGAACTAAGATATTTAAACCTTGGGTTCATGATAATATTCAGTTATTTTCAAAAACACGTGGTGCTACTTTTGAGTTAAAAGATGCTTATGAGAAAGATTATTTACCTTTTAATGCTATAGAAGATATACAAATAGATGCAGGAATGTCTATAAAATGGTCAAAAAAAGGGTATTTAGTACGTGTTTTAGCAGGTACAGTTGGTGCTCCAGATTATTGTTTATATTATAATTCACCAGCGTTTATAGTAATTAATTACCCTAAAGGTTTTGTTATTATTGATATTGAGACGTTTATAGAAGAAAAGAAACGTAGTAGTAGAAAAAGTTTAACATGGGATAGAGCCGTTATTATATCTTGGAGACATGTGGATAAAAAACAGTAGACTATGTCTACTGTTTTAATTTTACAAATGACGAACCATAGAGGTAAGTGTAAGTTCTTTAATTTTAACTGTAAATTTCTTTCCAGTTTCATTTGATAGAATTACTACTTCTAAATTAGGATTGCATTGTTTTAGAGTTTCAAACAAACTCTCACGAAGTGTAAGGTCTGCTTTATACTTCTTACCTAAATAAGTTACATCAAGATACATCTCTTCCTCCTTTCTCGTTTAAATTTTCATCAAGAAAAACTACTTTACCACTCTTGTAGCGACGGACAATAACAGAAACTTCTTTTTTGAGTTTATCCCAGTAAATAGTATCTGTCCAAAGTTGTCCTTTGCGAAATAATCGTATTATAGTTGTAACAGATTTACGGATTTTAAATCCTGCCTTTTTTAATTCATCTATTGTTTTCATATATTTAGTTTTTAAGGTTTGTTCTAATATAATTATAACAAAAAAAACAGGACAAGTCCTGTCTTAAATGTGCCGAGAGTGTAGTCGTGTATCTCTTTATATAAAAATTTAAATTTATGAAGTTTTTTTTACACAATCTTTCAAAAGATTGGGAGTTTCGTAACTGAGTGAAAGAACATTGGTGCAAATCCTTTACTATATTATAACATAAAAATAATTGTAAAGTAATTAACAAGTAACCAAAAAAACCCGTCAAGGTAAAGTACCTTTAGGGTCTTAGAGGCTTACGATATTCCCAGAACACCAGGAGGTCGTTATGTTATTAGTTGAAGTGCTAATTGAATATTGTTCACTCACTAACAAATTAATTATACACCATAAAAACAAATTCACAACTTTTATTGTTGTGAATTTAAAAAGTTTCAGATGACCGCATTTATCGAAAAGTAGTGAGAGGTTCTAAACTTTTATTATATAAATTTTTATTAAATTTTTGTTGTGCTAACCTTAATCCAGTTGTACACTAACATAAGTACACTACCAATAGTCAAATTGGCAATATCTGGAAAATTACTAATCATAAAAGGTATTGCGAATAATACTAATGATATTACTGCTTTCAATATTCCCTTTTTAAAACTATATTTTTTCATTTCTTCCATAGATGTCTTATTATTTTCTAATAATTCTTTAGGAAGAATGACTACTTCTTCCTTTATCAAGTCCGATGCCCAAGTATCTGAAAGATTTTTGCCATAACACGTTTTATTGGAAAATTTTCTATGAGGAACTATCTCTTTTATATTATATCTTTCTTTTATAGATTTTAATATCTTAATTAAAGAATCTATCTGTGCCTGTGTAGGTAGTGTTAAGTCAAAATTTCCTGCCAAACATATACCTATTGAATCAGAATTATGACCAACACAATGTGAACCATGATAATGTTCTGGTCTTCCTAACCATATTTCACCATCTTTATGTATAACATAATGATAACCTAAACCTTCCCAACCATTTGATAAATGCCATTCTTCCATCATAGCAGCAGTGTGATTTGATGTATCCATTAGTGGATATTTGTCTGTTCCACCAGAATGGTGAACTATTATCATTGTTGGATAATTTGTTCGTGCCTTATCTTTCAATTTTAAATATGTTTTTGTTTGGTTCATTTTAATATTGCATTAATTACTAAAGGAATAACAAATGCTAATAAAGCTATACAAGCGACTAGCCCTGACCTCCATAGTTTAAGTGCTTCTATTTCCTTACAAGAATCTGCTACTTTGCCATTTGTTTTAGTAGTTTGCTCTCTTATATAAGCAATTTCTCTCATTGTTTCCTCGTGATTTGCCTGTATATATATTGCTAGTTCTTTATTTGTTGGATTTTCTGGTATTTGCATTTTAACAATCTTCGTAACCAGTATATTCTGGTAACTTTTTAAGTTCTAAATAAGCGACCTTTGTAAGAATATTTTTTATATTTTTTTCTGTTTCTAAAGTAAAATCTACTTCTTCATATTGTGTTATAAGATTTGGAATAAAAATACTTGATTCTTTATGGATTAACCATTTTGAATCACCTTCTATTCTGTGTTGTTTATCTTTATATTCTTCAATAATAAGTCCTTCATAATTTAGACTTAAACTATTTTTATTTATTTTATAATATTCTCCAGTTTGTAAATTTTTTATTGCCATAAAATTAATCTTTACCAACATAGTTGGTTGTTATAATAATACTTGGACAAGCTGGTCTAGCTGGTGTAACTCCTGGATTTGCCGCTACTGCAGCAGTGGCATCCCATTTATTACCAGTATTAGAACCCCAAGTCCAAAATTCAAAGTAATCATTAACTGCAAAATGTTCTAT
>Ga0172375_10012075_pt1 | contig 10865 bp, 5 predicted proteins | sample LakKiv1m_FD_114537 | JGI IMG/M metagenome (GOLD analysis project Ga0172375, IMG submission 114537) | Freshwater microbial communities from Kabuno Bay, South-Kivu, Congo - kab_092012_11.1m | ecosystem: Environmental > Aquatic > Freshwater > Lake | place: Democratic Republic of the Congo... | reverse complement strand
GTCCCAGGGCCATCAGAATGGCGTCCAGAAGTTCCGACTGTTTGACCGGCTTGAGCAGATACCCTGATACGCCCAGTTCCTTGCACCGGTTAGGATCGCCCTTCTGGCCGACCGAGGTGAGCATGATGGTATGCAGGTCTTTCCCCCAGGGGTGTCCCTTGATTTCCTTTGCCACATCAAAACCCTGAAGATCCGGCATTTGCAGGTCCAGAAGGAGAACCTGGTAGGGGTTGCCCCGCTCAAAAGCATTCCTAAGCTCGTTGAGAGCCTCCACCCCGTTTCTTACGGTTCTGGGGACCAGTCCCCAGGACGAGGTCATCTCAGAGAAAACCAGACGGTTTGTGGAATTGTCATCTGCAATCAGAACCGGAAGACCGGTCAGATCCAACCCCTTGAGCTCCGGAACCCCAATCTTCCCGGGCAGGCTAAGGCCAAAGCGGGCAGTAAAATGGAAAATACTGCCCTGGCCCTCCTGACTCTCCACCCAGATTCGGCCTTTCATCAGCTCCACAAGCTCTTTAGAAATGGCCAGGCCCAGCCCTGTGCCGCCAAACTTGCGGGTGATGGAGCTGTCCCCTTGACGAAAGGGGTCGAAGATGGCCTCTAGCTTTTCCTGGGTGATACCGATCCCCGTGTCGGTAACGCTGAAATGGAGCTCCACCCCGGAGCCAAGGTCTTTCTCAAAGCCGACCTCAATGGCCACTTCCCCCTTTTCCGTGAACTTGATCGCATTGCTCGCCAGATTCAAGATCACCTGGCGAAGCCGAGAAGGGTCTCCCACCAGCGCAGTAGGGACGTCGGGCCGTATGCGGTGTATGATTTCAAGCCCCTTCTGCTGGGCTTTGACAGCGAGAACATCCATGGCCGACTCCACGGTGACCCTGAGATCAAAGTCGATCTCCTCCAGTTCGAACTTTCTTGCCTCGATTTTTGAGAAATCGAGGATGTCGTTGATCAGCGCCAGCAAGGAATCCGCGGAGTTTCTGGCCATTTCAAGATATTCTCTTTGTTCCTTGGTTAAATCCGTTGCCAGGGCGAGATCCGTCATTCCGATGATCCCGTTCATGGGAGTTCGGATTTCGTGGCTCATGTTGGCAAGGAATTCGCTCTTGGCCCTGTTGGCCTCCTCTGCCAGGCGCCTGGCCTGTACCAGGTCCGTCACGTTGATCACATTGAGCAAAACCCCTTCGTACTGCCCATCCCGGTAAATAGGCTGCATGCGCAAGATGACTTCCGCCGCTCCGATAGGCCTTTGAATCATTCTGGGGATCGATTGCGGGTCGCTGCGAAAGGAAGCAATGGCCTCCGAAACCCGGCGAAGCAGATCCCCTGAGTGAAAATCCTGAATCCTTTTTCCTTGAATCTCCTCCCGTTTCCTGCCGACAAATCGGCAGAAATAGTCGTTCACGCCGGTGATCACGTTTTCCGCGTCTGCGAAAACGACTCCCTCATCCATGCCTGAGATCATGGCCAGGAGTTTTGCTCTTTCACTTCTGACCCTGGCTTCCGCCTGCCTGCGACCGGTCAAATCTCGCAGGATGGAACAGTATCCTGAAATCGATCCGTCCGCGGATTTTATGGCGGAAGTCACGGTCTCCAGAGGCACGTGCCGGCCATCTTTGCGACGAAACTTCCATTCCATTCTTATGGTGCCGGTCTCCCGGATCACCGGGTAGGCTCTTTCTCCGAAAGCACGGAAGCTCTCGTCGGACAAATGAATCATGCGCACGGACTTCCCAATGACTTCCTCTTCCCTGTAACCGAAGAGGGTGCAGAAGGCCGGGTTGCAGGTGACGGCATTTCTCCCCTGGTCAAGAAGGAGGATGGCGTCAGAGGAGCTCTGCACCGCAGTCCGGTACTTTTCCTCCGATTCCTTGAGCCGAACGAGTTCTTCCTCGAGCTTCCTGATTATCTCCGTCTCATCACCGCAGTTTTCAGATCGTGTCATCGTTTGAATCTCCTCGGAGGCTTTCCTTCACTCCGGATCCCCATCCCGAGCCAGGATCCACGGCGAGAGGCTACGGACAAAGTCGATGGGCCCTTAATCATGATCCTGGGGTATCCAGCCCGCGGCCCGGGCAGAATCTTTCTCAATGATTCTTTCAAGGATCCTGAGATTGATGATCCTTGCGAGATGTTCAAGATCAACGGGTTTGGTGACGAATTCGCAAGCCCCTCGCCGGAGGCTTTCCACCCCTACGGCGTGCTCATCGAGTCCGGTCATCATGATCACATCGGTGGCCGGACTCATTTCTTTTACCTGATCCAGGACTTTGAATCCCTGCATGTCGGGCATCATGATATCGAGCAGCAAGATGTCGGGCTTGGCCGTCATTTTTTGCAGGGCCTCTGCCCCGCCCTGTGCGCTTATCACCGTGTGGCCCTCTTTTCTCAGGAATTTCTCCAGGAGTTTACGGATATTCTCATCATCGTCAACGACCATTATGAGCGTCATGAATTTTTCCTCCTATGAATCACTGGTTGATTTTATGGTTTCCCGCACAGCTCTCATTAAGCCGTGCCTGCCAAAGGGCTTCGGCAAAACACGATCCGCTCCGTACCGGGTTGCAATCTCCAGATAGGGCTCCGGACCGTTCCCATCTCCACCCGACATGGCAATGACCCCAAGTCGCGGGTACTCCACCTTCAGGTCCATGAGAGTCTCTATTCCGTCTTTTCTGGGCATAAGCATGTCGAGAATGACGAGATCCATCGACTGCGCGTGCAGGATCTCAAGCCCCTGCTCTCCGTCTTCGGCCTCAAAGACGTCATACGCAAGCCGCTCTGCAAGTGCAGGTGTCACATATTTCCGGCCTAGGGCCGCAAGACGAATCGCCTTGATCATTTCCTCCGGATCTGTTTCCTTGGTCAGATATCCGGAGGCCCCTGCCTTCAGAACGCGGACAGCGTACTGCTCTTCAGGGTGCATGCTGAGGACCAGCACTGGAAGATTCGGTTTCTGCGCCTTAATCTGCCGGAGCACGTCCACTCCGTCACGGCCGGGCATTGAAATGTCCAGCATGACCACATCGAAATTCTCTTTCCAGACCCGGTTCAATACTTCCTGCCCATTGGTCGCCTCAGCCGTTACCTTGATGTCCTTGGTCGTGGAAATGATCTGCTTCAGCCCCTGTCGAACCACGGCATGGTCATCAGCAATTAGAATGCGTATCATGGTTACTGTCCTCCCTGATCTATGGGGATTCGTATTTCAATTCGTGTGCCCTGATTAGGCGAGGTCTCCAGGTTGAATTCCCCACCAACAATATGGGTTCGCTCTTTCATCCCTATCAGCCCAAAGCTTTCGCTGCCATACCCCGCCGTGGGATCGAAGCCCACACCGTTGTCCCTTATCGAAAGACACAGGTGCCCCTCCTTTTCTCCAACGGCGATCCGGACCTCCGTGGCCTGGGAATGCTGCGCCACATTGGTGAGCGCTTCCTGAAAGATGCGAAATAAAGCTGTTGCCGCCTCCTTTCCAATAGGCAAATCTTCTGATTCAAATTCCAAAACACAGTGAGACCCAAACCGGTTTTGAAACTCCTCGGCATGCGACTGCATGGCGGCAACAAGGCCGAATTCCTCCAGGAGATCAGGCCGCAGCTCTGAGCACATCCTCTTAAGGGACTTGGACGTGCCCTGGAGCAGCATCGACATTCCCATTATCTTTTTCACCAGCTCTTCATGCCTATCTTTAGAAAGCCTGCTCTTGAGCCAGAACAGGTCCATCTTCAATGCCGTCAAGACCTGCCCCAGCTCATCATGAATGTCACGGGCGATCCTCCTCCTCTCCTGCTCCATGGACACAATCAGATGGGCCGACAGTTTTCGCAGTTCTTCCCTCGATCTTGCGAGATCGTCTTTGGCCCGCTTGCTTTCGGTGATGTCGAGAACAAAGGCGGCAATTTGTTCTTCGGGACGCGGCAGCATGACGTCGCACAGGAAGACCCAAACCCGGGTTCCATCCCGCAGGACATATTCTTTCTCGTAAGGCGTGCATGTGCCACGTTCCCGCAGTTCTTCGATCGCCTTCTCATCAGCCGGGAGCCATTCTGGCGGAGTGATGCCCCTCCAGTCAACGATTCCCCGTTCGAACTCCTGTCGCGTACTACCGATTAGGCGAAGATAGTAATCATTGGCCTCGATCACTTCCCCTGACGGGGTGGCGATGACGACGCCCACGATGTTGGAATCGATAAAGCGTCGAAGTCGCTTCTGGGCATCCAGCAACGCCTCCTCATTCAATTTTCGCATTTTGTTTTCCGCTTGCCGATCCTCCAGAACGTTCAACGTGGCGATCTGAGACTCGTGCAATTTCAGGTTCGCCTCTTTCAAAACATCCTGGCTTTGGCGCAAAGCCTCTGTTCTCTCGCGAACGCGCTCTTCCAGGGATCGGTTCACCTCCCGCATCTCCGCGAATTTCGCCCGGAGCATATCCGCCATTCCCCTGACGTTGGCGATCAGTTCACTCGTTTCCTGGATGGTGCTCGCCGGCCAGAGGATCGGACTGTCCAAGGCCACTTTGCCTGGCAGATCATGGGTCAGCAGGCGAAGCTGTTCGATGGTTGCGACGATACGCCGGCTCAAGAATTCCGACACCAGGAAGGCCGCAATGAGAACCACACTGAGCAGGAAGAACCTTTGGACATATGCGTCGTAAATCCTTTTCTGGAAAGGCGCCACCGGCTGCTCCAGAATGAGCTTCCATTCTGCCAGATCTCCGATGGCCGATTCGTTAAGAAACAGCGATTTCCCCCACAGTTCAATCGCCGAAGTATTCGGAGGCAGTTCTGGAATCCACTGCGATAGGCCTTGGTCAAGGTAATTCAAGGAACCCCTGCCGCGAGAAAACCGCATCGCAAGCTTGCGGTCACCGCAGTTGGTCAGGATGACGTTAGAGTTTCTATCCAGCAAGGTGTACCGGGCTTCAAACCCGGAGCAACTATTCCGGAGGATCTCCTCGATCCGGTCAAAGTTCAGGATACCGCCCACGGCACCCTCGTATTCCTCCCCTCTGATCACGGGCGCCAACACAATGGCGATCGGATCGGGACGGTCGATTCTGGAAATCATCACCTCCGAGAGCATGGGTTTAAGGCCTTGCTTGAGCAAAGGCACATAAGGCCGATCGGCAAAGCTCTTCCCGAGGTTGCTGCGACCGAGCTCGTCGTTTAGCGGGGAGTGAGCGATGACCTTTGCTTCTTTATCCATCAACTTGATTCGAAGAAAATTGGGGTCCGATGTTCGGGCCTGATCCACGCGCTCTTGCATCTGCTCCTGCGGAAGGGATCCAGCCATTTGAGCCAGGGTGGTAACCGCACGTTTTCTATCCTCTAACCATCTCTTGAGGCTTTCTGTCGCTTTCCTGCTGTCCCCATAGACCGTTGCGCGAACGTTGTGGTCGCTTTCGGCCATGGCGGTCTTCCCTCCAAGAGCCAAAAGAGTCAGGACCGGACACAACAGGAAAAGCAACAGCACGTTGGATATCACCTCCCGGAACGGCAGGTGCACTGGGCTCAAGCGAAGGGAATAACCGTAGAATATCATACGGGCAAACAGCGCGTTCGTGATTCCGTTGATGGTCTGTTTGGTCATGAGAAAGAGGGAATTGCTGGCCGAAAGATCCGAGATTCCGTGGAAGCAGAAATAGCCCAGTGGAATGCCTATGAAGAACCAGTAGAGGGCGTCGGCCGAGACCAGGGTGAGCTTATTCCGCGTCATGAACCAGCCCACGACCGCCACCTCGCCAGTCATGGTAACGATGGCCCAGGGATGGTTCCATGCCAGGTAGGTGTAGCCGGAGATGACGGCCGCAGCCAGAACGCCTCTGCCCCAACCGAAGATCTGGAGCGCGAGCATGGCGAAAACGCTGCCGAAGACGAAATGCGCGTTGACTATGGAGAAGGGGAAATAGTTCCCCATCAGGCCGGCCACAATCAGAGAAAGGAATAGCAGGGTGGCGTATCGGTCTTTTCGGACACGGCTGGCGGATGGTGTCCCGTTCACATGGTCCTCCGATTCCAGAGGAGAAGGCCCTGTTTTCATGCAGGGAGTCTGTATTTTTCCTGACGGCCGGATCCCTTCAGCTATGGCTTATACGAAGTCATAGCGGTTCTTGTGGTTTCGCCGGTATGGATGGACGTCGCATGGATTGTCGACCCATTTCCACAAACCGGGATATCTGAAAAGGTCCCTGAACAGGTTTATCACTCGGCCAGAGAGGGGGCACCGGGAATTGATTTTGAGGTAACAGTAGTCGGCCGGCAGCATCGCGACGGATCAAATAGTGCCCTTGGATCTCGCTCGCCTGCCGTGCCGGGATTTACTGTAACAATATCACATCATTGATGTTTTGTCAACAGGATACGCGCGGAGGCAGCCCGACCGAGGTAAGGAACCCGGCCGTTGGAGGGATGAGCGTCGGCATTCATGCTCAGGCGACGTTTTCGAGGATGATACTAATGCTTGACAATACTAATGCCGCTTGTTAGCGTTTTGCGATGATCAAGTCGTTTCACTCAGTGCATCCCGGTGAAATTTTGCTGGAGGATTTCCTCAAGCCCATGAACATCACTCAATATCGGCTCGCCAAGTCCATTGGCGTGCCCCAGCGCCGGATCGGAGAAATCGTCACAGGGAAAAGGGCGATTACCGCGGATACGGCGTTGCGTCTGGCCCGATTTTTCGGAACGGACGCACAGAGCTGGATGAATCTACAAACCCATTACGACCTCACGATTGCAGAAGAATCCCTTTCCGCTCGGATCGAGCGGGAGGTTACTTCCCTTGCCGAACTCCATGCCGCCTGAGGGAAAGATCGCTCTCTCAAAGACGCGAATCCGTGCCAGCCCTTTCCGCGTGCGCAGCCCCCAGGATCTTCCGGGCATCTTCAACACATGATGCTCAGGATTAGAGGGCCTTCGACGATGCCCTTCTTGACCGGGTCCTGTTCCTGGTTGGTGGATCGCCGCCAAAAGGTTGTCGAAATCATGCGTCATGCCCGCCTGCTGTCCAGGAAACCGCAACTCATTCATCCTTTCGCTCGATCACTTCTCTCACTTTCGTCGCCAGCTCTTGATGGGTGAAAGGCTTCTGGATGAAATGGATCCCCTTTTCCATAATCCCGTTGTTGGCGATACCTTGGTCCGTATATCCTGACATATAGAGAACCTTGAGGTCCGGTCGCAGCCTCTTCGCTTGCGTTGCCAGGTCTTTTCCACTCAGCCCCGGCATCACCATGTCCGTCAGCAGCAAATGAATCGGATCCTTATGCGCTCGGAAGATTGCCAGGCCCTCCTTACCGGTTGCGGCGCTTAGGACCGTGTACCCGTATTTTTTCAGAAACATGAGGACGGTTTTTCTCACTGTTTCATCGTCCTCAACCACGATAACCGTCTCAGACCCACGGGGTATTTTTGTATCTGATTCCCGCTGCTTTCTGCCAGGGCCGGCCTTCTTCACGCGCGGAAGGTAGATCTTGAACGCGGCCCCCCTTCCAGGCTCGCTATAGCCCCAGACGCTGCCTTTGCTCTGCTTGACGATACCATACACCGTGGCAAGCCCCAGGCCCGTTCCCTTGTCTCGTCCCTTGGTGGTGAAGAATGGCTCAAATAGTCGTTCCTGCACGTCCTTTGTCATTCCGATTCCGCTATCGCTGACCGCCAGCATGACGTAAGAGCCCGGCGTCACCTCCAGATGGGCTCTTGCATATTCCTCGTCCAGATCCACATTGGCAGTCTCAATCGTCAGGGTCCCTCCACTCGGCATGGCATCCCGTGCGTTGACCGCGAGGTTTACGATGATCTGCTCCATCTGGCCTCGGTCGGCCTCGGCCAGCCCAAGGTCGGGGATCAGACGCGTCTCCAGTTCGATGTTCTCGCGAAGGACCCGTTGCAACATCTTTTTCATTCCCAGAACCACTTCATTGAGACTCAGGATTTCAGGCTGAAGGATCTGCTTGCGGCTGAAAGCCAGAAGCTGCCGGGTAAGGTTCGAGGCTCTTTGGCCGGCCTTCTTAACCTCTTCGATGACCGTATAAAGACGATGATCCCTGCCCAAATCCATGAGTGCCATCTCCGCGTTCCCGATAACAACCGTCAGGAGGTTATTGAAATCGTGAGCGATCCCTCCTGCAAGCTGCCCGATCGCTTCCATTTTTTGGGACTGGCGGAGTTGGTCCTGGAAAACCGCCTTTTCTTCATCCGCCCGCTTCCGCTCCTTGATATCGCGGATGGTGGCCTGCAAAACCTCCTCGTTTCCGATTCTCAAGGGCGCAAAAATGATTTCAGCGGGGAAACTTCCACCGCTCTTCCTCTGGTGGATCCACTCCGTTTGCACTATCCTGCCTCCCTCGAAAACCTTGCGAATGAGTTCCTGCGCCGCTTCGGAAGAAGCCCTTCCGTCCGGCTGGAATGGGGGCGAAAAGGCCGCGGGTCTCTTCTCTGTGAATCCTTTCTTGCTTTCCAGGCCGAAGAGCTCCAAGGCGCGCCGGTTGCAGTCCACAAATCTCCCGTCTCTTGTAGTGAGCGTGAGGGCGTCATGGGATCCTTCAAAGGCGGCTCTGAACTTGCTTTCGCTCTCCCTGAGTTTCTCCTCCATCTGCTTTCGTTCGGTGATGTTCCTGTAACTGGCGTAATCGCCGATGTGTTCCTGACCGACTCGGATAGGCGCTACCATCAGCTCCACAAAGACCGGAGTCCCATCCTTTTTGTAACGAACGGTTTCGACCCTTACGGCCTCGCCTTGGGAGACTCTTCGGGTAATCTCCTGCCCCTCCTCCCGCTTCTCTCCGGTTGCGATGAGTCCGTCGCAGGTCTTGCCCAATGCTTCTTCAGAGGTAGAGCCGAACAACCGGGTAAAGGCCCTGTTGACCCGCGTTATGCGGTTCCCGGAATCCGCAAGGACGATCGCCTCGGGAGCAAAATCCAGCAGCTTCTCCAGGAAAGCGTTCCGGGTTTTGAGCGTTTCACTCCTCCTCCGCTCTTCTCGAAGTACTTCCTCGAGAATCTTTACTTGTCTTCCGAGATCCTCATCCCTCGCTTTTCGGACCACCTTGCCCCCTCCTCCAATGAGTAAACTCCAAACGTGGGTCTACTCTTGACCCTTCCCTACTTTCAATTCGACACTACTCTTGTACCCCAACGAGTATTGGAAGACCTTTCCATGGGCAAGAAATTAGTAGAAAAACGCTGGGGAATCAAGACCAAAATCTCCGCGTGCGCGAAGAGGATTGTGAATGCCGCCTGAAACAGGGCGCAGCAAAGGGCCAGATCTTATCGCACGACGCTGAGCACCAGGGGGCCTTCGACGATGCCCTTCTTGACCGGGTGCTGTTCCTGGTTGGTGGCCTGTGGGACCTGCTTGGAGACGTAGGTGTACACCTCGTCCACGGTGATCAACCCATCGCCGTCCGAATCGGCCTGTCCCTGAAGCCCCTTGATGAGGAAGTGGGTGAAGATGCCCTGCTGGAGCTCATCGCTCTCGGCGCTGACTTCGTTGGCGCCGCTTGCGGTCAGAATGATCTTTCCTTTGCCTCCCGTGATCCGGTCCAGAAAGCCGTCGGAGATGCCTGCCCGGATGTCCGATACGCTGATCGTTCTGCCTCCGCTCGCCCCGCTGTAGCAGGTGTCGACGATGAACACCAGCCGGTCCGACCGGATTCGACTGAAGAGGCGAGAGATCTCCTCCATGGGCATGGCCGTGGCATAGAGTTCCTTGGGGTCCACGTCATGGGGCAGCAGATACTTTTCCAGCCCGTCCCCGTCAGGGCTGGTCGCATCCCGCTCCGTCGCTCCGTGGCCCGCGAAATAAATGATGACCATGTCGTCCTTGGACGCCTTGTTCTTCAGATAGATCCCGAGGGCGCTTCTGAGGCGCGTCAGATTGGCCTCCTCGTCCAGCAGCAGGACCACGTTCTCTTTCGGAACCTGGTTGTACTCGACCAGGTGATTGTAGAAAGCCATGGCATCGTTCACCGCGTACTTCAACCGCCGGATGCTGGGATAGGTGTTGACGCCGATGACCACGGCCCAGACGTTTCGCTTTTTCTCCACACCCCGCACGGTGATGGCTTTTTCGGCATAGAACCCTTCCACATCCACCGCGTTGATTTTGATTTGATTGTCTCCCTTCCGAAGAGGAACTCTTTCCTGGAACTCGAGACGCTTTGCAGCTTCCTCGCGGGAGGAGGAATCGACCCCTATCCAGTAGGTTTTCAGCTTTTCGTCATTGACCGATATCTCCAGCGCCTCCAGTCCCTGGTCATCCTGAATCACCCCGGAAAGCGCCACGACGTTTGCTTCGGTCTCCCACCCTTCTCTGGGGGAGACCACCAGGATCACGGGCGGCACCTTCGCTCCTTCAGCCAGTTTTCCCATCAAGGCTCTTTCCCGTTTCTCCTTGTCCTCGAGTTGTTTGGAAAGCGCCGCGCTCTTTTCCCTTTCCTCCTCCCACTGCTTCCTGGCCTCCTCTATGCGTTCCGAGGCCTTTCTGGAGGCCGCGTCCGCTTCATTGCGCAGGTTCGCTTCATGACAGGCCACAGCCACGGAAGGGCTATTCGGGTGGTCTTTTTTCATGGTCTCGAAGAAAGCGGCGATCTGGAGCCAGTCGGCTCTCTTCCACACGATGATTTCAACATCCAACGGTTTCGAGGCTTTCCCTTCCTTCACGGGCTCGACACTCAGATGAAGATAGCCCGACGTTGCGGCAATGTTGTGGTACTTCCCTCCGGCCACGACCGGTCCATCCCCTATTTTGAACCTGACGCTCTCCTGATTGCGCGTCTCCCGCGGCAGCAGCGTGAACGCATCCCCCACAAACAGTCGCACCCCCGAATTCATAGGTTCTGTTTTCGTAACGGTGAAGCT
>Ga0172375_10012073_pt1 | contig 10865 bp, 10 predicted proteins | sample LakKiv1m_FD_114537 | JGI IMG/M metagenome (GOLD analysis project Ga0172375, IMG submission 114537) | Freshwater microbial communities from Kabuno Bay, South-Kivu, Congo - kab_092012_11.1m | ecosystem: Environmental > Aquatic > Freshwater > Lake | place: Democratic Republic of the Congo... | reverse complement strand
AGGCTTGAACCTGCAACTGATGCACCTTTGACACCAGTAACGATTGCAACTATTTCCAGCTTGCCCTCGTAGTTCTGCATAATTCTTGCGCCCCATTTGACGTTTGCCTCTGCATCCATCTTCTCAGTAATCATTTCACCGGCTTTGATCGCATCGCCCAATGTGAGGTCTGCACCGCCAGAAATGTGGATTAACGCACCCTTTGCCCCTTCGAAGTCAACATCAAGCAACCTGTTCTTGATAACTCCTTCGGATGCTGCCTTGACTTTGTCATTTCCTTTTCCTTCGCCAACTGCGATGAAACCTACGCCTCCGCCCTGCATAATAGAACGAACGTCTGCGAAGTCAATGTTAATCAATGATGGCTGAGTAATTGTCCAAACCAATCCGCTGATTGCCCTTGCAAGAATTTCATCTGCAACTGCAAATGCTTCTGTCATTGGCAAGTTTGGAACCAACTGAACCAATCGGTTGTTGTCCAGTATAATAACTGAGTCGCAGAATTTCTTGAGCTTTGTAATTGATTCATCTGCCTTTTTCTTTCTTGCTCTTTCCAAAGCAAATGGATAAGTTACCATTGCTACTACGATTGCGCCCTGCTCTTTTGCAATTTGTGCAACGATTGGAGCAGCACCACCACCAGTACCACCACCCATACCTGCGCAAATAAATACGAGGTGTGCGTTTTCCAATTCCTTTTCAATCATTGGTCTGTCCACTTCTGCGGATTTCGCGCCAATGTCCGGATAACCGCCTGCACCCAACCCTTTGGTTACTGATCTTCCGATAAGTATTTTCTTTGACTTTTCATGGATCATGTTCAAGTGCTGCTTGTCTGTATTTACTGCGACAAGATCTGTTCCCTTAACACCCGATTTAATCAATCGGTTAATTGTGTTGTTTCCTGCACCACCAACACCAACAGTGACGATTTTAATGCATTCTGAGCTCAATGCTTCTTCACTTGTGCTGGACGCTGACACACTTTCGCCCATAACGGTTTTTACCAAATCTTCCATAGATTTCACCTTTTTTAATCATTTTTTCTTATTGGTCGCTTTCTCCAAAACCCGCCAAAATTCTTCGACAGAATTTTTGAGTACCATACCTCTGAAAATACTCATTTAAAAAGATTAGGCATAACGTCGGAGAATGATAAACGTATTAGTTAACGAGAGTACACATCTTAGAAAAATCTGAGGTAGATTAATAAATGTATTGAGTGAATGCATTTATCAGGGTGAACAGATGGTTCGTGTCATAACAATCATGGATGATGTGTACGTAGAATTGAACAGATTAAAGAAAGAAAGGGGTATGAGCTTCAGTGAATTGTTTCGCAACTTATTGGCAGAAAGAGAGAAAAGAAAGGATATTATGGCATTTGCAGGAAGCATTTGTGACTTTGACATAGACAGGCATACGCTTGAAGGCGCAAAAAGAAGCTCAAAAACCTGGGAACGAGTATTCTGAAGTGAAAACATGGAGAAGATATGCCTTGACTTAGAAGTGCTGATTGAATTTCTTCGTGGAGATGCGCTCACGATAGAAAAAATAAAACATTATTCGGACAGGGAAGAAATTTGCATAACTCCTCAAACGCTATTATATATATTGTTAAGTGTGAGAAAACAGGGCGCAATAATGCCGTTCCTGAACAGCATAAGCGTGTTGAGCTTTGACAGGAAAGCCGCGATGCTCGCAGTAAAATTAATGGAAGATAACAAGGAAAAAGGAAAATCAATGGGCATGGATGAAATAATGACTGCTGCGATCTGCATGTCAAGCGGGGCATGGCTTTGCACAAAAAACAGGAAAGATTTTGAGCAGATAAAGAATTTGAAGATAATATAATTATTAGCTTCTGGCTACTAGGTAGTAGCTACTAGCATTCGTTGCTAGGAGCTAGAAGCCCGTAGCTAGCAGCCAATTACAATAGTATTATTAATTTCTTCTGCATCTAGGTAATATAATTGCTAATTAACTTTCCGCCGGTGAAACGATGGTATGCAGAATAGAAATAGGAATACGCGAACAACTGAAAGATGTAGTCGGCGAAAACTTAAAACACAAAATAGAGGAAGAATTGAAAATAAAAATTGATTCTGTCCATTTTGTAGAAACGTATAACATAGATGCAGAGTTATCCCAAGAAGAGCTTGAAAAGATATCCAAAGAAGTTATTTCGGATCCGATTCTACAGAATTATTCTTACGGAAAACCATTGCATGAAAATCTCTGGAAAATTGAAATTGGATTCTTGCCAGGAATTACGGACAACGTAGGAAAAACCGCAAAAGAAGCAATAAAAGACGGAATAGGAAGAGAAGTGGATGTTTATTATTCAAAAGTTTACGCGTTCCGTGGAGAAATGGACGAAGAAAAATTAGAAGTGATAACCGCTCTGCTATTTAATCCGCTTGTAGAAAAAGCGATGTTCCACCGTCCGTTGAGCACAATACTGCCATACATTCCAAAAGTAATTATAAAACATGAACCGGCTGTTGAACGCATAAGCTTGAGGATAAATGAACAAAAGCTTGAATCGCTTGCAAAGCAACGGCTTCTTGCATTAAGCATAGAAGAGTTCAAGGCAATAAAAACTTATCTGAAAAAAGAGGAAGTGATTGCGGAGCGAAGCAAATTCGGCCTTGATGAAAAAATAACTGATGTTGAACTGGAATGCATTGCACAGACATGGAGCGAACATTGCAAGCATAAAATATTCAATGCAAAAATAAGCTATAATAACGGGGAAAAACATGCGATTGATTCTTTATTCAAAACATTCATCCGCGGTGCAACTGAACGTGTGAAAAAACCATATGTAGTTAGCGTGTTCAAGGACAATGGAGGAATAATAAAATTCAACCATGATTGGGATCTGGCAGTAAAGGTAGAAACGCATAATGCGCCTTCTGCGCTTGATCCATATGGTGGAGCATTAACGGGAATTCTTGGAGTGCAAAGAGACGTGCTTGGCACTGGGCTTGGCGCAATGCCTATTGCAAATATTGATGTGCTTTGTTTTGGTTCTTTGAATGCAAAAGAAATTCCGAAAGGAGTTCTTCATCCAAAGAAAATTCAGGACGGAGTTACTAAAGGAATTGAACATGGCGGAAACAAAATGGGAATTCCGACAGTAAACGGTTCTATAGTTTACGAAGAAGGATTTACCGCGCGTCCGCTCGTCTACTGCGGAACAATTGGGTTAATGCCTTCCGTAATAAACGGGAGAAAAACTTCTGAAAAGAAAATTGAATCCGGATACCTCGCATTGATGATTGGCGGAAGAATTGGAAAAGATGGGATCCATGGTGCAACGTTTTCATCACAACAAATAGACGAGCATACTCCGCAAAGCGTTGTGCAGATTGGAGATCCGATTACCCAGAAAAAAACAATGGATTTTGTACTTGAGGCACGTGACAAATCGCTTTATGAAGCAGTAACGGATAATGGCGCTGGCGGAATTTCCTCGAGCATTGGAGAACTTGCTGAATTTTCAGGAGGCTGCGAAATTTATTTGGACAAATGCCCAGTGAAATATTCGGGCTTGGATCCATGGGAAATTCTTGTTTCAGAATCCCAGGAACGGATGACTTTGGCAATCCATCCTTCAAAATTAGAAGAATTGCAGAAACTTGCAAAAAAACATGATGTTGAAATAACTTCAGTTGGCAAATTCACAAAAAGCGGAAAGATTCACGTATTCTACAAAGATAAAACAGTTGCGTATCTTGACATGGAGTTCCTTCATCACGGAATTCCGCAGATGAGATTAAACGCAACATGGAAGAAAAAAAGTTTTGCAGAGCCTCAGATTCCAAGCGAGCTGAATTATGGAGAAATTCTATTGAAACTCCTTTCGCTTCCGAACATTTCTACAAAGGAAAGGATAATTCGTCAATATGATCACGAGGTAAAGGGAACAAGTGTGACGAAACAGATTATGCTTGGGCCGAATAATGCAGGGGTGATACGCCCATTGCTTGACAGCAACGAAGGATTGGTAATTGCGCATGGCATTTGCCCAAAATTTGTCCATGACGGGCAGGATATGGCCGCGCTTGCATTTGATGAGGCAGTACGAAACGCAATTTCTGTTGGCGCAAAATTCGGATATCTTGCCGCATTGGACAATTTCTCCTGGCCAGATCCGGTTCAATCAAATAAAACTCCGGATGGAGAAATAAAACTTGCAGAACTTGTACGTGCGTGCATCTCGATTTATGAACAAACACAGGCATACGGAATCCCACTTATCTCTGGAAAGGATTCGATGAAAAATGATTATTATTCTGGAAATTTGAAATATTCCATCCCCCCAACTTTATTGATAACTGTTGTTGGAAAAATAGACAATGTAAATAAAGCAGTAAGTGCAGAATTCAAGCAAGTTGGAGACATTATTTATGTGCTTGGAAAAACTCGCGATGAGCTTGGAGGAAGCGAATTTTACAGGTTGTTCGATGGTATTGGAAATTTCTGCCCAAAGGTAAGGCCAACTGAACACGTTCCGCTCTATCGCTCCATAACCCAGGCAATTGAAGAAAGATTGATAAGTTCATGCCATGACGTATCGGATGGCGGAATCGCAGTTGCGCTTTCTGAATGCGCATTTCCTATAAGAATCGGAGTGGACGTAGATGTCGGACTTGCTCCTGCTGAAACAGAATTGCCTTCGGCACTGTTATTTTCAGAAAGCGCTGGCCGTTTCATAGTAAGCGTGCAGGAGAAGAATACTGCGGCGTTTGAGAAGGTTATGCAGGGAAAAGTATTTGCAAGGATTGGAAGAGTTCGTGGAGACAAACGATTTATAATAAGAAAAGGAAATGAGGATATATTAGTAAATCTTGAGGTTGGGGATCTAAAAAATGCGTGGAACAACCCTAAACATTAAATGATAACCATGTAAAAAAATAAAAGGTGAAAATATGAGCTTAAAAGGAAAACATCTTTTGTCAGACTTTGATTTTTCCAAGGATGAGTACAACCATCTCTTGGATTTGGCGCTTAAGATGAAGCGCGGTGAGGTTAAGAAAAACCTGAATGGAAAATCATTGATTATGATGTTCCAAAAGCCATCAACACGAACACGGTTGTCATTTGAAATTGGAATGACGAGGCTTGAAGGTCACGCAGTATTCTTGGACCTTGGAACAAGCCAACTTGGCCGTGGTGAAACTATTGCAGATACTGCAAGAGTTATGGCTCGTTACGCAGACATAGTAATGGCAAGGCTGAATTCCCAAACAGATCTTGAGGAGATAGCTAAACATTCCAAAGTGCCTGTGATTAATGCATTGACAGATATGTACCACCCCTGCCAGATAATGGCTGATTTACTAACGGTTCTTGAGCACAAGAAAAAAATTGCTGGATTAAAAATTGCGTTCATGGGAGACTGCGGATTTAATATGTTCAATTCAACCGCAATAGGTTTCTCCAAGCTTGGCGCAGATGTTTACGGAGGATGCCCTGAAGGTTACAGAATGAAAGAAGAACTGCTTGTTCGCGCGAGAAAGGATGCTATTGGAAAAATAGTTTTAACTTCTGACCCAATTGAAGCCGTAAAAGATGCAGACGTTGTAATGACTGACACCTGGGTTTCGATGGGACAAAAAGACGAACAGAAAAGAATTACAGAGCTTATGCCATTCCAGGTGAACGCGACACTGATGAAGCATGCAAAGCCAGATGCGATATTCATGCATTGTTTGCCTGCGCACAGGGAACATGAAGTTACAAACGAAATTGCTGATTCAAAGCAGTCAGTTATATTTGACCAGGCTGAGAACAGGCTCCATGCTCAGAATGCAATAATGGTTGAATTATTGGGCGCATAACATGTTAGTTGAAGTAAAAACCCAGTTGGCTAAATTGATTTCAGCAGAAACAGGAGTTTCTGAGGAAACAATATTCTCAGCTTTTGAGAATCCGCGTGAAGGGTTTGGAGATCTTTCTTCCAAGATTGCATTCATACTTGCGAAAGAGAAGAAGATGAATCCAGCTGCAATCGCTAATGGACTTTCTGAAAAACTTTCCGGAAAATGCGGAGAACTTGTTGAAAAGATAGTTGCCACTGGGCCATATCTCAACTTTTATTTTTCAAACGAATTTTACATTGAAGCAATGAAAAAAATAACAAAAGAAAAAGGAAAATACGGAATCGGCAAAAAGAAAAAAGGGAAAGTAATCATAGAATTCCCGTCTGTGAATCCGAATAAACCATGGCATATTGGACATTTACGAAATGCTTTGCTTGGTGATTCAGTTGCAAGGGTTCTTGAATTTTCTGGACAGGAAATTGAACGTTTGGATTACATTGATGATCTAGGTTTGCAGGTAGCTCAGTCCATCTGGGGCTATTTCCATCTTTCTAATAAAATAGATAAGAAAACAGACCTTTGGTTAGGCGAACAATACGTAAAAGTAGCGAAGATGCTTGAGCAGGACAAGAAAGTGGAGGAAGAAGTCCGAGAAATTGTGAAGACGCTTGAAGAAGGGGAAGACGAAACTGCATTAAAGGGCAGGTGGCTTGTAGAAGAATGCGTAAAAGCGCAGTATGCAACTGCTTTTGATTTTTCCATTTGTCATGACGCATTGATATTTGAAAGCGACATAATACGGACTATATTTGATGAAGGGCTTGAAACGCTTAAGAAAAACAATGCAATAGTTCTTGAGAAAGAAGGAAAGAATGCTGGATGCTGGGTTGTGAAACTTGTGGGAGAATTCGCAAACATGACTGATCCTGATAAGATATTAATTAGAAGCGATGGGACGGCAACGTATACTGGTAAAGATGTCATATTTCAGCTTTGGAAATTTGGAAAACTGAATAGTGATTTCACTTTCGAGCCGTTCATTAAACAGCCAAACAAGGTTACTGCTGAAAAAACTTCCAAAAAAGGAAAGAAGGCTAAGTTCGGCAAAGCCGGAAAAGTGATTAATGTTATAGGGGTTGAACAGGCTTATCCCCAGAAGGTTATTGCTGAAGTGCTCAAAAGACTTGGCTATGACAAAGAAGCGGATGCTTCAATCCATCTTGCATATAACCATGCAAGCCTTCCGGATGTGAACTTTTCCGGTCGTGCTGGCACATGGATCGGATATTCTGCTGATGATCTGCTTGCTGAAGCCAAGAAAAGAGTGATGGAAAAGATAAAACCAGAGTTTTCTGAAGAAGAAAAGAAAGAAATATCTGGAATTGTCGGTGTTGCTGCAATAAAGTTTTCATTTTTACGTACAAGCTCTGATAAAAAACTTATATTCGAATGGGATAAAGCGCTGAGCATGGAAGGTGATTCAGGCCCATATGCGCAATATGCATTTGTAAGAACTCATGGAATAATGGAACGGGCGGAAGTAAAACCATCTGTTTCTGCAAAGTATATGTTTTCAGCTGAAGAAAAAAGATTGATACGAAAGTTGTGCGAATTCCCGGAATTAGTACAAAAGTCAGCAAAGGATTTGGCAGTCCATTATATCCCTGAGTACATACTTGATGTTGCAAGCGATTTCAACAAGTTTTATGCAACTTCATCCGTATTAAAGGCAGAGACAGAAGATGCAAAGAAAAGCAGGTTAATGGTTGTGCTTGCGACGAATATATTATTGAAGAACTCGCTTGGGCTTGTTGGAATAGACTGTCCTGAGAGGATGTAAAAATCGTTTAAATCTCAAATATAATTCCAGGACTACGATTGAACCCTTCTGGTGGCGTGCGGATTGTTTCTGTCATAGGTGCTTTTGATTTCGTCTCATCGGAAAGTTTTTTGTTGCAGCTGTTCACCATGCACCCGATAGCCACAGCTGCAGCCGCGATACCAATGGCGAATAGTACTCTTGTTCCCATGCGTTGAGAATTCAATTCTGCTTCTAATTTTATACAAGCATCCAAAGGCAGACCTCTGCGTTGCAATGAATCAGACGGCTTAGTTTTCAACTCCATGATAACACAATAGATATATCGAATGATAATATTAAAAATTAGCCCTGAGTAAGATATCTGGTTAATGAGATGGGAAACTGTGAAGATGTAACGATAGATATGGACTACAATAAGCTCCAACACCTCCAGAAGAAAATGGATGAGATCGAATTCCTTTTGGAAAGCGAACATATCTATGCAGTAACTGATAAAAACGCCATAGAAAAACTGAAAAAGATTGATGAAGCGTCAGCCCATGGCAAAAGAAAGACTATAAGTGAAACCGAATTCTTTTGTAAATACTAAGTGTTTCTATGGAAGAAACCACCTGCCTGGACTCAGTTCTCCACCGGCACAAAGGTGCCGATACCTACAAAAGCTTGCGAACAAACCCGTAAGCGTAGTGAGGTTATGTACATAAGCTTTATAAACTTAGTTCTACTTAATGTAGATTAGAATATACATAAAATCTACTAAGTGGTGACTATGGTCGACGAAAAAATCAAACGAGAATTACGGGCACTTAACCCATTTTGGGATGTTCCATTCAGTGTAAGATACAAAGAAAGAACAATATACCAAAGATTGCAGAAATATATAAAAGAGCCACAGATAGTATCTTTATGCGGATTGAGACGCGTTGGAAAAACAACAATCTTAAAGAGGATAATCCAAGATTTGTTAAAGAATAATCCAGCTGATTCTATTCTTTATTTTTCGTTTGATGATTTCCAAGCATCAGAATTGTTTGATGTAATAGATGCATTTGTAAGCATCCATAAGAAAGAACCTAAATTCTTGATATTTGACGAAGTACAAAAATTGCAAAATTGGGCTGGAAAGGTCAAGATGCTTTATGATACCGAGAGATATAAAATATTTATATCTGGTTCAGAATCTCTATTTCTTCGAAAAGGTTCTACTGAGAGTTTGGCCGGGCGCATTTATGAATTTGAAGTCAAAAAACTTAGTTTTCTAGAGTATCTGGTTTTCGTAGATAAAACAAAAATGATAGAAAAACCTCAACTCTATGAAATAGAATTGCAAAATGAATTCGATAAATATTTAGCTACTGCTGGCTTTCCGGAGATGATTGGCAAAGAGGATAAACTAACCATACGCGATTACATAAGAAATGCAGTCGTAGAGAAGATAGTATTCTCGGATATGATGAAGATATACCCTATAGAAAATCCTACGCAGTTGGTAACTATATTAGACATATTAATAGATAATCCAGGCATGCTTGTTGATTTTGTTTCTTTATCCCAAAAACTTGGCATACATCGACACACCCTTTCCAAATATTTTGAATATCTTGAGATGGCGCACTTAGTAGTGAAGTTATACAACTTCTCAAGAAATAAAATAACTTCTGAAAAATCGCTGAAGAAATTTTATCCGACATTTCTCAGTCCCGTATTAATTGAAGAAAGCGAAGAAAAGATGGGCAAGCTGATAGAAACAACCTGCGTTCTTGCAACCGATGCAAAATTCTTCTGGAGAGATAAATACAAGGACGAAGTTGATATCATACTTCAGCAGGACAAAGACTTGATTCCGGTTGAGATAAAGTACAGAAACCAGCCAAGCCAAAACAAGGGATTGCAAAAATTCCTAAAGAAGTATAAGTGCAAACAGGCGATAGTCGTCACCAAGGACAAACGAGGGAAGAACGAAGAAACAAGATTCGTGCCGGTTTATGAGTTTTTGCTGGGGTTTTGAACATGAAAAAGAAGTTTCTGCGTCCTAATCAGATAATAACCCTAAGGGATTACCCGCTTTATAATGAGCAAATTCTCAAAATTTATTTTAGGATATTTAACAAGAAACAAGGGATAATTTTGCCCCCATCCCCAGTGATCCATAAATCCGTGGGGATTCCATATCTAAAAAGCAAAGGTTCCAAATCCAGGAGATATAATGAAGTGCTATCAAAATATCTAAAAGAGAATCCACATGCAGAGTATTTTTTACTTGATGGGGGACATAAAACTACTGCAGCCACATTATCTCACAGTCTTATCCCAGTATGGGTTATTGAAAAGGATCAAGACTTCCAAGAAGCCAAAAAATTGATAAAAACCGGAGAACTGTTTGGATGGTATAAGACTGGAGAAACCGTGAAGAGTGCTTTAGACGAGTTGGCAAAACACCATTTTGGCACCAAAAACTTTCTGACTGTGGAGGATAAAACCAAAGTAATGGTAAAAAAACGGGATATTCCGGATTACATGATTTCTACTTATAAAAGAAAGATTCGCTCATGGAGTCCCAAATAGTTATGCAAATGGGATAGGGAACTTAGGCCGAGTAGGATTGCAGGGGAAGAGTATTCCCTTGAATTTGATGAAGACTGGGTTCAGTATTATGAAATGCTAGAACTCGATATGAAGGAACGGGTGAAAAAGAAACTTCTTCAGCTGAAATACCTACCATCAAGACATCTTCAATACGGAGTTGACTATTTTGTAAAAGAAGTCGGACAATACCGCATAGTATTCAAAAGTGATGATAAAACCAGAGTAAGAAAATTCTATTTTGTTGGGAAGCACAAAGAATACGAAAAATTCATAGGAATAAGAAAATAGTTAAGTTATTTTCTGATCCATTTCAACGTCTTCTCAAGGTCGCGTTTTATCCCAAGTTTTCCAAAGAATGAGAGTAGATTACGCACATCCCTTTCCAAAAACTCGTTTGACTTGGGATGGGACAAAATGACGCCCTGACCGAAATCAATCAGTGTTGGAGGATTACTCATTAGCACGTTGTATTCGCTTATGTCTGCATGGACTAAGCCTGATTTGTACATTTTTCTAATATCTGAAAGAATTAAATCCAATATTTTTTCGTCTTCGCATCCAATCAAATTCATCGTTGCATAAGGAAGCCCGTTTTCTCCTATGAAACTCATCACAAGAACATTCTT
>Ga0172375_10012072_pt1 | contig 10866 bp, 12 predicted proteins | sample LakKiv1m_FD_114537 | JGI IMG/M metagenome (GOLD analysis project Ga0172375, IMG submission 114537) | Freshwater microbial communities from Kabuno Bay, South-Kivu, Congo - kab_092012_11.1m | ecosystem: Environmental > Aquatic > Freshwater > Lake | place: Democratic Republic of the Congo... | reverse complement strand
CGACACCCTGCTCATCGTGGTGGTGGTCATCTTTCTCTTCCTGGGCTCCATGCGTTCGGTGCTCATCCCGGTGGTGGCAATCCCGCTCTCCCTCATCGGCGCGCTCTTTCTCATGCAGCTCTTCGGTTTTTCCATCAACCTGCTCACCCTGCTGGCCATCGTACTTTCCGTCGGCCTGGTGGTGGACGACGCCATTGTCGTGGTGGAAAACGTCGAGCGCCATCTGAGCGGGGGGCAAACCCCACTGGACGCAGCCCTCCTGGGCGCCCGCGAGCTGGTAGGGCCGATCATTGCCATGACCATCACCCTGGCGGCGGTCTATGCGCCCATCGGCTTCCAAGGCGGCCTCACCGGCTCGCTCTTCAGGGAATTCGCCTTTACCCTGGCCGGCGCGGTGACCATCTCCGGCGTAGTGGCGCTTACCCTGTCGCCGATGATGTCCGCCAAGCTGCTCAAACCAGATGACGAGGGACACGGCCTCTCCGGCCGCATTGCCCGCGACTTCAAACGACTGCGGGAGACGTACGGCCGCTGGCTCGACGTGACGCTTGCCAACCGGCCGGCGGTCTATGCCGTCTGGATCGTCCTCTCCCTCGCCGCCTTCCCGATGTTCACCATGTCGGCCAAGGAACTGGCGCCCACCGAGGACCAGGGCGTCATCTTCGGCATCGTCGATGCGCCGGCCGACGCCACCCTGGACCAGACCAGCCGCTTCGCCTCGGCCGTGGCCCAAGTCTTCCTGAACATCCCGGAGACCAATTACACCTTCCAGCTCACCCAGCCCAACTCCGGCTTCAGCGGCATGGTGGCCAAGCCGTGGGGCCAACGGAAACGCACGATCTACGAGATCATGCCCGAGGTGCAGCAAAAACTCTCCCAAATCCCCGGCATCCGCATCATGCCGGTCTTCCGGCCCTCGCTGCCTGGCGGCGGCCAGTTCCCGGTGGAATTCATCATCGCCTCCACCGCGGAGACCGAACAGATTCTCGACTTCGCCAAGCAATTGCAGCAGAAGGCCGCGGCCAGCGGCATGTTCTTCTTCCCGCCGGTGATCGACGTCAAGATCGACCAGCCGCAGACCGAGTTTGCCATCGACCGCGACAAGGTGGCAGACCTCGGCCTCAATCTGGAACAGGTGGGCGCCGACCTCGGGGCCATGGTCGGCGGCAATTTCGTCAACCGCTTCGACATCGGCGGCCGCAGCTACAAGGTCATCCCCCAGGTGGAGCGGCAGGGGCGGCTCAACCCGGACCAGATCAACAACATCTATGTCACCGGCCCCAATGGCCAGTTGGTGCCGCTCTCCACCGTGGCCACCTTGCGCAACAGCACGGTACCGCGCTCGCTCAACCGTTTCCAGCAGTTGAACGCCGTGAAGATCAGCGGCGTGACCATACGGCCACTCGATGAAACCTTGCGCTTCCTCGAAGACGAGGCGGCCAGGATTCTGCCCCAGGGCTACGTGCTCGACTACACCGGCGAATCGCGCCAGCTGCGCCACGAAGGCAACAAGTTCGTGCCTGCCTTCCTGTTGGCGGTGGTGCTGATCTTCCTGGTGCTGGCCGCCCAGTTCAACAGCTTCCGCGATCCCTTTGTCATCCTGGGCGGCTCGGTGCCGCTGGCCATGTTCGGGGCGCTCCTCTTCACTTTCCTCAAGATGCCCGATCCCAACGTCCGCTTCTGGACCCAGGGGTGGACCACCTCGCTCAACATCTACTCCCAGGTGGGGCTGGTGACCCTGGTCGGGCTGGTGGCCAAGAACGGCATCCTCATCGTCGAGTTCGCCAACCAGCTCCAGCACCAGGGCCGCTCCAAGCTCGAAGCGGTGCGCGAGGCCGCCATGACCCGCCTACGGCCGATTCTCATGACCAGCACCGCCACCGTGGCCGGCCACTTCCCGCTCACCCTGGTTTCCGGCGCTGGTGCCGCGGCCCGAAACTCCATCGGCCTGGTGCTGGTGGGCGGCATGGCCATCGGCACCCTCTTCACCCTCTTCGTGGTGCCGTCGATCTACATGCTGGTGGCCCGCGACCACGCCAAGGAACGCGCGCCTCATCCCCCAGCCAAGCCAACCTCCGCGTAAGCCAACTTCACCGAAGGGTCCCGCCCATGAAAACACCCAAATTGGCCGCCGTGTTCATCCTGCCGCTGTTGCTGAGCGGTTGCGCCGATCAGCGCCCGTTATCGGCGATTGTGTACGATTCCTTGCAAAACCGGGAAAAAATCGTGCATCCTGGGGATGACCCCATCCCGCCGCCAACCACAAGCTATGATACCTACCGGAAGGAACGGGAGAAGGTCCTGAGCGGAGAGGCTGACAAACAGCCATAAGCAGCCGTTCCCGGCCAGTGCCCGAGCCTGGTTATCCGAAAAACAGACGGCCAGGGGGGACTGGGCATCGTCTTGAGCCTTGCCACCCTGCCCCCTCCCTACCAACTGCTGTAGCGGATACGCCAAAGGGAACCCCATGGATAGACTGGAAGAGCTGATCGACCGCATCAAGAAGCTGGAAAAGGAACTTGCCAGCGAGATCCAGAAAAAGGAAGAGGAATTCTTCTACACCATCCGCGGCCGCAAGGTGCTCTTCGAGCAGGAGATCAAACGCCGCCACAAGCAGTACGCCACCCGGCTCGCCAGCTACCTCATCAACGCCACCTTGTTCAACCTGATCACCGCGCCAGTGATCTGGGCCTGCCTCCTGCCCGCCCTGCTCCTCGACCTAACCGTCACCATCTACCACGCGGTCTGCTTCACGGTGTATGGCATACCCAAGGTGCGGCGCGACGATTACATCGTGGTCGACCGCCAGGCCCTGCGTTATCTGAACCTGATCGAAAAAATCAACTGCGCCTACTGCGGCTACTTCAACGGCCTTATTGCCTACGTGCAGGAGGTCGCCGCCCGCACCGAGCAGTACTGGTGCCCGATCAAACACGCGAGGAAAATCGCCGCCATCCACAGCCGCTACGGCAAGTTCCTCGAATATGGTGATGCCGAGGGCTACCGGAAGCGGCTCGAAAGGCTGCGCCGCGACTTTGCCGATCTGAGGGGAGAAGACTGAGCCGTGGCCACCATCGCCATCTTCCTCATCACCTACGCTGGCGTGGCCTTGGGCCGCATTCCCGGCCTGATGCTCGATCGCACCGGCATCGCGCTTTTGGGCGCCATCGCCATGGTGGTGAGTGGTGCGGTTCCGCTTCCCGAGGCCATCGCCGCCATCGACCTGCCGACCATCATCCTGTTGTATGCCCTGATGGTGGTCTCGGCCCAACTCCGGCTCGGCGGCTTCTACACCTGGGTGGCACTCAAAAGTGCCGGCCTGGTCGCCCGGCCAGGCTGGCTGCTCGCTACGGTAATGGGGCTCAGTGCCGTGCTCTCCGCCTTGCTGGCCAACGATATCATCTGCCTCGCCTTTACCCCGGTACTCTGCGCCACCCTGCTCAGGGCCGGCCGCCAACCGCTGCCGTATCTGCTAGGGCTCGCCGCTGCCAGCAACATCGGCTCCGCCGCCACCATCATCGGCAACCCGCAGAACATGCTGATCGGCCAGGTGGGGCGCCTGGACTTCGGCCACTTCCTCCTCTGGTGCGGCCCACCCAGCCTGGTGGCGCTGATGGTGGCCTATGGCCTGATCCGCCACGCCTATCGCGGCACCTTAACGGTCGAACCCATACCCGCCATAGCCAGTTCCGGGGAATGGCCCGAGTTCAACCGCTGGCAGACCGCCAAGGGACTCATGGCCACCGGCCTTTTGATCCTGCTCTTCTTCACCCCGATTCCCCGCGAACTCTCGGCCATCACCATGGCCGGGGTGTTGTTATGCAGCCGCCGCATGCACTCCCGCCAGATCCTCGAACTGGTGGACTGGCACCTCATCACCCTCTTCTGCGCCCTCTTCATCGTCATCCACGGCATCGGCGTCCAGGGGCTGCCGGGAAAAATCATCGCCACCCTGGCCGGTCACGGCATCAGCCTGGCCGACCCGGCCACGCTCACCGCCATCTCCACTCTCATGAGCAATCTGGTCAGCAATGTCCCGGCAGTGATGTTGCTCATCCGCTTCCTCGACCCGCTGCATCCCGCGCAGTGGTATACCTTGGCCCTCTCCAGCACCTTTGCCGGCAACCTGCTGGTGATGGGCAGCATCGCTAATCTCATCGTCATCGAGCAGGCAAGGCCATTCGGGGTGGTCATCAGCTTACGCGAACACGCCCGCGTCGGCGTGCCCGTGACAGTCGGCTCCCTGCTGGTCCTGCTTGGCTGGTTCCTGCTGTAAAGGGGGGATCAGGCCACGGAAGAGGCGGCCTTGCGCGCTACGGCTTGGAGGATGCCTTGGCCTTGCGATGGTACTGGAGCACCGTCTCGGCCAAGGTTTTGGCATGGAACGGCTTGAGGATATAGCCCTGGATGCCGAGTTTGAGGCAGGCCATGATCTCGCGCTTTTCAGAAACCGAACTGATCATGATGACAGTGGTTTGCGTATCTTTCAGGACGGTGCGAATCTCCTGAAGGACCTTATAGCCGTTCATATGGGGCATCATGATGTCGAGCAGGATGATGTCGGGCTGGAACTGCTTGTAATCCACCAAGGCGTCCTCGCCATTGGGCACCAGGCGCAATTCGAACTGCTGCTCGTCCTTGAGCCCGACGCTGATGAGCTTCCGGGTGGCCTCTTCGTCCTCGACCACAAGAATTTTAAGTGCTGACATGTTCGTCTCGTATTGCCAGGGTATATGGAATAGCCGAAATGGGAAACTTCATCTATAACAAAACCATGGCCTGCTTTCATCCGGAAAATCATTTTTCCCGCTCCGTGGCTGACCGTGCTCTCCCTGCCTAATCTCCTGAGCCTGTTCCGTCTGGTGGCCGCGCCGTTCCTGCTGCTGGCGGCACGACTCGGACTGGAAAATCTTTTCCTCTGGCTCTTCCTTGCCTCACTCCTGAGCGATGCCCTGGACGGTTTTCTGGCCCGTCGCCTGGGCCAGATCACCTCCCTGGGCGGCCTGCTCGACAGCTGGGGCGACTTAGCCCTTTACTGCGCCACTCCCTTGGCCATCTGGTGGCTCTGGCCCGAGGTGATCTTCCTCGAACTGCCGTACGTGGCCACGGCCACCCTCGCCTTTCTTCTGCCGATTACCCTCGGTTTTATCAAATTCCGCCGGCTGACCAGCTACCATACCTGGAGCGCCAAGACTGCGGCCATGGCGCTGGGCCTGGCCATTCCCCTGCGGCTCCTCCTCGGTCTTACCTGGCCTTTCCGGCTGGCGGTGCTCATCCTGGCAATTTCCGCCGTGGATGAAACGCTTATCACCCTCTTTCTGCGCCATTGGCAGGCCAACATCCCCTCCAGCCTCCAGGCCTGGTGGCTCCGAAAACGAGAGGACCAATGGCCGCCATTGCCCCCTTTCCCCTGAACGGCGGCCTCCCACTGGCCACCGTCCGTGAAATACCCAAACCCATAGCCCCTGCCACCAAAACTTTTACCGCAGCCGACTGATTTTTTGATGACGGGCGCTTTTGTTTTGAGGTAAATTTTCCTATATGCTTGTAGAGGCTGAAATCCCGCGCCTCCGTCACCAAACCACCCACAAGGAGGTTTCCCATGTCTGTCAGCCCGGCAGATTTCAACCAGGCATTGGCGGTCGGCCGCCCCCCCAACATCGTCAAGCTCTTCCCCAATTCACGGGCGCTTATCGTCAGCGGCAAGGTGATCGACCGGGCCATGATGGCCAAGGGCAAGTGCATGACCATGGCCGCCAACGCCCGCAACTCCTTCGTGATCCGCGGGGCGCTCAGGGCAGCACAGAAGGCCAATGCCTGCCTGATCATCGAGATCGCCCGTTCCGAAGGCGGGGCCAAGGCCTACTGCCCCATCAACTACTGGAACATGGCCACCATGGTGGATGCTGCCATGAACGAGCTGGGCATCACCGTGCCGGTAGCCATCCACGCCGACCATTACGGCATCAAGAAGGAATCGGACATCGACTTCGCCAAGGTAGAGATCCCCACCATGTTCGAGGCGGGCATCACCTCGATCGCCATCGACGCCTCCCATCTGCCGGACGACAAGAACCTCTTGACCAACCTCTCCCTGGCGCAGTTCATCCCGGCCTGGGCCGGCTACGAAACCGAGGTGGGCGAGATCAAGGGCAAGGCCGGCCTTTCCACCCCGGCCGAGGCGCTCTTCCTCATCCAGGGGCTAAACGCCCACAATCTCTTCCCCGACTGGATCGCCCTGAACAACGGCACCACCCACGGCATCGAGGCAAGCGACTCGGGCATCCAGGTGGAACTCACCGCCGACATCCACACCAGGCTCACCCCCTACAAGGTTTCCGGCGCACAGCACGGCACCTCTGGCAACAGCTCGGAGCGCCTCCGGGCCATCGCCAGCCGGACCCGCACCACCAAGGCCAACGTGGCCACCGCCCTCCAGATGGTCTCCTGGGGGCTGGAGGTGAATGACTACGGCAACGCCCAGCTCGACAAAGACGGCAACTTCAGAAAGGTAAAGGATGCCGGCATGACCGAGGCGATGTGGGCGGAGATGGTCAATTACGCCGAGGAAAAGGGGTGGAAAAAAGGCGACTACAAGAGCCTCAACCTCGCCTTTGAAAACCGGCTCCTGGGCCAGCCCCAGCCGGTGCGGGAGCGGATGGCAAAACGGGTGGAGGATTTCGTCTACACACTCCTCACCGAGGTCTTCAATGCGCAGGATACCGCGCCGCTTGGCGTTGCCGAGATTCTCAAGGCGGGCAGCCACGACCTCGGCCCCAAGGCGAGCCGCATCGAGGATCCGGCCCAGTGGACCGGCGACCAGATCGCCGCCCGGGCCGCGGCCATGGGCACCGACAAGGGGCCGGCCGGCAACTTCGACGACTGATCCACCTGCCGCAGAAACGCAAAAAGGGTGGCGCGGATTCCGCGCCACCCTTTTTATGCCTTAAGGATAAGAAAAACCAGATTTACTTGCCCAGCGTGCCACCCATGGTCTTCACCTTCTCCACTTCCTCTTTGACCGCGGCAATTTCCTTCACGCCAGGCACCTCCTGCGCCAGTTCCTTGCCGGAATCATCCACGTCACGCAGCCCCTTTTTAAAGGAGTTGATTGCCTTGCCAAGGCCCGAGCCCAGCTCCGGCAGCTTCTTGCCGCCAAAAACGAGAAATGCGATGGCAAAAATCACCATCAATTCCGGGGTACCCAATCCAAACATAGAAACCTCCTGGCGACGCGGTACGGCTTAATTGCCTAAACGTCGTTTTCCTTCTTGTTGTCGAGCTTGTCCGGCGCATTCGCCTCACGGGTCGCGGTCTTGAAATTCTTGATCCCCTTCCCGAGGCCGGCGCCGATCTCCGGCAGCTTGCCCGCCCCGAAGATGATCACCACGATGACCAGGATAATCAATAATTCCGGCATACCGAGTCCAAACATGGCGAACCCCTCGTCTGCATATTTTTTGGCCCAACAGGCCTTTAAGTATTTTATTATTTACCCCAAATCCGGCGGGATGCAAACATCTTTTCCTTTCCGCGCCACCATGCGCCGCCGGGAAACTCCTTGCCGATGGTATTATTTTGTAATACAATACCGCGTCAGGAGACACCATGACCACGCACAAGAAACAGACGATCATCACCTTCAAGGCGGACGCCGCGTTGGCCGAAGCGCTCCAGGTGGTGCCCAACAAATCGGAGTTCATCAGGAACGCCATCCTCACCGCGCTCGACAACGGCTGTCCGCTCTGCCAGGGCACCGGCATCCTCACCCCGGAACAGCAGAAACACTGGGCCCACTTCATCGCCAGCCACTCCGTCGAGAAATGCGACGAATGCCACGCCGTGCACTTGGTCTGCGATGCCGCACCGGACGCCCATGGCCACTGAAATGACGCCCCATAAGCGACCACGACCGCGATGCTCCCTGCCGGCTACCATCCTCCTCGCCGGCCTCCTGCTGCTACAGGCAAACGTGGCGGCCGCCGCCGAAAAAACCAGGGTCTTCGTCACCATCCCGCCCCAAGCCTTCCTGGTCGAACGCCTCGGCGGCGAGGCGGTGGAGGTCTTTGTCCTGACCGACAAGGGCCAGGACCCGCACACCTTCGAGGCAACTCCCAGACAAGCCGCCGCCTTGGCCCAGGCCCACCTCTTCTTCACCGTGGGGCTGCCCTTTGAACAGACCCTGGTGGCCAAGGCCCAGGCCGCCAACCGCGCCATCGCCATCCACGACTCCGCCCGCGGCATCACGCGCCTGCCCATGCTCGAAGATCATGACGCCCACGCCGGCCACGGCGAAACCGACCCGCATCTCTGGCTCGCACCGGCCAATCTGCGGATCATGGCCAAAAACATGGCCGCCGCCCTCACGGCCGCCCGCCCTGGGCAGCGAGCGCTCTTCCAACGCAATCTCGCCACCCTCGATATGGAGCTGGCCGGCCTCGACCGCCGCCTGGCCGCCGACCTCGCTCCCCACAAAGGCCGCGCCTTCCATGTCTTCCACCCCGCCTTCGGCTATTTTGCCGCAGCCTACGGCCTCACCCAGAAGGCAGTGGAAACCGGCGGCAAGTCCCCCTCGCCAAGGCGCCTGGCGGAGTTGGTGCGCCAAGCCAAGGCCGACGGTGCCACGGTGATCTTTGTCCAGCCCCAGTTCGACGCCAAGGCCGCCGCCACCGTGGCCCGCGGCATCGGCGGCTCGGTGGTGGCCATCGACCCCATGGCCAAAGAGATTATCCCCAACCTGGCAGCCATTGCCACGGCCATCGAACAGGCACTGCGGCAGCAGACTCCCGGCGGAGGCAGGGGCAAATGACCGCGCCGGAACCCGTCGTCACCATCCGGGGGCTCGACTTTGCCTACAACGGCAACCCCATTCTGCGAAACGTCAACCTGGAGATCGCGGCCCGCGATTCGCTCTGCATCGTCGGCCCCAACGGCGGCGGCAAGACTACCCTGCTCAAGTTGATCCTGGGCCTGTTGCAGCCGCAGCGCGGCGAGATCAAAATCCTCGGCGAACGACCGGAAAAGGCCCGGCTGCGGGTGGGTTATGTGCCGCAATACGCCTATTACGACCCACTCTTTCCGGTCACGGTGCTCGACGTGGTGTTGATGGGCCGACTGAACCGTCTGGCCATCGGTCCTTACACCGCGAAGGATCGTGAGGCCGCCCGCGCGGCCTTGGCCGAAATGGGGCTCGGCAACTTGGAACGCCGCCTCTTTGCCGAAATCTCCGGCGGCCAGCGCCAGCGCACCCTGATTGCCCGCGCCTTGGCCGCCTCGGGCGAGCTGCTGCTCCTCGACGAACCCACCGCCAACATCGACGCCGCCTCGGAGGAACATCTCTTCGAGGTGCTGCGCAAACTCAACCAACGGCTCACCGTCATGCTGGTCACCCACGACGTGGGCTTTGCCTCCACGTTCTTCAAGAGTATCGCCTGCGTCAACCGCGAGGTAGTGATCCACCCGACCAGCGAACTCACCGGCGAACTGGTCCGCAACATGTACGGCGACGACATCCAGATGATCCGCCACGACCACCGCTGTTCGGAGGAGGGGCACTGCACCCATGGACTTCCTTAACGCCCTGGCCGACCCGGCCATCCCCTTCCTGCGCCAGGCCTTACTCTCCGGCATCCTCGCCAGCCTCGCCTTCGGCATCATCGGCACCTACGTGGTGGCCCGCCGCATTAGCTCCATCGCCGGCGCCATCTCCCACTGCGTGCTGGGCGGCATCGGCGCCGGACTCTACCTGCAAAACGCCCTGGGCGTCACCTGGTTCGGCCCCTTAACCGGCGCCATCGTCGCCGCCATCGCCGCGGCCATCATCATCGGCCTGGTGAGCCTCCACGCCAAGCAGCGCGAGGATACCGCCATCGGCGCCCTGTGGTCCATCGGCATGGCGGTAGGGCTGCTCTTCATCGCCAGGACGCCGGGCTACGTCGAGCCGATGAGCTACCTCTTCGGCAACATCCTGCTCATCTCCCAGGCCGATCTCTGGCTGGTGCTGGCGCTGGACGTTCTAGTGGCCGGCACCGCCCTGCTCTTCTACCACCAATTGCTCGCGGTCTGTTTCGACGAGGAGTACGCAAGGCTGCGCGGTATCCGCGCCGATTTCTTCTACCTGCTGCTGCTCTGCCTCACCGCGCTCACCGTGGTGCTGCTAGTGCGAGTAGTGGGGATCGTCATGGTCATCGCGCTGCTCACCCTGCCGGCGGCGGTGGCCGGCAACGTTGCCCGCAACTTGGGCCAGATGATGGCCCTGGCGACCATCTGCTCCATGCTCTTCATCAGCACCGGCCTGGCGGTCAGCTATAGCTACGATCTACCCAGCGGCCCAACCATCATCGTGCTGGCCGGCCTGGTCTATCTGCTCATGCTGGCCGGCAGGCGACTGGTCAGGAAGAACGCCTAAAAAAGCATTTTGACAAGGAGAGGCCCGCCCGTTAGGATAGAATCATTTACGCCTTACCCAGAGGCAGGTGTGCACTTGCTATCAACAGTTGAACGATCACGGCTGACGCTGTCGAAGGACACATCTGCCCAAAAAAAATCGCAGCTTGGCCAATTCTTTACTCCGGCAAGAACGGCCCAGTTTATGGCCAGCCTGTTTACCCAAACCTCCGGAGATTACTGTCGTCTGCTTGATGCGGGGGCTGGAATCGGTTCTCTGTCTGCCGCCTTTCTCGAAAGACAAGTTTGCGGCGAGTTCAAATACCCACACATTGAGATAGACCTCTTTGAAATAGATGAGCGTCTGCACCCCTATCTGCGCCAAACACTGGCTGGATACCGACAAATCCTCAACGTTGTGCCAACCATCCAAGGGGGCGATTTCATAAAGACCGCCGCTCATTCGCTCTGCGGGAACCT
>Ga0172375_10012071_pt1 | contig 10866 bp, 22 predicted proteins | sample LakKiv1m_FD_114537 | JGI IMG/M metagenome (GOLD analysis project Ga0172375, IMG submission 114537) | Freshwater microbial communities from Kabuno Bay, South-Kivu, Congo - kab_092012_11.1m | ecosystem: Environmental > Aquatic > Freshwater > Lake | place: Democratic Republic of the Congo... | reverse complement strand
AATTGTTTTTGGTTTTTTACTTTTACAAAATACAAACATATATTCAAATACCTGTAAATATCTATTTATAGAAGGGAACTGTGGGCAATTTTTCATATATATCATTGTGTCGTATAATTTGAAACCAAGATCCATAAAACTTAAAACTTGTTTAAAAGATGTTCCTGATTCACTTCCATTAATAACTTGATCTCCGACAACCCAAACTAATACGCCTCCATTTTTTAAAATTCTATAAATACTTTTTGATATCTCAGGAAAATTAAAATCATATCCTTTATAATCTCGTAAATTATCATAAGGCGGACTGGTAACAATTAAGTCTATAGATTTTTCTTCAAAATCTTTCATTATATCAACACAATTTCCATTAAAAATTTGTCCTTCTTTTTCTTTAAAGTATAACATATTTAAAAAGGAAGATTAGATATTTCTTTTAATTCTTCTTCACTCCATTCTTTAACTGGAGTTTGTCTATCTAGTTCTTCCTGTGTAATAATTCCTCTTTTAATCATATCTTCATTCAAAGATTTAATAATTTCTTCTCCTTTCATATCTCCAATTTTTGCCATTTCTTCTAAAATTTCATTACTTTTTTCAACTGAGATTTTTTCAACTTGTATTTTAAGTTCTTCAAAATTTTTATTTGTTTGTTCATAAAAACCTCTTAACATTTGTTCTCTTGCTTTTGTCATATTAATTTTTTAATAAATATTTTAAATGTTTTAATATATTTCCTTTAATTTCATTTTGTTTTATTTGTGATAATAATTGGAATATTATATTGTGTCCTTTTCTTTTAGCCAATGACCAAACCAAACCACTATCTGTTTTATTAATTTCACATAATTTAATTATATTAAGAACTGCTTCTTGCCAAGGATAAGTTATTTTTTTAGAATTTTTTTTTAGATAATTTTTCTTTTTAAGAATATCTTGTAAAATTTCCATACTATTAATAAAAATTTTAAAATAGACTAACATTAGTAGTTTTTTTAAAACCTTCTAACATCTGTTCTTTTCCTTTTCCGTTATAAATAACTTTTTCTGTATAACTTTCTTCTTTTGTTGGATAATAAGTTTCAATTGTTTTGGAATAACCCAATTCTTCTCTCCATTTATTTTCTTTTAAACCTCTTGCCTGAATAATTTTAATATCAGTAGGAAGGTATTTTCCTTTAGAATTAAATTTAGCCCGTATTCTCTTGACATTATCTTCACGGGGTAGTTCAAAAAGATTTTTAATATTAACCATCCCGTTATTTAATAAAGTTGGATAAAATTCCTCCCATATTTTTATAGTAAGTGAAATATCTGAGTTTCTTGTTTCAGGAAAATAGTTTAAACAATACTCAACTTTAGATTTTAGTGTTTGGAGAGTTTGCATAGTTTTTGCTATTATCAGCCAAAAAATAAGGCTTTAGTTTTTGTTTAGAGGGATTTAAATTTCTTTTGGGATACAGTTGCTAGGTTTTAATAAATATTTTTATGAAAACAATCCCATTCAATTCCCATTGTATGAATATTACCTGTTTCTCTGTAATAATTTTGTAATAATTTAGATAATGTTTTAGATTTGTATTGTGGATGATTTGGGTTATCTTCAATTCTTAATTCTTTTGGAAGATATTTTTTTCTTGCTTCCCAAAATGGAGTTAAATCAAAAAATGGATTTTTTTCTTGTGTATCAATTAATCTACTGTATGCCATATCGTTATATACATTTGGGTAGCGACGATTTGGTCTATGCCAACTTTTATAACAACATAATGTAGTTTCCAAAGTTTCATATCCAACATCATTTATAAATTCTTTATCTTTAAATCTTTCCTTTGCTTCATTTAATAAAATTTCACCTTCTTTAGTTAACCATTCTATCTGTTCTTCTGTATATTTTCCATCAAAATTTGTATTTAATTTATCATGCCAGTCAAGTTCATCTCTTCCTAATACAATACACAAACCATTTCTGTGAGACTTACTTCCAGATATATCTTTAAGCATTAGAGTATCCCAAGAGAAGTCTAAAACACCTTTGCTAGCCAACTTAACAAACTCAAGTCCTGACCACGCTCCAAGCCTTCCTAAGGAGTAAAATTCACTACGAACTCTATCCCAAAGTTCAGAAAAACTTCCAGTGTAAAGTTTTTGAAGTGATCCATATTTCTTTACAAGTTCATTTAAGTTTTTAATTGCATCTGGACACTGAACTTTTTGATATTTTCTGTCTGAATCAAAAGGTAATTTCTTCCAATTTTTATTAAACCAATCATTAAATTTATTAAATTCTTCTTCAGAAAAAGGAGGAACTGGAATTTGTTGAAATATTGCCAGCGAAGTCATTGCATATTGTGTAAGTCCATTTATTGATGCAAACCATAATCTCTGTTCTATATTCCATTTAAAATATTCTGAAAGATATGGAATAAAATAATAAACTCCACCAGCATGAGATCTGTATTTAAGATGAAATTCATAAAAATGCAAAAATACTTCTCTACGATATTGTGGCAATCTAAAATCTAATCCTTTTGTTAGATTTTTCCACTCTGGAATGTTGTGTTCTTGACAATATCTTAACATAATATTATAATTCACACTCTATTATTTTTTTAATAGGAGGAATAACTTTATTAATTTTTAAATTATTTTTTGATTTTTTTTTAAATAATAGAAATGAAGAGTTATTAAAATATTCTATATTTATTAATTCCCAATCTTTATATATAGTTTTGAAAAATATTTTTTCTTTTATGAAAAAGTCTTCTATATTATTTATAGATTCAGAATTTCCAGTTAGCAACAATGAATAACTACTAAATGCATTTTTTCCATATTTTAATCTATAGAATGAACAGTCATTTATAATTACATATTTATTACTTATGTCAAAAACATTATCTAAAATCTTTTTATAACCATCTTTTAGAAATTTTTTTATGGTAAAATCATTAAAATCACATAAAACTAAATCAAAATTATGATTAATCTTTTCTTTTGAAACATCAATGTTGGTTATATTGTTATGTAGAAAATTCATTTTTAGAATAGATAAACAATCTTCTGAGATATCGTTTACAAAAGTATTATCTATACCTGTTGAGAATAATTTAGCAGTTATTCCTACACCTCCAAATATATCTAGATTTGTTTTATATGTTCCTTTTATTTTATTATATAAATTATTATAACATACTAAACGATACAAGAAATCTGTGTTAAGTTTAACTTTTCCGTTTTTAATTTTAAATTCATTTAAATAAGATGTTTTAGAATTTCTTTTTTCAAAATTATTCTTTAATAAATTGTTATTAATGAATAATTCCTTATTATTTTTTAGTAATATCTTCATATTTTTGGTTCTTTTCCAATGTTCCAAATTAATGTTTTATTAAATTCTTTAATTAAATTTTTAACTTCTAAATATTTCATTATTTTAGCTTCGTATGTAGGATGAAATTCCAAATTGCCAATTTTGTAATAAAATTTATCTGAATATTTACAGAAATTTTCGCCATTTAAATTGAAATAGCTGAAATTTAAACCTTTATCTTTGTATTCTTCGCCTAAAATTAAACTAAGTCTTCTAAAAACATATCCAATATCTTTTGATCCCCAACTTCCTATTCCCATTAAATAAATATCTTCTATATTTTTATGACCATATAACTTTAAGCCAAGCAATACAGATACAGCAGAGTTACAACTACCGCAAGGAATAATTAATGTTTTAATATTTTCAGGTATATTTTTAACTTGTTCCGCACCTATAAGATGAAAATTCTTTATTTCTTCTGAAGAATGTAATTTTTCGCTTAAAGTTATGTTTGTTTCAAGAACAGAATAATCTTTATATTTTTCTTCTTTTAATTTAAATGCAATTCCTTGGAGTGCAGAAGGATAAGAAATATTAGCTATATAAAATTCTGCTCCATTTTCTACAGCAAATTTAAGCATAGGGAATTTTTGTATTTCTTTTGCTCCTGTAACAATTAAACATTTTATTCCAAAATGTTTACATACTCTTGCTGCCATATAGTGTTGTGGACTTGCAGACACAGCTCCAGCTATAATACCTTTAGCATTTTCATTTTCTATAAATTGTTTTGTTAAATAAATAAGTTGTCTAAGTTTACTTCCATTTACTCCATTTTTTTCAAATGGTTCAAATAAATCTTCTCTTTTAATCCAAAACTCCTCTATTTTTTCTACTGGAGTTAAGGTGTTAAAACATTTTTGATAAAATTCTTCAAAGTTTTGCATAAATTTATGTATTAATTTTAATTATATTAAATCCAAGTGAATTGGCATAATTCTTCATATTCTCTGCTTTTGTTATTGTTGTTCTTACAAATTTTTCAGATCCTTTTGATCCATTATTTATTCTTCTCTTAATACTTTCTTCTATAGAACATTTTAAAAAATATAAATCAACAGGAATATTTAAACTTGCTATGTAATTAAAAAATTTTATTGATGATATTCTGTCTCCATCTAAAACTAAATAATCACATTCATTTATAATTTCTGGAATAAATTCTATTAATTTTGGAAGAGATGCATAAGATAAAGTGTCTGAACCTTCACATCTTTTACCTATATTGTAATGGCCAATTAAAATTATATTTCCACATTTACACAATTTTACTAATTTTTTAGGAGTATAATTTGTTATTTCTTTTTTGATAAAGTTATTTTTTATAAAAGTAGTTTTCCCTGAAGCAGATTGACCTATTACTATTATTATTTTTTTCATATCATTTCTTGTTTAATTTTTTGGTCTATATTCATATATTACATCATTGTTTGCATCAGTTCCAACTGGATATAATACTCCACCGAAATATTTATAAGGAGATTTAGCTGTGTTTGGGTTATTCCATATATTTCTCATTATTTCAAACATATTCATATTAGTATAATATTCACCTTTGCCATTTTTCCCCAAAGAAGTTAAACCATTAATTTCATAAAAATGATTTTTTAGATATTCACCGTTTTTAGCAATATCACTCCAATGAACTTTACCTGTAATTTTTGCTATGTGTAAAGCATTAGTGAATTGACAATGTGAAAATTTAGAAATTGACTCATCTTGTGGAAGTCCACAACAAGAACCTGAACAACCTTTATCTTTTCCGTGGGCATCACTGACATGGAAATTAACACCATATTGATCGCACAATTCTTTCATTCTGTTAAAATATGGTGCTTTAAATTCATAATTTAATCTTAAATATCCTATGCCTGTTGAAAGATTTTTATAAAACTGGACTATATCAAATCCAACAACCTTTGATAATAAATCATAATTTGCTTTACCAACATTTATATTTCTGATTTCAAGACAAAAGAATTCAGTTGACATCGCTTTAATGCCAGCCTCGGCCGCTTGTTTAATTAGTTCCTCATAATCTAAATTTGAAAGTCCGTAAATAAAAGGTCGTAATCTAAGTATAGTCCATATTCCCATATCGGATAAAGTTTTTAAAACTTTTAATCTATCTTGAGGGGAAGGACAACCAGCTTCAATTTTTTTAGCCTTTTCAGCATCAAGTGTTATAATTGATGCTTTATAACTCCAATTTTTAGAACCTTCAAAAAGTTTTAAATATTCTTTACCTTCTGGCTTAATCAATAAATCACTTTTAGAGGAAAAACAAACTGGATATTCTATTTCTTTTAGGAATTTAAGAAATTCTAATCCCAACTTTAAATCCTGTTCAACTAAACAAAACGGATCTGAAAGACCTCCCCACTGTAAAGTAATTCTATCTTTTATTAATTCTTTAAAATTACCACCAAATTTATCAGGATCAGTAAACATTCTTTTAAATTTATCAATTGATGCTACCTTAACTTTTTTTGCGAAATAATTTTCTTTGTTCTGATTAATTGATCTTTGAAAATATGAAAAGCAATAGGCACAGGAATAACCACAAACTGAGTAACTATCAAACGACATTGGCATAGAACAGTCAAGCAATTCACCACTTATACGAGGACTATCATATTTATCTTTTAGTAAAGTATATTTAGACATAATTAAATTCTGATAATTTTTCTTTTGAAAATTTTAATAATTTATCAGTATTAAAATTAAATTTTCTTGAGGTTCCATACATTTCTATCAAATAGTTATAATCCTCAATTGTATCACACCAAAAAGCTATCATATATCTTTCTTTAACTTGTTCACCTTTAATTTCAACATCTGGAATTTTATATAAATTTTTATGATATTTTGTTTCTTGTGTTATAGCTTCGGCGGTTTCAGTATTTAATCCAGCTTCTAATAGTTGATTTTTTAGATTTTTAGCTTTTAATTCTTGCTCTGTTAAATTAATATCATCTTTTATTTCTTCTAAAGTTTTAGTGCCAAATAAATCTAACCTATAATTAGAAAACAAAGACTCTTGTCCATTAATTTCTGGAAGTATTTTACCAAGTTTTTCTTTGTTATATTTACAAATTGTATCATTATCAGATAATGCATATTTTAAACGTTCTTCTGTTGACCAAGCCTCAACAATAGAAACCCAAACCCATTCATAATCTAAAATATCTTTATATAATTCTTTCAGCACCTTATAACGTTGGTTTCCTCCAAGAATCTCACCATCAGGCGTTGAAATTAAGGGCTTATATACTCCTAATTCTAAAATTTGTTTTTTAAGTCTTTCCAAATCTTTGTCTTCAATTATTTTAGGATTATAAGGCCATAATCTTAAATCATTAATATTAGCAAATGTTTTACCATCTTTTATTTGTGTTCTCATAATTTTTATTTTAATTATATTTATTTTTTATACTTCATTCTCTTAAACAGAAGCAGGATTTAACTCTTCTTTGGTAATTTGTTTTAAACTTTCATTAAATTTATCTTCATTTTGTTTTATTTTTTCATCTAATTCTTTAGATTTAATAAAAATTTTATCTTGAATAACTAAATTAAAAAGTTCTTTAAATCCTTTAGAGGCATCATACATTTCAGGCAATCCTTTAATTCTTGAACCTGCTTCATAATTCATATCAGGTTTAAATGAAATCATTCTTTTAACTTCTTTGCCTTCGTTCATAATTGCCATATAACCTATAATATCCATCATAGCCATAAAATCTTGAGAAAGATTAGCATCTAACTTTGGACCAATTTTGTTAATTCCATTTTTTTCTTCGGTTTTTGTGTGTGCTACAAATATAACATTTTTATTTAAATCTCTAAAAGCCTTTAGCATTTCTCTCATTTTTCCTTTAACATATCCCCAACCGCGCATTGAAAGAGCATCTTTGTCAGTAGACTGAATATAAAGACGATTTATTTTAGCAGATTTTATAAGTTTTTCAAGTAATTCATTTACAGGATCAATTATAATAGTTTCATAATTTGATTTTAAAGATTCTTTGTAAAAGTCAATCATATCTTCCCATGTTTCAATTTCTGCTATAGGTATATCAATATTATTTTGAGACATATAACGATAACCTGATTCAGCATCTGCTATTAATGGGTTTGGTGCAGTAGTGCAAAAAAAAGATTTACCTACTTTTGGTTCTCCATATAATAAAATATTAAGTTTAGGAGAAAACTTGTATTCACTTGTTTTTTGAATTTTCATAGAATTATTACTTAATAATTATATATTATTATTTGTAAATTCATTTTTTAAATTATTTTCAATAAAAAATTGCTCTATTGATTCATCTAAAAAATCCCTTCTCGTCCAATTGTTATCTCTACAAATTTTTTTTATCTTTAAAATCTCATCTTTTGTTAGATCTACTTGTAATCTAAATCTTTCTTTGTTCTTTTTTTTATATTTTTTAATCATAAAATTATTTTAATTCCCTTAGTTTGACTTCGCATTGTTTTAAAAAACTTTGCCACTCTTCTATTTCTGATTGGCTAAGTTTAATTAGTTTTTTTAATTTTGATTTTTCTGATAGTTTTTCTATTGGGTATTCTTTGTTATTTAAGTTAATGGCTTTAATCATAAAATTATTTTTTAATTATTTTATTTATTTTTTGCTCTAATTCTTGCATATACTCCAAAGATAACAAATTTTCTATTGTGATTTGGCTGGCAATTCTTTTAACAGATGGCATTAGTAATCTGTTGTTTGCCGAAAATGCAAGTTGAATAGAACGGATAGTCATAATTATCTTAGATAACTTTTATAAGTTGGTTTCCAACCTCCTGTTTCTTTTTTAGTTATTTCTTTTTTTGATTTAACTAAATCAATTTCTGGCTCATCAAAAGAACACGCTTCTGGTAGAGTGCCATCTTTTTTAACTTGAGGTTGTATTGTTAATCTTTTACACCCACTTAAATAAGATGTTTCTGCTACCACAATTCCTTTAAAACCAGTAATACGATGTTTAACCTCGTCTCCGAGATTGATTGTTTTCATAAGATAAGATTTAATATAATTATAAATTTTCTTTATATCCTTTTAGATGAAAATGATGTTTACTTACATTGGTTATTTTCTTTCTTTTCTTTTAAAAGTTGAGAAATAAAATCTTTAATTAAAAAATCTAATCCTTTTGTATTATCTTTTTTATTTCGTGGATATTCAGCCCAAATTTTATCAAATTCGGTTTCCCAATTTTCTACTTTTTTAGCTTTTGATAAAAATTTATTCATATTTTTTTACTTTGTATTTTTTTGCTAATTGTTAAAAAAGATAATTTTAAGATAATTATTGTGATAATCATTCCAATTAAAAATCCTAAAATAAAATTTAACATATAATTAAATTTAATTTCTTTTAATAAATAATTCCCAAAATTGACTTTTAAATTTTATGCCACCTTCTGACAAAAATTCATTATCTTTCAGCCAATCCATAATATCATCTAAATCTGATGGCGCAATATGAGAAAATTCGTTAGCAAAAGGAATTACAAGATTTTTAAATTTATGGTTATTTTTTAATAATGATTTTTTCATAGATTATTTTTTAATTTGATTTCTACAATCGTAAAATTCTGGAAATAGTTTTGGATTTAATTGTTTTTTTATTTGACAAACATCAAAATCTAATAATTCATATTTTGCTTTGGCTTCTTGATAATATCTGCTGAATTCTGCTAAAAGATAATATAAATAAGCAAATCCCAATATTTCTAAAATAATCAAAGTTATTATTAAAATTTTAAAAGTAGAAGTATAAGACATACATTAAAGTAATCCAACAACAAAAATAAATAAAAATTCCATAATAATCTCTTTTAATTGCAAAGGAAATAATCGCTAAAACACCTGCAATCAACCAGATAATTAGTTGAATTGTTTTTAAATCCATATAATTTTAATATCTTAAATTATTATCTTTTTTAAAATACTTATAAGTTAAAAACATTGTAAGAGCAATTAAAATAAATTCAATCAGATAATTTTTCATAGTTATTTTAGAAGTTCAGGATTTTCATAGATATTGCTGATGACTTCAATTTGTTTTTCTTCTATATCTGGTAATTCAAACATCTTGTTATTATTGATAAATTGAAATTGTAAATATGCTTTATTCCATAATACTACAAAAAATTCATTTTCTCCGTCTTTTATTCTAACAATATCCCCTTTATAAACTTCTTTTCCTAATTTGTCGGTCAATCCTGTAAACTGCATTAAAATATCTTTGCTGGGTAATGGCAATAATTCAACATTTCTCATTTGCTTTTGAACTTCATCCCAAACCCTAAATTTTATTTCTCTATTCATAAATTTTTTAAATTAGTTTATTTTCTTAATCCCCAGCAATGTGTTGAAAACCCAATTGTTCCATTAAAACATTAAGTTTTATCCTTTCTTTATTTATCATTAACTGCTTAAAATAGTAATATTGTCTTAAAGTAATGTTAGATATTTTATCCCAAACATCTTCTGATTGAATAATGAAATGTTTGGCTAAAATTTGATCTGCTAAGATCCATTGGAGTAATATACTTAATTGCCCTAATCCTGGTTTATTGTTTTTCATATTTCCCCCAAATAATCCAATCCATTACATTTTTAGCCCAGTTGGATTTTTGCATTTTGACGTTTGGCATTTTTGGTGGATTAGAAGAGAATCTACCTCTTCTTGCATATTCTTCTTGCCAATCTTTCGGCGCTTCTTCTTGTCTATCATATCTATCTTCTGGTAGAAGATTATCAACATCCTGCCACGCAATTGGATAAGACATAATATTTCTTTTGTTCTCACAGTTAAATGCCGTGAGAATTTAATTGTTTTTTATTTAATAAATTCATCGCATATCCATTCAGATTGATAACCTGCGTTAATTCTATTTATTGTCCATTCAGTAGCACACCTTATGTTCATTGAACATTCTGTACTAACTTCTGGATGGAATTTAGTTGATATTTGAAAAATTCCTCTATCAATACCATATTTACCATTATTATTTAAAGCATATTGATCAAATTTTGATTCACAATTAGCCAATCTAATAAGGTAACTCGTCCACTTAAAATTCATTTCTTTGGCAATATCTCTAATTTGCTGTTCTATTGTCTGCTGTATAGGCATTATTTCGGCTTTAACGGGCTCTACAAGAGTGATACTACGATGTTGTGAGATAATGTCATCCTGTAATGCTATAAACGAATTTACAGACATTAAACTAGTAGTCAGAGTATAACAAATAATGAAGATGCCAATATAGGTTTTGAATTTGCGTTTGGCTTTATAATTGCGATAGGAACGGCAATTATATTGCCATTGGTTTTTAGTTGTGTTTTTCATAGAATTTTTTAGTTTTAATTTTTGTTTTTATTGTGTTGGAACGGTTGTAGAAACGAGCTTAGCAGTATTGGTAGTTAACTTTACCACACCGTCGTTTTCTACAACCGTATT
>Ga0172375_10012070_pt1 | contig 10870 bp, 21 predicted proteins | sample LakKiv1m_FD_114537 | JGI IMG/M metagenome (GOLD analysis project Ga0172375, IMG submission 114537) | Freshwater microbial communities from Kabuno Bay, South-Kivu, Congo - kab_092012_11.1m | ecosystem: Environmental > Aquatic > Freshwater > Lake | place: Democratic Republic of the Congo... | reverse complement strand
GTGCTGCGGGAGGTGCGAGGGGACGAAGCTCCGGCCGGACCTCCACGCCGGGAGGGGGTGGGCGGAGAGGATGGCCGGGACCCTGGAGGTGTTCCTGGAGGGGCTTCGTGTGGGTGGGGAGGCAGCGTGATCTCCGTCCTCCGTGCCTGGTTCGACCTCCTCTCCCGGTGGCAATCGGACGAGGGGCAGCGGGCCGTTCAGCGGGCGACGATGAAGCCGGCGATGGTCAACCTCTGGGACGGGACCGGGGAGCTTCACCCATGGCGCGTGTGTCGAGCGCACGGGACGCCTGGACCGGCTACGAGGTACGGGCCGCCCATCCTCGTCCCCGCCGACATGGCCACCTGTTGGCTCGGTCGACGGTGCGTCTCCGCGGTTGTCGTGCAGGTCCACGACCGACATGGCCACCATGCCGAGGTGTGGGCGGCGATGGGGATCGCTCCCGACCTCGTGTTCTGGTACGTGGGGAGGCCGGAGCTATGATAGAATCGCGCTACCCGTCCGGCTCCGTCCTGGTGCCCATCTGGGTTCTCATGGAACTCGTTGACAGTGGGCCGAACATGGAGGACGCGCGCGAGATCCTCCGGGCCATCGTTCAGGAGGAGGCGGAGGAACGGGCTAACCCTTCCCCTCGATCTTCCTGACGACCCCGGCTGCCATCTTCGCGTCTACAAGCGCATGATGCGCGCCGTCGTGCTTGACGCCGAAGAACTCCGCGGCCTCTTCCAACGTCGGCCACTTGGTGCGCCCCTGCTCACCGTTGTCCAGGGGCTCCAGCGCACCTTCATCGCCCATGATCTGGATGACGACCGGAAGGATGTCCGGGGCCCACTCGGGACCACCTACCCCTACGCCCGCCAACCGCTCCTTGTCGAAGCTCACGTTGTACGAGGTCAGCGGAGGATTGCCATTCGCCCGGAGCCATTGGATGAACCCCATGACCGATAGGGTGCCAGGTCGCGCGTGGAACGTGGACGCTTGCTTCCCGTCCTTGTCGAGCAGGACCGCTCCAATCTCCAGCGACTTCGCCCACTCTGGGTCGCCAGGCTTCTTGGTGTTCTCGACGTCCACGACGACAAGGGGGAACGGGAAGGTCATGGCTTTCTCTCCTGCCTCTTCGCATAACCGTCCTTCGCCCAGCCTGGTCCGACGAGGTTGAAGGTGAAGGTAGATGGCAGGCGCTTCGGGTTCGGGTCGCCGCACTCCGGGCATGCTGGCGTCTCGTCTCGGGCGACGAGGGCCTCGAAGTCGTGGCCGTTGGGGCAGCGGTAGTCGTAGAGGGGCATGGGTCAGATTCCAGATTCAGGGGCGGCAGGATTCGAACCTGCGAATGTCGGCTCCAAAGGCCGATGCCGTACCACTTGGCGACGCCCCTTCGTGGTTCCTTGTGGATACAGGTCAGAAGGGCAGTTTGGAGTTCGGATTGTACCCATCCCCGTCGCCTCCGTTGCTCCGAGGTTGCGGATCGGGCGACTCCTCGCACCTGGCGCCGCCGCCCCTTGACCCCACGAACTCCATGCGGGAGCACAGGATCTCGGTGGAGGTCTTCTCGACGCCGTCCTTGCCGGTGTACTTCGTGGTCTTGATGCGTCCCTGGATGGCCACCTGATCGCCCTTGTGCATGTACTTGGCGGCGTTGTCGGCGTCCTTCCCGAACAGGGTGATGCGGTGCCACTCGGTCGCGTCGGTCCAGTTGCCGTCCTTGTCCTTCTCGCGATCCGTGGTGGCGAGGTTCAAGCGGCCGATGGAGGTGCCACCCGAGGTCGTCTTGACCTCGGGGTCCTTGCCGAGCCTGCCGATGAGGGTGACGTGGTTCATGGGGTCTCCTTGTCGTTTGCATCTTCCATCCCCATGACGACCGGCATCGGCTTGGGTGCTGGAGCGTCCTTCGCCTCGTGGAGCATCCTCGTCGCCTCCTTCATGCTCACGTCCGTCCACCACCGCACGTTGAACAAGGCGGGCTTGATGCGTCGGAGGGCCTGGAGGACGATGAGCGGCGCGGGGCGGTCCAGGACACCGATGTAGACCTCGCCCGCGAATCCGGAGTGCTTCGTCCCGGCGGCGTGCTTGCCGCAGCGTTCGGCCGCGATGTCCTTGCCCTTCGACGACGGAGGATCCGTGGGTGCCCGGAAGGCGAAACCGAAGCACCAGTGCGGGGGTTGCCCAGGGCCTTCGGCGGGAGGGTCCTGCCGTCGCATGAAGCAGGTGAAGCCGCCCCGGGAGAGGTTCACCGTGGTCACGATGGCCCCGGAGTTGCGGCGGTGGATGGAGATGGTAGGTGGACCAAGACGAGGCTTCATGACCTCGTGGAGCATCTTCATGACGGCGGGACCTAAGAGCGTGGATGACCTATCTTTGAAGATGAGCAGGCGCGGATAGCCCGCCATGGCGGCTTCCAACGTCGTTGGGTGGGGAAGCTGGCGTATGAGGCGAGTTAGAACCTTCCCGGTCTTCAGCTTCTCCATCGCCTCCTCGACCTTCTTCTGCGCTTCCGTGGGTACGAACTCATGGACATCACCGTCCTTGCTGACGATGAAGGTATTGGAGAACGAGGGGTCGGATCCGGGGTCGATTCCGACGTAGACGCGCCGGCTAGCCACGGATTCGTCCGTGGCGGGGAGGTACAGATCCATCGTGGTTCCACTCTTGTCGGGCATAGGTCAATCCTCCACCAGGAAAAGTTCGGCCTTCCTCTCTACGCCGAGCGTCTTGGCGAGCGCCTCGATAGCGCGAGAGGTCGCCGGGATGTCAAAGTTGGTGCCAGTTCGGATGCCGTTATCGATGCGCTGCATCTCGACGCCGAGGAGCCAGTCGCGTCCAGAGACGGCGGACGCTAAATGACGAAAGCAGATTTCTGTGGGATGCTGGTCCGGGTAGACGAACCAGATTTCATGGTCCGTCTCGTTTCCAAGGATCCCCTTCATCTCTTTGCAATAAATGTTGATGGCGGCATCGGTAGAAGCGTCTGCTTCCACCGGCTCCACGTTCTTCCCGCACTCCGGGCAGTATCGGCACCCGGGTTCGGGTTTCGGGTTGCACTTGCATGGGTTCGGAACCATCACCTTGGTCGTGAACTCGGACCAGGCAAGGAGGACGCCGAGGAGAAGGCGGGTCATGGGCTAGTCCTTCTTGTGCTTATGGAGAAGGTAGACACAAGGGCGGCCATCGACCTCGGTGAGGCCCAGCGTGTCAGCGTTCTCATGCTTCAACCATCCTCTTGATGGAAGACGCCGACCACTCGGTCTTGCATCCTCGGGGAAGATACCCGGACTCGACGAGCCGGGCTCCAATCTGCCGGAGGGAGACGCCACGGGCACGCAAGTCCTTCGCCTTGGCGATGGCGGCGCGTTCTTCTGGGGCGGGGACGAGGTGGCCATCCACGACTGCGAATCCGTAGGGGGCCTCGCCGCCCGTGTACTCACCGTTCGCCTTCATGTGCTGCATGGCGGCGGCGGTGCGCTCCCCGATGGCCTCCCTCTCCCACTGCGAAACGGAGATAAGCACGTTGATAACAAGCCTTCCGGCCGCTGTGCTTGTGTCGAGCGAGTCTTGAACCGACAGGATGGACCAGCCCTCGTCCTGCTGGATGTCGAGCAGGTCGGCAAGGTCACGCACGGAGCGGGTCAACCGGTCCAACTTGACCACGAGGATGCCGTCCGCCTCTCCACTAGACAGGGCTGCAAGGGCGGAGGCAAGGGCGGGCCGGTCCAGGTTCTTGGCGGATGCGGCGTCCACCTCGATTCTGACGAGGTTCAGGTCGTACAGATCCGCGTATTGGCGGATCTTCGCCTGCTGGGCTTCCAGCGACACGCCTTCTTCGGCCTGCTTGTCTGTGCTGACACGGACGTAGCCGATGATGTTGCGGGCGGCGGGCTTCATGCGGTCTCCATGAACAGGGTTCTACCCCAAAGAATAAACGCGGTCAAGTAAAGAAACAAGCAATCAAGGAACGTGCCCGCAGATTCCAGCGGTCACGGTGACAGGCTGGCGGCCGAACTCGATGGCGCGGGACGTGGACGCGACGAGCAGGTCCACCGTTCCCGCGCCGCAAGCCGGGCACCGATCCTTGACGACGTACCCGATCCGTTCGCCTTCCGGGAACCTCACACACACCCGGTCTCCGAGGTGGACCCGTCCCGCGTCCAGGTCGTCAGCCGAAGCTGCCAAGACGCGGGGGTGGGCGTGGGCGAAAGAGGGCGTCGGGGTCCCGTCGGCCATCGTTCCGTGGAGATGAAAGGCGGTGGCGAAGGTGGCCAGGATGAGGGCGTGGGAGGGCATGGCTACTTCATCCCCCTCGTCACGTCCAGGACGTGTGCGCTCCATCGTCGCCACGTCATGCCGTTAAGCCCCTTCATGGGTGCGGATGTGAACATCCACGCCCCCTTGGAGCAGTAGGACGATACCCCCGCCCCGAGTTTTCGGTACTCGCGCCGCCACCGCTTCGACCGGATGGGCCACGTGCACACCGTTCCGAGAAAGGAACCCATGGCTCCCGTTTCCCGGATGTGCCGGGGTGGGGGACCGCTTCGATCTTGACCTCCTCGCCGAGGAGGGGGGCGGCGGAGCGGAGGGCGTCGGGATCTCCAATAAGGACGGCACCCTGCGTGGGGAGGTCCAGGGCGGCCGTGACGAACAGAGCGATCTGCGACGCCCTGTCGGGTGTGACAGTGAGGCCGTCGAAGTGCCGGGCAATGCGGTTCGCAAGGTCCGGGGGGACCAGGTCTCCGACGAGGGTTAGGCGGAGCGTCATACCGCACCTCCCCACGCCTCGGCCACGAGGTAGCCGAGGATTCGGGTTCGGGCCTCCGTTGACGACGACGCCGCCTCCACCGCATCCGCCACCGACCACGCCACCGCCCACGCCACCGCCCACGCCTCCACCGCCCACGCCACCAGCACCAACGCCGCCGCCTCCGCCGCGCCCACCGCCGCCCACGCCTCCACCGACTCCACCGCCTCCACCGCCTCCACCGCCGCCTCCACCGCATCCACCGCTGCTGCCTTCGCCGCCCGTGCGCTATCGATCGTCCTCTCCCGCTCGCACCTCTCGGCCGCCTCGATGGCGGCCATGACACGGGGATCGGTGGACAGGTGCGCCACGTCCCGAGCTGTGCAAATCGCGACCCTGACGAGGGTCCACAAATCGATTGTGGCCGTCCGGATCACCCGGACGCGCCGGTACTCGGTACACTCGGCGTCCCCGCCGATGCGCTCCTCACACTCGCACTCGGCGAGGAGCGGGCCAAAGCCGCCGCGGAGGAGACCGGGCAGGGAGTGCCCGACGAAAGCGCCCCGGCCTTGGACCTCGATCCAGGCGCCGTCGAGTGGGTAGGTGACGCGGCCGTAAGTCGAAGAAATCGACTTGCCGGCGGGGGTGAGGAGTTTGTAGCCGATCATTTCAGGATCCAAGAATCGCCCGCCCGATGGCGAGCAGGGTAGCGGTGGGGACGATGAGCAGCACGAAGAACAACGCCGCCCCAGTGAAGACGATGGCGATGGCGAGGAGGTCACGCATGGCCGCGTACCCAGATCCAGTCGAACTGGTACATCGCCTTGAACGGAGTCTCCCCCGTCGCCACCACGCCGCCATAGGTGGCGGTCCAAATGCCATCCTTCTCGGTCAGCGCCGGACGGAAGATCACCGACGGGCGCTTCATCTCCGTGGCGATAGGGCGGAGGGCTTCGTAGGTTCCTCGTTCGATTTCGGTCATGGCTCACCTCTCGGGTCCAGGGTAGCCGGGCGAGCGCAACCCGAGGGCACGATGACCCGGCGGAACTTGACTTCCTTCTGCCGCTTGTACTCGGGGTGCATGAGCACCTGGGCGATGGAATCGATGGTGGGTTGGACTGACCAGTGTGCTTCGGCGTAGAGGGCGGCGAGGACTTCCTTCGCCTGCTCGCCCGTGATCTCGCCGACGAGGGCCAGGTCGTACACCCGGCGCCATTCGTGCTTCGACAGGCACCGGATGGCCCAGAGGGTCGGGCATGCGTCGAGAAACTCGGCGGGCACGGGTTCGCCGGCACGTTGGGGCCAGGTGATGGCGTGGATGAGGAAGGGGGGGATGGTCACAGGTTCTCCTTGTGGGCGTCGATGTAGACCGCCGCGTCCTCGGGGCCGCAGTTGGCGAGGAGTTCACATCGGACGGCGACGAGCAGGTCCAGGGTCGTCATGTCGCGGGCGAGGCTGCCCTTCTCGACGGCGTCCTCGATCTCCGCCACGATGGCAGAGAGGGTGGTGGGGGTGAGGTTGGAAAGGATGGAGGGGGTCATGGTTCGTTCTCCGTTGGGTCCGTGCCCGAAGGCACGGGTGAAGGTGGGTCCAGGGTCAGCAGGCGCGTCGCCTATTCAGGTTATCTGTAGCAGGCGCTCCGGATTTTCCGGAGCACGCGCTCCGGCCGGGGTTCCGGCGGGGCATGTCAGGTCCCGTGCAGGTCGGTGACGACAGTATAGCCCCACTCCTCAGCCATGAGGCTGGCGGTGCATCGGGCGCCGGCGCTCGTGGGGTGGAAGTCTGTCAGCGTCCAGGACGGGGACACCGTCCTGTCCGATCTGACGGAGCGCAGGCGCCAGGTGAATGCCCCGGCGCAGGGCTCGACTTCCACGGTCACGGAAACTCGACGGGGGCGGGAGGGCATGTCAAACTCCTATGAGGGCTCCCCGGCGGCGTCCATGGCGTCCGTGAGCGCGTCCTCCAGGGATTCGTAGATCGTCTCGGTGTCGGGTCCGTCGTCGTCCGTGCCGGCGCACCAGGCCGCGCAGCGGGCCTCAGCGGTCTCCGTGTCGGCGGACCAGCGGGAATCGTCGGCGTCGTGCCACGCCCACCACACCGAGGGGATCCGGAGGGTGGCGGGGGCGTCCACGATGCGCCCGTTGTCCCAGCGGCCGGACGTGAGCAGGTGCCCGTCGGAGTCGGTGATGTCGACGCGGGAGCCGGAGAGGGTGGCGGAAAGAGTGAGGGCGGTGGCGATGATGGTGGGCATGGGGTCTCCAGGTTGGGTCCGGGGGAGTCCGGGCCGGGCGGGTCCTTCCGCCTCCGCTGCCTCCTGGTGAGAGGGGGCAGGAGGGGAGGAAGGAATCAGTAGCCCGGGCGGAACTTTGCGGTCGCTTCCTTCCGGTACTCCGCAACGCCCGGGGCGTGCTTGCGCTTGAGAAGGGCCACGGAGATCCCGCACGCATCCGCAAGCTCCTTACACGCGAAGTCGTACTTTGCGGACACGTAGCGGCGCGCGTCGGCGGCGGTCTTCCAAGGGTAGCGGCCGGGGATGATCTCCTTCAGGGTGAGATCCATGCAGGTGGTCAGATCGTAGTAGATTCCACAGTTGTCGACGTAGGTACGCATGGGGGGATCCTTTCAGGCGGTCCAAACGGGTTCGGGAATCTCAAAGGCGACGCCGCGACCGGCGCCGGGAAAGTCGTGGTCGAAGAACCATACGTAGCCAGGGAGCGTTTCGCCCGTAGGATGAACGGTGATACCTGGAATGCTGGGATCCAGGGCTCCGGAGTAGCTCTCACCGCCCGTCTCGCACAGGTGGAAGGACCCGCCTGCGGTTCCTCCGTCCTGGATGAGCAGGCCGCGTTCCCCCAGGTCCCAGACGTAGGTGATACGGGTCAACCGGTCACCACGGCGGAGCCAGTTGCCGACGTGGGGGCGGGGTTCGAGGGAGCGGCGGGTTTCCATGCGCGAGGCAAGGATGGAGAGGTTCCGGGGGTCCGTGGTGCGGGGGTCCATGGCGGTAGCTCCGTGGTAGGGGGTTCAGGCGGCGTCTTCGTTGTTGGCTTCGGATTTCCAGCATTCGCCGTGGCAGTATTTCCCGATGTCAAAACCGGTCAGGACGTTCCCGAGGACTGGCGCATCCTGGCAACCGCAAGCCCGCACGTCTCCGTTGGGGTCCACCACAAGATCCTCACACGCGCAACCAGGCTCGCCCCATTCCGCGGCGCGGCCGGAGGCGAAGATCGTGCGGACGACCCGAATCTCCTGACCCGCCGCCTTGAACGCCTTTTCAACCTTCGGATCAACCTCGTCATGGTAGCCGTCCCGGGAGGAGGAAAGGGCCGCGGAGAACAGCCCCGCCTCAGAGAGCTTCCCGGCCAGCCCGGCGATACGGATCGCGTCTTCGGTCTTCTTGCCGTTGGTGGCGAGCCATACGCCATCGATGTTCTTCTCAGCGATGGCGAGCGCCCAGAAGAGCCAGAACTTGGGATGCACCGTGGGTTCCCCGCCACCGATGGAGACGTATTCGCCATGGTTCGCGGCGGCGGCCAGGGCAGCCCGGAACACCTTCTCACTCATGTCTTTCTTGGGAAGCCAGGACGAGCAGCAATGCTCACACGTCATGTTGCATCGGCCGGTGATTCGGATGTACATCGTTTTTCTCCTTCGGGGAGCCGCCGGGGGTTGGTTTTATCGGCCCGGCGCTTGAAAGGTAAACACGGTTGCGGGGGTGACAAGTGAGACGGGAAAGAAAAGTAGGTAGAAGGTGGGGCCGGGGTAGCTATGCGGGTTCGGGACCGTACCCTGCGGCATACCCCAGATCGTACGGGTCGGTTGACTCGGGATCGAAGCAGGGCGGGTAGCATCCCGCGGCGTCCATGGCCCCGGACGCGACGCCCCGATCATACTCGGCAGTCCAGGCGGGGTTATCGACCAGCATTGACCACCTCCTTGCCCGTGCCACCGCAGGCGAAACACTCGCCCCCGGCGACGTGGCGAAACTCCGGGATCCTACCCGACCCGCCGCACTTGGGGCAGGCTGGGGAGGAAGTGGCAGGCCCGGCAATCCAGGCTGCGAGATAGGCGGGGGACAGTCCGGCTCCGCAGGTATCGGCAAGCTCTCGTCGGCCTTGCTCGGTCTGCGCGTGTTCCGTGGCCACCTGATCGAAGATGGCTTTCCGGTCGGCCCGGGACAGCCGGAACGCCGACCCGGAACGGGAGCACCGGATGTAGGCTTCAGGATCCCAGCCAAGGGACTGGATGCGCGCGGTCTCTTCAGTGAGCAGGGCGGGGGGATACATGGTGGGATCTCCAGGTGGGAAGGCGGGGCCGTGCCCGTTAGTCAGGCCGCCACGGTGAGCGCGGCGGTGAGAGACTGGCGGAGGGCGTCCACCTTTTTCGAGGACCAAGTGGGGAGGCCGGCGAGGGCCGATTCGAGGGCGCCACGGTCACCCGAAGCCAGGGCACGCCGGGCGGCGGACAGGGCCGCGGGGGCATCCTCGGCGCGGGTGCAGGGGGCGACGTTGACGGGGAGCGGGACGACGTTCGAGGGGGCCGTGCCCTGCACGGGGGTAGCCGGGGCGGGCTCGGCAACGGTGACACCGGGGAGCCCGGCCATTCCGAACGCGTCCGAGGTCACCTTGTCCACCGTGACGGCGGGGCAGGGGGGAGCGTTGCGGGCGGTCTCCAGGTCGGCGCGGAGCCCCTTGATCACGTCGCGATCCATGGCGGCGTGATTCTTCAGGGCGTGGATCTCCTTCAGGCCGGCGTCAACCTGGGAACGGAGGGCGTCACGCTCGGCGCGCACCTCGGCAAGCGTGGCGCGCAGGGTGGCGAGCTCGGGATCCGCAACCGGGGCAGGGGCAGCCGGCGCCGGGGCCGTGCCCTTCGCCTTGACCGCAGGTTTCCGAGCGGGCTTGACCGCAGGCGCCGGGAAGGCGTCGCCGTGCGCCATGGTCGCGATGGATTCGGGCGACGTGGGGATGTCCGTACGGACCGGCATCACGATTGCGTATCGGGCAGGATCCGACGGGTCGCGGACGACGGTTGGAGAAAGCTCAATCTGTACTCCCAGCGTTACCACGTCGCCGGCCATGTTGGCGACGCCGTCTCTGAGGTAAGCGAGATTCCAGCCCTGCACGGGGATGATGTAGGGCACGGGATCCGCGCCCTTCTCAGCGGTGCGCGTTTTCCGGTTCAGGGTCACGGCCACGGGGATGGACAGGTGTCGCTCAGTCTGGTCCGCCGCGTTGCGAGCATGGAGGTACCACTGGCCATCATGGACAGCGCCCGTGACGCACCCGTCGCCAGCATAGGGGAGGAGGGCCGTCAACGCCGCTACCAGGTGCGCCCGGTTGACCGTGATCACGCCGTGATCCTTGCCCGGCATGACACTGCGGTACGCCGGGAATTCGCCGTCAATCAGTCGGGCATGGACCCGGACAGTCCAACCGTCAACCGTGCCCGTGATCACGACGGCGCGCGGGTACCACGTCGTGGACGTGGGGGTGTCTCCGAACAAGCGCGCCACAAGAATCACCGTCGACCGGGGGACCAGCATATGCCGGGGGAGCGTGCCCCTGAGACGGGTCGACGTGTCGTACAGCGCCAGCCGGGATCCGTCCGTGGCGCAAGCCCTGAGGCAGTCTCCCGCACCCGTCTCCAGGTGAAGGCCGTTCAGGCCGTAGCGGTTGTCATCCTTCGGAATCGCATAGCCTACCGCCCCCTGGATTGTGGCCCACGGGATACCGTCGGCGTCGGCCACGGAATCCGAGGGAATGATCTCGGGTGCGGGCGGGTAGCAGGTGGGGTCATCCGTGGCCAGCGTTGCGCCACCGGGGAGCGCCAGCTTCGGGCACTTCGCGTGGGTACCAGGGGTCAAGACCTTCCGGGGCGCTCCCGTGTAAGGCGGGGGGGTCGTCTCATCGTACACCGTCGGCACCTCGGGAACGTACCCGCCCGCAAGGGAGACCGGGGTGGACAGGAGGTCGACCTTCGCCCCTCGAATCGGGGCGCACGGGAGGAGGGCCGTCGCCGGCGCGTCGCACGGGGCGGAGTAGTCCACCTGGGGGAGGGTGCCGGCGCCCTTGCGCGTGGCCGTTACCGTGGTCTCCAGGTCCGTTGCTGTGATCTGGACGACGGATCCGGCGGCGATGT
>Ga0172375_10012069_pt1 | contig 10870 bp, 14 predicted proteins | sample LakKiv1m_FD_114537 | JGI IMG/M metagenome (GOLD analysis project Ga0172375, IMG submission 114537) | Freshwater microbial communities from Kabuno Bay, South-Kivu, Congo - kab_092012_11.1m | ecosystem: Environmental > Aquatic > Freshwater > Lake | place: Democratic Republic of the Congo... | reverse complement strand
GTAACAAGCCAATAGATCAAATTCTCCATTCTGAAAATGTTAATGATGTTTTCCCAATTCACGTTGTATCACCCTATCCCTGTATGTGGCTAGATAAGCTAGCACTTCTTTTAGAAAGGGCATGTATTTCACGCCCAATTCGGTATTCCAATTCTTCTTATATTCAATCATCATCGACCGCCACGGTTCTTCTACCACCAGTTCATATTTACCCACCCGATCCACGTGATCCAGGATGCCTCTGACTCGCAAAATGTGATAGTGCGATTTTTGTGGTTCTGGATAGTTAATTCTCATTTCATAGTGTTCGACAAAACTTGATAGGAATCGTCCCAACATGCTAGTCAAATCGATGTTCTTGTAGGCTTCGTACTCGGCTCGATAATCTTCATTCAAATAGATGAGGTTGTCTTTTTGTGATAAAACTTCATCAATGTAGGCTCGGTCATATAGTGGGACGGTTGGATCAAGATTCTGCTTTTTTAGATAGACGTCACGGCCGTAGGCAAAGATGTCGAGTGAGCCTAGGCTAAGGTGCACATTCCCTTGTAATCCATCAAGCACAACCGTCACGTCATCGTCACTGTTCTCGTCATCCAATCCAAATGCGAGTGACCCACAAAAGTAGATAAACATGACGGTTGTACCTGGAAACGTCCCTTGAACGATTTCAAGGATGCTAGCCTTGGATTGGTTCTTCTGTTTCACTTGGATCATGAGCAATCGGGGTGACCGATTCGACAACTTCGAGGTCATCAAGGGCATCCTCGAACCCGACCACATTGGCTTTTAGCCAAAGATAGCCTTGTTGAATCGGATTTGAGTTTTGAAATAATGGCCAATCGGCGACGGGGATCTCGATGTCGACTTCTTCGAGTGGGACACTTTGGTTGGCTCGGGCTTCTTTCGTGTGATAGGAGGCGACACAAAGAACAGCTTTTTTGGTGGCGTAATTGATGTTGAAGGCAGTAATTCGGTGATAGGAAAGCGATACTCCAAATTTGGAGTTCATGCTTTTAATGATGGCCATAGTTAAACCTACTTTCTTAATGTGCGATAAATCGTCACAGCGATGAGATCGGGTGTTCCAAGGTTGAGTCCAGGATTGATGTACAGATTGCCTAGCAATCCGTTGAAAGTGTGCACAAAATCAGCGAGCGAAATCGTCGCATCGCCTTGTCCAGTGACGGTCGTCACGGCCTTACCATAAGCAACCCACTGCTGGGTATCGGTGAGTGAGGTCGCAAACGTCGGAGAAATCTCAAAATCAATGACTTTCGAGATACCGCTTGTGAGCGTGGTTCCAGCAGAATGCATGTCTTGAATAGTGTAGGTAGAAATGTTGCGAGCTGATGTTTTGGAAATCGTCCCTGCTACATCATTCGAGTACGTGCACAAATACGAACCAAGCAAGTTCGATAATCCTGCGGTTCGATACAAGCATGAAGTGGCTGACACATCTGAGGTCGTGCCTTTGGTAGATGCAATGACATGAACTTTATAGATATAAGCGGGATCAAAGGTCAATGAAACACTCGCCGTATAGCCATAGGCTTCATAATATACGACCTTCTCCAACTCTCCCCCTACCTTCACAACTTCGGCTGAATTTCGGGCGTACAAGGCGTTGTTGGTGTAATCAAAGGCTAACTCGCCCACGTACGGTAAACTCGCCGTCGTGGGCTTTGTCGTGCCTCGTTTGACCCGAATCGTGGCCATTAGTACGTTCCGCCATCAATGATTGATGACGGTTGAAGAACCTTTGAAGCATCCAGTCCGATTTGGTATTTCAGGACGTTTGGTGTATAACCTGTGTCAACGAATTGATAAACTTTGATGGCATCGGCGATGACGGCTGCATCAAATGCAGCTAAGGTTACTGACTCTGACCCTGAACCATCCCAAATGCGAGTATTCACCACATTGGCGAGAACGATTTTTTGCCCCGCAGTCAAGTGGACGTCGCTCGCCGTGTGAGTGTTGAAGGTAGTCGTTGAAACCCCTCCAAGCCCTGCTAGAGTGACAGTAACCGCTCCCGTTGAACCGTTAACACTTGTGACGACGTCGGTCGGCGTGAGTAACTCTTGCCAGTTGGCGAGCGTCGAATACCCTGTTGTTTTCAAGATGAAAGATTTGCTCAGGTCCGTTCGAACTGCAACGTCGCCTTCTTGAGCGTTCGACAAGGCGAGCATTTCAACTTGGCTGGCGACGACCCAGGTGTTGGTGATAGCGACCTTCGGGATAACTGAGTCAGCTAGCTTTCCGCTGGCATCAAGAATCGGGACATTACCACTGGCAGTGCCTGTATTCTTAGTCGCTGCAGTCCCCAGTCCGAGGGCGGTAATCTTGGTATCGATTTGAGTATCTACTTTGGCAACCCCAGGAATTTTCAAATAGTCAGAATCGGCGAGTGGGACACCAACACTACCGACCTTATCGGTTTTGGCAATGTAAAGATGCTCTCCATTGAAGTCAACTTGCGGTTCACCTGCTTTAATCGTTCCGACCGACCCAACAAGGGGGCCTGTTCCTGCAGTTGTTCTACGCTTAATTTGTATTGTGGCCATGATGGCTCCTCCTTATTTTTTGATAAAAGCCGAAGTGACTCGATGGGTTGTATTCCCACACGATAAAGTCACAAGGCCACTTGCATAGGAAATTCCTAACGAGTAATCCGCACCTGCATATCGATATCCAACCGAAGTGCTCGATCCGACGATCAAAAAGAGCAATTGTCCTGGAAACGTCACGACCGTAGTGTTTTCAATCACCACATAGATAATTCTCTGGCCAAGGCCAACTGAGTCGACATCACCGAATCGATAAACCCCATTGCTAACCTTGGTTAAGGTCACTCTGAAAGGATAATAATTGAGTCGTAATTCTTCCTCAAGTTCATCCACTCGAGCTTTATCCGATGTAATCATGTGACGTTCAAACTCAGCGATGAGCGAAACAGATGTCGTTGTTTTTTGATAGGCACAAAGTGCCAGTTCATAGACTCCATCGATGGTCTGTAGATTGGTCACTGCAAGCGTTGGATATGTGCCAATCGCTTCTTTGATGTAAATCTGAGCGGTATTGTTGATGGTGTCCACCGCCAAGACTACATACCCATATTTACTGGAATCGGGCGTAATCGATACGGTCGTCTGGTTTTCAATGAAGATAATTCGACCATAGATTGACACATACCCATCGAGGAACGTGATCGTGTTATTTGCCAGAGTAAAGGAGCATTCTTGCTTGAGTCCTTTCAAGATGCCGACATCCTTTGAAAAAAGATAGTGATAAAGATCGGCATCGACCTTTGAAGTCACATTGGAGCCATCGAAAGTAATTTTTTGAATTCCCATTAGAATTCACCTCCATCGAGATCTGCGATCCCTGTTGTTGAAATCGAAATGTTGCTCACTGCCGAGTTCACACTCTTGTTGAGCAGTTGAATCTTCTCGGTTAGCTTGATGCGGAATTCCCCGAGTGTAATTGTGGCTTGGTGGAACCCGTTCTTAAATTTGATGCTCGTCACGACTGAATCATAGATTTGATCGTTATTCCGAAATTCGACAAAATCACCGAGTTGAAAATTGGTCATCGGTTGGATGACATCATTCTCGGTTTTGATAGAAAAGGTGATGTTGTGATCAAGCTTCGAGGAGATCATCTCGGATTGAGCCTTGGTGAGCAAGTTGGGATAATCTGCGTCAGCGTAAATTGATGCTTTCGGGCGGACATTTTTGTAGCGTTGTGGGTCGTCCACATTTGTGGTGATTTCACCACTCGTCAGCAAGCAGAAACTCACTATGTTACGGTTGGTTACATTCTCTATCTTTGGATGATAGGTGAGTTTGTTGACCATCTGACTGGAACTATCATTGATAACGAGGTCTTGAATGGCAAGATAGTTACTCTTTAATTTGATGCCTCGATTCACTTCACTGATACGAAAAATGATGCCCGTTATGCGTCCTCGGAGATAAGTCGCTTCTGAGGAAAGGCGAAGCCCATAAGTCTTTGTTATCAGTTCCATGACCGAAGACAACGGCATGATCTTATCGGGTTCAAAGGAGAGGTCCCCTTGAACTGATGCATCTTTTACGATCGTCAAATAGGACAAGTTTTGTAGTGCGTCCGAACTTGTTTTGAAGTTCTGCTTGAGAAGCGTTTCAAGATAGGTGGCAAGATCGCCACTATAGCTTTGAACAGGAACTTCAATCGAGAAAATCTCCCGAAAATCGAGAGCATTGACTGTTGTTTGATGTTGGTCAGCGACCTCAAGTCGTTCTACTATTCCGATGAACGATGTTGCACCACCTTTGAGTACGACGATATCGCCTATGGTCGTGTTCAACTTACTTTTATTGACCACGAAGGTCGATTTGTGAATGATGACAAGATCGAGGCTGATTTCAAAGATTTTATCGACATAACCATAGTCTTTGTAAGCGAGAGTATTGCGGTCGAGGAAAAGCAACTCCATGACTACACCCCCAGATATCCTTCAAGCATCGTAATGCGACAAATTGTCGCACTCGCAACGCCAGGTTTAAACTCAACTTCACAACTTCCTGGATCTACGAAAAGAAAATTGTCACAGCTGAAGTCTTGTGATGCATAGATTGAGATCGTTGCCCCGTTATCAACTTGGCGGATGAACTGATGGTTGGGAATGGCCGATACATGGACCTCGCCCGACGTTTGCGAATGGTATAAACGCATCATCGAAACGATTTGATCACCTTTGCGAATGATCACCTCAGGTTCATCGATCGCTCCGAAGATTTCAATTAAAAGAGGTGCCTTTTGAACACCTCGGTTGATCAGTCGGATTCTACCTTCATAGGAAGCAGAGTAACGATAAGGATAGATGTATGGGTAGACTTTGCCTGTCGTATCTTCATTTACTTGAATCGTAAAGACTTGTGACTTCAACCATAGTGACAGCTTCTGAAAGGTGATTTGACTTTGTAAAGCTCCTGCGATGAGTTCCTGCTTGGAAAGGGTTTTTACATCGATATAGCAGAATGCGGAGTCATTTGTTTCATAGACAAGTTTGAGTCCTTTCTCTCCTAATTTCAGGTATTCAAGAAACTCGGTGTAACTGCGATAACCTTTCATGAAGGTGAGCGTCGCTTGGATTTCACTGAGGGGTTGCGTTTGGTCCACTCGATCATAGAACGTGTCGTATTTTAAATAAGTCATTTCTTGGGTAAAGCCTAGACCCGATAAAGCACTGATGAGGCATCCGCTTCGATAATCAAAGTTGAAGCGATTCCCTGCAGTGTTTTCTAGATACAATCGACGAATCATATGACGCTTCCTCCTAACGCTCGATTGATGGAATCCACATCAAACGTTGGCGAAGTGGTATTGATGGTGATTTGGTTGGTTGTTGTGTTGGATGTGTTACTGCTCGTGGATTGTTTGCTTTGGTTCTGTTTGAGATTGAAGGCACTTCCAAAGAAGTCACCGACTTTGCCAAAGAACCCACCCACCTTATCCACCGCACCTCCGACAAAATCACCCACGCCATCGGCAATCCCCGTAAAGAAGTCGCCGACATTTTCTACCACGTTTCCTGCAAAATCGCCCACGATATCCGCAACTTCACCAACCTTCGATGGAAGATCACCAATCCACTCAAACACCTTCGATAGGAACTCGACAATTTTCTGAACAACAGCCAGAACGGGTTCGAGCACTTTTTTAAGTACCTGGATAGCAGGAATTAAGACAGACGCCAACACCTGACCGATGACCTCGATCAAAGGGGCTAGCATAATGAGGATTTCAGCAATCAACTGGATAATCGGAATGAGGGCTGGAAACAATGCTTCGATAATGGGAACAAGTGCTTCAACCAACATGATCACGAGATCGATGATCGCTTTCATGATTGGTGTTAAGGCTGTAACAAGTGAATCAACAACCTCCATGATGGGAGGGAGTAATTGGAGGAGGGTCTCCCCGAGTTTGGCAAGTAGGGCTCGGAAATCTTCACTTTGAAAAAGAGCCATCGCCAGGATAGCAATCAAAGCCCCGATTCCCAGGGTGGCAAAACTCATGCCAGTTCCCGCAATCATACCCGATGCTCCTACTGCTTTTAGAGCACCCGAAACAATGTTGAGAATCGGCCCTACTTTCCCAATGATGGTGAGGACAGGCCCCAGTGCAGCGAGTAGACCAGTAATCGTTAGAATGATCGTCTTCGTTCCCGAATCGAGATTAGCCCATTTCTCAACCCAGCTTTTCAATGTGGGAATGATTTCTTCACGGACTTTTTTCAGCAAGGATTGGAGAATCGGTAACACTTGAGCGGAGATATCCATGGCAAGACTCAATATCGATTGTTTGGTCTGATCCAGTGCGTCAGTAAAATCTCCCGCAATTTGAGCTTGTTCGTTCGTAATGACACCGAGTTCCTGGGCTTCATCTCTGAGTGAATTGATAGCCTGTGTTTCACTCGACAAAATCGGTAAAATTTCTGTGCCGATTTTATCGCCGAAGAATTCGTTGGCAATCCCGACTCGAAGGGATGCGTCCTCAACTCCTGCAAGTGCATCTCGAATAATGTTGAAAGCTTCATCAGCATTCTTACCCTTGAGGTCATCAACTGTTAAACCGATAAGAGACAGGCTTTCCGAGACCTTATCCCCATTTCCCATGGCGATATCGCCAAGGATACCATTGACCTTCACAAAGGCCTTATTTAGGCTTTCTGTGGAGCTTCCAGATATCTTGGCAACGTAGTTCCACTCTTGAAGTTGCTCGGCTGTGAGCCCAAGTTTGGAGGCGGTATCGCCAATTTCATCGGCAGTAGATGCAGTCTTCACCGCTAGCGTTGTCAGTGCTGTAATGGCTCCCAAAATAGGAACCGTAATGGATTTGGTAAGCGTTGTGCCTAGCTTCTCAATCTTCTGAAAATTGGCGTTTCCTAAATCCGATATTTTCTTTTTGGTATTATTGAGCTCGTTATTTAGCTTTGATACTTCTGCTTCCGTAAAGTCGACACTACGTGAGAGTTTGCGGAATTCATCTTCACTCATCTTGCCAATCTTGACGGCTTCCTTGGCTTTGATGAGTTCGTGATTTTGGGTTTCAAGCTTCTGCTTGGTGGCAAGCAAGACGTCATTCAGTTTCGCTTGTTTTTCCCGCCACAAAGTGACGTTCGAACTATCATATTTGAGTTTTTGATTAATCGCTTGCAGGTCTTTTTGTTGGCCCTTCAGCTCTTTATTGATATCCTTGAGTTCGTTTTCTAAATCACGGCCATCAAGGGATAATTTGATATTCAGTCCGCTAACTGTTTCTGCCATCTTGCTCACCTCCTTACATCAAAAATGCGTCGATATCTTTTTGTGTCGCTTTTCGGGAATTGTCTTTTCCCCCGATGACTTGCATTTCGAGTTCGATCAACTGCAAGTACACCGCTATATCAAAATGTTTCGCATCTTCAATCGAAATGCCTAGATGAGCCAGATTAAAGATGATGTTGGCGGTAGCACCAAACTCTGACTCATCACTTAGGCTGTGGGGTTGGTTTGGTGCCTTTTTGTATATTTCCGAGCATGTCTCCAATCGTCGCCGACAAGACTTGTAGTTCTTCAGGATCACTCAAAATCGAGAAATCGAGCGACATCAAGAAATCGTTGTACGAGGTCTTGCTGAAGGGACGATGCAGGACATAGATAATACGGAAAATCGTGTCGATCACCAAGGAGAAATCTTCTTCTTTGATGGTCTTGCCCTTTTCAAGTTTCTTGATGTCACTGAAAAGTTCGGTTCCGAATACGTTGCGATAGTCGATGATTGTATAAAGTGAGGAGTGAAGCTTTAATTCTCTCTCCCCTAGTTTTAATGTTTTTTCCATGATGTTCCTCCTACACTAAGGTGGGCAACGTCGGAGACGCAGTGAGGAAGTTACCATAGTTGGTGTCTCCCACGCTCGCAATCACTCGCAAAATCAAGTGAGCCCCTGATTCAATCGGACGTGCAGTGATGGATAATGAGATCGAGTTTGCCTCAATCGAATCGGCTTTAGATTTGCTCGCATCGCCCGAGGGAGTTGCCGTGCAAAGGTAATACCAAATGCGACGAGCCTTGTTATCGCCTTGGATTTCATAACCCAATGCAAAGGTCTTGGTCTCATTGTTGATGACTTCGACGATGTTGCCATTTGAGTCGGTCTTGAACCCAAAAATATCCTTCTTAAAGTCATCATCGATTTCGGTAAATTTCAAGGTGACGGTCGTTCCTGAATTAGAAACGAGGGTGGCGATGACTTTGTCATCAGCGTAGACCTGGGTACTTCCACCGATGGCTTCGGTCGTAATTTCTTGAGCACCCGACAGACGCTTTGGCGATCCGAAAACCCAGGATCCGTCTGTTTCCTGAGTGGCGAGTGCATAGTGGACATTGGTGAGTCCAAAAGTAACTTTATTGCTCATGATTAATCCTCCATTTTGATTTCATAAACTCGGTTGATCGAACTATCTTCATTGAAGTATTCGGTCACCATTTGATAATTAAAACCCGACAACATCAACGCTTCTTCAAGAAGTTCTTCCATCGTCGGTTCTTTCCGTTCTGTAACTAGCGTGATTTGTAGGGTTATTATCCGAACGAAAGTGACATTGTCCGCATAGGTAACTGCCCGATTGCTGACTTCCTGATAGACGATAAACGGATACACTTCGTCCGTCTCATCCACTCGGTTTGTGCCATAAAACACTTTATTCGGTAAAACACCATTCAATAGGTCATAGATGATTTGAATTTTACTCATCGATATCCTCCTTGAACGATGCGTTTCATGTCGTCTAGCATTTCTTTTGAGAACGTGTCAAAAGCAGGACGCATAAAAGGGCGTGGAGCCACGAACTTTCCTCCACGATGGGTAAACCCAAATTCAAGAAGGTGTGTAAGTCTCCCCATTTCTTTTGAGAAAATGATTAATGTCTTGTCAATGCCCGTTCCATTGGGAACAATGACAAAGGAGTCGGCATACGCACCTGATTTGCCACTTCTAGGAGCGTGCATTTTGATGTAATCTACAATTTTTACAGCAGTATCGTCCAGTGATTTTTCGAGGGAAGCTTTGACCTCTTCGGTATAGGCATTAACCTTTGCTTCGATAGCACTCGCTAAATTATCCAAGGTAACCAATGATGTCACCTGTCTTTATATCGGTCGCCACCAAGTAGAGCTCAATGAATTGACCGAGTAAATATGTACGTTCGATCTTATAGATCGTTTGATTGATTCTCGCATGATGAGAACCATCATAGAGAAAGCTATTAATTTTGAGTGCTAAATCGATGCGGATATCTTGTTTTCGGCTTTCGTAAAACTCCTTTGAAGTGACCGAGAAGTTGATCCCGATCACTTCTTTAGAGCTTTGCATGCGGTAGAGTGGATTTCCGATAGCATCTTGGACGCTATCAAGCTTGAGTAAAACAAGACGAATGTTGGGTGAATTAGGAAACATTAGGTATTACCTCGCCTTTGGTGAGTGCCAGTTGCGTGAGCAACATGTCAAAGCTCTTTGGGAGTTCCTTCACGCTTCCATCGTTCTTAAACCCAAAAAACGTCTTGCAATAAATGAGAATCAGCGACTCAACGAGCGGGCTCGTTCCATCGGTCACGATAGTCGGAGCCACACCCGAGGAAATCAACAATTCTTTACAAGCTTCGATGTGCGAGTTTAGTTCGCTATCGGCATATGTCTCTTCAAGCGGAATTAACATCGACCGCTTCACGGTATCTAAAATCGCCATACGATCCGTCCTTTCTTAGGCTACTAGGCAGCAGCCTTTTTCTTGATGCGAAGGAAACCTTTATACCCGACGACGTTACCGCCTGCAAACACTGAAGCTTTGTAGACGATGATACCTTCTTTGAATTTGTAATCCGTCGACTTGCCGATTTCGATGGGCGAGAAGATCGGAACTTCGTAATTCTTGAGTGCACCATAAGCGATGCAATATTCCCCGACGGTCGTCGCAGGATCTGCGATCGATTTGCAGTGTGAGTTGATCACATACGGAATGCCATCGATGGTTTGATTGATGTAGTCGATGCTGTGGAGCTTACGGCCGTCAGTCGTGCGAAGGCTGGCAAATGCACGCAGGTCGTTCTTGTTGAGAATGAGGACTGCTCCACCCTCAACTTCTTCATCCCCGCCATAGGCGAAGATAATGTCATCGAGCGTCGATGCCGTAATAGCACTGATCTCGACGTCAGGGGTGTCGGCCAACGCAATGGCATTCGAACTGAAGATCCCCGTGAAGGTATTCGAGGTGCCAAGTCCACGCAGGATTTGCTGAGAGATTTTCTTTTTGAGCGAGATATTGATGTTGCGAATGACTTCCGCTTGGTAAGGAATCGAAGGAAGTTTTTCGAGCTCTTCAGTGATTTCCGTGAAAGCGGTCAATTTAACCTTGGTGATGGTGAGATACCCAAAGGTCGGTTCCGTATCACTGTAGGCTTGGCCTTCTGATGTTGCTCCAGCGATGCCGTTGCTCTTCACGAACGACTTCTTGTAGGTTTCCCCACCGTTGAGGTTGATGACGCTTACTTTATCCACGAGGGTGGAATATTGGGCGTAGGGTGCGGGGGCGAGTTGGTTGGATACCGTCTCAGGAAGCAAGATATCCGAGCTGGACACTTGAATGATGCGGTTTTCTTTCAGGGATTTGCCACGAAGCTCGAGGGCTTCTTTTTGGTTTTCACCACGATTGTCGAGCGTGAGAGGCTTGATTTCGACTTTGGAAGCGATGGCCATTTTGCGATCGATCATCGCGCGTTCGTCTTGCAGGGTGTTGCATTCGTTTTCGAATGCTTCGAGTTTGGAAACATCAGCTTCCGCTTC
>Ga0172375_10012068_pt1 | contig 10875 bp, 6 predicted proteins | sample LakKiv1m_FD_114537 | JGI IMG/M metagenome (GOLD analysis project Ga0172375, IMG submission 114537) | Freshwater microbial communities from Kabuno Bay, South-Kivu, Congo - kab_092012_11.1m | ecosystem: Environmental > Aquatic > Freshwater > Lake | place: Democratic Republic of the Congo... | reverse complement strand
GTGGCTTTGGGTTTCCTGCTCTTTCTTGGCTTCGGCGCCACCTTTTCCATTTCGTCGCCGGCTGTCTCAATCGCCGCCCCCGACGCGGCTGCAGGTTCCGAATCAGCGGAGGCTACGGCAGTGGAACCGGCGCGAGTCTTCGCCGAGGCTGTTGCCGAGGACTCAAGAGTCTGCTGCTGGATCCGCTCGGACGATGGCATCGTCGCCATCGCCGTATCGACCTCTGCCGGTGGCGGGGGTTCGTCGCCCTTGTTTCTGTACGTGGCTACGACGGCCTCGGGATCGAGGCCAAGATACTCGGCATAATTCCGGATAAATCCGACGACATACGGCTCGCCGGGGAACCCAGTGAAATCATCGTTCTCGATCTTCGAAAGAAACCGTACGCTTATATTCGTGTCGTCGGCGATACGGTCGAGGGTCAAACCCTTCCTGAGTCTCGTTTCTTGTACCTTGGATCCTATTTTAGCCATCCGGACTACTTGACCTCTCGCTATTGAAACAGAAAGTTGTTGTAGACATTGGCGCTCGCGGGGGCGTCATAAAGGAACCGCGCCGCGGGAATATTTTGATTCAATTTTACCGAGGTGAAATCGAAGGCAATCCTCTCGTTGGCGACCGTCCAGCCCTCGATGCGGCGTATGAGGAGACTGGATTCCGAAATCGAGATCCGCACCGTCTTGAATCCTTCGGAGACAGTCTTGCGCGTGAGGAGTAGCTTGTGCACCATCTCCGTGGAGCCTTGGTCGAGGGGAACCGCCTGGGGGGAAGCTTCCCAGGCTATCGTGTAGTTGCGCTTCATCATGACGAGGCCCTCCCTCGAAGCGAGGGAAGCTGCGCCGGCGCCAAGGCCTGCGGTGCCTGTCTCCTGCTGGAGCACGGCTCTATACTGAGGAATATATACCACGAGCCTCTCCCCGTCGAAGACGATGACCTGCTCCGGCGGTTGGCTGAAATCGATGCGCAGGAGAGAGGGGGATTTGAAGTACAACTTTCCCGCCATGGGCTGGCTGGCGCTGGATATGGCGATCGCAGCTTCATAGTCGTCGATCGTCGAATACCTGTCGGAGACTTTCGCGAAAAATTGATCGGCGGTGATGATATCCTGGGCGGCGACCGCAACGCTCGACAGAATCGCGAATGAAAGCGCGACCAGCAAGATAATGATTCGTTTCATGTATTCAGCTCCGTTCTATCTGTATGAGGAGGCTCGGCATATCGGTCACGGCCGGTGGCCCGAAGTACTGGATGGGGCCAGGCAATCGATAGTCGGATAAAAGCGCCCATTTATCCCTTTGCTTCTCAAAAAACCTGAAAGGCTTGCCATCCAGCTCGACCAATGCCTTGCGGATCACGGGTTTGTCGGCTCCATGTCGATGCTCGATATTCATCATCGATACGAGAGGTATGCCTCCCGGGATCCATTCTCCCGCGGGGGCGGCCAAATTTCTTATCGATGCGATATAGCCGGAAAAACCATAGAGGGAAAGGAGATAGGCCGTCAATCCTAGGGAGTAGCAATAATCGGCATCGAAGTTGGTGGGGAAGGCGCAGCGGCCTTCGTAGCCCATGAAGTGGGTTTGATAGTCGAATTTGCCCTTGTAGCTGCCCTCCTCCGCCATCTTTGCCAGCTTCGCCTTCACCATGGACATGAGAAGCTTCTCTGTCTCGATCCTGGATACCTGGACATTGCCATGCGGGTCCCTGTCCCAGCAGAGCTGCGCGCTTATGTCGCCTGGAAGCGAGGCGAAAAGGCGGGCCGATTCGGCTGGGAGTCGTTCGGCAATGAAAGCTTTCTGCGATTCAACCGAAGGCAGGGCTTTGAACGTGTCCGCTTCATTCGCGAGCAGCTCATTGATGCCGGCGATGAGGACCTTCATCTCGGGAACAAATTCGATGAGACCTTCGGGTATGAGGACGACACCGAAGTTTTCTCCCTTGGATGCCCTCGCCGCCACCGATGAAACAATGAGGTCGACAATCTGGGTGAGGCTCATTTTCTTGGCTTCGACTTCCTCGGAGATGAGCGTCACATTGGGGCGCGTCTGAAGGGCGCATTCCAGGGCGATATGCGAAGCCGAACGACCCATCAGCTTGATGAAGTGCCAATATTTCCTGCCCGAAGGAGCGTCGCGGCAAATGTTGCCGATGAGCTCCGAGTATGTTTTTGTCGCCGTATCGAAACCAAAAGAGGCCTCGATCCACTCATTCTTGAGATCGCCGTCGATCGTCTTGGGGACTCCGACCACGGTGATCGAGGCGCTGTGCGAGGCGAAGTATTCCGCCAAAAGCGCCGCGTTCGTATTTGAGTCGTCGCCGCCGACGACGACGAGAGCGTCGAGGCAATGGTTCATCGCGTTGGTGAGAGCTTTTTCGAACTGCTCGGACGTCTCGATTTTCGTTCGTCCCGAACCTACCATATCAAAGCCGCCGGTATTCCTGTAGGAATCGACGAGTTCCTCTGTTATCTCGACAAATTTATCGTCGACGAGACCGCCCGGGCCGCCCTTGAAGCCTATGAGCCTGGACTTGGGCGACCCGCGCTTCAATCCGTCGAAAAGCCCCGATATGACATTGTGTCCGCCGGGAGCGGGACCCCCCGAAAGGAGGACGCCCACGATGAGGGATTTTGAGGCAAAAATATTGTCGCCGTTGGTGAACTTGACAGCCGGTTTCCCATAGCTGTGGGTAAAGATTTCTTTCAGGCTTTCCTTGTCGAATTTGGGCTCGATGATTTCCGTCGGCATTGCCTTGATCGCCGCTATCGGTGACGAGAAAATTTCCGGCATTTTGGGAATATACGCGAAGCGCGCGTTATGAAGAGGTGAACGCTCGGACATTATTGGTCGCTCCTGAGATATAGTATAAACAATTCTACTTGTTTGAAAGCAAAATGAAAAGAGCGTAACCTCGACTATGCCGATCATATTTCCCTTTCTTGAAGGCGAGGTTTTTTTAAATCGCTCCTCATTTTCGCCAAAATTCCAGCCGATACTCAAAGGGGAACCATGATGAAAGCACTAATTAGAACATTTTCGATAGTATTGTTTTTCTCGCTCGCGATGTCGGCCTTCGCGGGGGATGCCCTCAAACACACGCTGGCAAAAGGCGAAACCCTCTATTCCATCTCCCGGAAATACAAGGTTTCCTACGAAGCTTTGGCCGCGGCCAATGGGATCACCGATCCGACAAAGTTGAGAATCGGCACCGTCCTCATCATCCCCGAAGTCCACGTCGTCGCGAAGGGAGAGACGCTGTTCGGCATAGCCAGACAGTACGGAATCGCCGTAAATGAGCTTCTGTCCGCAAATAAGCTCAAATCGGATTATGTTCTGAAAATCGACGATGTGCTCATCATACCGGGCGCCAAGACGAGCGTCTCCAGCGCTGTGCCTCCCCTCGTGGTACCATCGACAACCCTCGCTCCCGTTCCGCCTCCCGTCACTTCGACACTTCCCCCTTCCGCGCCAGCCGTCGCCAAGACTTCGACGACAACCCTCCCCGCAAACGGAAACGGCGGCAAAGCGCTGGCTTCCCCAAGCACCTCGGTACCCATGCCCGAGCCTGTGAAAACTCAGGACAAAGTGGTCGATATGAAGCTCGCGTGGCCCGTCCCGGGCAAAGCGATGTATCTGGATGGAAAGCTCGAGGGAATCATGATTCGCGCAAAACCCGGCGAGATTTCAAAGACAATCGCTTCCGGCACCGTCGTGTCGGCTGGCCCCTCAAGAGGGTTCAGCCAGGTGGTCTTCATTCAGGCAAAGTCGGGCTACGTCTATGTATATGGTGGAAACGAAAGCCTTTCCGTGAAGACGGGAGAACAAGTACCTTCCGGCAAGGAAATCGGAAAAATTGGCATTGACTCGAAAGACGGCTCTCCTGTCGCTTATTTCTTCGTTTTCAGAAACGGTCAACCCATCGACCCCGCGCTTGCGCCTCGGGATTGAGCGAAGCTGCCTGGCTCCTGAGTCTGTCTCACAGGGTTCATGCATAGAATATAAACAATTTTTAATGGTTGCATCATTTTTCTCCTTCCCTCCCGACTAAGGTCATGATATGTTCCATATAGCGGCTAGTGACAACATTCGACAAAAGCAAGGCGATGGGTAAGAAAGAACCGATCGACGAAACGCGAAAGCCTCTTTCATCATCCGCGGAAATAAAACGGGATACCCTTCATGTCCAAGGGGTCCATCCCGATAAGAAAAAGCACCATACAGACGAAAAAGATCCGCTTTCCCTCTACCTTTTGCAGATTGCGAAATACCCCCTTTTAAGCGCCGAGGACGAGCAGAAGATCGGCAAGGAAATTCAGGAACTTGCGGGCACTATCGCCGAGCTGAAAAAGCGGGAGAGAAAACCTGAAGATGCCAATTCTGAAGCGGAAATCACCCAGCTTGAAAAAAACCTCACGCGCACGAAACATGGTATGATAAGCGCCAATTTGCGGCTCGTGGTCTCCATAGCCAAAAGCTATCAACACAGGGGCCTGGGGTTGCTGGACCTCATCGATGAGGGAAACATCGGATTGCTCGAGGCGGTAGCGCGATTTGACTATGCGCGCGGATACAGGTTCTCGACCTACGCGACCTGGTGGATCCGACAGGCCATCATAAAGAGCTTGGCTGACCAGGGGAGAGTGATAAGGATTCCCGTCCACATGCTTAATACCATACGAAAATGCTACTATGCTTCAAAGCAGCTCACCCAGGAATTGGGGCGAGCGCCCGAAGTGGACGAATTGGCCAGGCGCGTGGACATGACGAGACAGAAGGTCCTGAAGGTGATGGAATTTTCGCAGAATACCGCGAGCCTCGATTCGGCGATCGATGAGGAGAACAGCACCTCCCTCTCCGATATCATAAAGGACGAATCGGGACTTGACCCATATTCGGAAGCCTTTTCGACGACGATGAAGGAACTCCTCGAATGCGTGCTGCAGGGCCAGAGCGAAAGGGAGACGACGATTCTCAAGCTTCGCTATGGGCTTTCCGGGGAATCGACACACACGCTGGAAGAGACTGGAAAAGTCTTGGGCATAACCAGGGAACGTGTACGACAGATCCAAGAACGGGCTCTCGAAAAGTTGCGCCAAAGGAAGGAACTGTCGGAGTGCGGAGGCTGAGGTGCCCACCGGGGCGATGGCGCCTTTCGCTGGTCATGGGTGCTTATAAAAAGGGGCGGCCGGGCGGATAAATCCGCCCGGCCGCCCCTTTTCGGAGAGCTATAAAAATTACTGGAAGAGCGCCAGGATCGCTGCGTCTCCCTTTGTCTTCGCCACATCGAAAGCCGTTTCGCCGGAAATATTCTTGGCGGTTTTGTCGGCGCCCAGGCCGAGCAGGAGCCTGACCGCGTCGGCTTTTCCCGCCCTGACCGCGTAATGCAGGAAGCCTTCGCCCAGAATGTCCGTCGCCCCAAGGCCAGCCGAAATGACGAAATCCTTGAGAAGGCCGGGATCGGCCAGAGCGAGCGCCGTAGGCGTTATTCCCTGATAGTTGGGCGCGAAGGGATCGGCGTGGGCAACGAGCAAAAGCGATGCCGTGGCGCTGTCCTTTTGGGTGAGCGCCGCATGGAGGGGAGTGTTCGCGAATCTATCCCTGCTGGAAGGATCGGCTCCGGAACTCAGCGCCAGATTGAGCATGTCGGCCGGGGCCCTGGTTTCCACCAGCAACCTCAAAGGTGTCTTTCCCTCGGAATCAGCCTTGTCCATTGAAGCATTTCCAAGAATCTCGCGCAGGACGGCCTGGCCTTTTTTGAGGGAGGCGAGGAGAGGATATTCCCCGGCGGCATTCTTGGCCAAAATGTCCGAACCGGATTGAACCAAGGTCCGGATCAGGTCGAGCTGACCAGTTTCCACCGCCTGGTACAGAGGCGTTGATCCTGAATAATCTCTGGCGTCGTTCTGGGCGCCGGCTTTCAATAAATACTGCGCGATCTTCGTCTGAGCTTCTCTCGCGGCTATGGCTAGGGGAGTAAGCCCTCTATTGTCGCGTACCTCGAGTTTCGCGCCCCGATCGACGAGATAGGTTGCGAAGTCGGCGTTCTGCTTTCTCACGGCCTGATGCAGCGCGGCTTCGCCGGTGAAGTTCCTCGCGTTGAGATCGACGCCGGAGAGGACGAGAACCTGAAGACAGGTTTTGGCGCCCGAAAGCACCGCAGCGTTCAGCGGGGCATCCCCGTTTATATCGCGAGCCGAAAGCGATGCGCCGTTCGCGATGAGATAGCGGGTGGCCTCGGCGGCGTCGGTGCGTACGGCCGCATGGAGAAGGGTTTCCCGCGCTGAATTGACCGCTTCGAGATCAGCTCCCCTCGAGCGAAGATATTCGAGGCCATCGGCCAAATCCTTGCGGGCGGCAAGATGCCCCACCGTATCGCCGTTGGAATCGCGGGCTGTGATGACCGAGGGAATAAAGAACCAATCGTAGGGGCCGTCAGTCGCGGCGAGGGCGAGGAATACGGGGGTTTCTTTCGATGCGTTGGAGGCGAAGATATCGGCCTTCGCGTTGATGAGAAGCAATCCCTGGGCCGATAAATTGAGCCTGACCGCCACGTGGAGGGCATTGTCGCCCGAATTGTTCCTCGTGTTGGGGTCGCCGCCTTTCGAGAGGATGAGCGATATGACATCGGGTGCGCCCTTCATGCCGACCGCCGTGGCTATCACGCTGTTGCCGAAGTTGTCCCTCTGGAGGACATTCGTCTTCAAGACGATCTTGTCCACCGCCTCGGTTCCTCTGCCAACAGCGATGGAGAGAGGACTCTCGCCAGCGAGGTTGCGGAGGAATACATCGGCTCCCGCCGATATGAGGGCGTCGGCGTATTGATAATTACCCGCTTTCACGCAGATCATGAGGGGGGTGTCGCCGGCGAGATTGGCGGAATTGACGGGCGTGCCCGCCTTGAGAAGTTCTTCCACGATGAGGGGCTCGTAGGCAAGTTTGACCGCCTTGTGGAGCGCCGTATTGCCTTCCTGATCCTTGAGGGAGGGGTCGGCCTTGTAGCGCAGAAGCAGCTGGGTCATCTTCAGCCTAACCGTGGGAGGGGAGGCCAGAAGAAGGGAGGTATTGCTTTTGGCATCCCTTATGTCGGGGTCCGCCCCGTTCTTGAGGAGCAATTCGGCGCCATCCAGCCAGCCGCTCTTCACGGTGATGTGGATGGGCGCGTCGCCGCCGATGTTCTTTATGTTCGGCGTGAGCCCTTTGGAGAGGAGGAAATCGGCGAATCCAAGCTGGAAGCGCGAGATCGCCTCATGTAAAGGCGTGTTGCCGTTGCTGAATCGGACCGTGTTGTAGTCGGCGGAGCGAACCGTTGTCGCGAACCAGGCGAATTCGGGGAAGGAGGGATTCGCTCCCTTGAGAATGAGCTTTTCGGCGATGATCGCGGCTCGCTTGTCTTCAGGGTAGAGCAGGGCGAGGTCGAGGGCCGTGCGGTCAGCCTTGTCCTTCATCTGGACGGAGGCTCCCAGATCGATGAGCAGGCTCGTCTCCGCGACGAGGAGCCTGTCGGCCGCCATGTGGAGGATCGTCCTTCCGTCCTGACCGGAAGTGTTGATGTTCTTGGCGTTGAAGACGGCGCCTATCATGTCGGCGCCGGCCCCGAGGGCCGCCTCGGCCGGCGTGGAGCCCGAGGCGTCCGCGACGAAAGGATCGGCGCCCCTGTCCACGAGCATCCTGGCCATGGATATCTGTTTTCTATCGATGGCATAGCGCAGCGGCGTCTTGCCCGCCGGATCGCGCACATCGACCTTGGCCTGCAGCACGATCAAAATTTCCGCTATCTGGGCGTCGCCCCTCATGACGGCGTAGTGGAGGGGATAGAGCCCCTGGCCATCCTTCATGTTGAGCTGTTCTTGGTTGGCGTAAAACTTCTTGATGGCGTTGATATCGCCGGCGATGACGAGATCGGTGAGCGTGACTTCTTTTTGTGGGGGCGCGCTCGCGCACGATGCGGCCAGAATCATTGCCGCGACAGCGGCGAAAATGGTCAGTCGTCCGCGCTTTTCGATATGTATCATTCGTCCACCTCTCCTTGGAACCTTATGCAAACCATGCACTGTCTCTTTAAATGTATCGGCATTATCCGATCGGGTGAAAATCCCTTTGCTAATGTATATCACATTTTCACGGTCAAACCAGCTTGTTCCAAGCGCGAAGCGACCTTTTGCCGGATGGCTTGAAAATGGTCCCGTCAGCCTCTATCCTGACCATCAACAGCGGTAGCGGAGGTAAATAGCCATGATCATAGGTTCATTCATGCCCCTGCGTTCGGTCTGGGACGAACGTATCGAGACGCTTAAGCGAGAGTACCCCCAGCATAAATTTCTCCATGGTTTGAAACCAGAATCCCCCGAAGCCGTGGATCTCGACGCAATGATAGCCGGGAAATTGCCCGATGAGACGTTTTTAGCTTCCCCTCGCTTAAAAGCCATCTTCCAGGCTTTTACGGGCATAAATCACCTGCCGCTCCAGGCGCTCGCCGAGCGTGGCGTCCATGTATTCAACGTGCACGCGAACGCCTTCGACGTTGCCGAGCATGCCCTGGCGCTCACGCTGGCCTTTTACGGTCGCATCGTCGAGTTCCACAACGACCTGAAAAACGATGTGTGGCATGGATTTTGGGTGCGCGCCGGCTCCGAGGACAACTGGGACAGCCTGTACGGACGAAGCTGTACCATCCTCGGCACAGGGGCGATCGGCGTCGAGCTCGCCAAACTTCTCAAAGCCTTTTCCTGCAAAGTCTACGGCTGGCGCAGGAGATCCGGGCAGACTCTTCCCGAAGGTTTCGACGAAGTGGTCCCCGATCTCCGGGAGGCCATAGCCAGGGCTGAAATCATCTATATCGCCCTGCCCGCGACCGTCCTCACCGAAGGGCTGCTCTCCAGGGGGATCCTTGCTTCGATGAAGGGCAAGTTGCTCGTCAATGTCGGCCGTGGTTCGATCGTGGATGAGGAAGGTCTCTACCTTGCCCTGAAGGATGGTATCCTGAAGGGCGCGGCGATCGACACGTGGTATACCTATCCACAGAAAGGCAAGATTGGAGCCCCCTCGAGATTCCCGATCAACAAATTCCCGAATGTCGTCTTGTCGCCCCATGTCGGCGGCGCCACGAATCAGGCATCGCTGCGCGGGATCGATGCGACCATAAAAAACATCAGGGACTATCTCGATAAAGGGAAGTGCGAGAGCGAGGCCGATCTTAAGGCGATGTACTGAACAGATCCTCTGGCGCCTCGATGAGCATGTGGGGGAAATCGGCATAGAGCGTGAGCAGTTCATAGAGCCTGTCGAAAGGAATCCTCTCCCGGTCGAACACGACATAGGGCAGCAAGTCCGATAGTCGCTCCGCGTTGTAGCCGGCTTTGCCTGAAATCACGACCATGGTCTCGAGATCCTGGGCTTCCTCAATGGCGCGGTAGGCTAGGGTGAAATTCCTGGTTGCGAAGAACATGCGGGTCTGGTACCCTTCCTGCGGGTCGGGCGAGAAGAAATGCGATAGCTCATAGTAATGGTCGGGGAAAATAAAGGCGTCCTGGATGCGTTCCACGAGACGCTCCGAGGGAATTCTGGTATCACTGGTGAGGACAATCTGGTAGAGAGCGTAGGGATTGTCCCTGCGCAGATCTCTGGCGGCTCGAACGAGCCTTGAAAGACTTTCCGGATCGTCCGCATCGGCGAGAAGGGTGACTGAATTGGCGAGCTTTGTCGGGTTGAGCCGCATCCAGTCGATGTTCTCCAGCTTTCTCGTATCGATGAATGCCCTGAATCCTTGCTTTTCGGCGAGGAAATGCGGAGCCGGAGGGGACGCCCACTCGACGTCGAAACTCTCCTCGAAAGCGGCGATCGCGTCGATCATGTCATCGCCCGAAATCCAGTCGTTGCTCGTCACCCAATAGGGGGGCAATTCCATGCGCGACATGCGCCACTCGTCGGCTCTCTCCCTGGCGTCCGTGCCGGGCAGGAAGGCGAGCGGGTAAAGCTCCGCTTCCTGGCCGAGACCATGCATGCCGAGGAAATCGAAGGTTTCGATCACCTGTTCGTAGCCGTCGAAGGGGAGGCCGAGGATCAAGCCCGTCTTTATGATGATGTGCTGTTTCTGGAGGATTTCCGCTCCCCTCACGAAACCATCCTTGTCCATGGTTCTGTTGACTGCTTCGAGGGCTTTGGGATTGATGCTCTGCAGACCCGCCTCTATGGAGGCTATGCCTGCTGACTTCATGAGCGAGCCAAGCTTGTCGGTGACCGAGTCCAGTCTCATCTCGGTGTGCAGGGGAATGGCTGCGGTGTTCGCGTCGGCGTAGTCGGCCAGGCGCTGTTCCAGATCCGACCCGAACTGGAATGAAGGATCCATGATGTAGAGCTCCGAGGATCCAACCTGAGAGGCCTTTTTTATGATGGAGATAGCCTGTTCGGCCGGATAGCGTCTGAGCGTGGGATAGTTCTTTCCATAGAAGCAATACGCGCAATGATAGGGGCAACCGCGCATCGTTTCGATGTGAACGGGCCTGTCCTTTGCCATGGGCAGTGTGCCTGCGAGGTAGGGATTCGGCAAGGTGGCGAGATCCAGCAATCCCTCGGCCTTGTAGATTTTTGAGAGCGGCTTGTGTTTCTTTATGTCCCTTAGGATTTCCGCGAAGGGGATTTCGCCTTCACCGGAGACGAGGGCGTTGAAAGGAGATCGCTCCAATACGGGCATTCCCTCGACCACTTCAGGTCCGCCGGCGATGAATCGGGTCCGGGGGAGCCTTTCTTTCGCCTTGCCCGCTATATAGAGGCTGCGCTCCAGGTTCCACGCGTACAAACTGAAGGCGATGATATCGGCCTCAGACGCCGAGAGCGCTTCGATGATGGCGGAGTCGGAGCCAAAATTCGCCAGATCTCC
>Ga0172375_10012067_pt1 | contig 10876 bp, 9 predicted proteins | sample LakKiv1m_FD_114537 | JGI IMG/M metagenome (GOLD analysis project Ga0172375, IMG submission 114537) | Freshwater microbial communities from Kabuno Bay, South-Kivu, Congo - kab_092012_11.1m | ecosystem: Environmental > Aquatic > Freshwater > Lake | place: Democratic Republic of the Congo... | reverse complement strand
TGGCTAAAGCGATTACCTCCTGGAGCCGGCAGGCGCCGTCTAAAAGGCTGAATTGAGTATGCAGGTGCAGGTGGATAAAATCCGAATGAGGCATTTATTGCTTAAAGCTTATTGCTAAGCGGCGCGTGAAATTATTCCCACTCAATTGTAGCCGGAGGCTTTGAGCTTATATCGTAGACAACCCGGTTTACGCCCCGGACTTCGTTGATAATCCGGTTGGAAATTTTTTCCATTACTTCATACGGCAATTTCACCCAGTCTGCGGTCATCCCGTCAAAACTGGTTACGCAGCGAAGCGCTGCGACATTTTCGTAGGTGCGTTCATCGCCCATAATCCCCACGCTTTTAATCGGAAGCAGGATGCCGAATGACTGCCAGATTTGATGATATAAACCGGCTTTAGTTATTTCTTCATAAATACGTTTATCTACCTCTCTTAAAAGATCCAGGCGCTCCGGGGTAATTTCTCCGATAATCCTTACAGCTAACCCGGGGCCGGGAAAAGGCTGCCGCTGGATAATATCGTCAGGCAGACCCAATTGGTGGCCGATTTGGCGCACCTCGTCTTTGAATAATTCCTTCAGCGGCTCAATTAATTTTAATTTCATATGCGCCGGCAGGCCGCCGACGTTATGGTGGCTTTTAATTTTTCTGCTGGGGGCGCCGGTAGGCGATACTGATTCAATCACATCCGGATAAAGCGTGCCTTGGCCTAAAAATTTGGCGCCTTTAGTTTTTTTAGCCTCTTCTTCAAAAATCCGCACAAACTCTTCGCCGATAATCTTGCGTTTTTGTTCCGGGTCAGTAACTTTGGCCAAAGGGGTCAAGAATCTTTTGCTTCTGTCTAAACAGATCAAGTTAAGATGGTACATATTTTTAAACACATTTCTGATTTGTTCAGGCTCTCCCTTTCGCATTAAACCGTTATCTATAAAAATACATCTAAGGTTTTTGCCGATGGCCCGGTGGATAAGTAAAGCGGCAACCGATGAATCAACTCCGCCGCTTAGCCCTAAAACCACTTTGTCTTTACCGATGGTTTTCTTAATATTTTCCACCGATTCTTTAATAAATGACTGCATAATCCATCTGCTTAGGGCGCCGCAGGATTTAAACAAGAAATTACTTAAAATCTGGTCGCCTTTTTCGGTGTGGGTTACTTCAATATGGAATTGCACGGCAAAAATCTTTTTTTTCGGGTTGGCAATCGCGGCAATCGGGGTGTTGCTGGTGTGAGCAATGGTATGAAAGCCCGCGGGCATCTTGGTGACAAAATCACCATGGCTTGCCCAGCAGGTAAAATTTCCCGGCATATGGCTTAAAAGGTCGCGGTTATCGTCTACGAATAGTTCAACTTTGCCGTATTCGCGTTCGCGGGTGTGCTTAACCTTGCCTCCGAGCATTTCGCAGATGACCTGCATCCCGTAGCAGATGCCTAATATGGGCAGGCCGAGTTTGAATATTTTTGGGTCCGGATAAGGCGATTTTTTATTGACGACAGAGGCCGGGCCGCCGGAAAGAATCAATCCCTTGGGGTTCAGCGCGGCGATTTCTTTTGCCGGTGTATTATAGGGTATGATTTTAGAGAACACCTTGTTTTCGCGCACACGCCTGGCGATTAGCTGCGTGTATTGCGAACCAAAATCCAAAATCAATATTGTCTGCCTGGTCATTTGCCCATCCCCACTCTTTGGCCTACCTGGAAGATTTTCCCTTCGGTTTGTATTGAAGGGGCAATAATAATTTCCACATCGTGCATCTCTTTAAGGCTGGTTGCTCCCAAGGAGCCCATTGATGTTTTTAGAGCGCCCATTAAATTTTGCGAGCCATCGTCAACTTTGGCCGGGCCAAAAAGTATATCTTTTAATGTGCCGGTTGTGCCAACTTGAATACGGGTCCCCCGGGGCAGGTTGACATGGCTGGTGGCCATACCCCAATGAAACCCTCTGCCCGGGGCTTCGGTGGCCCGGGCAAAACTTGAGCCGATCATTACCGCGTCTGCGCCGCAGGCAAATGCCTTGCAAATATCCCCGCCGCGGTTCATTCCGCCGTCGGTAATTATGGAAATATATTTTCCGGTCCTTTTAAAATGGAAGTCCCTGGCGCCGGCAGCATCAACCGTGGCAGTAACTTGAGGCACGCCGATACCTAAAACCCCGCGGGTGGTGCAGGCTGCTCCCGGGCCGACGCCGATGAGCAAGCCCTGGGCCCCGGTTTCCATAAGCTCCAGGGTTGTTTCATAGGTTACGCAATTGCCCAAAATAACCGGGATTTTGATAGATTTGCAAAATTTATGCAGGTCCAGGGTTTTGTATTCGCTGGCGATGTGCTTGGTGGTGGTAACTGTGGATTGAATGACGAATATATCCGCGCCCGCGCTATGCGCCAGCTTGGAGAATCTATCGGCATTTCCGGGTATACAGCTGACAACCGCGGTGCCTTTTTGTTTTTTAATCTCCGCGACCCTTTTGGAAACTAATTTTTCTTTAATTGGCGTGGTGTAGATTGATTGGATCAGCTCCGTGGCTTTTTGAGGCGAGGCTTTGGAGATTGCCTCTAAAACCTCCGCGGGATTTTCATAACGGGTTTGCACGCCGTCAAGATTTAACACGGCGATCCCGCCTAAGCGCGACATCTCCGCGGCAAATTTAACGTCAACTACGCCGTCCATAGCCGCGGCAAGGATCGGAACTTTAAATTTTTTGCCGCCAAATTCAAAATCTGCCTTAACTTCGTTGGGGTTAACTGTTTGAGCGCCGGGAACTAAAGCGATTTCATCAAATCCATAGCATCTTCTTGCGCGCCTGCCTATACCTATCCACTCTGCCATTTTGTAAATCTCCCTCTTTAACTCGTTGTTTTATAATAAGTTACGAATATTTAGCTTCTTTTGGGGAAAATGAATAAAAGATAGTGAATTTTATACTGGAATGGCGGGTTTGTCAACAGATTTTTTGTTTTTGTTTTGTTTCGGTATTTTCAAAGGGTGTCCATTCTGAATTGAGATTCTTTAGCGCCTTCTGCGCTTCAGAATGACAGCTCTTGACATCTTGAAGCAAAGCCAAGGATCTTCAGCCATACAATTAAGTAATGTGTCCTGGGAAATCCGGGAAATCTTATTTACACACTATTTGTGAAATTTTAGCTTCGCCTGCATCCGCTTGCCATAAACCATCCTTATAAATATGCGTTCCGTGCATCCCTACAGTTGTCGCTGTATCAAGCAACATCCCAAATGATAAGCAGATTGCCTCCGGCGTAGAAACAGCATTTCCTAAACTTTTGAAACCAGCTTCAGTAGCGACCCCAACAGCAGGTATATTACAAGTTAACTTGCCATCCGCAAGAGAAGACACGCCACCCAGGCATTTTATAATTCCGTTAGACAACACACCCGGGTACCTGCCGGTAGAATAAATTACACCGTTTACCTGTAAATTAGTTTGCGGGTCAGTGGTGCCAATCCCCACATTACCCGTGTCTTTAATCGTCATTCGATCAGTAATAGGGTTGCCAGTGGCTAATCTTAAATCATTTGTCCCACCCGGAGAATAGACTTTTACTAATCCATTGTTATTAGATAAGAATCCAATAGCTGCCTCTGAATCTGTTGATGAAGATACTAATATTCTTGCCGTATCTCCAGCCCATGCGTTACTAACTGTTAGCGGCGCAGCAAAATCAGTATTATTTATACCAACATGATCATCATCGTTTAAAGTTATTCCGCTTCCAGCATCATTCCATGAAATTGTTTCAGAAACAGCATCATTCTTCCCAGCTCTGATTGAAAGATAGTTGTTCCCATCCGCGCTATCTATTTTATGAATTTGAAATGCGCTGCCATCTTTTATGCGTTTCCATGCATAGTTAATCCAATCAGCGTTGAAATTTATTGAAGCTCCTAAACCACTGGACGCTAAGAGAACTAATGGTTCAGATTTTCCAGCCCCAGTTTCGTCAGTGGAAATTGTCAATCTTACTGGATAACCACCAAACGGAGAAAACATTGAATCAAAAGGTGTCACTCCATGAATATTTACGGTTTTTGCTACTTTTAATTCCCCGTTATCTGTCGGTAGATCCGCATCCGTTAGTTGCCCATCGCCATTAGTGTCACCGACAGACATCTTATTAGTTTGTAATTTATCGTAACTTCCATAAGGCGAGGGGTAATATGTGGTGATCGTTAGATTTTCTCCGCTGGGCGCCTCGCAAAAACCCAAATCAGATAAACCCAAAATAAGGATTGATATGAGGATGAATATTTTGAAATGCTTAAACATTTTTTTTACCTCCGCTTGTGTTATTATACTACTATTAACAAAAAATAAAACGATTTTTTAAAAAATAATAAAAATAATAAAAAGGGGCCGTTTCCCTTTTCTGGGAAACGGCCCCGGATGTTACTTTATTTACTTAGGGCTTAATACATTCCTCCGCCCATACCACCCATACCGCCCATGCCGCCACCCGGCATTGGAGGCATTTTTTCTTCCTTTTCCGGCTTGTCAGCGATCAAGGCTTCGGTAGTTAAGAGTAACGCGGCAATGCTTGCGGCATTCTGCAAGGCTGAACGGGTTACTTTAGTTGGGTCAATTACGCCGGCCTCAATCATATCCACATAAGCATCCTGGCTGACGTCGTATCCGGTATTGGTTTTTTCCTGTTTGACTCTCTGCACAACCACAGAGCCTTCCAGCCCCGCATTTTGAGCAATCATTCTTAGGGGCTCTTCAATAGCTCTTTTTACGATGTTTGTGCCGATTTTTTCGTCGCCATTTAGCTTTAATTTATCTAAAGCCGCGATGGTGCGGATTAAGGCTACGCCGCCTCCGGGAACAATCCCTTCCTGGCTGGCTGCGCGGGTTGCATGCAGGGCATCTTCAACGCGGGCCTTCTTTTCCTTCATTTCGGTTTCGGTTGCAGCGCCTACGTTGATTACTGCTACGCCGCCGGATAATTTGGCCAGGCGTTCCTGCAATTTTTCTTTATCGTAATCAGAATCGGTATCTTCAATTTGTTTCTTCATCTGCGCGATTCTGGCGGTAATTGCCGCATTCTTGCCGGCGCCTTCAACAATGGTGGTGTTTTCTTTGTCAATTTTGATTTTTTTCGCGCGGCCCAAGTCATCCAGGTCAATATTCTCAAGCTTGATGCCTAAATCTTCGGTCAGCGCTTTTCCACCGGTTAAAATGGCGATATCTTCAAGCATGGCCTTGCGCCTGTCGCCATACCCCGGGGCTTTCACTGCGCAGGCCACGAAGGTCCCGCGGATCTTGTTAACCACTAAAGTCGCCAAGGCTTCGCCGTCAACTTCTTCGGCAATAATCAAAAGCGGTTTTCCGGTGCGGGCGATTTTTTCCAGCAAAGGAAGGATATCTTTGATTGAGGATATTTTCTTCTCGTAGATTAAAATATAAGCATCCTCTAAGAGCACCTCCATTCTTTCGGCGTCAGTGACAAAATAAGGCGAAAGATACCCCTGGTCAAACTGCATACCTTCAACAACCTCCAAAGTCGTGGCAGTTGATTTTGCTTCCTCTACGGTAATTACGCCGTCTTTGCCGACTTTATCCATAGCTTCGGCAATCAGCTCGCCGATTGTCCGGTCGGTATTTGCGGCAATGGTGGCGACTTGAGCGATCTCCTTTTTATCTTTAATGGGAGTTGATAATCTGCCCAACTCTTCCACTATTTTCTCCACGGCCTTTTCAATCCCGCGTTTTAGCTCCATCGGGTTTGAGCCGGCGGTAACATTTTTTAAGCCTTCGCGGTAAATTGATTCGGCTAAAATAGTGGCGGTAGTGGTGCCGTCTCCGGCAGTATCAGAAGTTTTTTCCGCGACTTCTTTGACCATCTGCGCGCCCATATTTTCATAGGCATCTTCCAGGTCAACCTCTTTGGCTACCGTAACGCCGTCTTTGGTGATTGTCGGCGAGCCGAATTTTTTGTCAATTACTACGTTGCGGCCTTTAGGCCCTAAGGTAACTTTTACGGCGGCGGCTAACTGCTCAACGCCCCTTAGGATTTTACGGCGCGCATCGTCACTATATAATAATTGCTTTGCCATTATTCCCTCCTGTTTGGTTTATTTAATGATTGCTAAAATATCTTCTTCGCGTAAAATTAAGAGCTCTTCGCCTTCTTTAGTGGTGATTTCATTGCCGGAATATTTTCCGTATAATACCTTATCTCCCACTTTTACTTCCGGGGCTTTTACTGTCCCGTTTTCTAAGACTTTGCCTTTGCCTACTGCCATAACTTTGGCCTCTTGCGGTTTTTCTTTAGCCGTATCAGGTAAAAGTATGCCGCCTTTGCTCTTAGATTCTGCCTCTAAAGGCTTGACCACGATGCGGTCGCCTAAAGGTTTGATATCCATTTTCCACCTCCTTAAGATGTTGGTTGGTTTATGATTATTAGCACTCCATTTCTCAGAGTGCTAATTATAGGCAAAAAATATATCTTGTCAAGTTTTTTTTAAAAAATCTTGATTTCTCTTTCGTTTACTATTTTTTCATAGAGCGCTGCCGGCAGGGTAAGGTCAATCTCAATGCCTTTTTGCAGGTACTCTATGCTGTTTACTTTTGCCTGGCGGTAAAATAAATCCACTAAATCCATGCGGCTATGGCTTAGCAATACCTTTATATTAAGCATGCGGCCGGAAAATACCTTTTCAATATACGCAATTAGCTCGGAGAGGTTTTCCGCGCTTTTGGCGGAGATTAACACGGACTCGGGAAAATCCCGTTTTAGGCCTTTTAACCAGGCCCGATCTTCAATCAAATCAATTTTATTAAACGCCGTAAGCATTTTTTTATTCTTTATTTCCAAATCTTCCAAAACATCAAGCACCGCTTGATTATGTTCCTGAACCCGCGGATCTTTAGCATCTAAAACATGAATTAACAAATCCGCGTTTTGGGCTTCTTCCAACGTGGCCTTAAAAGCTTCAATCAGGTGATGCGGCAGCCGGTGCAGAAAACCAACCGTATCAAAAAGAATAATCTTTTGGCCGTTAGCTAATTTTAGGGCGCGGGATAAAGGGTCTAAGGTAGTAAATAGTTTATCTGAAACCGGTTGCTCAGACTGCGTAAGCCTATTAATTAAAGTAGATTTTCCCGCGCTGGTGTAACCTACGAGAACTACGCAAGGCAGGTTATTATCATGCCTCCTCTTTTTGGTATTTTGCCGATGCAGGCGGAATTGTTTTAAATCCCGCTTAAGCTTGTCAATTTTTCTGCGGATCTGCCTGCGGTCAATCTCCAGTTTCTGTTCACCCGGGCCGCGCGTGCCTATCCCGCCGCCTAAGCGCGAGAGCATTACTCCTTTTCCCGCCAACCGGGGAAGCAGATATTGCAGCTGCGCCAATTCAACCTGCATTTTGCCTTCCGGGCTCCTGGCGCGGCGGCTAAAAATATCAAGGATTAACTGGGTGCGGTCAATGGTTTTTCTGTTTAAAAGGTTTTCAATGTTCCTTTGCTGGGTGCCGCTTAAATCGTGGCTGAAAATAATAACCTCCGCGCCTTGGTCTTGCGCCAGCAGGTTTATCTCTTCAATTTTTCCTCTGCCGGCTAAATAATTCGGGGTTGGTTTGTCGCAGACAGCAATTACATTATCAATAACCTCAAATCCGGCGGAAACCGCCAGTTCCTCAAGTTCGGAGGCGGTGTCCTCAATCCGCCAACGGCCTTCTTCATTTCGTAATTGCACGCTTACTAAAATCGCTTTTTCCATTTAACCTATTCCATTCCTACGGTAATTAATAAATATCGCTAAAGTATCTTTTAAATATTTTCGTTGCGATTTCCCTGGGCGGCTCTTTATCCTTTATCCTAATCCACTTCACGCGCTTATCCTTCCTGAACCAGGTAAGCTGCCTTTTAGCGTAATGCCGGCTATTGCGTTTGATTAACCGTTTTGCCTGCGCCAAATCATATTTATTTTTAAAGTAGCCGCCTAATTCGCGCAGCCCTAAGGCGTAAGACGCGTTTCTGCTTAAATCTTTAGCCAGGAACTTTTTAGCTTCATTTATCAACCCTTGCTTGAACATTCTCTCAACCCGCGCGTCAATTCTGCGGTAAAGTTCATCGCGGTTTAAATTAAGCGCAAAAATTTTACAGGTATATTCTTTTCCCAGGCCTTGCCTGCTGATTTGTAATTTTGATATCGGTTTACCGGTTTTTAAAAAGACTTCCAGGGCGCGGATTACCCTTCTTCCGTCATGGGGATGGATTTTTAAAGCTGCTTGCGGGTCAACTTTTTTTAAACGCAGGTAGAGCGGTTTATTGCCTTTTAGTTTAGCCTCCTGCTCAAGTTTAAGCCGTATGCTTCTATCTACGAAAGCGGACTCAAATAACCCGTCAATTACGATTGACATATAGAGCCCGGTTCCGCCGACAAATAAAGGGATTTTGCCTTTTTTATAAATTTTTTCGCAGGCTTTGAGTGCGTCTTGGCGAAACCTTGCCGCGTTGTAATCTTGGCCGGGCCTGACCGATCCCAGCAAGTAGTGCGGCACTTTTTTAATTAATTTTTTGGAAGGTTTAGAGGTGAGAATATCCATCCCGCGGTAGATTTGCATTGAATCGCAGGAGATTATCTCGGCGTTAATTTTTTTAGCCAGGCTGACCGCTACTTCGCTTTTGCCCGAAGCAGTCGGCCCCACTAAAAAAATTATTTTCTTTTTAAACATTTATAGTTTTGCCATTGCGAGGCACGAAGCGCCGAAACAATCCAGCTTGAGGTTGCTGCGGCGCCTATGGCGCTTCGCAACGGCGTTAGTTACGGAAAAATCTTGGTAGAATATCCGTCTTTTAAGAGCTTATCTTCCAGGGAATTGGCCGCTTCTTGATTATTTAATCTTCCCACTCTTACCCGGTAGGACCCGGATGAATCATCAATATAAGCCGGATAACCTTTTGCGATTAATTCTTTTTTGAGCTTATCGGCATTAACGCTATTTGAAAAATATCCTACCTGGACGGTATACGCGGGATTATCCTTATTGAGAGTGAGCGTAGATAACCTAAGTTCATCTTTTAAATTTAATTCCTCCGCCAGCGGATAATCCTTTTTAAGCTTAAAGAGATATTCGTTTGCCTTTTGGTTATTTCCGTCATTAAGCGCAATCCTGCTTATCCGGTATAATATTGCCGCTTTTAATTTTGTATTAGGGTTATCTTCAATTATGCCAAGATATATCTGTTGGGAATTTTTTAAATCGCCGCTTAAAAGAAACGCGTCAGCTAAGCCAATGCGCGCCCGCTCTTTTAAAACGGTAGAATCGGCCTTAAGCAAAACATTTTCAAAATACTTTTTGGCGCTTTGCGTATCGCCTGTTTTAAGATAGCTTAAGGCGATATAATTGCTCAATTCGCAGAAATCCCGGGCATCCACCGACTCAAGCAGTATCTCTCCTCTTGAAATAACGTCGCGGTAGTTGCCTTGCAGGAATTTGGCTTCCAGGGTATCCATATTGAGCGCAAAACAAATAGCCGTAATTGAAAAATTCAAAACCGCGGTTAAGATAAGCCGGATCGTATTTTTTACCATAATTTCCTTTCTGATTTTTTAGCTTTTGAAATTTTCCGCTGTAATTCTAAAATTTTTTTATGCCGGGATTCTTTCTCCGGCGCGCTTACGGTATCGGCCATTTTTGCCGATTCGGTATGCGGCCGGGGAGAGTATTTAAAGATATACGCCATATCAAAACCGGCGGTTTTTACCAGGTCGTAGGTTTGTCTGAAGTCGGTTTTATCTTCCGTGGGAAATCCCACAATCAAATCAGTAGTTAATGCTCCGTTTTTTACAATGCTACGAAAACCTTTGGCCAATTTCAAATAAAATTCCCGCTTGTAACCGCGGTTCATCAATTTCAATATTCTATCCGAACCTGATTGCACAGGCAGGTGTAGATGCTTTTTTAATTTATCTAAATCGCGAATTAATAGGAAAAGCTCTTCCGTAGTATCTTTAGGGTGGCTGGTCATAAAATTAAACTCTTTGAGGCCCTCTAAAGCGTTGATTTCTTCAAGCAGGCTTAAAAAGTCCGTATTCCCATCTTTATAAGCGTTAACATTTTGGCCTAAAAGGGTAATTGAGTTGTTCCCTTTTTTAATGGCAGCTTTAATTTCATTAATAATATCTTTACTTTGGCGGTGGCGTAATTTTCCGCGCACATACGGAACCACGCAATATGAGCAGAAATTAGAACAACCCTCCGAAATAACCACGTAGGCATGTTTTTTGTCATTATAAAAACCCGCATGGTAGATCTCTTCCGGGCGCTTGAGCGTATCGGTTTCCCAGATTTTACGCTCAAAAAAATTATTATCTAAGCACTTGTTGATGATTTCCGGGATTTTGTGAATATCCTGCGGCCCGGCGACAAAGGAGATATCCGGGCAGCGCGTAAAGGCGTAATCTTTATAATTCTGCGCCATACAGCCTACCAGGCCGATGGCCTTTTTATTTTTATAGGCGCCGATCTGGCTCCAAACCCTGTCTTCGGCGTGCTGGCGCACAGAGCAGGTATTAATAATAACTATATCCGCGCTCTGCGCATTATCGCAAAGCTTATACCCGGCGTTTAATAAAATCCCGGATATAATCTCCGAATCCCGCGTATTCATTTGACATCCGAAGGTGCGCAAAAGCACACGTAACTTCTTCGGGCTTTTGCCTCCGGAATCGCCTGTATTGTCGTCTTTTCGTTCGTTTTCAACCATTTCATCCCCTCTTCATAGCAAGTCTTCCAAGGCTCATTCAACTCAAATTTCACGATTTCCTGATTCTGGATAGTAATCGACTTAAAGACAATCCGCATGAACATCTTTATAAGGTAGTCCAATTGGTGATTGTCGCTTTCGGGCGT
>Ga0172375_10012066_pt1 | contig 10877 bp, 12 predicted proteins | sample LakKiv1m_FD_114537 | JGI IMG/M metagenome (GOLD analysis project Ga0172375, IMG submission 114537) | Freshwater microbial communities from Kabuno Bay, South-Kivu, Congo - kab_092012_11.1m | ecosystem: Environmental > Aquatic > Freshwater > Lake | place: Democratic Republic of the Congo... | reverse complement strand
TTTAGCATTCTCCACGATAATATTTCCACTCTTCGCATTCAGTCCCATTTTTTAAAGTGCATATTCCACTTTGTGAGCCATCTTGAGCGGTTTCTATTTTAAGTTGCCCGCCCCGTTCAATACAATAAACCGAAGCTGGATTCGCAATTTGAGCATTTTCAGTCTTTTCACTTGGATGCATTTTAATATAAATAAGCATAGCAATCAAAACTACAAGAAGCGCAATAATTATCCAAAAAAGAGTTCTATTATGTTCAACTTTAACTCCAGTCAAACCTTCTTTTCTATCAACTTTCATAAATATAACATAAAAAACAGCTTATTAAAGATTTCGTGAGCATGAACAATAAGATATTTAAGCACAAAAAGACTAATAAAATTATGAAAAAAGGGGAATCAATAAAACAGTTCATGGTAGAAGAACATGGTAAAATTTTTGTTCTTTTAAACGATTTTAAGAAAAATTTAGCAAAAGATAATGCTGATGATTATTTTCAGAAATTAAAGGATAAGCTTGAACCGCACGTATTTGCTGAAGAAAAGGCAATAATGATTCTTAATGATGAGGGCAAGAAGTTTAAAGAAATTGTAACTATTCTGCAACAGCATGATGAAATCGAAGAATTAATGGGAAAAATAGAAGACAATTTAGGAAGAAAATTAGATCACTATGAAGAAAACGTAAAGAAAATTATGGGTCTTTTAAAAGTTCATGTAATCTTAGAAAATACTAAATTCTACCCTAAATTAGACAAAGAGCTGAATGATAATCAAAAAACACGTGTTCTTCAAAAGCTCAAGGAGGTTATTCTCGGGAATATAAGAGTATAAAATGGAAATATATACACTCGGTGGATTTAATGAAGTAGGCAAAAATATGGTTGTAGTAGATCTTGGTGAAGATGCATTTATTTTTGATTGTGGTCTGTTTTTACCGCCAATAGTAGAATTAGAAGAAAAAGAAAAGGGCTATAACGAAAAAATTTTGCGTTCAATTGGAGCATTGCCTAATGATTATATTCTTAACGATCAAATACCAAACAAAGTAAGAGCAATAATTTGTTCGCACGCTCATCTTGATCATATCGGTGCTATTCCTTATGTAGCTCAAAGATACAAATGTCCAGTAATCGGAACACCATTTACAATGGAAGTTTTAAAAAGATTATACGAAGACGGCAAACAACCAATTAGAAACGAAATAATAACAGTTCATCCAAATTCAAATGTGGTTATTCAAGGAAAAAATAAAAAGTATAAGATAGATTTTGTAAACATAACTCATTCGACCATACAAACTTCTATGCTCGCGCTGCATACTGACGAGGGCGTAGTGTTATATTCTAATGATTTTAAGTTCGACAATAATCCTATACTTGGAAAAGAACCAAATTATGAACTTTTAAAAGAAATAGCAAAAGAAGGAGTTAAGGTGATGATTGTTGACTCTCTTTATTCTGGTGATGAAAGAAAAACTGCAAGTGAAAAAGTTGCGCGAGCATTATTAGAAGACACAATGCTTACAACTCAAAATGAAAAAGCAGGAGTTGTTGTAACAACTTTCTCGTCCCATATTGCAAGATTAAAAAGCATTGTTGATTTTAGCAAAAGATTAAACCGAACTCCTGTCTTTGTAGGAAGAAGCTTGAGCAAATATGTTAGTGCTGCAATAAATGTTAAACTTTGCCCATTTGCAAAAGAAATAAAAATAGCAAGTTTCAGAAGTCAAGTTGAAAAATACTTAAAAATGATAAATAAGGACAGAACAAAATATGTCCTTGTTTGCACAGGACATCAAGCTGAACCCGGCAGTGTTCTTGAAAGAATATCGAGAAATCAGCTTCCATTCACACTAAATCATGATGACCATGTTATATTTTCTTCTTCAATAATTCCTACAGATATTAATAAAGAAAATAGAAAAAATCTTGAAGAAAAATTAAAAAAACGCGGAGTTAGAATATTCAATAATGTTCACGTTTCAGGGCATGCTGGCAGAGAAGATTTAAGAGATTTTGTTAATATGATGCATGCTGAACATGTTATTCCTGCTCATGGTGGAAAAGATAAAACCTCACCAATGGTAGAATTATGCAACGAGCTTGGCTATAAAACTGATAAAACTGTTCACTTAATGTCTGATGGCGAGCATCTAAAGATTTAACATGATAAAAATAAATTCGAATGAATTCATTAGAATGAATGAGCAAATTCTAGGGAAAAAGTCGCGAGGAAAAACCGTTAGGTTTGTCTTACAATGAGCGTAGAAGAAGTAATAGTCGGATTAAAGAATGCATTAGCGAGAGGCCAAACTATACAAAAAGCCACACAGAGTTTATTGCTTGCAGGCTATAATGCTCAAGAAGTTCAGGAAGCAGTTCGGCAGACTAATCTAGGAGTTATAGGAAATATTGGTGTAGTGGGCGAAAATACTAAAGTTGATTCTGCTGAACGTATTGAAACGCCGAAAGAATTCAAAAAACTTCCTGCAGAAAATGTTCAACAGCCAGTTTCTGACTGGGATTCTCAAGAAAAAGAAGAAAGTCAACAAACAAAAAAGCCTATTCCAAAATGGCTAATTATTTCTCTTGTGGGGATTGGGGTAATTCTATTAATCCTCATTCTGCTTGGAATTTTTGGTCCTAAAATTCTTGCATCTCTTAAAGCTTAACAAAAAAAATGGTATATCCTCCAAGTGAAGATTCTTTTCTTCTTGCAAAAGAAGTCCGCAAATATGTTTTAAAATTAACTGCTGAACAAAAAGCAAAGTTAAAAATTCTCGATATGGGCAGCGGTTCAGGAATTCAAGCTAAAAAATTAATTGAAGAAGGAATTAATAAAAAGCAAATTCTAAACGCAGACGTAGCTAATGAAGCAATTAAGGAATTAAAAAAGCAAAAACTTCAAACAATAAAAACAAATCTTTTCAGCAGAATTAAAAAAACAGAGAGATATGATTTAGTTATATTCAATGCTCCTTATCTTCCAGCAGACAAATATGACAAGCAAGCAGACACAACTGCCGGCAAAAAAGGCTATGAAGTTATAACGAGGTTTCTCAAGCAGGCAAAATCGCATTTAGAAAAAAATGGAGCTATTTTGCTTTTATTTAGCAGTTTGAGCAATCCAGAAGAAATTTTAGAGCAGGCAAAAAAGCTCAAATACGCCGCAGAAAAACTTAGTGAAGAAAATATGGGCATGATGGAAACAATTTTTGTGTATAAATTTTCTAAAGATTAAACACCTCTTCAATCACAATTATTCTTATATAGAGAGTTTATAATTAAGATTCATGAAAGAAATAGTATGGCAACCAGTAAGACAAAATGAATATGAATTTGGAGTATTATTGGATACAAATTTTGCGAAAAAAATGCTGAAAACGCCCTTATCTTTAGAATATCAAAATCGTTTAAACAAGTTAGCAACAGAAGAACTCAAAAGACATAATACTAACTGGTCAAATCCCTATAGTTTTGAAAATAACTCTTGTCTTATTTCTCAAATTTATTTAGGACAAAATGGTGTTTGGTTAGCTGCCACTCGTTCAAGTTTAGATAAATTACAAATGGATGAATTAACCGAACCCCTAATTTATAATTCTCATAATGTGGATACATCCAAACAGGCTTGGGATTTAACTGCAATGTTTGATTTATGGATACATTATTCAGATGTATTAATCAAATCCTGAACATTTTCTTAATCTATTTTCTAGCATAAGAATTCTTATATATACCAAAACAAACCTTTTTTTATGATAAAGAGAGAACTAAAACAGAGGTATTTGTAAATATGCAATTAGAACTATGTAAAATGAATCTCGCAACGATTAAAATAGCAATCCCCCACTTTCAAATCCAATTAGGTATTAATAATTTAAATAAAGAAATCAACGAGCAGGAGGAGTTGATTTAAGTTATTAGTTAGACTTCTACATCATGCCAAAATTCGCGCATATGGGTGATTGTCATCTTGGTTCATGGCGACAGCCAGAGCTTCAGGAGCTTAATTTCAAAAGTTTCCAAACTGCAATAGACAGATGCATTAGCGAAAGAGTAGATTTTATTCTAATGGCTGGCGATCTTTTTGACAGCGCTTATCCTCCTATAGAAATTCTTAAACAAACCTTCGGAGAATTCAGAAAGTTGAAGGATGCAGGAATAAAAGTGTTTATGATAGCCGGCTCGCACGATTTTAGCGTTTCTGGAAAAACTTTTCTTGATGTTCTTGAAAAAGGTGGTTTCTGCGAAATCTGCAAATATCGCGAAGAGGAAATGGGCGGAGAAAAAGCAGTTTATCTTGACGCGCTTAAATACAAGAACTTTGAAATCTTTGGCTATCCGGGAAAGAAATCAGGGATGGAAGTAGAAGATATTAAAAGGATAATTCTGCCAAAAGAAACAAATAATTATAGAATACTTATGCTTCATACTTCAATAACAGAAGCAGTAGGAAATCTGCCAATAGAATCAGTATCACTAAAACGGCTCCCAAAAGCAGATTATTATGCCTTCGCTCACCTCCACATTAATTTTGAAGAAAAAGTTGGAGAAAAAGGGAAAGAAAAACCAGCAATATACTCTGGCCCAATTTTTCCAAATAGTTTTCAGGAATTAGAAGATTTATGCTACGGAAGATTTTACATCGTTCAGGTTGAAGGTTTTGTGGAAGCCAAAAAAATAATGCTTCCACTAAAAGAAGTAGTATGTTTTAATATTGAAACAGATAATGCATTAACTGCAACACAAAAAATAATTGCAGAATTTGACAAGCACGAGATTAAAGATAAAATTGTCTTATTACGACTATCAGGAACAATAAAGCAGGGAACAAATGCAGATATTGATTATAAGAAAATTGATGATTATTTAGAGCAGAAAAAGGCCTTCAGTTTCCTTAAAAATACAAACAAACTTCAATCCAGCGAAGAAAAAATAGCAGATATAAAAATAACTGCGGGTGATATGAATAAAATTGAAGAAGTTATAATAAAGCAATATGAGTTAGAAAATCCAGACAAATTTAATGAGTTAGTTCTTCCGTTAATGCATTCACTCGATTTAGGAAAGCAAGAAGATGAAAAAACAGTTATATTTGAAACTCGCCTCTTCGCAGATTTAAATAAAATTTTGGGATTGGAGATAAAATGATAAAAAAGAAAGGTTATGTTTTTACAACAGCAACAGAACAATTTAGACCTCTTTTTGGAAAATCAGTGAATATTTCAAGACGTTACGAAAATATAGAAACAAATGATTTTACTTTCTTTGAAAAAATATGGGAAATAAATAGTGCCATGGATGAATTTAGAAAGCTTTCTAGTAAAGAAATAAAACTTTGTCCTGCAACTCTTGAAATGCAAATAGCAGAATCTCCGCAAGAAGCTGATGAATTTACAAATGGCAATCTTGTTGTTGTTTATGACAGAAGTCTTTTTCAAGGAAGTATTATGACCTATTCAGAAAAGACTCTTTATGGTCCTCGAGTAAATGGAAAACATTCAGATTTTAATGGTGTTTGCGCAAAAATTGGCTGCACTAACTTCAAAACTTTTTACTGGCTTGGAGATTGTTATAAACCCCAAACTGCAAAATATGCCGCAAAAGAAACCCATAGGCAAGGAGATGATGCTCCAGTTACAATAGCTAAATTTAAATTAAGATTTATAAAAGAATAAACAATAAACTATGCTCCTAAAAAAACTTAAAATAAAAAATATTCGAAGTCATAAAGAAACAGAAGTAGTTTTTCCAGAAGGAAGCACGCTTCTTATGGGTGATATCGGAAGCGGAAAAACTTCTATTCTTCTTGCAGTAGAATTCGCATTATTTGGTCTGCAACCCGGCCAAAAAGGAAATTCGCTTATGCGAAGCAATGAAACAGAATCGCAGGTTATTCTCGAATTTGAAGTTGATGAAAATAAGGTTATTATTGAAAGAAGTCTTAAGAAAAGTGGAAAATCAATGGCACAAGCAGATATTTGCATCTCAGTAAATAACGAACGTTTTGAGGGTAGTGTTACAGAAATAAAAAATAAAATTCTAGAAATTTTAAGCTATCCTCCAGAATTTGCAAAGAAAACTAATGACCTCTACAGATTTACAGTTTATACGCCCCAAGAAGAGATGAAACAAATTATTCAGGAATCCAATGATGTTCGTCTAAATACCCTACGTCATGTTTTCGGAATTGATAAATACAAAAGAATAGAGGAAAACACAAATGTATTAACTTCGCGAATGCGCCAAGAAATTCGCGTTAAAGAGGCAGAAATGGGCAATGTCGAAGCAAAGAATCATCAAATAAATGAAAAAAAAGTTCTTCTTGATTCTCAAAAAAATCTTATAGTTGGAGTAGAAAAAGAAATCTTAGATATTCAAAAAATAAAGACAGAAAAACAAACCGAAATTGAAGAGCTAACTAAAAAGATGAATGAAAAAAATAGATTAGAAAATGAAAAAGATAAAAGTGAGCTTACTCTTAACAATAAAAAAGACTCTCTTGCTACTTACGATAGGGAAATAAAACTTCTTCAACAGCAGATTAAAGGAACAGAAAATCTATCCTTTAGCGAAAAAGATATAGAGTTAACTAAAAATAGAATAAAAACCCAAGAACAAATGTTAAAAGAATTTAACGAGAGATATATCAAAGCAATAACAATACTTCAAAGCAATGAGCTAAAAATGAAAGATTTAAAGACACTTAGTGAAAAAATATCAGCTATTGATAAATGCACGACTTGCCTTCAAGTAGTAAACGATGAACATAAGCACAATATTGTTCTAAAAGCAACCCAAGAACTGCGTTCAATAGAAGCAGAAACAATGATTATTAAAAAAGAGAAGCAAGAAATCGATGAAAAGTTAGAAGCAACAAAAAAACTAATTGATTCATTAAGACAGTCACTTTCACAGCTTGAAATTTTAAAAATAAAGCTTGAAAGCATAAACGAAAAACAACTAAGAATAGAAACAATGGAGAAACAAAAGCTGACTTTATTCGCAGATATTGACATGATAAAAAAGCATATAGAAGGAATTGAAGACCTGCTTGAAGAATTCGCTTCTTATGACATTCTTTATGAAAAGAAAAGCCGAGAACTAAAGGAAATCATCAGCAAAGAAAATAGTTTCATGATTAAAAGAGCAGAAATAAATGCAGAAATACAATTCTTGAACAAGCAGATAAAAACACTCGAAGAAGAGATAGAAAAAATAAAGGAGCTTGCAAAAAAACTCAATTACATGAAAGAGCTTGAGTTCTGGCTCAATAATAAGTTCCTGCAGTTTGTTTTATTTACAGAAAAAAATGTTATGCTCAAGCTGCGGGAAGATTTTTCTACTCTTTTCTCAAATTGGTTTTCAATACTTGTTTCAGACAGCATAACTGTAAGACTCGATGAATCTTTTTCTCCGATTATTCAGCAATTAGATTATGAAGTTGAATATGATAATCTTTCTGGTGGAGAAAGAACAGCCGTAGCTCTTGCATATCGCCTTGCGCTTAATCAAACAATAAATTCCTTATTAAGCAAAATCAAAACTCGCGACTTAGTTATTCTTGACGAACCAACCGATGGTTTTTCAGACAGCCAACTTGATAAAATGCGTGATGTTCTTAACCAGCTTAATGTTCGCCAACTCATCTTAGTCTCCCACGAGCAAAAAATTGAAGGTTTTGTCAATAATATAATCAAATTCAAAAAAATCGAAGGCGTGACTGGGATTGAGAAATAGTTTTCTAAAAAACGAAAACGCAAGATTTATAAATAATCCATAATACCTAATATTATAAATTCTAATATACAGATTAAATAATTCTTGTATACTGAAAAAATCTACAAAATGGAAGGCAAAATGGATGAAGAAATTAAGCAGAATATTCTGAAAACAGGAACAAGCATACTTGGAATTGTCTGCAAAGAAGGTTTAATTATGGCAGCAGATAGAAGAGTAACTGCTGGAAATCTTATTGTAAGCAAAAACTACAAAAAAGTTATAAAACTAAATGATTATCTAGTTATATCCTGGACTGGCAGTGTTGCTGATGCCCAAAGAATTTCAAAAATAGTTCCTGCAGAATTAAGATTAAAGGAGCTCAGAACAAAGCAACGACCCTCAGTTAAAGAAGCTGCAAATCTTGTTGCAAATATTGCCTATAACGGAATAAGACAGCCAACAATGATTCCATTTATAGCAGGAACACTTGTAGCAGGTTTTAATGAAGATGGAACAACTGAACTTTATAGCATTGAGCCAGCAGGAAGTATTATGCGAGTAGAAGACTACGATGCTAATTTTTCAAGCGGAATGCCGTTTATACTTGGTTTGCTTGAAAGACAATACAAAAAAGACTTATCACTTAAAGAAGGAGTAGAATTAGCAATCGAAGCTTTAAAATCATCTACACAAAGGGATAATGCATCAGGAAATGGCATGGATGTTTTCACAATCACTAAAGACGGAATACATAAAGCTGTAGATAAAGAGATTACATCAGAATTAAAGTAACAGCAAGAAACAGATTATAGTTTTAAGATATTATAGAAAAATTAAAGGGTGGAAAACAACTTACAACTGCTTATAACTTAGCGCTAAGAGAGTAAATCAAAATCATTTCAAGATTTACACATTATTAAAATTAAAAATTAACTAATACAAAAATATGACAGACATTTTAAAAGATATAACAAAAGAATTACCAAGAAGCGTAGTAAGCAGTGCGAACTTTGAAGGCGCAAATATAGTTCTATACACAGACTCACCAAATTTCTTTCAAGAAGGCGAGGGTCAAATTAAGGAAATTGTTAATAAAATTAAAAAAAGAATTGAGTTACGAGCTGAAGACAAGCTTCTTGAATCAGTAGAAAAAACTGAAAAAATAATTCGTGAAGTTATTCCTATTGAAGCAGAATTAACAAATATACTTTTCGATCAACCGAGAAGTATTGTAGTTATTGAAGCAAAAAAACCAGGATTAGTTATAGGAAAAGATGGCAGCCTTCTTAGAGAAATAAAGCAAAGAACTTTCTGGATACCCCAAGTTCAGCGTTCACCCGCAATAGACAGCAAGATTACAGAAAATATCCGTGCTGTTCTTTATGAAAATAATACTCAAAGAAAAAAACTTCTTAATGATATTGGAAAGAAAATCTATCAAGAATGGAATCCTGAAAAAATAGAAGAATGGGTTAGAGTAACTTTTCTTGGCGCTGGAAGACAAGTTGGCCGTTCATGCATTCTGCTATCCACCCCTCAATCGAAAATTTTGCTTGATTGCGGAATCGATGCAGCAGCATCGAGAAATGAGGAAAGATTCCCCTATCTGGATGTTCCTGAATTCAAAATAGAAGAAATAGACGCAATAATTCTAAGCCACTCACACCTAGACCACTCTGGATTAATTCCTTACTTATTCAAAATGGGATATAGAGGTCCGATTTATATGACAATGCCGACACGAGATACTGCTGCGCTTCTTGCGCTGGATTTTATCGGTGTTGCCTACAAACAAGCAGCAAAACCATTATTCTCTTCAACAGATATAAAAGAAATGGTAAAGCATACTATCTGCCTTAATTATAATGAAGTTACAGATATTGCTCCAGATATTAGAATAACTTTCTATAACGCAGGACACATTTTAGGAAGCGCGATGACTCATATTAATATTGGAAATGGTTTGCATAATTTTCTCTATGCTGGAGATTTCAAATACGGAAAAACACGATTATTGAATCCAGCTAATGCACTATTCCCTAGATTAGAAACAGCTATGATTGAATCTACTTACGGTAGCAAAGATGATGTTCTTCCAGCAAGAGAAGAAATAGAAAAACTTCTTATAGATAAAATAAAAGAAGTTATTGAAAGAAAAGGAAAAGTTTTAATTCCAGAACTTGGCTCAGGAAGAGCGCAGGAAACCATGATTATTCTTGACGAAGCTATGAAGCAGGGTTTATTGCCAAAAGTTCCAATATACATAGATGGTATGATTTGGGATATTAATGCGATTCACACAGCTTATCCTGATTTTTTAAGCTCAACTTTAAGGCAACAAATATTCAACGGAGAAAATCCATTTGTTTCAGATGTTTTTCAGCGTGTTGGTTCTGCTCAAGAAAGAAAAGTTGTAGTTGAAGGAGGCCCTTGTGTTGTTCTTGCAACATCCGGTATGTTAAACGGTGGAGCGTCGGTCGAATATTTCAAAGAATTCGCAGGAAACAAGCATAATTGCATCTTATTCGTTTGTTATCAGGGCGCGGGTTCTTTAGGACGACAAGTTCAAGATGGATTAAAAGAAGTTCAAATGTCAACAGAAGGAAAAGAAGAAATGATTAAAGTAAACTTTGAAGTTATTACACTAAAAGGCTTCACAGCACACGCAGGACGAAACGAGCTTCTAGGATTTGTCAATCGCTGCACACCAAGACCAAAAAGAATTATTATAAATCATGGCGAAGCCAGCAAATGTCTAGATTTAGCAAGCACGATTTACAAGCTTAATCATATAGAAACCAATACTCCAAGAAATCTTGAAACATTGAGATTGAGATAATTCTATAAGTTTAATTGATTAATAGTAATGCAATAAATTCGTAAGCATAAGTTTAAGCTGAACAAGTCGCATTTGGTTTGGGAGATTATTAATATTTAATCGTTAAATAAACGAAGTCTTACTTAAAACATCTTCTCAAAACCTATTTAAACTAACTTAACAAATTAATAATAATAGAAAGGAGAGGAAAAATCAAACACACACTAAAAATAACATTAATTATTCTAACCCTTTTTATTATAACTCAGCTCGTAGGATTATATGTTGTAAATTTCTATCTTAATTCTGAAAATGCAATTCCTTATGGATTCGAT
>Ga0172375_10012064_pt1 | contig 10879 bp, 8 predicted proteins | sample LakKiv1m_FD_114537 | JGI IMG/M metagenome (GOLD analysis project Ga0172375, IMG submission 114537) | Freshwater microbial communities from Kabuno Bay, South-Kivu, Congo - kab_092012_11.1m | ecosystem: Environmental > Aquatic > Freshwater > Lake | place: Democratic Republic of the Congo... | reverse complement strand
CTTTTGACTGCGCGTCTTCTTCTCATGTGTCCTCACTCCCACGCTTGCAAATTTTATTACTTTTTCTTCGCCGCTTCCTTGCCTCTTTTCGCACCGTACTTGGAGCGTGATTTCTTCCTGTTAGCCACGCCGGCCGTATCCAGCGTCCCGCGGACGATGTGATAGCGCACACCCGGAAGGTCTTTGACCCTGCCGCCCCTGACCAGAACGATTGAATGCTCCTGCAGGTTGTGCCCTTCCCCGGGGATATAGGATGTCACTTCGATGCCCGTCGTCAGGCGGACTCTCGCGATCTTGCGAAGCGCCGAGTTCGGCTTCTTCGGCGTCATGGTCTTGACCTGAAGGCAGACCCCCCGACGCTGAGGACAGCCCTTGAGGGCCGGCGATTTTGACTTGACCTTCTTGGCGATCCTGCTACTCCGTATGAGCTGCTGAATTGTCGGCATTCACACCTTCCTCTTTTACAGAAATGGCCACATCTTCTTTATTGATCTTAAAATCCTGGTGTATCTTGAGGCCCGTGCCGGCCGGGATCAAGTGGCCGACAATGACATTCTCTTTCAGGCCGAAAAGCTCATCCCGTTTTCCGGAAGCGGCCGCATCCGTCAGGACCTTGGTCGTCTCCTGAAAGCTTGCCGCGGAAATAAAGCTTTCCGTTGTCAGCGACGCTTTCGTGATCCCCAGAAGGAGCGGGGTCGCGGAAGCCGGCTTGCCGCCTTTTTTGATCACGCGCTGGTTTTCTTTCTGGAACCTCCAACGGTCCACCTGCTGGCCGGAAAGGAATTCCGTATCCCCGGAATCCTCGATCTTAACCTTCTTGAGCATCTGCCGGATAATGACCTCAATGTGTTTGTCATTGATCTTGACGCCTTGCAGACGGTAAACTTCCTGCACTTCATTGACGAGATATTCCTGAAGGATCTTGTCGCCGCAGACGCGCAAGATATCCTGCAAGACCACGGGGCCGTCCGTCAACTGCTGGCCTGCCATCACGCGGTCGCCGCGATACACGTTCGGGTGCTTGCCATGAGGGATCGCGTATTCGCGTTTCATGCCTGTCGAGGACGTCACAATGATCATCCTCTGGCCCTTCTTATTCTCGCTGAATTCGACGAACCCGTCTATTTCTGAAATGATCGCAGGATCTTTGGGTCTGCGGGCCTCGAACAACTCCGCCACGCGCGGCAGACCGCCCGTGATGTCCCTGGTCTTGCCGGACACGCGCGGGATCTTGGCGATCAACTCACCGGCCTCGATCTTCTGGCCGTCTTTCACCAGAATATGGGCGCCGATCGGGATCGGATAAATACCGACGACCTGTCCGCCCGTATCCAGGATGATGATCTGCGGATGGAACTCCATCTTGTGTTCGACGATGACGCGCTCGGCGATCCCGGTGGTCGGGTTCATCTCTTCGCGCATCGTGATATTTTCTTTGATATCTTCATAACGGACGATCCCGGCGACTTCCGTCAGAATCGGCAGTGTATAGGGGTCCCACCGGACGAAAATGACGCCCTTCTGGACCTCTTCGCCTTCTGCCATGGAAATCACGCTGCCCTGTGGAATGGCATAACGCTCCAGTTCACGCCCCTGGGGATCGTTGATCGTCAAAGAACCGTTACGGTTCAGAACGATCAGATCCTTGCCCCTGGCGACCGTCCGCAATGCATGGAAATTCAAAACACCCTTGTTCTTGGATTTGACGAAAGATTGTTCTACGATACGGGATGCCGTGCCGCCGATATGGAACGTCCTCATCGTCAACTGGGTCCCGGGTTCTCCAATCGACTGTGCCGCGATGATCCCCACGGCCAAGCCGATCTCAACCAATCCGTCCCGCGCCAGGTCCTTGCCATAACACTTGGCGCAGATGCCGCGGTCGGACTCGCAGGTCAGGACGCTGCGGATGCGGATCTTCTCGATCCCCATCTTTTCCAAGACTTCGGCCTTCTCTGTCGTGATCATCTCACCCGATGCCACAATGGTCTCATCCGTGATGACATCAACGATATTATCGAGAGTCACGCGGCCGACGATACGTTCCTTCAAAGGAACAACGACCTCGTCGCCCTCGATGATTGAGGAAAGGGAAATGCCGTTCAAGGTACCGCAATCCTCTTCCGTAATAATGACTTCCTGGGAAACGTCCACCAGACGACGCGTCAGATAGCCGGCGTCGGCGGTCTTGAGCGCCGTATCCGCCAACCCCTTGCGCGCGCCGTGCGTCGAAATAAAATATTCAAGCACCGTCAGCCCTTCGCGGAAACTGGCCGTGATCGGGTTTTCGATGATCTCACCCGAAGGCTTGGCCATCAAACCGCGCATGCCGGCCAGCTGCCTGACCTGAAGTCTCGAGCCGCGGGCGCCGGAATCGGCCATCATGAAGATCGGATTAAAGGCATCCATCTTCTTAAAGACGAGATCCGAAACCTTGTCCGTCGTATGCGTCCAGATATCGATGACCTTGTTGTAACGCTCACCGTTGGTGATGATGCCTTTGCGGTATTGGTCCTCGACCTTGGCCACTTCCTTTTTCGCCTCGGCGATATATTCCTTCTTCTCCTCGGGGATCTCCAAATCGTCGATAGAAATAGAAATGCCGCCGAGCGTCGCGTATTCGAATCCAAGCGCTTTGAGCCGGTCAAGAAGTTTGATGGTGGAGTCGTGCCCGAACCGCTTATAACACGCCGTGACGATCTGGCCGACGTTTTTCTTGTTGAGTTCGAGGTTAACGAATCCGAACTCTTTCGGCAGCCTCTCATTGAAGATGATGCGGCCGACGGTCGTTTCCACCAAGGCCCGCTCACCGGAATAAATGCCTTCGTTGAGCTGATACTGGTTGGGAATCCTCGCCTTGATCTTGGCGTGGAGACCGATCGTCCCGTCGTCATAGGCGGCGATAGCCTCAACCGCATCGGACAGGACCATGCCTTCGCCTTTTGCCTTGGGTTTGATCTTGGTCAAATAACAAAGCCCCAAGATGATATCCTGCGTCGGCGTCGTGATCGGACGTCCGTCCGCGGGAGAAAAGATATTGTTGATGGACAGCATCAGCAGCCGCGCTTCCATCTGGGCCTCCAGCGACAACGGGACATGGACGGCCATCTGGTCGCCGTCGAAGTCTGCGTTGAAAGCCGTACAAACCAAAGGATGGATCCTGATGGCCTTGCCTTCGACCAGGACCGGCTCAAAGGCCTGTACGGACAGGCGATGCAATGTCGGGGCGCGGTTCAACAGGACGGGGTGATCTTTGATCACTTCGTCAAGGATGTCCCAGACTTCGATCTTGGCGCGCTCGACCATCCTCTTGGCGCCTTTGATCGTATGGACAAAACCGCGTTCGCGTAATTTCTTGATGATGAACGGCTCAAATAATTCCAGAGCCATGCGCTTCGGCAGACCGCACTGGTGCAGGTCGAGCTCCGGGCCAACGACGATAACGGAACGGCCGGAATAATCCACGCGCTTGCCCAGCAGGTTCTGGCGGAAACGCCCCTGCTTGCCTTTGAGCATATCCGAAAGGGATTTCAACGGCCTGTTGTTCGAACCCAGGACAGGACGGCCGTGACGGCCGTTATCCAGAAGCGCGTCCACAGCCTCCTGGAGCATGCGCTTTTCATTACGGATGATGATCTCGGGGGCATTAAGATCCAGGAGCTTCTTCAACCGGTTGTTGCGGTTGATCACGCGCCGGTAGAGATCGTTCAAGTCGGACGTTGCAAAACGCCCTCCGTCCAAAGGAACGAGCGGCCTGAGGTCCGGTGGGATGACGGGCAAGACTTCCAGGACCATCCACTCCGGTTTGTTGGCGGACTTTTTAAAATCTTCGACGATCTTGAGGGTCTTTAAGATCTTGCGGGCATTCGTGCCCTCTTTGGACGTCTCCAGCTGCTTGTGAAGCTTCTTGGACAACGCGTCCAGGTCGATCTCCTTGAGCAGCTCCAGCACCGCTTCGGCGCCGATCTTGGCCCTGAAACCCGTGCCGTACTTCTCCTGAAGCTCCTGATAACGGTCTTCCGTCAGAAGTTCACCCTTCTTTAACCCCGTATCACCCGGATCGATGACGATGTATTCCTCATAATAGATGATCTTTTCCAGGTCCCTGAGACCGATATCCAACAGCGCCGAAATCCTGGACGGCACAGCCTTGAAAAACCAGATATGCGTCACGGGAGCGGCCAGTTCAATATGGCCCATACGGTCGCGACGGACGTTGGAGCGCGTGACTTCCACGCCGCAACGGTCGCAGACGATGTTCCTGAATTTATTGCCCTTGTATTTTCCGCAGTTACACTCCCAATCCTTGACGGGCCCGAAAATCTTCTCGCAGAACAAGCCGTCCTTTTCAGGCTTAAGCGTCCGGTAATTGATCGTCTCGGCCTTCTTGACCTCGCCCTTGGACCAGGAATGGATCGTCGTAGACGAAGCGACCTTGATGGAGATTGCGTCAAACTGAGAGATTTCTTCGTTCGGATTTTTCTGATTGAGATCTCTTCTCATCCTTCGTGTCCTTTTCTTTCCCTCAGGATGACACTGAGCGAAGTCGAACGTGTCATTTTTGTCTTTCCATTTTTATATCAAGCCCCAGGCCCTGTAACTCTTTAACCAGAACATTGAAGGACTCCGGTGTTCCCGGGCTCAATCGTTGTTCGCCTTTAACGATCGCCTCGTAGATCCGCGTGCGGCCTGCGACATCGTCGCTTTTGACCGTCAGCATTTCCTGAAGACTGAATGCCGCGCCATACGCCTCCAGGGCCCAAACTTCCATCTCGCCGAACCGCTGTCCGCCGAACTGGGCCTTGCCGCCCAAGGGCTGCTGCGTCACAAGAGAATAGGGGCCGATGGAACGCGCATGGATCTTTTCATCAACCAGGTGGATCAGCTTCATCATATAGATGTAACCCACGGTCACCTTCTGGTCGAACTTTTTTCCCGTAAAACCGTCATAGACATCCACTTTGCCGTCTTGAGGCAAACCGGCCTTCTGCAGCATTTCTTTGACTTCGTTTTCCGATGCGCCGTCAAAAACCGGGGTCGCAACATGCAGCCCCAGCACCTTCGCCGCCCAACCGAGATGGGTTTCAAGGATCTGGCCGACGTTCATACGGGAAGGGACACCCAGCGGATTGAGCACCAGTTCTACCGGTGTTCCATCCTCCAGAAAAGGCATGTCTTCCTCAGGAAGTATCTTGGCGATGACCCCCTTGTTGCCGTGACGGCCGGCCATTTTATCGCCGACTGCAAGCCTGCGCTTGGTGGCGACATAGACAACGACCTTCTTCAAAACGCCCGGCGCCAGTTCATCGCCCCTCTTGATCTTTTCGATCTCCTGCTCCTCTTCCTGAGCGAGCTCCTTGATCTGTTCATCAAAGAATTTGGCAATATGCTTGGCTTCCTCATTGTCCTCAAGGTCGGCGGTCAATGCCTTGGCCTTGGACACACCCAAGAAGGACGCAATCTTGCCGATCTTCTCCTCCCGGATATATTCGATCTCTTGCGCATAATAGGCCTTGATCTCTTTTGTCTGGCCCAGTTCTTTCTTTTTATCTTCCTTGGACTTGCGCCCTCTCTCTTTTCTCTGGAAGACCTGGACGTCGATGACCACGCCTTCGATCCCCGGGGGAACCGTCAGGGAGGTATCGCGCACATCGCCGGCCTTTTCGCCGAAGATCGCGCGCAGCAATCTCTCTTCCGGTGACAACTCGGATTCCGTTTTCGGCGTGACCTTGCCGACCAGGATGTCTCCGGCATCGACTTCGGCGCCGATACGCACGATCCCGTTCTCGTCGAGATTGCGCAATGCTTCCTCGGAAACATTCGGGATATCCCGCGTGATCTCTTCATTGCCCAGGCGGGTCTCTCTGGCCTCCAGCTCGAACTCCTCGATGTGGATCGACGTATAAGCGTCCTCCTTCACGAGCTTCTCGCTGACCAGGATCGCGTCTTCAAAGTTGAAGCCGCGCCACGGCATAAAAGCCGCCAGAAGATTTTTGCCCAGGGCCAATTCACCATCCTTGGTCCCGATGCCGTCGGCGATCACCTCGCCCTGGCGGACCTTCTGGCCGAGCTTGACGATTGGCTTCTGATTCACGCAGGTATTCGCATTGGAACGCTTGAATTTCCTTAATTCATAGACTTTGCCATTGACGGTGACGGCGTTGGCATCGACCGCCTTGACCACGCCGTCTTCCTCGGCGATAACGACGGCGCCGGAGTCGATCGCGGCCTTCTGTTCCATATCGGTGCCGACCAGCGGACGCTCGGTGATCATCAAAGGCACCGCCTGACGCTGCATATTGGAACCCATCAGCGCGCGGTTGGCATCATCATGCTCTAAAAATGGGATCAAGGATGCCGCCAGAGATACCAGCTGTTTCGGCGACACATCCATAAAATCGACTTTCTTGGGAGGTAATTTAGGGAAATCGCCCCTGAGGCGGCAAATGACATCCTTCTCCTGGAAACCCCCTTCTTCATCCAGGGGGCTGTTGGCCTGCGCCATGGATTTGTTCAGCTCAAGGTCCGCAGTGATATACTCGATCCTTTTCGTAACGCGGCCGTCATCGACCCTGCGATAGGGTGTTTCAAGATATCCCAGATCGTTGACCCTGGAAAAGGTCGTCAACGACGCGATCAGGCCGATGTTCGGGCCTTCCGGCGTCTCAATAGGACAAATACGGCCGTAATGGGATTGGTGGATATCGCGGACTTCGAAACCAGCCCTCTCGCGGGACAATCCGCCGGGCCCCAGCGCGCTGAGACGGCGCTTATGGGTCAATTCTGCCAGAGGATTCACCTGGTCCATGAACTGGGACAACTGGCTTCTGGCAAAGAAGTCGCGGATCTGACTGGAAAAAAGCTTGGAATTGATCAAATGGTAGATCATGACCGCGTCGGCATCCGTCAAAATCGCCAAACGCTCGCGGATGGACCTCTCCAGCCTCGCCAGGCCGATCCTCGCCTAGTTCTGGATGAGCTCGCCCACGGTCTTGACGCGGCGATTGCCCAAATGGTCGATATCGTCGATCTCGCCCTCGCCTTTTTTGAGGCCCACGAGATACTGGATCACCTTGATCACTGTCTCGGCGTCCAGGATGCGTTTATCGACTGAGACGTCCATGCCGAGCTTCCTGTTCAAAATGAAGCGTCCGGCGCGGGCGATATCGTATCTTTTCGGATCAAAGAAAAGACGGTAGAACAATTCCTCGGCTGCTTCCGGCGTCACAGGCTCTGTGGGGCGCATCTTGCGGTAAAAATCAACAAGGGCCTCTTCTTTGTTCTTGGTAAAATCTTTCTTCAAGGTGTTGGCGATCTCCGGGACGTCGCCGAAAGCCTTTGCGATCTCCTCATCTCCGGAAAATCCCATGATGCGCAGGATCTGGGTCGCCGGAAAACTGCGGCGGCGGTCCACATAGGCCAGGATGACCTCGTTCAGGTCGTATTTGAATTCAAGCCATGCCCCGCGATACGGAATAATACGGCCATAGAAAATCTTTTTGCCGGTCGGATGCTGCTCTTCTTCAAAGCAGACGCCCGGAGAACGCTGCAACTGGCTGACAATAACACGCTCATCGCCGTTGATGATAAAGGAGGCTGTCGGCGTCATGAGGGGCAATTCCCCAAAATAGACTTCCTGGATCTTGACGTCGTTAGGCGTGATCAGGCGCAGGTTCGCGCGCAGAGGCGACGCAAAAGTCATGCCCCTGCGGCGACACTCCTCAACGGAGTATTTCGGTTTGCCGAGGGTATAGCTGACAAACTCGAGGCGGAACCTCTTATCGAAACTCTCGATGGGGAACACTTCCTGGAATGCCTCCTGCAGCCCTAAGGACTTCCGTTCCTCGGAACGGATCTCGGACTGCAGAAACTCCTTATAGGACAAAAGCTGCAAATCCAGGAGGTTCGGCATCGGGTAGATCTCTTTTAATTTGGCGAAGCTTTTTCTTTTGCTCATTCAAGTCCCCATATTCAACGGATTATAAAAGATCCAACCCGATTTACTTCAGCTCCACCGTCGCGCCAGCGGCTTCCAGTTTCTTCTTGAGCTCGTCGGCTTCAGCCTTAGGAACGCTCTCTTTGACGGGTTTCGGTGCGCCATCCACCAAGTCCTTGGCTTCTTTCAGGCCGAGGTTGGTGATTGCACGGACCTCTTTGATGACAGAGATCTTGTTGGCGCCCGCGCTGGTGAGCACAACCGTAAAGACCGTCTTCTCTTCCACCGCAGCCGCTCCTGCTCCTGCGCCTGCTCCCGGAGCAACAGCCATCGCCATCATGGGCGCCTGCGCCGTCACGCCGAACTTCTCCTCGATGGCCTTGACCAGATCGCTCAACTCAAGGACGGTCATCGATTCGATTTCCTTGATCATGTCTTCGATTTTTGCCATGTTATTACCTCCCCTTTCCCTAGGATTCACAAGTTAAGAGTTAAAATTATTTTTTCTGATCTTTAACGGCATTGAGCGCATACGCCAGTTTTGTCACGATCTGGTTTAAGCTCATCGCCAGTTTGCTTATGGGAGCGTTCAAAGCAGATGCAACCTGCTGATAGAGGCCCTGCCTGGAAGGAAGTTTGGAGATGAAATCGACGTCGGCCTTGCTCAAGACCCTCTCGGACATAAACCCGCCGCAAAGCTTCAGGGCCTCATGCTGCTTTGCAAAATTCACAAGGATCCTGGACGTCGCGACCGGATCGTCCTTGACGAAAACCATGGCCATCGGTCCGTCGACAAGGCGGACAACGTCGCCCGGCTTCTTGGTCTCTTCGAAGGCCTTGCGCATAAAAGAATTCTTGACCACCAGAACGCTGGCCCCCACAGTCCGCAGGTCTTTCCTCAACTGCGTCATTTCGGCAGAAGTCATCTTCTGATAATTCAAAAGAAAAATATCCTGGGCATGGTCCAGCCGCCTCCTGATCTCCAAGCCGACAAGATTCCTGTAAATTTCCCCGATCCTCTTTGTCATGACGTTCATATGTCGACCTTCAATCCCGGCCCCATGGACGTAGAAAGCGAAAGCGATCTGACGAATTCACCCTTGACCGAAGCGGGCCTTGCGTTTTTGACGGTTTCTATTAAGGTAAGGGCATTCTCGTACAGCTGTCCATCGCTGAAAGACAATTTGCCCACAGCCACGTGAATGCCGCCCTGTTTATCAACCTTGAATTCAACTTTACCCGCTTTAAGGTCCCGGATCGCCTGTCCTACATTCGGCGTCACGGTCCCGGTCTTGGGACTAGGCATCAACCCCCTGGGCCCCAAAACCTTGCCGAGCTTGCTTAAATCCCTCATCATATCCGGCGTCGCCACAACACTGTCAAAATCCATCCATCCGCCGGCGACCTTGTCGATCAATTCCTGGGCGCCGATATAGTCTGCGCCGGCCTCCTGGGCCTGCTTTTCGGCCTCTCCCTTACAAAAGGCCGCGACGCGGATCTTTTTGCCGGTCCCATGAGGCAGAACCACGGTCCCGCGGACCATATGGTCTGATTTTTTCGTATCCACGCGTAAATGAAAAGAAACCTCAAGGCTTTCGTCGAACTTCGTCTTTGGGACGGATTTCAGAACGGCGATCGCATCCTTGAGAGGATAAACCTTGCTTTTGTCCACCAGCTTGGCGCCGGCCTCGAATCTTTTGCTATGCTTGTTAGACATGGATCACTCCACAACGTCGATGCCCATGCTGCGGGCTGTGCCTGCGACTGTTTTCTTTGCCACCTCAAGATCTGTCGTGTTCAAATCCGCCAGCTTCTGCTTGGCGATCTCCTCGACCTGCCTTTTGGTCACGGTGCCGATCTTTTCTTTTCCGGCTGTCCCGGAGGCCTTCGCGAGGTTGGCCGCGCGCTTGATCAGGACCGAGCAAGGCGGGGTCTTGATGATGAAATCAAATTTTTTGTCTTCGTAAACGGAGATAACGACAGGCAGGATGATGCCGTCCCTGTCCTTGGTCTGTTCGTTAAAAGACTTGCAGAACTGCATGATGTTGACACCATGCTGGCCGAGGGCCGGGCCGACGGGGGGCGCAGGATTCGCCTGTCCGGCCGGAACGTGCAACTTGATCTGTGCGACTACCTTTTTCGCCATGGCTACACCTTTTCTACCTGCCAGAATTCCAATTCTACGGGGGTCGAGCGGCCGAAGATGGACACGCTCACCTTGATCTTTTGTTTTTCCGGATTTACTTCTTCGATCGAACCGTTAAAATTCAGGAACGGCCCCTCGATGATACGGACCGCTTCGCCTTTTTCAAAATGTACCTTGGGTGAAGGCTTGGCCTGCGTCTCCACCGTCCGCTTCATGATGTTGTCCACTTCCTCGGCGGTCAACGAAGACGGCTGCTTTCCCATGCCTATAAATCCCGTGGCCCCAGGCGTCGTGCGCACAAGCAACCACGTATTCTCGTTGAGTTCCATCTCGACCAGGATATACCCGGGGAAGAACTTCCTCTGGCTGATCTTTTTTTTGCCGGAACGGACTTCGGAAACCTGCTCTGTCGGAATCAGGACCCGGCCCATCTGGTCTTTCAGGCCGCTGGAGGCAATCCGGCCCTCCAGGCTTTTTCTGACCTTATCTTCAGATCCGGTCTGCGTATGGACAACGTACCACTTTTTCATTTGAGGATGATCGCAACGGATTTGGACAATACGAAATCCAGCGCGCCGATATACGCCGTCAAGATCGTCGTCACGATGATGACGATCCATGTGGCGCTGATCAAGTCCTGGCGCGAAGGCCAGGTGACCTTGACCATCTCCCCTTTGACTTCTCTGAAGAAAACGGGAATTTTTGCGAATACGCTGAATACGTTGGCCATGACGACTAAAATCTGGCAGGAGCGGCAGGAATCGAACCTGCAGTTCCGGTTTTGGAGACCGGTGGTT
>Ga0172375_10012063_pt1 | contig 10880 bp, 14 predicted proteins | sample LakKiv1m_FD_114537 | JGI IMG/M metagenome (GOLD analysis project Ga0172375, IMG submission 114537) | Freshwater microbial communities from Kabuno Bay, South-Kivu, Congo - kab_092012_11.1m | ecosystem: Environmental > Aquatic > Freshwater > Lake | place: Democratic Republic of the Congo... | reverse complement strand
TAGATCGTCTGCCCACGAATGCCCACGAATCAACGCGAATTAAATCAAAGTTCTTTATTCGTGTTCATTCGCGTGCATTCGTGGGCAAATAAGATTGGGTTGCGGGCTTTGCCCGCATTGGGAAAACTAAAAAAACTAAGGGACAGGTATGAATGGCGCTGCGCTTATCTTAGCGCCATTCGGGACAGGAATACAGGGCGCGGTCATTCCCATAAGGCGCTGGCGAAAACGGCCCACAGGTTGTCATGAAACGGAGCCTGCTAGACGACCCGCCCGCGCTTGAACCGCGGGCCCCGCACATCCCGCATGACGCGAAGGTTGGCGAAATCTTTCAGAGCACAAAAGAAAGGAAGTTTCCGGGCGTGACAATCTCAAATCCGGCGTCAGGATAGGCCCCGCGCCACGCGGCGGGAACTTTCGTCTTTCGCCGCTCGCTCCACTTGAATTCGGAGCCGTCCAACTTGCCGTCGCGTTCCTCAACCCAGTCCACTTCCTGCTGATCGTACGTCCGCCAGAAATAGACGTTGGCTGGAATTCGCTGATAGGCGAGCTTCTTGAACCGTTCCGCGACCAGATAGTTTTCCCATAGCGCGCCGACATCGTTGCGCGCGTTCAGGGAGCTGAAATTGTTGATCACCGAGTTGAGTACGCCGTTGTCAAAGAAGTAGTACCGGCTGCTCTTGGTCACCTCTTTTCGCAGGTTTCTGGAAAACCCGCCCACGCGCTTGATAACGAAGGCTTTCTCCAAGAGATACAGATATCGCTCGACGGTCTGCTTGCTGAACCCCAGTTGGCCGCCGAGTTCGGAAAGTGAGACTTCTTTGCCGACCTGAAAAGCCAAGAGCATCAAGAGGTCGCGGAGTTTATGGGGATTGCGCACATGGTCGAGGGTCAGGATATCTTTGAACAGGTAGTCATCCCGTAGCTCGGACAAGAGTTCGCGCTTTTCGTCGAACCCGACAGTCGTCAGAACCTCGGGATAACAGCCATAAATTAACAGCTCGTCGAGCCGCTGCCGGATCGTCATGTTGCCATCGTTCGCCGCCAACTCCAGTGCGGCGACGGGAAAAAGGGTGACTGTACGCTTACGCCCTGTCAGGGGCTCGCCAAGCTTGCCGGCCAAATCAAAGGAAGAAGATCCGCTTGCGATTATCCGCAGTTGCGGCAGGTGATCGGCCAACAGCTTCAAGCCTTTTCCAACATCGGGAATAGTCTGCGCCTCGTCGATGATGACCAGTTCGTAATTGGCAAAGGCGTTCCGAAGCGTGTTCACGCTCTCTGCGGCGAACACCTCCCGCACAGTACGGTCTTCCCCGCTGCCAACGAAGCAGCGCCCCTCGAACTGCCGCGAGGTTTCGAGCAGAAGCGTCGTTTTCCCGACGCGCCGGGGCCCGTACAGGGCCAGCACCTTGCCAGGCCGCGTCAGCCCGAGTAACGTGTCAGCGTAAAATCGTTTGATCATGGCCATTCCTTCGCCTTCAGACGGCAATAAGTTGCCAAATTTAGCTAAAATTGGCAATACTTTATGCCGAATTTTGCGAAATATGGGCGTGGCAGGCTTTTGCTAAGCGAAAGGGGGGTGCGGGGTGCTACGGAACAGGAATACAGGGCGCCTTGCAAACCTTCGGAGGGCAACGCCCATCGACGACAGCAACGACCGTCGACGGGGTTGACGGGGTTGGCGTGCCGTCGACCCTCTTGCGCATGAGGACCATGTCGGCGGAGAACTCGGCGCAGGGGGTGTCGGCGGCGTCGAGGACGGCGACCGTCACGGCGACGGAGTGGTTGCCGTTGGGCTTGCAGACGGGGGCGCCGCAGGCGACGGCCACGGCGCGTCCGTCGGAGACGATGCTCTTGAGGTAGCGGACCGTCGCCGATTTGGCCACGAGCCCGCCGCTCAGTCCCTTCTCGACGCAGCGGCGTTCGGCGGCGCGGTAGGCCGCGAGGATCGCGCCGGAATAGATCGAGCCCGCGAACAGGCAGCCTTTGTCGTTGCTGTTCGGTCCGAGCGGAATGGCGATCCCGTCGGCGGTTTCGTGAAGGTGGAGGTTGTCGGCGGCAGGAATGTTCATGGCGTTGGCTTATGTCCGGAAGAGAAACAGGATGGCGATCATGACAGGCAGGCAGAGGAGGGTGCTGAGGGCGATCGCGGAGCCGGCGAGCGCTTTGTCCGCGCCCATCTGGTCGGCCATGACGTAGGAGGTGACGGCGCAGGGGCTGGCGAGATAGAGCCGGGCGATGAGCCGGGCGTCGCCGCCGATCCCGAGCGCCATTCGGGACAGGTCTTGAGTCCGGTTGGGGTTCAGGGGTTGGCGGGGGGCGGTCGGTAGGCGGTCCGCGTCCCTGTGGACCGCAGGGGGTTCAAGTTGGGGGCGGGCGGTGCGTCGATGACGGTCGTCGCCCGCCCGCGACACCGGTACACCCGTGGGTGCTGCCGGTGCTGCCGGGGCTGCGGGGTAGTGGGCGGCGGGACTGCCGCCAACGCCTACCGCGCCTCGTCGTAAGGCCGGGTGCCGCGGCATGCGGGATACGCGGTGCTCAGTCGGCACCCCAATTGCTTTCGCTCACAGAGCCACAGAGAAAACATCCACAGTCCCGACTCTGTGAGAAATAAAAAGGTGGCGAGAGAATGGTTTATTTTTTTATCTCGCTTGGGGCCACGCCCCCCGAATGCAGCCCTTGTGGAAAATGACTTTACCTTCGGCGACGGCCGCTGCCAGCTTCCGCGCGTCACTGAGGAAAAGGTCGCCGCTTTCGGCCAACACGCAGGAGCCCGCACACGACGCGGGTAACACCTCGGCATAGTCTCCGGCTTCGGACAAAGCGGCGTGCCAACGGCGGCTGAGTTGCGCCGCATCAGGGGCCTTCCCGGCGAAATCAAGCATGTCCACCTCTTCTTGGCTGTAATGGTGCCTACGGACGGCTTCGAGAAGCGACGCGGGATTGTAGCCCGGGTCTTTGCCGCAAGCCGCCCAGACAAGCAATCCCAAGGGTTGGAGACAAGCGTCAGCCTGTAGCAGGTCAATCCAGTCGCGTACCTCCAGCCGGCCTGCCATCGCGAGCGCCTTGTTGGTGGCCAAGTCGAACGGATGCAGCGCGAGCCCCATCAGGCTGTCTTCGACAAGCGGGAAAAAACGGAAGGCGCTGTCTCTCACCCATTGCAACTCGGTTTGTTCGCCGTTCAAAGCGACCCGCGCCTCCACAAACGATGGTGTTTCCCGTAACACGGCGAGGCGATAACCGGCTGCCTCAAGTTCTTGTCGGTCAAGACGCCAACTTTCGCGAAGTGCGGTGTCTGTGTCGTGGAAAAGATCGATGTCGCGGGATCGGCGCGAGGCCTGCATGAGGAGGTTTAGCGCGACGCCGCCCGCCACGTAGCTTTCACCTAGCCTAAGCCGGTTTCGAGCGAGTAATCTTAGAACACCGCATTGGAAGGGCGTGACAGCCATTTTTTAGCCTCTCCCACCCGTTTGAAGGCAGTCATGTCACCATAACGCTCGATCAAGTCGAGCGTCCGCAACCACCCCTCCCGCGATGAGGGTACGAAATCCGGGCGCAGGAACCAAAGGCATCGGGTGCGGTAGGTGTCCAGAAGGGAGACGAGCGCAACCTCTTCTTCGTGGCCTAGAGGCGCCGTTCTCCTTGCGCGACTAGAAACAACCTGTTTCATGATGCTGAGCATAGCACAAAGAGACGGGAAGAGGGAATAGGGAATAAGGTCGGAGACAGGTCTTAAGTTCGGTTCAAGGGTTTAGGGTTCGGGGTTCACCCGCCTTCGCCTAGGCTACGGCGCGGCAGGGGGTTCAGTCTAAAAGCGGCAGGTGATGTAACCACAGAGGGCACAAAGGGCACAGGTTTTGCGTTCAGTTTTTGTCGTTGTTGTTCGGTCCGAACGGAATGGCGATCCCGTCGGCGGTTTCGTGAAGGTGGAGGTTGTCGGCGGCAGGAATGTTCATGGCGTTGGCTTATGTCCGGAAGAGGAGCAGGATGGCGATCATGACGGGCAGGCAGAGGAGGGTGCTGAGGGCGATGGCGGAACCGGCGAGCGTCTTGTCCGCGCCCATCTGGTCCGCCATGACGTAGGAGGTGACGGCGCAGGGGCTGGCGAGATAGAGCAGGGCGATGAGCCGGGCGTCGCCGCCGATCCCGAAGGCGCGCGCGAGAAGAAAGCCGAGTGCGGGCATGGCGAGAAGCTTCAGGGCGGTGGCCGCGAAGGCTGGCGAGACGGAGGCGCGCAGGCGTTCGGGCGTGAGTCCCGCGCCGAGGGCGATCAGCGCGCAGGGGAGCGCGGCGCGCCCGAGTTCTTCGGGCACCTTGAGGAGACCAACGGGAAACCTGACGCCGCTCGCCATGAGGAGGTAGCCGAGTCCGCAGCCGATAATGAGCGGATTGCGCAGGACGGCCGCGAGCGCGGGAAACAGGCGGAAGGCTTGGCCGTCGGTCGGCTTCGCGAGGATCAGGACGGCCCAGAAATTGTAGAAGGGGATGGTGGGGGCCAGCGCGAAGACGGCGACGGAGGCGGCCGGCGTGTGCTCGCCGAAGGTGTAAATGAGGACGGGCAGGGCGGTGTAGGCCAAATTGCCGCGCATGGAGGCCTGCATCAGGGCCCGTGCCGAGCCATCGGGAAGGCGCATGGCGCGCGCGACCAGCCAGCCGGCGAAGGTGACGGCCACGGAGCACGCGCAGAGCAGGAGACCGATGCGCAGGCCCGTGCCGCCGGTCGCGGCGGGCGCCTTCGCGATGGTGCAGAAGAGGAGGCACGGAAGCAACACCCAGAAGCCCAGCTTGTTCATCTGCGCGAAAAACGCGTCGGGCAGGAAGCGCAAGTGGTTCAGCAGGAAACCCAGGAGAACCAGCAGGCAAACGGGCAGAACGGATGTCAGGACGGCGGGGATCATGCGTCGAAGGTCTCTTCGCCGTGCCAGGCCTCGGCCGGCGGAACGCGGAGTTGTCCGGCTGCGAGCCGTTGGCGCACGGCTTCGAAAAGCAGGATCGTGGTGGCGGCGGCGACGTTCAGCGAGTCGGCCAACCCGAACATGGGGATGCGAACGCGCAGGTCGGCGGCGTTCATCCATTTCTCGGTGAGCCCGTACTGTTCGGTGCCGACCGCGATGGCCACGTTGCCGGTGAGCGGCACGTCGCAGTGGAGGTGCTCGGTGTGCGGGGTCGTGGCGAGGATGCAGAAGCCGCGCGCGTGGAGGAAGGCGAGCGTCTCGTCGCTGTCGGCCTCGACCACGGGGACCGAAAAGAGCGTGCCGGTCGAGGCGCGGACCACGTTTGGGTTGTGGATATCGGTGCAGCGGTCGCAAACGATCACGGCATGGACGCCCGCCGCGTCGGCCGAACGTAGGATGGTGCCGAGATTGCCGGGTTTTTCGATGGCCTCGGCCACGACCACCAGCGCGTGTTCGGGCAAGGCGAGATCCGAGAGCTTGCGGGAGAGCTGGGGGCCGACCATCAGCAGGCCCTCGGGGCGCTCGCGGTAAGCGATCTTTTCGAAAACCGGCGCCGAGCAGGCATAGATTTCTGCGCCCAGTTCGCGACACCGTTGAACGATCGCGGGCTCGTTGAGATTCTTCAGGTAGAGCGCCTCGCAGAAGAAGAGCATGTGCGGCGCGTAACCATTGTCGAGGGCCCGCTTGCACTCGCGGTAACCTTCGATCAGCATCTGCCCCGCCTCGTCGCGATGCGAACGCTGGCGCAGCTTGACGGCGTGCTTGATTTTCGGATTCGCGAGGGAGGTGATCTGTTGCTCCGGCATAACGTCCATAACGTAACACATTCCGGTCGGCGAAAACAGAGGGAAGCGAAAAAGCGAAAACACGATTACAACTCCCACATTGACCGGAGGGGAGACTCTAGGCTATACTGATTTACTTTCTTCTTGGAGGCTTTGGCGTGAATGTAGAACTGATTGAGAAGGCGAGGGTCCGGGTCCCCAGCGTACCGGTGTTGGTGAATCTCGTGTCCAAGCGGGTCCGCCAGTTGAACATGGGCGAGCGGCCGTTTGTGAAGCCGCTGTCGGCGGACGAGGACAAGTCGGACATCGCGCTGCGCGAGATCGCGGACGGACTGCTGATCTCGGAGGTCGATTTCGGCGCGATCGCGCGTGCGGAACAAGCGCACTCGCGGTGGTCGGATTAACAACGGAAGCCACAGGGCTGCCGGTCGCGCGATATGAGCGGTGAGGGCAAAAAAAGGAACGGCGGCAATCTGACGATCAATCGCAGGGCGTTGCACGACTATTTTGTTCTCGAGAAAGTGGAGGCGGGAATCGAGCTGGTGGGCACCGAGGTGAAGGTGGTGCGGAACGGCGAGGCCGGTTTGACCGGTGCCTATGCTCAGGTGAAGGACGGACAACTGTTCTTGAATCAGGTGACGATTCCGCCCTACGCGTTCGGCAACCGGTTCAACCACGATTCGCTGCGGACGCGGAGGCTGTTGATGCACCGCCGGGAGATTTTGAAACTCCAGGCGGCTTCGGAACAGAAGGGGCTTTCTCTGATTCCGTTGCGGTTGTACCTGACCCCGAAAGGGTTGGTAAAGGTGGAAATCGGAGTCTGCCGGGGCAAGGCCCAGGTGGACAAGCGGGAGACGATCAAACGGCGGGACGCGGATCTCGAGGCTCGACGCGCGATCGCGAAACATTACAGAGGATGACGTTTTTGCGAAGGAGGCGGATATGCTGACGAATTTCGGTCCCACCCAACTGTTGGTTTGTTTGCTGATCATCTTGCTGCTTTTCGGCGGCAAGAAGCTGCCCGATCTGGCGCGGTCGCTGGGCCGCAGTCTCGGCGAGTTCAAGAAAGGGCGCGAAGAGGGCGAGAAATTGACCAACGAAAAGGTCAAGGAGATCGTCGAGGACATCAAGAAGGAAGAACCCGACAAGGTCGAAGGCCCCAAGGCTTGATGTCGGCGCGCGCACTGTTTGCGTTTTATTTTAGGAGAACGGGACGGACTTTCCGTCCCGTTTTTGTTGGCAGGGGATGCCGCTCTTGGCGCGTGACGGATGCGCCGGAAACGGATCGGTATGGCAGAACGTGAACAGAGTCTGACTCCGGGGCGCGTGTTGGTCACCGGCGCGGCCGGGTTCATCGGCTTCCATCTCGCCCGGCGTTTGTTGGCCGAGGGATGCGAGGTCTTCGGCCTCGACAATTTCAACGACTACTACGCCGTGAGCCTCAAACGCGACCGTCATGCGGTGCTGGAGTCGGATCCGCATTACCGGTGGACGCAGGCCGATTTGGCCGACCGCGGCGCGGTCGAAACGGCGTTTCGGTCGTTCCGTCCGGAGTGCGTGGTCAACCTCGCCGCGCAGGCGGGCGTCCGGTATTCCTTGGTCAATCCCTATGTCTACCAAAAGTCGAACGTCGAAGGTTTTCTGAACGTTCTGGAATGCTGCCGACACGCGCCGGAAAAACCCAGGCTCGTCTACGCCTCGTCCTCCTCGGTGTACGGCAACTCGAACGCCCTGCCGTTTTCGGAAGCGCAATCCGTTGACGCGCCGGTGAGCCTGTACGCCGCCACGAAGCGGGCAAGCGAATTGATGGCCCGCTGTTATAGCCATCTCTACGGAATGCAGGCGATCGGGTTACGCTTCTTCACGGTCTACGGCCCGTGGGGGCGCCCCGACATGGCTTACTGGCTGTTCGCCGAGGCGATGCTGCAGGGGCGGTCGATCCGCCTGTTCAATCGCGGCGAGATGCTCCGGGACTTCACGTATGTCGACGACATCGTGGACGGCGTGGTCCGTTGCGTCCGCGCGCCTTCGCTCGGCCGGTGCGAAATATTCAACATCGGCAACCACCGCGCCGAACGGCTGACGGACTTGGTGGCGCTGCTCGCGCGCGAGTTGGGCGTGGAGTCGCCCGCCGTCGAGCTGTTGCCCATGCAGGACGGCGACGTGTTCGCCACGTACGCCGACATCGGCAAGATCCGCGACGCGGTGGGATTCGAGCCAACCACGCCGCTTGCGGCAGGCATCCCGAAATTTGTCCGCTGGTTTCTGGACTACCGCCGCACGGGCGGTGCCGCTCAGGAGCGGTAGTTCGGAGCTTCCTTGATGATTTTCACGTCGTGCGGATGCGCCTCGCGGACACCGGCGTTGGTGACGCGGTAGAACATGCCGTTGCGTTTGAATTCGGCAATCGTGCGGCTGCCGCAGTAGCCGAGCGTCGAGCGCAAACCGCCGCAGAATTGGGTCATGATCTTCTTCACCGAACCGGCCAGGGGCACGATGCCCTCGATGCCCTGCGGCACCAGCTCGTCGTCCTTGACGTTGTCCTGTCCATAACGCTGGCGGCTGCCCTTGCCTTCTTTCATGGCGGCAAGGCTGCCCATGCCGCGGTACACCACGTAAGGGCGGCCCTCGTGGATGATTTTCTCGCCGGGGCTCTCTTCGGTGCCGGCGAGGATCGAGCCGAGCATGACCGTGTCCGCGCCGGCGGCCAGCGCCTTGGGCACGTCGCCCGAGAGCCGGATGCCACCGTCGGCGATGACGGGGATGGCGTTGTCAAGAGCTTCGGCGGCTTTGAATACGGCCGTGATTTGCGGGATGCCGACGCCGCACACGACGCGCGTCGTGCAGATCGATCCGGGGCCGATGCCGACCTTGACGGCGTGCGCACCGGCTTTCATCAGCGCCAGGGCGCCGTCCGCCGTGGCGATGTTGCCGCCGATCACGTCGATGTCGGGGTAATGCTGGGTGATCCACGTCACCATGTCGAGAATACCCTTGGAGTGGCCGTGCGCGCTGTCCACGACCACAACGTCGACTTCGTCGTCGGCCAATCGCTCCATGCGCTCGTGGTCATTGGCGCTGACGGCTGCGGCCACGCGCAGGCGGTAGCGGCTGTCGCGCGTGTAGAGAGGCTGGGCGTTCTCGACCAGTTCCTGAACGTCCGTGAAGGAATAGAGTCCGACGAGCTTGCCCGCCTTGTCGACCAACGGCAGCTTGCCGATCTTGTTCTCCATCATCTTCGCATAGGCCTGCTCAAGGGACGTGGCGGGATCGGCCGTGATGACCTTGGTCGTCATCACCTCCGACGCGCGCGTAGCAGTCTTCTTGGCAAAACGGATGTCGCTCGACGTGACAATGCCGACAACGCGGTCTTGGTCGTCCAGAATCGGAAATCCGCTGAAAGAAAGATTGTGGTCGCCGCGGTATTGGCGGATATAGTCGAGCGTGTCGGTGGAGCGGAAAGCGACCGGTCTCATGATGAGGCCGTTGAGGTAGTGCTTGACGCGGCGCACGTGCTGGGCCTGAATGTCGGGGGGGAGGTTTTTGTGGATTACGCCGATACCGCCGAGCATGGCCATCGCGGTGGCCATGCCGGCCTCGGTGACCGTGTCCATCGCGGCACTCACGAAGGGAATGTTGAGGGTGATGCGGCTAGTGAGACGGGTGGACAGACTAGCCTCGTCCGGCAGGAAATCGGCGTAACGGGTTACGAGTGTGACGTCGTCGAATGTAAGCCCCTCGCAGGGGAAGTGGTTCATGAAAGCGGCAACTTGGGCATTTACGTGCATACCGGACCTCCGAATCGTTTCGCTTTCCCGCAATTATATAGCCCATTATGACAAAATTGGCAATCCCGAAAATGCGAAACTTTCGGAAAAGGGGGAAAACGGGTTGATCGTTCATGAACGAGGGATGTATAGTGAAGAACAAACAAGGGGGAGAGCGGGGCATGGGCGTGTTCAGGATGACGGCAGCGATTGTTCTTGCGGCCGGAATCGGCCGGTGCGCGGAAACGGCGGTCCACGTGTCCGACGAAGAGGTCGACAAGGCGGTGGAACGCGGCTTGGCGTGGATCGCCCGCGGGCAGCTTCCGGACGGTGCGTTTGGAAACGGTCAGGCGCAGAATACCTCGGGTATCTGGGCGCTGTGCGGCATGGCGTTCCTCGCGCGCGGCCACGTGCCCGGCACCGAGCCGTACGGCCCCGTGGTCGAACGGATCGTCTCGAAGCTGGCGGAGTTCCAGCGGGCAGACGGCTACCTCGGCGGCAACGACGGCAAGATGTATTCGCACTGCATCGCCACGCTGTTTCTCTCCGAGGTGTCGGGCATGGTCCGGCCCGAGCTGCAGGTCAAAATCGACGGCGCGTTGCCGCGCGCGCTGAAGATCATCCTCGACGCGCAGAAGATCGAGAAGGACAAGAACAATCAGGGCGGCTGGCGCTATCTGCCCGATTCCCGCGACAGCGACTTCTCGTGCAGCGGTTGGGCGCTCATGGCGCTTCGCTCGGCCCGGCTCAACGGTGCCCCGGTTCCGCCGGAGGCGATCAAGGACGCGGTGGACTACATCCTGCGGCACCACGACGAAAGCCAAGGCTGTTTCGGCTATTCGGACAAACAGTCGCACGGCGTGACGCTGACCGGCGCGGGCATTCTCTGCCTGTCGCTCTGCGGCCAGCACGGCAATCCGGCCGTGGGGAGGGCGTCCCGTTATTTGATGCAGAAGTACGAGGAGCTGCCGAAGCAGCAGTACTGTTTTTACGGTATGTACTACACGGCGCAGGGGTTGTTTCAGCTCGGCGGCAACGAATGGAAGACGTTTTCACAGTGGATGTACGACACGTGGATTCCCCAGCAGAAAGAGGAAGGCTACTGGGACCGCAACGAGCAGGACCGGTATTATCAGACGGCGATGGTGACGCTAGCCTTCACGGTGCCCTATCGGCAATTGCCGATCTATCAGCGCGACGAGACCGTCGACGAGAAATGAGTGCGGGTCTGGGCGTCCGCGCGGGGGTTCGGTCAGGCCTGGAACGATAAGTATTTTTTGAGGAGTTCGGCAGGCGGAAAGCCGAGCGCATGGCAGACGGAGACCGTTTCGGAAAACGTCAGCAGCCTTTCGCCGGATTCGTATTTGCTGACG
>Ga0172375_10012062_pt1 | contig 10880 bp, 10 predicted proteins | sample LakKiv1m_FD_114537 | JGI IMG/M metagenome (GOLD analysis project Ga0172375, IMG submission 114537) | Freshwater microbial communities from Kabuno Bay, South-Kivu, Congo - kab_092012_11.1m | ecosystem: Environmental > Aquatic > Freshwater > Lake | place: Democratic Republic of the Congo... | reverse complement strand
CGTGCCGACGGAGCGGTGAATTTCACGTGTTGCATTTGGTTCACACCTTGTTGGCGCCGCCGTCTCGGACGAGGTTGGAAGCCCTGAGCAATGAGTCGAACGTCCCCGCGTCGGTCCACCATCCGACAAGTTCGCTCCAGGTGAGCGTTCCCTGCCGTATATAGCGGTTGTTGACGTCGGTGATCTCCAGCTCGTTACGCTGAGAGGGGGTAAGAGTCCGAATAAAGTCGAATACCTGGAAATCGTACATGTAAATGCCGGTCACCGCATACGATGACGGTGGGTCTGCAGGCTTCTCGATAATGCTCACCACCCGGTCGCCCTCGAACACGGCCACCCCGAAGCGCTGAGGGTCATCCACTTTCTTCAGGAGGATCTTTGCCCCTTTGCCTTGCTTTCGGTAATCCTCAGCAGCGGCGATGATGTTGTTCTCAATGATGTTATCGCCGAGGACGACGCACACCGGCCCGCCCGCGGCATGATTCTCGGCGAGAGAAAGAGCGGCCGCGATGCCGCCTTCTCCTTCCTGATAGGCGTAGCTGATCGTGCGTGCGCCCAGAACCCGCCCGTTGCCCAACAGCCGCAGGAAGTCTCCGGGATGGTTCCCACCCGTCACCACGAGGATGTCCTCGACACCTGCTCTCACGAGGCACTCGACCGGGTAGGTCACCATCGGCCTGTTGTAAACCGGAAGCAGATGCTTGTTGGTGATTTTGGTGAGCGGATGCAGTCTGGTTCCAAGTCCGCCGGCAAGTACGACGCCTTTCACAGTGCCCGCCTTACGAAGTATTTCAGCCGAGCAACCTAGCACCATCTCTGTCAGGGGTCAAGTGCAGCCGCCCGTATTTCAAGCCTGTCCGGCCGGTGTATCCGTTGACTTCGGTCGGAATCTGGGCTAATTGAAATGGTAGGCTGTGATACATCATTTCATGAAGAACTCAACGTTCCGTCCGCGGGGCACGCTGGGAGGGCGAATGGTGAAGGGAAGGCCCTTCGCCGGAGCGGTCGGCGACAGCCCATATGCGTGCGGACTCAAGGCTGCCGCTGTAGACCAAGGCCGGCACTCTTTCCTGTAATTGGAGGGGCTGTGAAGGACACGAAGCACCATCCGGAACCAGTGCTGCGCCGCCTCCTGCATCGCTGCAACACCCTCTTGACGATCTCCAAGCACCTCAGCGGCACAGCGCCGACTGTGGAAAAGATGAATGCGGTGATAGGCCACGTAAAGGCGGCCCTTGAATTGAAGGACAACGCCTTCGTGTGGATCGAAATCGACGATCATACCTACGGACAGCTTCCTGATTTCGATCGCACGGGATCGTTAACAGCAGACATTTTTGCGGAGGGGCACTGGAGAGGACGCCTGAGTGTCCGTTATCCTGACAAAGTTCCACACGATCCTCTCGACGAGGAATTTATCCACGAAGTGGCCGGACTCATCGGTCGCCGGGTGGAACAAGGTGACCAAGAGGAATCGCTCAAGCAGTCTCAGGATCGATTCAAGAAGCTCGCCGGTAACCTTGCCAAAGAGATGTGGACTCGCACGGAGGCTCTCGCCAAGGAAACAAGCTACCTCGAAGGAATCCTCCGCTCTTCCGACGACATGGTGATCACCACCGACCTCGAGGGGCACATCGTCGAGTTCAATCCCGCTGCTGAACGGCTTCTCGGCTACCGTGCGGAAGAGATGCAGGGCCAACACATCAATGTTCTTTGGGAAAACGCGGCGGAACGCAAGGACATCCTGGCGCGAATCACAGCGCAAGAGGGTGTGCTCAATTACGAAACCCGCCTGAAGACCAAATCCGGCACGCCGGTCGAGATATCGCTGACCCTGTCGCTGCTTACCGACGACGAAGGTCGCACGCTCGGCACCGTCGGCGTCAGTAAGGACATCACACGCGAAAAGGCTATCCGCCGCGAACTGGAGCACCTCAACCGTAATTACCGCGAAACGATCCATTTCATCAGCCACGAATCGAAGAATTCGCTCATTGTTATTGCAGGCTTCGTCAGGCGACTCCTCGAAACCGAAACCGACCCCCAGCGCAAAGAACAACTCGGGATAGTGTACCACCACTCCAAATTCCTTGAGGCCATGAGCAGAGACTTCCTCGTGATGGCCGAATTGGAGCATGGAGAATTTCGTGCGCGCAAACAGCCCATCAGTAATTTTTACGAAGAAGTGATCCTACCAGCGATGGTCGGACTCAAGGAGAGGTATCCAGACTCATTTGAGACTTACGACACTTCCATGGGAGGCGTCGGTCCGATTCAGATCATGGGCGATCCGGGACTGCTGGAGATCGTGTACCGTAATCTCTTCGGCAACGCGCTGAAATATCGCTCACCAGGCGCCAAGATTTCTTAGGGGGTCGAATACCGAGCTGATCGCTATGTTTTTAACGTGTGGAATGAGGGTCCGGGTGTGCAGCCGGATCAACGAGAAAAGGTCTTCGAGAAGTTCTACAGGGCCGACGACGAAAACATACGATCCAAGAGAGGTACGGGCCTGGGGCTTTACAACATTCGGCAAATCATCCATGCGCACGGCGGAGAGATTTGGTGCGAATCCCAGCCCGGCCATTGGGTCAACTTCCTCTTCACCCTCCCTAAGGAATGACCTTCCTATCTCCTCAGCGCGCGCCGGTAAAACCCGTCGTCATCGCGCAATTTGGTATGAATCTGCGATCGGCCGCCAGGCGCCTTTACCTTTTCGAGCGCAGTCTGGTACACCAGACGCGTGTCGCGGAAGTGGTCCGGACTCCCCAGCACTACGATGAGAATCGCGTCGCGGCCGGGGGTGAACTTGGTGGCCATACAGTGGCCTGCTCGGCACGTAAAGCCGGTCTTGCCTCCGATAATCGGCAATCTATCTCGCAGCAGTTTATTCGTGGTCCGCACGGGGTAGCCATTGGACGATTCCGTGCTGCTCATGACGTAATTGCTCTTCAGACAGATTTCTCTGATGGTTTTGTTGGAGAACGCGTGGCGGGCGATGTGAGCAATTTCCCGCGCTGTGGAAGCGTTGGACTTCACGGTCACAGAGGTCTTGTCGTCTTTCTTCACCGTGCTCTTCCGATCGAGACCGCTCGGCGTGTAGAATACTGTGTGCCGCGTCCCAAGCGATGCGGCCTTCTTGTTCATCTCCCGAACAAATGCGGCCTTCCCACCCGGATACGCGCACGCCAGAGTTTCCGCGCAGTCGTTGGCAGATCCGATCAAGAGGCCGTGGAGCAAGTCCTTGACCGCGACCATGTCGCCGGGCTTCAACCCCGCGACCGACTTGGGAACGCCTTTGACCTGATCGGGAACCTGGACCTTCTTGCCCATGGCGAAATGATCCAGCGCCACCAAAGCCGTTACGAGCTTGGACAGACTGGCCACCGGAAGTTGCTGGTCTGCGTTGCGCGACATGATGATCTGGTTTGTGGCAAGGTTGGCGCAATACACGGCCTTGGCTTGGACCCCCGGCCGCTCCGGGGCTTTCTTGGCGGCTTTTGCGGGAGCCTTGTTCGCAGTCTTGACCGCCGCGCTGCGGGATTGCGAAACAACCGGATGCCCGCGCCTCTTCGAAGCGGCAGAATCTTTGGCGTGGACCGCTTCTACAGCGATCGGGGCAAGCTGGCTCAGGAAGAACACCGAGCCAACGACGGAAACCAGCACACCGAGATGCGAACGGATGAAGCTTCTGGGCATTTTCATGATAGGATAGCGTTACTCAGGACAGAAGTGTAGAGCGTTTGTTGTAGTAAATTCATGCTTTAAGTAAAGACTCTATACCATACTTCGCGTGGTATTTGAAGGTCTTTTTCTTACGGCCTGTTATCTCATTGAAAAAAGCGGCATATGCCGATGCGCTTTCAAACAGGTCACATCAACGAGGGCTGGTAGGGGCCGACCCGTGGAGGCTGTCTCAAAACCCACAGAATGCATGGAAGCGTAGCACGATTACCCCCTCACCCTAACCCTCTCCCTGAGGGAGAGGGGACCGGAAACCGGCTCCGCAAGCTCCCTCTCCCCATGGGAGAGGGCCGGGGTGAGGGTTCGAAACACACATTCGAGGTTCAGTCGTGTTACGATTTTCAACACGCTCCGACTTTTGAGACAGTTTCCGTGCGTCGGCCCGGCTTTCAGGGCGCACACGCGGGTGCGCCCTCACAATGGCTATGTTCCAGTCTTGATGACACATTCATAATAGTCCCCGGAGTCTGTCACAGCAACTCGTGGGACTCACGCGGCAGGAGGATAATCCTTAATGATCAGAGCTCGAGTCTGGTTCCGATGTGCAGCAGCGCACGACCCGGTGATGCCGATCCTGGTCCAACCGGCTGTGATCGGATGGAAAGGCCTGAACCGTCGAATCGACCTCACCATTGAACGGGAATTTACCGGCGCTGAACTGGTTGGGCGCATGAAGGGCTGGATCACCATCGACCCCAAGAAGGCTGTGGAGATTCTCGAGCGGTACGGACGCCTGAAGTGCTTTGAAACCGGAGAACTCGTCGTGGAAGTCGAAGACGAAGAAGCCATTGCCGGGCTTCAGGATGATCTCGCTGCCGCGTTCGGCGATCAGTGCCACATCGAGCCGATTCCCAAAGGGAACTGATACCAGTGCGCTTTCATACAAGTGAAAACGGCGGGCACGGAGGCCCGCCGCCACCAAACATGGTGGGGGCCGGCGTCCCTGCCGGCCCTTTCTATGTCACTTGTTAGAAAGCGTATCGGTATAACAAGACCGCGGGCCGATCCGCCGGCTCCACCTAGCTGCCATCAAGCCGGAGCAACCGGGCCGCGTTGTTCCACAAGATGTTTTCGATCGTGCCGCGACTGAACGGAAGGCTTTCCACGCTCTTGACCTGCCGTGAAATCGAGCGCACGCCCGGCCAGTCGGTCCCGAACACGAAGCGGTCGGACATGGCTTCCAACTTGGGAAACGCGGAAGGCAGGTGTTTGGGTGGTATGCCGGCGATATCCACCAGCACATTGCGGTGACGAGTGAGCATCCATTCGGTTTGCCTGTACCAGAAGGGCCTGCCGCCGTGACAGACCACAATGGTGAGATCCGGAAACTCATCCGCGATGTCGTCGAGGAGCAGCGGGTCCGCGTATTTGATTCGAGTGCCCGGAAAGACCGAAGTGCCCATGTGGAACATCAAGGGGATGCCTCGGTCGCGGGCGATCTCGTATACAGGCATCATGCGCGGATCGTCGGGCTCGAACCAGCAGTAGGACGGCATGATTTTGAGGCCGCGGCACCCAAGCTCGTCGAGGGAGCGCTCCGTCTCGGCAGCAGGGTCCACGTCCTCCTCCGGGTCGATGGCTGCGAAGGGGATCAACCGTTCCGAGGCCTTACACAATTCGGACACGAAGTCGTTGGTCACGATCCCGGTCGCTCTGGGTGAGTGCTCCGCGAGGATTACTGCCCTATCGACGCCCTGCTCATCGAGGTGGCTGATCAGTCCTTCGCCCGTGACTACCTCGGGAAAGAGCCTGTAAAAATCCGGATTTAACCGGTCGATGTATTCCCTGACCGCTGGCTGCCAGTCGTACCGCTTGCAGACGTGCACGTGAATATCTAGAACAGGCACTATGAATTCTCCATGCAAATGCTTGATGACAGCAGCCTGTCCGTACAGCGCTTCCCGTCCTAGGCACTGTCCATTTGGTTAAACGGAGAGGACGAAAGAAAAACTGTTTCACCGCGGAGCACGCGGAGAGGACAGAGATGAGGTATGGGCGCACGGCCGTGCGCCCATACCCTCTGCGATCTCTGTGGTCCCTGTGGTGACTGATCCCTTTCTTTCCCGCGAGTACTATCCCCGCGTTACTGAATGACAGCCTTCGGCGCAAGAAAGCCGTTGACTTGACACGATTCCTTGCCCTACATAGTATATTCTCGTTTGTCGTGCACGCCTAGAGGAGAGTGCCCCCGTAGCTCAGTGGATAGAGCGACGGATTCCTAATCCGCAGGTCGCAGGTTCGATCCCTGCTGGGGGCACCAGTTCCAGAGCCGATTTCAAGAATCATAAGACTTGCCAGTCAAGAATTTGCTCCACCGTTGCTCCACTGAGAATTCTCCGGGCCACCTCTGACGCCCCTCCCGTGTCACCGAATCTCGCGAGTCCGCGAGCGTGAAACATTCATGCTGCACCCTCGCTACACCAAGGGGCCTCATGGCCTCTTTTCATGCGGTCCCGACGGTTGACGGCTGGAAAAACAGGCGCCGTAACTGAGCGGACCAGGCTACAACCCGCGACCTCTACCCCGCCGTAAATATTCGGACCCCGCCCCCTTGTGTATGACTCAGCCACGCACGGCCAAGTGAGCGCCGGGAGGTCTTGCGTGTAGTATAGAGGGAGAGCCCCGGACAGAGATTCGCTCAGCCGGGCTCTCCGCGCGCGACGGTCGAAATCCTTGGAGAAACGGAATCGGAGAGACGGACAATGGGCCCGTCGGCAACACGTTTAGGGTTGTGGGTGGAGGGAATCTACCGAGACCCGCCCGACGGAATCGTACCACGTTTCTCACGCGTGTGGGCGCGACAGTCACAGAATATGCTCGTCATATTATTGTGTGATCATAGTCTATTACCAATATTAGCGCGTCATCCAGTTGAAGATGCGTTGACATGAGCCTTAATGAGAGGCATCATCTGCACGGAATAACATGAGTATTGTACGGAGAGGGAAAAATCGCTTGAAGCTGGCCAATTTGTTGAGGTAGCATCATGCATCATCCAGGAAACAGATTACGAGTGGAAGGAGTCCGAAGTGACAGGGGTACGCGTGCTGGCTGTTGGCATGGACTGTGCTGTCAAACGCGAACTGCATAGAAAGGTTGACTTTTGAAATGAGCAAAGCGATGACAACATTTCAGATACCGACGCAGCATGTCGCTGGATTGAAGAGCCTCCGAAGACTCGAAGAAGACGCCGTTCAGGGGCTGGCCCTGGCCCTGTCGGACGCTCCCCCCGTGTATGACCCTGAAAGCCTCTTGGCACATATGGTCCCGAAAATGGGCGGTGTCGCCGAGACCGAACTCAACGCCATTCTTGTTACCTTGCTGAGCTTGTGTTTGGCCCGCATAAGGATGGATGTTTCTACTTCGGAACTCGCCGACCGTGTTTGTGGCGCAATGGAACAGAGTGAAGACAACGACTTGAGGCTGCTTGCAGAGGAGTGCGATGCGTTCAAGGACAGATTGGTCCGTTTGTTTAATATTGAGTCATTGACCTACGCTGCGAAGGCATCCAGTGTGATGACGGCCCATGATCACGTTTTCGTTCACGCTCGCACCTTGACCGACGTACGCGCTGTTTTTGGACCTGACGTTGAAGCTCTTCCGAAAGCGGCGATGATCATTCATACGCTTGAGATTACTTACCGACGGGGTTGGAGAAACGAAAATTTCTACGTAGCTTTGGATTCTCAAGACGTTGAATCGCTTATCACAACGCTTCAGCGTTCAATTGACAAGGAAACGGGGCTAAGAAAAATCCTAGAAAAGTCTACCGTGACATATTTGAAACCCGAGTGAGGTTATTATGGCACTGCAAAGCGCATTTTCAGATTACCGGTGGCTGAGGCAGAGGGATTACTTAACAGAGATCGCCAAGCCGGCTAGAGAGCAGACCTTTGTCCAGGAACGGACAGAAGAAGACAAATCGCTCGAACAATTCGTTGAGGCCCTGTGGGGGACTGCTTACTCGATAACGAAGGGACTGGCCAGTTGTTTACGGTGGGAGTCTCGCCCCGAAAAGGACGTCATTGTCATGGAATTTCAAGCACCGGCCAGATTGGGCGCCCCGGCCCGCAAGAGGAGTTTCCAAGCCGACTTTGAATGGATTCGGAAAAATGCTTCTCAATACAGGGGCGACTGGATTGCCGTAAAAGAAGGGAAACTTCTCGGGAACGACCGGAGTCGCCGTGCCTTGCGGTCGCGTCTTAAAGAGGCTGGATTGCTCAAAGGCGCGGCTTTCTTCAAAGTCGAGGAATGAGTGGTGGGGAACTTACTCATTAATTCCGACAACGGCCATGAAAATTGGAGCACTGGCCTCGCGCCCTTTGTAGAGACAGAAAATCTCGGCCACAGAATAATCGTGGGAGTTCGATGCAGAATCAACGACATGGAAGAGGACGAAATTGCCCTGTTGGATACGGGTTCTACTTACACGGTGATAAACAGGGAACTCGTCCGAGATATTGAAAATCAACTTATTCAAGTAAGAGAGGACCAAATTAATACCTGTGAAGGGACTATAGCCGGCACATTGGTCGAACTGGGCATAACCCTTCTTGCGGAAGAAGGTGACGATCTTCCCGTGGACGCGCTAGCATTGATCACTGAGGATTGGCATGGACCGGTAGTGTTGGGATATCGTGGCTTCCTTGAAAAGATCCGGATTGCTTTAGATCCGGGTGTCACGCTGGCCGATGGACAACTTTTCTATTTCGGTTCCTGTGAGTGAGCGGAAACGAATCCCGGGTTATCAGTCCGGCTTACATTGCCTTTCACGTCCCCTTCTTTTGCGTTTGTTAGGCACAAAACACACGACGGTCACTCGTCCCACTCAAATGACAAACGTGGCTCACCGAGGAAATTCCACAGCACCACATCGAGTCCCCGGCTCAGGTCCAGGCCGCGCGCAATGCGCCACTCATGGAACAGCCTCGCCAGCTCCACGTCGCACGTCCCGGCCAGTTTCACCCGCGATCCCGCCTCGACGGGCCGGCCCGTTTTCTCGGACCGGACCTTCTTCGGCGTCGGCGGTAGCTCCACGGACCGTATGTCACGGGCTGTGTTCCGGTCCTGTCACTCGCGGCCCGGACCTCTCGAACGTCCCTGTCAGCCACTCCTCGACGACCGTCCCCCGCTGAACCTCGGTGAGCACCTAACCAGCCGCATTCCTCGCAGTTGGACGCTTTCCCTTCGACTGCCCCGGATTGCGGCCGATGACCGCGTCAACCTCGCGTTCCTTGTCTTTCAGCCGGCTCATTACCTCCCGGAGGCCCGCCGAGAATAACGAACCCTGCCACCTGTGATGAGCCCATCAGACCTATTCGTAAGGACATTACCAGCAGCATCTCAAGAGTGAAAGCATCGAACAACGCGATACGCCTCGTAGCGACTTAGACCCGCCCCTAGTTTCGCCACTGACAACAACGCAAACACCTTTCTAAGTCGATCTACTAATCCTGAACTCCTGCCAGCTTCTTGGCCATCTTCTTCTTCATGTCTATCTTGCCGAGGCGGGCATACATAACCTTCTGGGTCTGGGGCGAGCCCGCGCCGTGCATGGACTCCACAAGGGCCGTGCCGCCGGTCATGTTCTCGATAAGCCTCAGTATTTTAATGCGATTCTCGGTTGAGACTCCCTGCACTCCGGCCAAGTACTTTTCCACATACTTGCCGATCTCCGGGCTCTTCAGGTCATTCTCGAACGGCATGGTGGCCAGGATGCCTCCTGCGATGTCGTGAGCGAGGCGGGCGATCTCGTAAATGTGGCGAGTCACGTTGTGTTTCGTGCAATTCGCGAGGAGCGGGTCCGGATAGTAGGCGCCGCTCGGAGTCTTGTATCCCATGGCCGAGCATGAGATCGAACCCGCGTAGATGGTCTCCGTCAGGTGAATCATTTCGGCAAGTTTCTCTTTCACGTGCGAGGCTTTTTGGGTGCCCTGCATTTCCGCGGCCAACGCACACGCACCAACGACCACGTCCGAAACGCCTCCCTTGCAGCCGCCATAGTTCTGGCGATGCATGGTAGCAAAACGCTCAACGAGCACGCCGCTGAAATCGGTCTCGCCTGCCATGAATACTCGTTCCCATGGGACGAAAACGTCGTCGAAGACCATGAGCGTCTCACCGCCTACCAGACCGAATTCCGCATTTCCCGTATCGATGCGGCCGCCGAACTTTCGCTCGTCGTTGGTCTGGCGACCGAAGATTTGGACCACTCCGGGAGCGTTGAGAGGAACCGCGCAGCACAGAGCGTAGTCCCGATCCTCCTCACGCATGAACTGCGTGGGCATGATGAGGATTTCGTGGCTGTTTACAGCGCCGGTCTGGTGAGCCTTTGCGCCCCGAATGATGATGCCGTCGTCCCGGCGCTCCGCGATGCGGGTAAACAAATCGGAATCCGCTTGCTCATGCGGCGCCTTGCTGCGGTCTCCCTTGGGATCGGTCATTCCACCGACGAGCATCTTGTTAGTTCGCTGCACCATCTTCAGGTATTCAATGAAACGGCTGTGGTAGTTGGTACCGTATTTCTTGTCGATATCGAAGGTGGTCATGTACGTGGCGTTGATCGCATCAAATCCCACGCAGCGCTGGAAACAGCTCCCCGTCTCATGTGCGATGGCCCGCAGAAGTTGGACCTTCTTGATCAGGTCGTCAATGGACTGGTGGACGTGAGTGAAGCGGTTGATCTTATCGCCGGTCAAGTGGCTGGTCGCGCTCGCCAGCTCCTCGAATTCCGGCATGAGCGCCATTTCGTAGGTCTTGGCAGCTGCGTTGATGTGCGGGATGAAAGCCGGATGGGTGGTTATGTCAGTAACCCGCTCTCCGTTGTAGTAGACCACGTGCCCTTGTTCTTTCAGACTCTTGATGTAATCATCCTTGGTCTTGATCTGCATCTGCGCTTCACTCCTTTAGAAGGATAACCACCTCTTGGGGCGGCCAAAGACGTGCCGAGCGAGGGGATTAGCGTCATAATACCACGTTTTACGATGATGTGCCTCATGACTGCGAGTCTTCGAGTAACCATTCACTTACGCGGGGGATTGCAGAATTTGGAGGGTGTGTCCTTTTGTGCCGATTTTTTCTCGCGTTAAGTTGCTTGGGGTTGTATAGACACGACCGCATATGATGATCGAGGGTGT
>Ga0172375_10012061_pt1 | contig 10881 bp, 6 predicted proteins | sample LakKiv1m_FD_114537 | JGI IMG/M metagenome (GOLD analysis project Ga0172375, IMG submission 114537) | Freshwater microbial communities from Kabuno Bay, South-Kivu, Congo - kab_092012_11.1m | ecosystem: Environmental > Aquatic > Freshwater > Lake | place: Democratic Republic of the Congo... | reverse complement strand
TGTGGGGCCGAGGTCCGTTCCAGGGCTGTTTCAAGATCGCGGTTCGCGGGGTGGCGGACCCGCGCTTCGGCGGGCCGGACGGGTAGGCGATCCTGCTGTACAGCAGGACCTTCTGGGGTCGCGTCTCGTCCGCACGCGGGCGGGTGGCAGCCGCGACCTACCGGGGGCCTGATCACAAGGCTGGCCACGGTTTCTCGAAACAGCCCTGGGTCCGTTCGGCCCCGGGGTCCCAAGCGGGGTTGAACCTACAGATGCAGGCACAGATCCGCCGCCCCGCAGACCGCGATCCCGAAACCGCCCTGCACGCCTCAACCCAAGGGTAGACAACCACGGGAGCCGGTGTTACGCTCACGGTATGGACAGGCACATCGCCCACGTGGCAGGCAGACGGCGGGACCCGTGCGCTACACACCGCAGGGCTGCCCTGAACGTCGCCGTTTTGGCGCTGTGTCTACTGCCTTGGGTCTCCGCCGCGGAGGCGCCCGTGGACGCGCTGCCCACCATCCCGGAACGCCACCCGTATCTGGCCCTGACCCCGGCGGACATCGTCCGTGCCCGCGAGAGGACCGAGCGCTACGCCTGGGCCCGCCTGGCCCTGTCCAACCTGGTGGACGAGGCGAACGGGGCCATGAAGACGGCCTGGGCAGAACTGCCGAAGAAGGGCGATACCGCGCACTGGGACCGGGCCTCGCGGATGCTCGCCGCGGCCCTCGCCTACGCGTTCACCTCCGAGCCCCGCTATGCCGAATGGGTCCGGGACGGACTGCTGGCCTACGCTGACCTCTATCCCTCGCTGGAACTCACGAACCGGCGCTGCAAGCTCTTCTCGCAGTCGCCGCTGTACGAGGCCATGTGGTTCGTTCCCGCCGCGCAAGCCTACGACCTGGTGGCCGACAGTGGCCTCCTGACCGCCGCGCAACGCCAGCATATCGAGGGCGACCTGCTGCGCGCCGCGATGGCCTGCTTCGTCGTGACGGACTTCCAGAATGACCCTCGTATCAAGGACTTGCACTACAGATGCTACAACTTCCAGGCCTGGCACCTGGCGGCGGTCGGCCTGGTTGGCCTGGCCGTGCGGGACCCTGGACTGGTCGCGTACGCCACGAGCAGCCCCTACGGCCTGCGGCATCTCATCGGCCACGACATCCGCGAGGATGGGCTGTTCTGGGAGCGTTCCGTCGGCTACAGCCAGTTCGTCGTCTCGGCCCTGCTGCCGCTGACCGAGGCTCTGCTGCACTGTGGCGTCGACGCCTACTCCTGGCAGGTACCCAATGAGCGCAGCCGGGACGAGGACGCGCACTATGTCACCGACGTCTCCGACCGGCCCAAGTCCGTGCGGTTGCTGTTCGAGGGGCCCCTCTACCTCGCCTTCCCGGACTCCTCCTATCCAGCCCTCGGCGACAGTGACCGCGGGCCGCTGCGTGCGACGTGGACGCACCTGCTCGGGTACCAGCGCTACCGTGACCCGCGGTTGGCATGGCTGTTACGGCGCGACATGCCCCTGGGGGCCGCCGATGCGGACCGGGGCCTCGTGGGTTTCCTGCACTACTACCGCTACCAGTACCGCTATGAGCAGGTCCGGCTGAACGGGCAGCCCGTGCGCTGGCGGCGTACAGACCCTGCCTTCGAGCCCGCCGGCGACGTGATCCCGGCCAGTGACCACGGCGTCCGCCAACCCGATCACTACCTGCTGAGCGAGGCAGACGTCGGTGACGCGGTGCTGGAGTGGACCATGACCCGTCTGACCGACTCCGGCAGCGACGACCGGGCCTGGGTTGTCTACCACGTCGATCCGGGCAACACAGGAAACCGCACGTCATTCAGCCTGGCATCGCTATGCCCGGAGGTGAACCACCCCTATGCCTTCCGGCTCGAGGCCATGGGAGCGGAGGTCCGCCTGCTGCGCGACGGCCAGGCGCTGGCCGGGAAACCCAGCGTCTACCGGCATGCGCCCGACTGGCGCTGGCTGGTCTGGGACCCACCGCAGCTCGAAGAGGCGCCAACCCCGGGTCCCAGCCCCTGGGCCGATGGCGGGTTCGCCAACACGGGCGTCTTCCGCGACGGCTGTTCCCTCTTCCCTGCCACCGGGGTCATCGTCCTGCGTCAGGCCGGCGCCGACTTCCTGGCCCGGCCGGGGTCGACCGCGGTAGCCCTCAGCTACGGGCCCCACGGGGGAGGCCACGGACACTCTGACAAGCTCACACTGACGCTCTTCGCCCAAGGCCGCCAGTGGCTACCGGATGTCGGCAGCATGCCCTACGAGACGCCCATGAAGGGCGAGTGGACGGCCCAGACGATCAGCCATAGCACCCTCGTGGTGGACGGGGTCTCGCAGCGGCCCACCGGCGACCGGAACGTCCAGTGGCCTACCGACTCGGCCCAGGACCGCGTCTGCGGGCGGTTGGTCCGCTTCGACCCCGGGCAGAAGTCCGCGACCGCAGCCTGCGATTCGGCCTACATGGGGATGACCCTCAACCGCTCGCTGCGCCTGGTCGGAGACTGCGTCGTGGACCGCTTCAGCGCCCGTCCGGCCATCGCCTCGTCCCCCGGCCGGAGCTACTGCTTCGACTACGTGCTGCACGTGGACGGGCAGTTCGCCGAGTGCTCGGCACCGCTGGCGCCCAGGACGGGGCCCCTTGGCGAACGCTGCGGCTACCAGCATGTCGCCCAGACCCACGCCGCAGACCTGACGCAGACCGTCGCGCTCACCTACGCGACGGGTGACCACCGTCTGCGGATATGGCTGATTCCGGCGCCCGGTGAGGGTCCACCCTCTCCAGCCCAGATCATCCTGGCTAACGGCCTTACGAATAGCCCCACAGGCCGTATGCCGATGCTCGTTGTGCGCCGGCAGGCCCCGGTGGCGAGCTTCCTTGCGGTGTTCGAGCCGTTGGGGACCGGGGCCGCGCTGACGGCAGTCCAGGCGGTGGCCGGGCACGACGGCGGGCCCGCGGAGCTGGTGATGGAGCGGGGTGCCGCGGCAGAACGTCTGCCGCTGGATCCAGTCGGCGGAGTTGCACCATGACCGTCCGGGGCCTCTCCCTGTTCCTGCTGGGCGCCTGTCTGGCGAGTGCCCCTGTGCTGGCGGCGGAGTTCGCGCCGCGGAGCGTCCGCGACTTCGGCGCCGTCGGCGACGGCAAGGCCGATGACACGGCCGCCTTCGCGCAGGCCTTGGCGGACGCCGCCAAGGCCCCCACAGGCCGCAGCGTCCACGTGCCGGCAGGCCTGTACCGTCTGACCCGCACTCTGACCATCGAGAGCACGCTGCTGACCGGGCTCGATGCCGGTGGCTGGCCGGCCGACTCGCAGCCGCAGCCGCACCTCGTGGTCGATGTGCCGGCTCCGCACCCGTGCATCATCGCCAAGCTGGGGGCCTCCCTGCACGGCCTGGAGTTCGACTTCGACGACGCCGGCAACCCGCAGCGCCAGTTCGGCCCCTGCGTGAAGATCGAGGGTGGCGGCGTCTCCTGCACCAACCTGATGCTGCACAACCCCACCCTCGGGATCGTCGCGGACGGCAGCACCAACTGCGGGCGCGTGAACCTCGAGAACGTGTTCATCGTGAACGCCCGGCAACTCGGGGTGCAGTTCGAGTACGGCCTGGACGTCGTCACCTTCCGCAACATCCACGTGTGGAACTACCTCCCGGACCTGGTCAGCACCTGCACCGGCTTCCGCATCGGCCATGTGGACGAGATCCGGCTCACGGACTGCTCCGTGGTGTCGGCCCAGACCGGTTTCCACTTCGTGGCCACCAAGCTACCCGACGGCACGAGCCGTGCCGCCTGGGGCGGCATGAGCAACTGCACGGTGGACGGCAGCGCCTTCGGCATCCAGGTGGACCAGGTGAACGTGCTGCGAATCAGCGGCGGCAGCATCTGGGCGCACCACTTCGGCCTGGTGTGCAACGGGCCTGGGGATGTCATCGTGAGCGGGGCCGACCTCCGTGCCAATGGCCACCACGCCATCGACGTGCGTGACATCGGCACGCTGACGGTCACCGGCTGCCTGTTCCGGAAGAACGGGACGGGCTGGCCGGACACCGCCAAGGTGAAGATCGGTGGGCCTGGCACCGTGCTGGTCAGCGGATGCTCGTTCGACGAGCGAAGCATCGGCGTCCACCTCGGCCCGAAGGCCACGTGCGTGAGCCTCACCGGCAACGTCTTTGCCGCCTCCCCGCACCGGGCCCTGGTCGATGAGACCGGACCCGGCTGCAGGAAGCTCCTGGCCAACAACCTGGGAATGGAATGACCGCCGGCCAGGCCCGTGTCCTCACCGGGCTGACGGCAGTCCAGAAGGACGACGAACCCATGCTGAGACACTCGGCCACCCTGACCCTATCCACCCTCTGTGCCGCTTGCACGGCCCTGGATCGCCCCGGCCCGCCGGCGGATCCCAAGGCGATGCCGATTGCCTCGCCTGCGGACCTCAAAGCGCGCATCCCGGCCCAGCTTCACATCACGCGGCCCGACTACGTCGTCTTCGTCCCGGAGGTCACCGCCGACTCGGTCAGCGACACGGGCAACGAGCACTTCCTGGTCTTCGACGGCCCGGATGGGTCCCTGATGGCCGTGTGGACGCAGAGCTCGGCGGAGGCGCAGCCCGACCAGCATATCGCCTTCGCCCGCAGCACCGACGAGGGGGTCACCTGGTCCCGCCCCCGGATCATCGCCGGGCCAAAGAAGCCCGGAGACGGGCCGATCGCGAGCTGGGGATACCCGCTGGTCAGCCGCTCCGGACGCCTCTACGTGCTCTACAGCCAGCACATCGGTCGTCACGATAACTTCGTCCACCACACGGGCTGGCTCCATGGCATCTGCAGTGACGACAACGGCCAGACCTGGTCGGCCCCCCAGAACGTGCCCGTGGCCCGCAGCCGTCGTGACAACCCGGACCCCACCATGCCGCCGAACATGCTCTGCTGGCAGAAGCCGCTGCGGCTGGGCAAGGAAGGCCGTTACCTGGCAGGCTTCACGCGCTGGACGAGCTTCGCCGTGACCCCCAACCCGACGCCATCGTGGATGTCGGCCGACGCGCGGGTGGAGTTCATGCGCTTCGAGAACGTGGATGACAACCCGCCGGTGTCGGGCCTGCGCATCGCGTGGTTCGCGGCCAACGAGCAGGCCTTGGCCGTGCCCTACCCGGGCCATCCCGAGGTCAGTGCCTGCCAGGAGCCCAGCCTGGTGAAGCTGCCCGACGGACGGCTGTTCTGTGTGCTGCGCACGGCCTCGGGGAGCCCTTTCTGGAGCATCAGCGCCGACGCGGGCGAGACCTGGACCCAGCCACGGCGACTGCTGCGCCGGGACGGCGGGGAACCCCTGTTGCACCCGCTCTCGCCATGCCCCATGTACGACCTCGGCGGCAGTACGGCGGGAAGTGGTCGCTACGCCCTGTTCATCCACAACCACGATGGCCATTACCATGGCTACGGCCCTGGCGATTCCGGCTTCCACCGGCGGCCTGTTTACCTGGTGAAAGGCACCTTCCAGCCCGGAGCCGAACAACCGGTCGGGTTCGACGAACCCCGCTTCTTCATGGACCACGACGGGGTCAGTCTCGGCAAGCCCGGGACCCACGGCCGGCTCGACCTGGCGCTCTACGCCAGCTTCACGGTCCGGAACGGCCGAGCCGTGCTCTGGTACCCGGAGCGGAAGTTCTTCCTGCTGGGACGGGTCATCAACCCCGAGTAGCGATGGAGGCACTGCCATGACAGGCTTTGTGGCGGGAGTGGCGCGGGCGGACATCACGCCGCCGGTAGGCGTGGACCTCTGCGGCTACGGCGCTCGCCCCGGGCCAAGCACGGGCTTCCACGACGACCTGGTGGCCACCGCGCTCTACCTCTCCGACGGCTCCGCCGAGGTCTTCGTGCTGGCCTGCGACCTGGTCGGCCTCCATCACGACAACGTGGCCGCCCTGCGTCGTGACATCGAGGAGCGGACAGGAGTGGCCCAAGCGAGCATCCTGATCGGGTGCAGCCATACCCACGCGGGGCCGGCGACGCCCTGCATCCGCTATCTTGGGAACACGGACCCGGCCTACTTCGCGAGACTCCTGCGGACGCTGGTCACGACTGCGGGGGAGGCCCGCCAGCGGGCGGTGCCGGCGCGGGCGGGCTGGGCCCGGGCCGACCTGCGGGTAGGCATCAACCGACGCCAGGCACGCGGGGGACAGATCATCCTGGGCGTGAACGACGGCGGTACCACCGCGCCTTACGTCGACGTGCTCTCGGTCGAGACGCGCGCAGGGACTCCCCTGGCGCGCCTGTTCTCACACGCCGCCCACGCCGTGGCCCTGGGTGGCGACAATACCCTGATCTCCGCCGACTGGCCCGGCGCAGCCCGGCGCGGTATCGAGGCGGAGACCCCGGGCGTGCGCGCCATGTTCCTGCAGGGATGCTGCGGGAACATCAACTGCGGGGAGCGGGGTTGGGAAGGGGTAGCGAACCAGGGCCGGGCAGCCGCCGAGGCGGTCGCGCAGGCGGTTGCCAGGACCGTGTTCTCGGACCGCGTCCAGGTCGGGGCCGCGCGGGTGCCGCTGCGGCTGCCGCTGGCTGACTCGCCCACGGTGCCGGAGGCCCAGGTGGCCGTCGAGCGGGCCAGGCTCCACCTCGCCAGCCTGCCCACCAGCGCCAACCGCGGGATACGCTGGATGGCCGAGGGTGCGGTCGAATGGTCCCTGGACCGGCTCCGCCTGGCCGAGGCGGGAGTGCACGCACAGACGGTCCCCTTCGACGTGCAGGCCTTGCGCCTTGGCTCCGGAGCGCTCGTCGGGCTGCCCGGCGAGGTCTTCGTCGAGTATGCCCTCGGGATCGACCGGGCCAGTCCCTTCGCCCCCACGCTGGTGGCCGCCTACGCCAATGGCGACGTGGGCTACATCCCGACGGCGGCAGCCTACCAGGAGGGCGGGTATGAGGTCGTCGACGCGATCCGTTACTACGGCACGAACATGCCCCTGCCCGAGAGTGAGGGGCTTATCCTGAATGCAGCCGCGCGGGCCCTGGCGGCGCTGGCCTGATACCCACCCCCTGCACACCGAGCCTGGCGCGTTGCCGGAGCAACCGCGGCCATTGCCTGAGGACGGCCGGCGGCATGGAGGCCGGGTCCTCCGTAACCCGGCGGCGGCACGCGGAGATGCCGCGCTCCACCGGCGACCGCGAACCGGCGGCATGGAGGCCGGGTTCTCCGTGACCCGGCGGCGGCATGCGGAGATGCCGCGCCCCGGGGGCTCTCCCCGGGAAGGGACCTCAATCCTGCGACCGGGCGCCGATGGATCCGCCGTCATGGGCCAGGGTCTGCCCGGGGCTGTCCGCCGCCAGCCGGTAGTCCCGCCCGGCAGCATCCACGAAGCGTGGAGCAGCCACCGCGGAGTGCGCGTCCAGGCCGGTCTCCTGCCGGAAACGCTCCATGTCGCCAGCGGAGTAGTACTGCTTGACCAGATACCGGACCACGGGCTTGGCCTCCTGGTACCAGAGGTTGTGCTCCAGGGTCAGGGCAGAACGCCAGTCGTTGTCCATTCGCAGACAAACCTCGGTCGAGTTGCAGAAAAGGTTGTCGCGCACGACGAAACGGGCGGTCCGGGCCGCGTTGTGGTAGAACATCAGGTGGCCGCCATTGGGGTCCGGTCGCTGGCCGTGGGCCCAACCGAGCCCCGAGTCCACGCAGGTGTTGTTCTCGAAGAGGATGTCCTCCGTGACCGCCTCGGCCGGCCGGTTCCAGTACTCGAAGGAGTACTCGGCGTTCCAGATGACGTTGTTGCGGTAGGTGATTCGGGTCTGTTTCGAGTTTTTTCCGGAGCCCTGGTTCGTCAGTGCGGCGTCGTAGATCTCCCAGAGGCGACAGCCTTCCACCAGGTTTTCCTCGCCCGCGTCCCAGAACTCGATGCCGTTCCCGAAACGGACCGGGTGCCCCTCCGGGGTGGTGAACTGGTGGCCGCCGCCGATGTAGCAGAGGTCACACCGGCGGACCGTTACCCGCGCGGTGCTGCCGCCGCCGATACCATGCGCGGCACCGTAGCGGAGCATCAAGCCATCATAGACCACGTCGTGCGCGCCGCCCTGGGAGATGATGTGCTCCCGGAGGGCCATCTCGATGCTGCCGTTGAGCGTGGCCGGGTTCGCCTCGGCGCGCAGGAGGACCTGGTGTGTGGGGATGCTGTAGAGGTAGTCTCCAGGTGCCTTCAGGTCCTCGAGACGCCACTTTTTGAGGCCGCACTGCTTGCCATGGTCGAAGATGATGTTGCCCACGTCGACGCTGAGGTCATCCTGCCTGTCCGCGCTGACGCCCCACATCCCGATGGGTTCGAACTCGAAGGTGGCCCCGGCCGGCAGGCGGCCCCCGAGGTACAGGTGGAGCCGAGGCAGATCCCCACGGCTCTTGCCGCGCAGGATGACCTCCACGGTCTGCCAGCTCTGCGTGACCTCGCAGAACTCGGGACCCGAGCTCCGGTAGGAGGTCCAGGGGGGCCCGTTGCGCATCACCTGCAGCCGCGCCGGGAAGAACGGCGCGGTGCAGCGCAGCCGCAGACGCACCATGACCGTCTCCGGGATGTCCTCGGGAACGACGGGCCCCCAGAACTGGATGTGGTTCGGCGCGGTCCCCGAAGCAGTGCAGACGAGGCGGTAGCAGACCTGGGTCGCATCGCCGGCCTTCTCCACGGTCACCTGGGCACCGTTCTCCTGGTGACAGGACCACTCGCTCTGCCGCAGGTCCGGGCCGGCCTCACCCAGCGTGTAGGTGGGTCTGCGGGTCGCCCAGATGCCGGGGCTGTGCTCTTCCCAGTCGGTCGCCGCGTCACGGGCCACGGAGCCCTGTAGGATGGGCTTCTCGCCCTCGCCGTAAGCGCTGTAGGTGATGGGCTGACCGGGCTTGCCGCTCTGTGGGCTCAACGAGCCGCGCCAGAGCCCCCCGCGCCGGAACAGCACCGAGTCGCCAGAGATGAGCTCGGCACCGCTGACCCGTTGCAGCGTCTTCCAGGCGGACTCGGGGGTGCGGCCATCGGCCTCGTCCCGACCGCCCTCCGAGTCCACGTGGAAGGTCGCTGGCGTCGTACGCGCAGCCGCCGCCTGCGGCCCAGCCGCCGGCGCCGCCAGGGCAGAGCCAGCGGTCAGGAGGATCGAGCATCCCAGGCAGGTGACGGTGTCCATGCGGACGTCTCCCGTACCATGCGGCCTTGCCAACCGGCAGCCCTCGAGACGAGTCGGGGCCGAGGGGCTTTCACCGACAGCCAGCCATCGCCGCACGGCTACCGCGGAATATCGCCGTCTCCGGGCGGCTTTGCGAGCTCCGGACAGCGGCTCGGACTGCGGTTGACGTTCTGCCATGGGGCCCCATATTCGGCTCAGGCGCAGGCTCGCAGGCGCGCGCCAGACGCCGGCCGTGGTGTTCGTAGTCGAGGCTTCGGCCGGCTGCGGCGCAGGCTCGCAGGCGCGCGCCAGACGCCGGGCCAGTAAGGCATGGAGAGAGCCGCCCATGAAGATCGCCGTGGTGGGGACGGGAAACGTCGCCAAGGACTGCTACCTCCCCTTCCTGAAGACTCAGAAGGACGTGGAGTTGTCGTACTTCAGCCGTACCCGCGCCAAAGCCGACCAGTGCGCGGCGACCTTCGGCGGCAAGGTCTGTGGCTCACTCCCCGAGCTCCTGGCCGGGGGCCCTGATGCCGTGTTCGTGCTCACGAACGAGACGACCCGCGCGGAAGTCCTGTCCGAGCTGGTGCCGCTCAAGCCCCGGCGTCTGTTCCTGGAGAAGCCGCTGGTGGCCCGGAATGGCCAAGACAACGTGTCGGAGACAGACTTCGAGACCGCGCGGGACCTGATGGCGCAGCTCCATGGCCAGGGCTGCGCGACGGCGATGATCTTCAACTACCGGTTCTTCGACCAGGTCCTGGCCGCGCGGGAGGTCCTCGCCAAACGGCCCTTCGGCAAGGCGCTGAACGCGGTGGCCGCGGTCAACTACGCCTGCTGGAGCCACTGCATCGATCTGCTGCACCTCTTCGTCGGACCCGCCGAGACGATCATGGCCCAGGAGAGCGGCCTGCGACACCGCTGGGGCAAGGCGGAGGTGGCCGATATCACCGGTAGCATCCGCTTCGCCGGCGGCGCGTCGGGGACCATCCTGGGGACCTGGACGCTGAACTTCGGGTTCCCGCTCTTCGAGCTGATCGTGAACTGCACCGGCGGGCGCTTTCACCTGCGTTGCCTGGATGGCGACCTGGAGATCCTGGACTACTCGACCAAGCGGCACGAGGTCCTGTCCGTCACCCGCAATACCTCGCGCTGGGACCAGTACCGGGCCTCCTTCGGCAAGGCCATCGGCGCCTACCTCGATAGCCTGCGGCGCAACGAGCCCCCGCCGGTGCCCGGGCAGGCCGGACTGGAGGAACTGCGCTTCGAGGCGGCGCTGCGGCGTTCCGTGCGGCTGGGACGCGCGGTGCAGGTAGCCGGCGAATTCGCGCTGTGACGGAGGAAACACGCCATGCGTACGCTGAAGCTGGACGGTCAGTGCAAGTGCCAGGTGATCGAGGCGCCGGACCCGCAGCCGGGCCCGGGCCAGGTGGTCGTCCGGACGCGGGTGTCGGCCCTATGCGGTAGCGAGTTGGGCACCTTCCGCGGTACCGGCGCGGCCAGCGGCAACTCGGGTCATGAGGGCATGGGAACGGTCTTGCGGGTGGGTGAGGGAGTGACGCGGGTGCGCGCCGGCCAGCGGGTCGGCGTCTCGGCCATCGCCGGATGTGGTCGCCCCGAGTGCGAGGCCTGCCGCCAGGGCCAGTCCACCTGGTGCCCGTCACTCAGGTACTTCGGCAGCATGCACGCGGAGCAGTTCGTCACCGCGGCGACGGCCCTGCTGCCGTTGCCTGACGACGTGCCGCTCAAGTCGCCCAAGGATT
>Ga0172375_10012060_pt1 | contig 10881 bp, 4 predicted proteins | sample LakKiv1m_FD_114537 | JGI IMG/M metagenome (GOLD analysis project Ga0172375, IMG submission 114537) | Freshwater microbial communities from Kabuno Bay, South-Kivu, Congo - kab_092012_11.1m | ecosystem: Environmental > Aquatic > Freshwater > Lake | place: Democratic Republic of the Congo... | reverse complement strand
GAGCACTTAGCCGATGACGAAGAAGTCCGCAAACTCTACCTCGGCGAAAAGTTCAAACTTGAGAGGTATATGTAAGGCGGGATGCTTACTTTACGATATTTGCCTTTAATTACCCTTGCCATTCAAGACAAATGCTGCCCAGTAGAAAGGGTGCCTAAAACTGGGGGAATTTATCAGGTCTGTCTGGGCTTTCCTTAATGATTCCGAAAAAGGGAATCCCTGTGAAAAATACAGGTAAAAATTATTCATAAGCATCGAAGTTGCTTCATCATCCACTTTCCACAAACTCGCAATCACTTCAGGAACGCCGGCAAATAAAAATCCTCTTACAAGACCAACCATGTCGTCGTTTTTTTTGATCTGCGCCAGTCCCGTTTCGCAGGCTGAGAGGACAACCAGCCGGGTTTTTGGCAGATAAATATTATAGAGCTCGTGAACTTCCAGTTTGCCGTCATCATACTGATCGGGTGAAAGCGCAAGCGCTGAGAACAGGGGATAATCCATGTTAAAAAGACCATGACAGGCAAAATGCACTATGTTATATTCCGGCAGGTGGCTCTTTATCAAAGCCTCGCTTGCTTCCTCTCCGATAAGAATTTTGATATCCGGGAAATATGTTTTGAGTTCTTTCACCTCATTTTCTGCACCGGGCAGAGGATTTGTAAAATCATTTGAGGGATTTCCCACAGCCAGAATGCTTGTCGTCTGCTCTCTGATATCGCTGTTTTTGTCAACGAGAAACTGGATACTGCTTGCATTCGGCATAATCGAGAAATTATAGATCTCAGTCATGAATTTTGCCCCTCTCATAAGCGCCCCGAACGGCAGGTTATGGAGTTTGCCAGAGGGAATTATCAGCACTTTTTTGCCGTCAATAAATGACTCGAGAGGTCCGATAAACAGGGTGTATAACTGCCTTGCGATGGTCTGATAGGATTCAGATTCCTGGCTTAGCAGTTCCTGCCTGAATTTCTCGACGAGATTCTCAACTTCACCTTTTTCGATTTCGATAGTTTTACCCTGAAAATCATTCTTCGATATAAGGAATGCATAAGTCTGTGATGGATTAACGAAGTAATTTATGATGACTTCGTTCTCTTTCAGGAAACTCTGTATGGAGGAAAGGCTGAGAGTGTTAACGGATATCAGTTCTGTTGTTTTGCTTTCATTCTCATTCAGCTCGGCAAGAACTTTATCATATGCATCCTGAATGCGGTTGTAATTCTTGAGGGTGTCTTTCGTGACTTTAAGTCCCCTGGTAAGATTCGAATAGTTTTCATCTGAGGATGCAAGTTCAAATGTGTTTATTTTGTCTTCCGGCTGCTGCAGGAATATTTTTGTCATATCGGATACCGGCTTCATTGAAGAATCTTTCAGCCTGGATGCAAGTTGAGTCCCGAGTTCTTCCACAAATTGCTGCGCCCTGGATTTTTCGCTGAAATTAAATGCCTCCCGCACGTATTTTATATCTTTGGTCTGCGCGCTGAGATACATTGCAATGTCAATGAATAACTGAAATGATTCCAGATTCTTTGATATCTCATTGGTTTTATCTTTTTGGAGCAGACTGGTGAAATAATTCTGCGTGAGCAGGTCAATTGCATATTTTACGTGTTCATAGGACTGGAATATTTTGCCGAAATCGTTATTTAACTGCCCTTCGGCAAAAAGGATATATGAATATTCAGTGAGGCACTGAGTGTAAAGAAAAATATTTGAAATGTTTTTCTCCTTCGGTGCTGTAATGTTTTTTTCATTTTCCGGCAGGAATTCTTTCAATGTCGCAAGCAGAATGTTTTTTGCATTATCATATTCACCCAATATAAAACGGCATTTTGCCTGTTTTATCATCAGCATCATCTTATCGCTTAAATCCGATGAATTAAGTATTTTTTCCGAAGCGAGCGTGTAGTATTCCAGGGCTTTTGAAGCACTGTCGCTCAGGAAATAGAGGTCGGCAATGGATAGAGCAAGAGAATAAAGAGAATTTTTGATGTTATTGCTGTCCGCAAGTTCGTAGGCATCCCGCAGATAAGCCAGTGCATCGCCGATACGCTGATTCATTCTTTCGTTATTAGCTATAGAGGAGAGCGCGGAAATTTTCTGATATGGATTATTGATCTTATTATAATTCCTTTTAATTTCGGCAAAAACCGCATCAGCAGCCTTCGTGAATCCCTGAATCTGATAAACTTCCCCCGATCTTATAGAACAGATCAATTCGAGTTCATAGAGTGAATTGTTTTTTGCTAAACCGGCAGCAGAGCGGAATTTATCGATCGCTTTATCAAATTGCTCCTGCTTAAAATCAACAATTCCGGAATTAATTTTTGCCTGTATCGCATAGAAAAAATCCCTGCGCTCCATGGCTTCAGAAAGGAGCTGTTCGAAAACGGCGTTTGATTCTCCGTAATTGCCGCTCCTATAATAAGCAAGACCGAGATTGTTCAGGATCGCCATTTCTTCGGCTTCCCTGAAAACACCCCGGCTTTTAAGCGCACGGTTATAATACTCTATCGCCAGATCATAGTCCGCAACAAGATAAGAGAAATCACCCCGCAGATAGAGGAAATAAGGAAGGTAATTCTCTACGACAACGCTGTCATAGATAGATTGCTCCATTCTCGTAATTTCATCAATTGCGCTTCTGAGGTTTCCAGAGTTAAGATTTGCGAGGATATACAGCTTCTGAAGTTCGAGAAATTTAAGATCAAGTTTTTCCGCTTTTGTCCTTTCGGTTTCGAGAAAAGCAAAAACCGAATCAGTCATCCTGTCTGATTCTCCGAGGCGCGCCGTAAGATCATAACGTTTTTTCATTATGTCCACCGCAAGCGCAAAATCATTTTCCCCGTATACCGACTGCTGAAGATTATCGAACAATTTAAGCGATTGCCTTAAATTGCCCGCGGCTTCTTCGTCGAGGGCAACTTTAAGTGCAACCTGAAAATATGATGAAGACGTATCGACGAAATCCTGCAGCGATTCCGATCCTGAAGTGAGTGCAAGTTCAGTAAGAATATTGTTCAGGCTTTTTTCGAGTGCGTCATTCTTAGTCCCCGAGGCTGCAAGGGCATCTCTTGAGTTCTGGTAACAGCTTATTGCAAGACCGGGATTATCCGCCTGCCTGTAGTATTCGCCTGCCTGATAATATGCCACCGCGCGGAGTTCCTGATTTTTCAGTACATCAATAATACCGGTGAAACGCGACAACAGATAATTCAGGAATGACCTGTCACCATTCTGCGATTCTTTTATCTTTTTGTTATAGAGGGCGACCTGCGAAGAAGCTACCTCGTCATAATTGCGGATCAGTCCGAGCTCCTCAGCCAGTTCTTTCGCTTTTGTAAAAAATGAATCGGCAGATACATAGCTGTTCGTACTGAAAAGAGAAACAGCCATATAATAATATGCAACCAAAAGATTTGATTTGTTTTCCGAATCTTTAAGTTCGGAGATGAAGCCGGGTAAGCTGTCAATAACTGAGCGGAATTCTTCCGCAGAAAAATTATTCTGTATATTCTGCCATTTCTCATTAAGATCCTGAGCAAAAAAAGCAGAAGAGATAAGAAAAAATACTACGAAAACGAGTTTACCTGGCATCTTTTTCATCTTGTTCTCTAATATTTTTTTACTTCTGTTGTAATATTAGTGAATTCCTCATTGAATTTCTGTGCTTCCGATTCAGCTTTTTCACGGGTATCGAAGAAGCCCAGTATCAGCTCATATTCCGAAGTTCCGCCGCTCGGTTTGGTAAGGACTGAAGCATCCCATCCCCTTGCTTTGAAAAATGTTTTTCTGTCAAAAGCCTCTTTGGAAGAGTTCAGTTTTTCAATAAGTACACCGTATTTTTCACGGAGAGATTCATTTTCGCTCTGCTTGACGTCCGATCCGCTTTTAATAATGAACTCAGTCCTTCTGTTTTTCTGTCTGTTAAGCTCATCGGTGTTCGGCGCAACAGGGTACTGACTTCCGAATCCCACAGCAGTTAGCCGTAATTCATTGATCCCGTTGAAAGCCAGGAAATTCTTAATTGAATTTGCCCTATCGATAGAAAGTCTGAAATTTATTTCATCCGAACCGGTTGAATCGCAATGTCCCGCGATTTCAATTTCAAGTGCCGGATTCAACTTCAGGTAATCGACCATTTCATAAAGATTTTTTTCGGCATCCTTACGGATAGATGATTTACCTAAATCGAAATAAATATCATAAAGAGTAAACACTTGTGGAGCTTTTGTAAGAACAGCATATAATCCGTTGGCGGGATATGCGGCTTCATAAGCTAAGTCATCTGGGTTAGGCTTATTATCCACAGATATCCATTTGTTCTCATTGAAATAATAAAGACCGGCCTCCGGATCATCAAGCTGACCTGAACTAATCCAGGCTGGCGAAACCGGAATTGATACAATTGAAATGCTTCCGGCACCCTGCGGGCTGGTTACATTCCAAACAGGCCCTATGATTGGATATTTATCCTTCAGAGCCTGATTATTTGAAGCAGTTACAGGAGAACCAATATCGGTGATTCCGTTCCCTCCCATAAGAACTGTGTTCATCTGTCCATAATTCAAACCAGATACCGGATTTGCGAGAGCGAAAGCTCCTGTGGAATTTTCAAGTGAGGAACGGACATCGGGGTCAGAACTGAAATAAGCCTTCCGGGCAGCGCCCGGATCACCGTTCTGAAGGTTTGCTTTAATAAGCGATTCCTGCGAGCCTCTCCGTATATCGGGTGAAGTTGAATTTTGTGCAAGATCGGAAAATACACCGATGGCTGCGGGGTAGTCGGGGATTTTCATCATTGCCCCGCCCATCTGGAATTTTGTCTGTTCAGCAAATTGAGGATCGGGACCGGCGGCAAGAATTTCTTCATAAAGTTCGACGGCTTCTCTGTTATTCCCTTTATTCTCTTCGAGGTTTGCAAGTTCGAATTTTGCATATGCGGCATTCTTGCTTTCAGGGTAATTCTGGATTATCTCGGTGAAATTCGTTTTTGCTGCATCGAGATTTCCCATCTGCAGACTGAGACTTGCGCTCTGAAGAAGTGCGTCGGAGGCAAATTCTGTCCCTTGGTAATTGGATGCGAGATCGGAGTACATATCCAGCGCTGAAACATAATTGCCTTCGGCGGAATACGATTTTGCCAGTTCAAGCATAGCTCTTGGTTTAGAACCCGATCTCTGTTCGGATTCCAACACTTTTTCATAAGCCTTTTTTGCGGCTACATAATTTTTGGATTCCCGGAGGAGTTCTGCTTTTTTCAGCAGTGCATCGTTATAGACGGGATCCAGCGGATTACGGAGCAGTTTGTCGTAAACACCAAGTGCTTTTTCGAATTTGCCTTTCATAAACCAGTGATCTGCCAGATGAAGTTCTGACTGTGAATACCATTTTGATTTCGGGAATGAACTCATGTAGTCGAAATAGTTCTTTTCACCTGCTTTACCGATGCTCTCGTTATAGAGAAGCGAATAAAAACCGATTTTCTCTCCGTTCACTGCAAATTCTTTGAGCGATTTGTGATTATAGGGCGAACCTATATCGAGTGCTATCTTATAGCTTACTTTATCTATTATCTCGTCCGGTGATGAATAAGTGAGCCGGTATTGGCTTTTAAGCAGTTTAACGAGCGATTCATACAGCGGGAGCAGGTCTTCGGGTTTTTTAACGAGATAGTATTCACCGTTGGATGCGGTGGCAAGTTCCCTTAGCGCAGGATTTTCGCGTGTGTTCAGGTCAATGGCATAAATGGGTATATCATATATATTAGAATAATACTCCACTGTTTTCAGATCGCAGACAGAGCCGATATTAACCCCGTCCGAGAAGAAAACGATTACTTTTTTACCTAGAGCATCCGCCTGATTCAGCACGGACAAACCATAAAGCAGGGCATCATACATATAAGTTTTATTGCTCAGACCCTTATTCGGGATGGCCTTGCCCAGGAATATTTTTGAATTACTGAAGCCTATTTTTTCGCGGGCATATATTTTTTCAGGGTATTCAGGTATCAGTTTTTTGATTCTATCATCACCGAAATCAATTATTGATGCGTAATCTCCGGGATTTAGTCCGTCAACAAATTTTTGAGCTGCTTTTTCAAGCAGTTCTGTCCTGCCCCTCATAGAAAATGAATTATCAAATATCATCGCAATATAAAGTTCTGACTCGCCTTTGGATTTCAGGTCATAAACCGACTTGATGTCAATTGGGGGGAGAGTTGTGCCGTTATGCTTGAGACCGATTTTATCAAGTTCATTTTCACTGATCTTAGCTGGTTCACCGTCGGAATTAGTTGCGCTGAAATAAAGATCAACCAATGGGAACCGGGTAAAATCGAGAGTGTTTTGTTTAATGACATATCTTTGAGCGCTAACAGATATGGAGATCAATAAAATAGTCAGTATAATTTTTGTCGTCTTCATTTTAGTCCCTCAGCCAGAATAATTTGTAGTCTTCCGCCTTTCCATAAGAAAAATAAAAAGGCTCAATATTTAATATCCGCAGGGCGTTATCAATTTTTAACATCAGTTCTGATATTGACACGGCTCTATCATTGTTTTTATCATTCGTTTTTGTTACATCAGAGCCATCGAACAAGTCGGCTAATTCCTCTATGGCATCCGGAAAATTTTCTCCAGACTTAAATTTCGGCACAATAATCATTTTACCGTTTGCAAATTTGAATCCGGCATTTTTCAGAGCACCTGTGGGGAACTGACATTCGCCCGGGCTTAGCAGGAAGATATAAACGTTGCTTTCCGGCATAAATTGCACCAGGTTTTCAAGATATCTGAGGGTCAGTTTTTCTTCCTGGCCTGACTTAAACTCATAATTCTTATCATCCGTTCTGTCAGCTTCCCAGCATCCCAGTATAAATATCATTGCGAGATCATCAGGTTTCTGCTGCTCAAAGAAACTATTAATAACCGAAAACATCTTTTGGCTAAGTGCGTTCAGATTAATGTGATTTCTGAATTTTAATTTAACATTCAGATATTCGGGAAGATTATCAGCCAGATATTCACCGGCATCTTTTGTCCCTTCGGCGTTTACTCCGTTTCCTTCAGAACTTATAACGAGAAGATTCAATCCCTGAAGATTCTGAGCCTGAAGAGAAGTTGCAAGGAACAATAATAGAAATAAAATCGAGTACTTATTCATTTGATCCTCCGGCGTTTCGGTAATTGTATTCGTCTATTCTGACGATAAGGTCATCGAGAGAGATCACTCCGGAAATATATCTGTTGATGTCGAAAGAATTTTTCCAGGAAGCGGCGTAGGTCCTGATCTTTTCCTGGTTCCTCACCGGCACTTTATCCGAGCTGAGTTTTGTATTCATTTCCTTAATAATTTCGGAATGTTTTTTTATTGCCGCAAAAGCAGTATTCTCAATCGGCTCCTGTCCGGAGCGACTGTTATAATAACAATATCCGCCTTCGGAAATCTTTCCGATATCGTTCGTAAGATCGAAATTATCTGCCGGATTGATTTCATGGAAGAAATCAGGATCGGAGAAGAATTTTACGAACTGATTATAAGAGAACCGCGGAGTGAGGTAGAATATCCTCAGATTATTTGGCACTGCGGCTAAGCATTCTTTAATACTTTCAACGGGCGGCGGGACATCATATTTTTTCTGGTCCAGAATTACGGTGTAGTTTATCGCCGATATCCTGCAAATATTTTTCAGCTCAACCGAGAGATTGAAATTACGTCCATCAGCCGTCGTAAACTGCCAGTCATTACCGTCAACATTCAGTTCTCCTGAATAATAAATTATTACTTCGCTCTGAGCGTTGATATTCTGTGAGAGCCAGTTTCTCAGGAGTGAGCCGGTGTTCGTATAGTCCGCATTCTTTGCAATAATCGGGCGCAGATTTGCAGAAGGGAGATTTCTTTCAAGTATTTTCGATATAAAAACTGCCCGGTTATATGATTCAGTCTCAGGCATATCGTTCCCTATAACCAGCGCCAGAACGTTTTCCCCCGTTTCAAGACCAAGATCTTTTTCGGGCAGGTACGAAAACAATGCCTTAAGATTTTTACTGTAAAAGTCGGAATAGGGTGATTTCCAGAGCGATGAAGTTCTGAAATTAACGAATGTAATCCTGAGTTCACTTTTTGCATTGAAGCCGTAAATATCATCGGCTGCGAGCGAAATTAGGTTCTCGCCCTCTTTTAACCTGACACTCTGCGAGAATGGTTTGGAAAAGGAGTTTTGCGAGGTTAGAACTCCGTCAGGTTCATTTAGCAATGAAATACCGTTGACCTGAACGTTCTTAACGGGTTTACCGTGAGTTACGGTAAACGTAACCGTGATCTCGTCACCATCGGCGGTCTGATTATTTTCGGGTGAAAAAACATTAATAAGGGGTTTCGGGAAATACTTAACGTATCCTTCCTGGTGAAATTCCGAGAGGAAAAGTGGGATACGCCCCGCAATACTTTCTTTCCCGGCGCTGAACATCCTCCGGTAAAGAGTAGCCAGTTCCATATCGGTATCCCAGTTGTTTTTGAGCTGGTTATAAAGGAATCCTGCTTTGGATTTATTGCCGGAGGCATATTCGCAAAGCATAATGTACATTAATTTTTCATTATCGGGTTCCAGGAGATAGGAACTGATAAAATTTGTTTCCGCCTTTTGATTGTTATCCTCCCAGAAAAATATCTGGGCTTTTTGCATCAGATCGCCGGCATTAAGAAAATTGCGTTTTTCAAAATCCATTAATTCAATCAGCGCCAGTTCGGGTTGCGAATTTTTGACGTATTCTTTGATCAGCATTTTCTGGGCGGCAGAATTGTTCGGCTGATCTAAGAGCAATTTTGTTAGTGAATCTGCAGAGCTTATTATGAGCTGGTTTTCCTGAGCGAGCGGTGCTTCAGGCAGCAATACAAAAAAAAGCAGCAGAAGACAGAAGAACTTATGTACCATAATACATACCTTATTATTTTAAAGAAGATCTTTGGATTTATTTAAAAGAAGATTTAGCTGTATATCATCTGGATAAATTACCAGCGCCGAAGCGAGCTTCCCTATGGCGATTTCGTTTTTTCCGGTTTGGAACGCATCATAAATTTCATCGGAGACCTCGAAGAGCGGCAGGAGGCTTTTTAATGCCGGGTCATTCCTGTAACCGGCTACCTGATAAACGAGTACCGGCTCAGTCTTTCCCTTTACCTTGAGATTATCCAGTTTCCTGCACAGGAAAGTGTCCGGGTTCAGTCTCTCATATGTAAATTCCGAGATCAAAATATCCGAGCCGTACATTTTGTTAGCACCTTCAAGACGTGCGGCAAGATTTACAGGGTCGCCGAGCACAGTATAATCGAAAACCTGATCGGAACCAAGATTGCCGGAAATGACTCTGCCGGTATTTATTCCCACACGGCAGATCAATTCAGGCAAATCGTCCTTTTTCCATAGCGCATTCAGTTTTTTTAATTCCGCTATCATCTCGATCGCTGCTTTTATGGCAAGTTCAGCGTGGTTTGTATAGAATATCGGTGTGCCGAATTCCGCCATTATCCCGTCACCTATATACTTATCAATAATACCGTCATTACGGATCACAATCTCGGTCATCGCTGTTAGATAACGGTTTATCAGATTCACAAGCGGCGCCGGTTTTATTCTTTCGGAGATAGTTGTGAAATCCTTTAAATCGCTGAAAAGGATAGTTATTTCTCTTTCTTCCCCTCTTAATTTTAGCAGGTCAGGGTTTTCCATAAGTTGATCTACGAATTTCGGAGGCACATATTTTGAGAATGCCTCTCTGATGAAAGCCTGATCGCGTAAGGTTATTATCTGAAGTCTGATGATCATATATGTTATCAGCAGTGAAAACGCGATAAATACGGAAATCACCGGGAAAAGCTGATTATTGAGAAACTGCTGATATCCGAGGACAGGTATTGCCAAAAGCGTGAGTGCCATTCCCGAGTACAACAGAAAAGTCTGCCTGAAGATCAGCGCTATATTTACGATAACCGCAAGAATGAAGAGGACAGACAGGTACTGAAAGGCAGTCCACTGATGGTAAAAAGTGCCGGTGAGGAAAGCCTCCATAAGATTTGCATGGATTGAAACCAGCGGCAGATCGTTCTCGAGGGGACTCGGTCCCAGATCGGAAGCGCCGACAGAGATGTCCGATATAAAAACAAAATTGCCTTCTATAAAATCGAACAGATTTCCAAATGTTTCCTCAGATCCCGCCATTGATATAAGATTCTGCGCCTGTATCATTGCCGGGGTATCCTGCCATTTCCAGAAATAGGGGATGAATACCCGTCCGAGATCATCCACCGGAATTCTCATGGTTTTCTCCAGACTGCTTTCCGGAAGGGCAGGAATTTCCACATAGAACCCAGGTACAATCCTGAGACTATCGAACGGCACTTCGATATAGTCAAGGAATATTGCCAGGCTTACTGCCGGGAAATATATCGAATCGACTTTTATTATAAGCGGGAAATGCCTGTAGATACCATCTGCGTCAGGAGGCGCACTTATGTGGCCGGTTTTAATATTCTGCACGGCAAACCTGTCGTTTTGGACCTCTGCCCAGGCGGCGGACATGAGCCCGATTTTTTGCTGTCCAAGTAATCGTGACGGGAAATTATCCCGGAGCTGATCGAGAAAAACGGATTCTTCCCAGCGGAATTTTGCCTGACCTTCGCTCAAAGAAAAACCGGCAGGCAGGTAAATATTTTCTATTTCATTTAGTGATCCTGCAAATAACGAATCTGAAAGAGCATCGCTCGGGCGGGCGAATATTATGTCGTACATTACTGCCTGAGGAGATAGTTCGGCAAGTTTTTTATTCAGACCAGCAAGTTCTGTCCGGGGGAGGTAATTGCTGTGGAAGGCTTCGT
>Ga0172375_10012057_pt1 | contig 10883 bp, 8 predicted proteins | sample LakKiv1m_FD_114537 | JGI IMG/M metagenome (GOLD analysis project Ga0172375, IMG submission 114537) | Freshwater microbial communities from Kabuno Bay, South-Kivu, Congo - kab_092012_11.1m | ecosystem: Environmental > Aquatic > Freshwater > Lake | place: Democratic Republic of the Congo... | reverse complement strand
TTTTGTGGATGAGTAGATTGTGAATAACTGGAACTTTGGCCAGAGTGTGAACCCTGACCAGAATGTCCTGTATGCGAACTTGTTCCTGAGTGACTTGGCCTATGTCCGTAACCAGAACTACGACCACCAGAACCATAACTTCTGTGGTGGCTGCTTGTTCTTCCACGTCCTCTTGGGACAAACGCATCTGTTTCAACAAAAGTAATTGCCTTTCCTTCTTTTCCCATTCTTCCAGTACGTCCAATCCTGTGCGTATGGGTTTCTGGGTCATTTGCCTTATCATAATTAATGACATGGGAAATGTCTTCAACGTGCAATCCTCTTGATGCAACGTCCGTAGCAATAAGGATGTTAAACCTGCCTTCCTTGAAGCCATTCATTACTCTTTCTCTTTGATTCTGGCTTTTACCGCCATGCAATTCTCTGGCTTCAATTCCGTCATTGTTCAATCTTTCACAGACATATTCTGCGCATCTTTGGGTAGCGACGAAAACGATTGTTCTTTTTGCAGTGTCATGTGTCAATAAATCTACGAGTCTTCGGTATTTTTCAGAACGAGTAGTATTGATGAACTCTTCAGCAATTGTTTCAACCTTTCCTTCAGAGCCAACTTCAACTAAAGAAGGTGCATTCATATAGCTGTTAGCTATTACTTTCACCCTTCGGTCTATGGTTGCTGAGAAAAGCATCATCTGCCTTTGTTCGCTTACATTATTCAAAATGGAATCAATGTCATCCTTGAAACCCATGTCAAGCATTCTGTCTGCTTCGTCCAATACGATTATATTGAAATCAGCAAGGTTAATGTTTCCTCGGTTGGAATGATCAAGCAATCTTCCTGGAGTTGCAGCGATTATCTCAAATCCTTGTCTTAGCAGGCGTTCCTGTCCGTGAATGTCCTGACCGCCATAAATGGCATAAATATTCATATGCTGGTTTTTTGCTATTGCACGCAGTTCTTTAGTTATCTGCAATGCTAATTCTCTAGTAGGAGCAAGAATCAATGCCTTTTTGGTTTTATCCGCAACTATCAGTTCGATTATTCCAATTCCAAATGCAGCAGTTTTTCCAGTTCCAGTCTGGCTTCTTACAACCAGTTCTTCCCCTTGTAATACCAAAGGTATTGATTTTTCCTGCACTTCTGTTGCATCTACATATCCCATACTTTCCAGCGCAGCGATAGTCCTATCGCTCACGCCCATTTCTTTAAATTTCATTTTTTATATTCACCTGTTAAAGCTAAGAGTGACCTCTGCTTATTCTTTAAAATTCGATTTTCGGCCATCTACTCTTCTTTTAACATGCGGCCATTTATGCCGCAGATAACTAAAAATACGAACTTTATGAATTTATTAGGACGTAACGGATATTTAAATGTGCGTATTTGTGCATATAACTGAACTTTTGTGTTTTTTAATTTATGAGATGGTTGCCAATAAAAGTCCGATTAATCCAATAAACAAAAATAATAAACTCAGTTTCCTTGCGGTTTTCAAATCTTTTTTATCTCCTTTTGTGGAAACTAAGTATGCAAGGTAGAATAATCCCAGTGCAGCGATTGCGACCACTGTGATTGCAATCATGTTTTGCTTTAATCCCATATAAAACGGAATAAATGCAATTGAAACTGAAATAAGATAAAGCAATGCTGCAAATAATCGTGCGTTCCTTTCTCCAATAACCAATGGAAGCGTTCTTGAATTTCTTGCTTTTTCATCTCCTTTCATATCTTCTGTTGATTTGATTATTTCTCTTGCAGTTCCTGTCAGCAATCCAAGCAATGAGATTACAATAATCGTTGAACTGAATTCCAGAGAATTATTCACAACTGCGCTTCCAAACAAGAACGGGATTGCCATGGTCAATCCAATGTAGATGTTTCCAATGAGTGGCATATCTTTCAATTTGTAGTTGTATGCAATTGCAAGTAAATTAAACACGATGGCAATTGCGAATGCGTAAACGTTTATGTAATATGAGATTGCGATTGAAATGATGATGGATATGATTGCAAACCAATAGGCAACTTCTTTGTTGAGCTCTCCAGTAACCAATGGACGGTCTTCTCTTTTGTTTATTTTATCCGTATTCACATCTAAACAATCATTTAATGCAAAAGAACCCATCTCGCTGAATATTGGTACGAGCAGAGAAAGAATAATTACTGTTGAGAATTGTGGAATCCCCTCATTTGCTATTGCTTCGCCAATCAATACTGCAATAGCCAGCATTATTGCATGCTCAAAACGCGTAAGCCTTATGAATGCTGATAAAAATCCCATAACCTAGGTTTAGGGCATTAGGTTTATTATAATTGCACTTGGATATGAGCGTATGGCAGAATCATATAAAGTGCATTTAATATCTCAGGAAAAAAAGGAAAAGGAAATGAGAACGATTTTCTCCCCGAAGCTTTACCAGAAGAAAGCAGATGTCCACGGAGCATGCGTAAAACTAATCACAGACAATGAAGAATTCAAGGAAATGTGGGAGGATAATTTCAAGCCAATGCTTGATGGAATACGGCCTCACGCAAGAATATTCGTAGTATCTGACAAAAGTAAATCAAAGAAGTTACAGGTACTCTATGAATCTATCTCCAAAACGGTCATAGTAAAAAACTGCAATTATTATGGATGGGTGAAAAGTATTGCACTTGCTTTGGTTGCGGATTTCTTTGAAGATTTCACATCTGAACACAGGCGTTATTCAATCCACGGGTCGTTTGTAGACTTTGGAGGAAAAGGAATAGCAATAATTGGCCCGTCAGGAAGCGGAAAAACAACATTAACATACGGTTTGCTTCTTGAACCCCATGCAAATTTTGTAACTGATGACTGGTTTTTCCTAAGATTGATGGGTGAAGACATAATTGTCTTCTCTTCAGAAAAGAATTCCTATATTCGCGACGACCTTGCAAAAAACTGGCCTGAATTCTCAAAGCGGTTGCACGGCATTCCAAAAGACGCGCATGGCCGTTCTGTTGTAGATGTCAAACGTTTATTTGGAGAAGAAAAAATAAGGGAACGTTCAGTTCTTGAGGCAGTTGTGCTTCTCGAGCGCAACAAGAGGGATGTTCCGTTCCGTAAGCTTACTCAGAAGGAAGCAGTAAAATTCATGATTAAAACAGATTTCTGCAATCCTCATCAATTAATTAGAGATAAACGAAAGATGGCTGCAAGAACTAAATTTTTTGAGGAGTTGTTTGCACAAACTCCGATTTACCTTCTAAATACAATAGAAACTCCAAAACAATCACTGGAAAGAATAAAAAGTGTAGTCTATAAATTATGATTGATTTTAATTGTTCAATGATTGGTGAAAATTTATGAATTTCAAGCATTTTAGATCGCCATACGTATTCGCAGGAATAGATTGTATGTACAAGGAAAGCGACGCAGTTCTAGTCCAGGTCCCATATGACTCAACTACATCATACCGAGGCGGAACAAGGGATGGGCCTCACGCATTCATAACTGCCAGCCGTCAGTTAGATATGTATGACTGGGAGTTGGGAGTTGACATAACTACTAAAGTAAAAGTTCATACGCTCAACGAACTTGAGCCATCAATGGATTCACCTGCTGAGACAATTAGTTTGGTTAAAGAATGTGTAAGCGAAATCGTTCGCGATGGCAAAATACCAATAATGGTTGGAGGGGAGCATTCGCTTACTCCAGGCGCTGTTTCAGCAGTAAAGGAAAAATATCCTGACATTTCTGTTCTTCAAATTGATGCACACAGCGACCTAAGAAATGAATACGAAGGAAGCAAAAATAATCATGCCTGTGCAATGAGAAGAACTAGAGAAATCACAAATAATGTAGTTCAAGTCGGCATAAGAAGTAGCTGTTTAGATGAAATCGAATACATAAAAAAGAACAAGTTGGAGAGATTTATTTTCGGTACTGAATTCAAGGACGAGGACGCGTTAAAGCAGCTAAACAGCAATAATGTTTACATTACGGTTGATTTGGATGGATTTGATCCATCCGAGATGCCAGGAGTAGGAACTCCTGAGCCAGGTGGTCTTCATTGGCCACAAGTCATTCGTCTTCTAAGAAAGGTTGCAGAAAAGAAGAATATAGTTGGTTTTGATATAATGGAGCTGGCACCAATAGCAGGAAATAACCAAAGTGAATTCTTGGCTGCAAAGCTAGCATACAAATTGATCGGGTATTCGTTTTTACTAAAAAAGTAACTTGGAATGCTCTGAAAAATAAGTGTAGCTTTTTTCTTGTAATTCTCTTCCAGACGCATAACCAACGTCCTTAGCTAATTGAAGCATATATGGATGCGGAGAAAAATGAGAGACAGTTATCGCATATCCTTCCATGTCAACAGAAGCCATTTTCTGGTTAAGTGCGGTGTACTTGTCATATACTGTTCGCAACTGGCTTGAAGTAAGCACGCGTTCCCTGCTGACAATGCGATTTTTCACAGGCTGGTTTATGAAATTGAATTTCACGTTTATCTTTTCTGTTTTTCCAGTGAGTAAATTCGTCGCAGTTTTTTCCAAGTCAGCAGATATCGTTATGTTTTCATTATTCATCGTTATGCTATACTCTTTTGGTTCCAGATGAAGCAATAGGAATGAGTTGAAGAATTCTTCTCCTTCAATATGTGATACGTTCTTTGAAAAAACCATCAACGTTTTCCCGGAAAAAAATATGCTTCTCATTGCGCCATGGGCAAATTTGTTTCCAAGCGCCTCTCCATTCAAAAAAATAGACTGGAAATAATTGTGCGGTACTGCGTATGCGGCCCGTGCCTCAAACATAGGATGGACAAAAGAAACAGGATATTTCACAGTAGAATATGCAGAAAGAAAATCAAACCGCGATGAAACACTTTTCGTATGCTCCAATCTTTTTGCATCTGCTTCATGCATCTTCTTAATCAGCGAAACGTAATTTGCATTCCCTTCGAACTTTTCGCAGATGTCGCACATATCAGGCACTGAACACAACGTTCTTTATTTCAGGAATCAGGCTTTTCATGAGTGCCGAAAGCAGTTGTTTCCGTGCTTCAAGGTCTTTTACCTCTTTTTTATCTAAAGTGACTGTGGCAGTTCCATCCTTTATTTCTGTTTTTCCGCTAAGTCCTGCTTCAGATACTAGTGCATTGACCTTGTCTTCAAGTTTTTCAATTATGTCCACTAGTTTCACTTTGTATCTTACTTTTTTATCTGCAAGCGGATGGTTGTAATCAACAAGAACCCTGCCCCCGTTAACGGATTTTATCAATCCGAATATTCGTCCGTTTGGAGTGTCGACATGGATCCTGAGCCCAGGATAAGGATATACTTCGCTGTGTTTGAAATCAGAAAGGCTCATTACTTTGACAAGGCTTTTGCTTCTTGAGCCAAATGCCTTTTCTGAAGGAATAGCAACTTCTTTCTCTTCCCCTTTGTTCATTGTGCGAAGCACTTCATCCAATCCAGGGACAAATTTGTGGCTTCCCATAACTACCAGTAGTGCGCCGTCTTTTCCATGAAGTTCCTTGCCTACTTCTCCCTTTGTGCTATCGAAAATCTCTCCTTTTTCGTCATAGCCTTCATACTCTACAGTTACAAAATCTCCATTTTTTAACAAAAAATCACCATATGCACTGATTTTAAAGATTTTCAGCCAAATTATTTTTAAAGCGAGTAGTTTTACTTGTAGTTGATTCTATGGATAAGTCTTTAATTGTAAAAATTGTTGTAGTTGCAATAGTCGCGCTCTTTATACTTGAGCAGTTTGTTCCAGGGATGCTTGGCAATGCAAATGTGAATTCAAATAACAAAGCAGTATCCCAGTTAAGCGGAACCGCTGAATTCGAGGCAATGCTTAAATCATACGAGCCATATATAGTTGCAAACAACCTTGACAAGCAGCAAATTGAAGAATTCAAGAATCTAGATGGGGTAGAAGACATTCTTCTTACTGACAAAGGGTACGTAATCTCGCTGAAAAATTCAAAGTTCGTAAAAAGCGTTTTTTCAGATTTGAAAGCTAAAAATGTAACTATGGCAGTAATCGCAAATGTTTATCTTCCAAGCAATCTGGAACTGGTTCTTGCAAACGGCTCAAATGTTTCTATTTTCACAGGCGCTTCGTTGGTAAAGGTTGTAATGGAACCTATAGTTGACGAGGGGGCAACCGTTCTTTTGAGGATGAATGGGAATTCTGAGAACGGATACCTTGTTTCATATTCTCCTCCAATGGTTATCGCATCAGACATCCAGTTTGTCTCCGAAGCAGTGATAAAGGAAAAATTGTTTGATTTCTATTCATTTATTATTCCATGGGAGAACAGAAATGACGTAAGCGAAGAATCGCTTATTTCTCAGTTCGGAAAGGAAAACATCTCTTTCACAAAGAAAGATTACGTAATTTTACAGAATCTGCTTTCCGTAGGGGATATGCTGTCCAAGAAATATGACTATGTTTCAGTAATAAGTGAAAACAGCATAACTGTTGTTGAGAACTTTACAAATACCTCCAGGATTATCCAGGACTTCGGAAACGTCACTTTCCCTGAAACAATGCTTCAGGTTAAATCCGATGCTGATCCGATGATTGGCTTTGAATCCACGAGAATGCCCGTGTACTCCCTTACCATTTACGGGACTGAATACACATTTTCCAATCCGGATGTCCTCATTGTTTTGGATAAGGATTATCTGGCAAACGAAACCATCAACGTCACAGTGACTGCAAGCGCTGTTGGAAAAACAGTATTGGACATATCCGACGTGAAGCTAAAGTAAGTGTATTCTTTCTTCTCCATTTACTTTTTTTATTATTTTTATAACCGGCATGGGAACGCTTTTTTCCCAGCTTTTGGTCTGAGCTATTTTTTCTCGTATTCTTTTTGCCATGCAGTTTTTCCTATCGTGCCATTCAGTGCGTCCAACCTTAATCTTCGCTCTCCTGAAAAGTTTTCTTACCCATGAGTTGTTTGAATAGACTATTGAAAATTGAGGCACACACGAAATCACGTGAGATACCCATTTTTCATCATTATTGATATCCGGAATTGCAATTATACGCAATCGTTTCATTTCTTCCGAGAAGCACGAACTTATCATTCTCTTTCTTTCAGAAAAAGTGAACGGATTGTCTGTTGTATATGATTTTTCAGAGCTTCCGACCCCGATTATTACGCAGTCGTATTCCGAAATAAGCCTTTTCACGGATTTATAATGTCCGTTATGAAACGGCTGAAATCTACCTATAAATAAGGCAGTAGTCAAATTATCCTCCCGAACTGGCAAGTACGCTTTTTGCCTGCTCAAGTTTTACGCCAACCAGCTTTGATACGCCGTCAATCCTGGTCACCCCAAGTATTGCATCTGCCAGCGCCATCACATAATCATTGTGAGAAACAACAATGAACTGGGAATTTTCAGACATGCTTTGTAGCAACTGCGCAAGATTCTTGCTGTTTTCCTTGTCCAGCGCGGAATCTATCTCATCTAGTATGTAGAATGGAGATGCCTTTACGAATTGCAATGAGAATATGAACATCAGCGCGACTAGCGAGTTTTCTCCGCCTGACAATGATTCTATGGAATGCTCGTGATTCATTCTCTTCAATTTTATGTGTAAACCACTTTCAAATGGTTCATTCGGGTTATCCAGATAAAGAAATCCTTCGCCAACTTTGATGTATTTGAACATCTTTCTGAAATTATCGCTTACTGCATCAAATACTTCGTAGAATGCGCCTTTTTTTCTGGTGTCTATTTCCTCAATCATTTGGAGCACAGACTTGCGTTCTCCGTCAAGCGTTGTTATGTTCTTTTGAAGTTCGTCTATTTCTATTTTCTTTCTGTCAAACATTTCTATTGCGGCCATATTCACGTTCACAAGCGAAGAAATGATCTGTTCTGCGTTTTTTACCATTTCCTGCAGTTCATCAGTCTTTATTTCCAATTCCTCAAATTCTCTGTATCCTGAGAATTCCGCATTAATATCCAGCAATCTCGTATCCGCAACTGCCCGTTTTACTTCCAACTGGTTCATGTCTTTGTTGAATTTATCAAGGTCTATCTTTAATTTTCCTCTTGTTTCCCCTATTGCCTGCAGTTCAAGTTCATATTCTTTCATCCTTTCAAATAATCGCTCTATCATCTTACTTGTGGATGAAACTTTTTCTTCATTTTTGGATAATTCTTCCCGTTCATTGTTTATTGATTTTTTAAGTTCGCTTATGTTGTCAATCAAGTCTTTCTTTTCCTTTTCATTCATTTTTGCCTGCTCTTCTCTCCTGAACAGCTCGTTTTTCCTTATTTCAAGCTCCCTGCGTTTTCCTTCAACAGTCGCACGTATGGATGAGATGTGCGCGGTCAGTTCTGTTTTCTTCCTAGTTGTCTCATCCGCTTCTTCCTTGGATTTTTCCTCCATTTTGTTGAGTGAATCTGTGAGTTCCGCAAGCTTTTTTTTCAGTCCTGCGCTTTCTTCCTTCAGCTTGGCATGTTCCGCAGTCCTTTCCTTTATCATGGATTCCATTGATTTTATCTCTTCTTCAATGTCCTTTTTCCTTTGCAATGATTTTTGATTTGCAGCAAGAAGCTCCTTCTCAGTTTTTTCCTCTATTTCCAAAGTTTTTATCTTTAATTCGATGTCTGATTTTCCGGCCCTTATTTTTGAAGCGGATTCTCTTGAAGAAACTAATTCACGCATTATTCCGGCTTTTTCTTCTTTGATTTCGTTTATCTCCTGTTCTATCTTGTTAATCTGGGTTGCCGCAAGTATGCTGTTTTGGACTTTCCCCCCGCTTATCACTCCCGAGCGTTCGAATATTTCTCCTTCAAGAGTGACCATTCTTGCATTTCCAATTCCGAATTTCTTTGCATCTTCAACACTGTCCATAAGAAGCGTTTCTCCAAATGCATAATCTATCGCTTTTTTCACTTCGTTTGAGAATGAAAGTACTGAAGAAACTATTTTTTGCCCTTTGTTTGCCATGGCTTCCATTGCTCTGATTTCCCGCAATGGGATAAATGTCGCACGCCCATTCCCTGTTTTCTTAAGAAGTTTTATCACTTTGGTGGCAGTATCTGCGTCTTTTACAACTACGTAGTTTAACCTGCTTCCTGCAGCGGCTTCAACCGCAGTCGTATACTTGGATTCGAATTTTATGAGTTCCGCAAGCGTTCCGTATATTCCGTCTTCTTTTGTTTTCAGTTCACTTACAAACCTTAACGCAGGGTTTGCAAGCGATGGCGATGCCTGCACGCGCATTACCGAATGCTTTTCACGTAATTCAAGCAGTTTTCTGTCTAATTCCGCAGAACGTTCATTAAGCGCCTTTTCTTCGCTGAACATGTTTTCCAGCTCTTTGATTACGGTTGCAAGCTGACCTTTGAGTTTTCCTTTTTCCTTGTCTAGGTTATTGTCTTCCTCTGATTTCATTCCAATAGCTGAAAGAACAGTTTCTATTTCCTGCTTTTTTGCTATGATAATTTCTTTTTTAGCATTTATCTCGCTTTCCAAGCGCAGTAATCTGTCGCTGATTTCCCTTTCGTTTAATGAGATCTTTTCAATATTATCGGCAAGCGTTTCTAATTCTGATGTTTTTGATGTTGAACTGTATTTTGCCATTTCTGTTTCATATCCAGAAAGCTCTTTTTTCAGTTTTTCCATTTCCTTGTCAAGCGCCGCAACTTCCTGCTTATCGCGTTCCGTTTCTTTTGCGCTTTTTGAATTTTCCTCATCAATTTTCTTGATTGAGTTTTCTCTATCTGAAATCATTTGACCTCTTGAAGTTATCGCTGCTTTCAGTTCCTCTATTTTTTTGATTAATCCTGACGTTTGCTGTTTTAGCTGGAGGTCCCTGCTTATTTCCATTCTTAATGTTTCTATCTGTTTTATTTTTTCCTCGGCATCTGCAATTTCTTTTTCTTTTTTTGCAACTTCGTCATGAAGTTTTGCAGTCTTTTCGTTGTTAGAGCCAAGCTCTTTTTTCAGTTTTTCCATTTCCTTTTTGAGCAATGTTCCTTTTGCATTGTTGAATTTCTTTTTGGCATCCATGTATGTTATTGCAGTTTCCTTTTCCTTTCCTAATTCACTAAGGAATGCATTTTTTTCCCCAAGCACCAGATTCGCTTCCCTTATTTTTTCTTCAACCTTGGAGAGTTCCTTCATTGCCTCGTTTTTCTTGTCTTCAAAATCAGAAATTCCTGCAACTGCGTCTATAATCTGTCTTCGTTCTTTTGCTCCCATTCCGATTATGCGCTGAACTTCTCCCTGGGCAATTATGTTTCGTCCGCTTTCATCTAGATTATGTTTCTTTAGTGCATCTAATATCGCGGTTCTAGTTGTTTTTACCCCATTCAACTTGTAAAGAATTTTTCCATCTTCGCGTATCGCCCTTTTTATCTCGAGCTTTTCATCTCCGTCAAGGTAAATTGTCACTTCCGCAGCGCGTGAGCCTGCAAGAATAAGGTTTTTCACTTTTTTTGCTCTCAATGATTTAAGGCTGCTTTCTCCCATCACAAAACGGATTGCATCTGTAAAGTTGGATTTCCCTGAGCCGTTTGGTCCGGCAAGGCATACATAACCTTTTGGTAATGGAACGTCAACCAGTTTGAATGATTTGAAACCGCGAATCTTAATTCTGGAGATAAAAAGCATGGCGTTATTTCACGGCTTTCATTTAAAAAGATTATTTATTCTGTTCATCAGCCGTCGTATGAAACTATTTCATGCGGCTTCGCAACCATGATCATGCTTCTTGGAGCGATTACCGCATCTTCTATGTGCCCTCCGGTTTTTTTCACTGCTTTGGAAAACAAGTGTGCATGCACTTTTTCACCGTCCACCGTGGCAAGGACCCATCCCAATTCTTTTTTTGCAGTAGGGATCTTAATGAAGTCTGGATATGATCGTTCT
>Ga0172375_10012056_pt1 | contig 10883 bp, 16 predicted proteins | sample LakKiv1m_FD_114537 | JGI IMG/M metagenome (GOLD analysis project Ga0172375, IMG submission 114537) | Freshwater microbial communities from Kabuno Bay, South-Kivu, Congo - kab_092012_11.1m | ecosystem: Environmental > Aquatic > Freshwater > Lake | place: Democratic Republic of the Congo... | reverse complement strand
CGGTAGAGGGGGCAATCTCCCCATCCACCGACACAGCCGGGGCATTGTTCACTGATGAAGTCGGCTATGGCAGCATGGCGGGGGCAGAATGAGTCTACATTCTCGTAGATATTGTGTCGGATAGTCCACCCGTTCTGGATGGGCAGTTCGATGGACAGTTTTTCGGGACAGAAGACACAACTGATCTCGCAGGTGACGATCTTGGCCATACTAGTCGTCGCCTCTTTCTGATCCCATAGGGCAGAACCCTAGAATAGCGATGCTATCTATCGCTATCCCTATAGCCTCATCCAAGGTGTTCGCGACATAGGAACGTGTCTGTGCGTCAGGATGGGTAACGGAGACGGTTGCTAGTCCCATTTCGGGCATGTCGATGTTGAACCCGATGATTTGTCGTTCACAGAACGCCTTGACCAATCGCATGAAGTACACGCCGAGCCGAGGGTCTGCCATGCTATTCATCCTCCTCGTCCATTATCCGCATGATGTCGCGGCCCTCGTCGTCGTACCATTCACACCAGCCCGGCCCGTCGCCCTCCTCCGCCCCGTCTTCCTCATATACTTCCAGACCAAAGGCGTTCATGTATACGAGTTCTCGGCCCCGGTCGTCATTGGCCTGCAGGTCGTACTCAGTCTGGTCGCGGATCAGTTGCTTGGCTTCGTCCACCGAATTGACACGATGCGTATGCATGTATCGTTGCTGATCCGTGGGGGCAAACATGTGCCACCAGCGGAGGTCGCCGATGGCTGGGCTTGGGGTTGTCTTAGGCATGATCTTCCTCCTCGGATTCGGAGCAGTAACAATACTGCACTGCTCAAGGTTGCCGCAGCCCGAACAGCGGCTGGGTTCGTTGGCCTCCGGCACCTGCTCGAAGACGCTGATCGCCCACTGCAGTTTCTGAGCAATGCTGGTGTAGACCTCGATCTCAAGACGATGCTTTCCTCCCATGCGGCTCTCACCCCACAGGCGGTCGGCTTCGGTCCTGATATGGTCAATGGCTTCTCGCTTGGTCATGGCGTTCTCCTCCTTACATCGGGTTCTTGATGTAGTCTTCAATGTGCCCGGCTCGCAGCCTGATCTTACGAGCTAGGGCCTCGGCCAGTTTGGTGTCTGGTTCGTCTTTGAGGCTTAGGCCGTCTACCGTCTCTCCGGCCAACATCCTCGCCATGCCGATGATTTCGCGGGCCATCTCCTCTATGAGTGTCACTCTTCAACCACCTCCCGTAAGTCGCGGAGACAATCGTCCAACGCCTTGCAGCGGGTGGCGTATCGCGTCTTCGTCTCCTCGTCGTGCTTGCCGTGGACTACCGCCTCGGCCAGTTGGTAGGCTTCCTCGTCCCACTTCTCCATGATTTTCGCCAGGGCTTGTTTCTCCATTGGTGTCATCGTCCCATCCCCTCGATCTGATTCTCGTCGTAGCCCATCTTGAGCAGACTGTTGTAGTAGGCATCGGCCACGGCAATCCACATGTCCTTCTCGGCTGCCTGCTTCTTCAGCGTGAGACCCCGAGCCTTGGACTTCGCTCTCACCCATTCTGTGTGTATCTGCCGGGCAGCATCGTCGAGCGAGACGGCCTCGGCAGGCTCGTACTTCTCTAGTTCGCGGAGCACTTCGAGTAGGGCACGGAGGGTCTTGTAGTGTCCCCATATATCGGTCTTACACTCGCGTGACCGACGGATTATCTGAGCCACCCAATCCGTGTCATCGTTAATCCCATGGGGGTCCAGGTACTGCCCGTCCGTTTTCTTCTGGACATCCTCCTCGGAGAAATACTTGAGGGACGTTTCGCGGATTCCGTCCAGCAACTCGCGGTACCTCTGCATCTTCCCCTCTATCTCGCCCTTCACATACCCAATCTGCTGCTGCAGGTACTCTCTCACGGTCGTGCCTCCTGTCTTTGGTCAGCGGGCTTCCGAATCGAACGGTGGGCAGCAGGTCCTCTATCCCTTGTTGTACGGACTACCTTGCCGAGGTCGCGGAGTCGAACCGCAGGATGATGCTGGTGCTTACCCTGAGCACCCAGCCCGCCAGATATTGCCATGATAACACTAACGCAGTTATCCGGTCAACTAACAATGAGCCTTCCGCGAAAGTGTCCGCGTAACTAGTTTCGGTCGTGTCGGTGTGCCCGTGGGGCGGGGGCGGGCTGCGGGCGGGGAGTCGTGGTGGGGCCTGGGGGATAGGCTACGGGGGGCGTGATTCTATACATCGGTACGGCAGGTCGTCACCGCACCGTGGTGGAAACCGGAGGAAGCAAGCAGGGAGGCGAGGCTATGGCGTTGCCGAGTGTTCTCGCGGACCACGACCACATTTTGCTGGGCGTGATGGGGAGACGCTACCGAGGGCAACTGAAGCTGTGGCGTCTGAACCGACAAGACGAGTTGAAGTATCCTGTCACATGTGGCGACTCGGTTGTGTACCCCGATGCTTACATAATGGCGAAGGACGCACCAGACGAGAAGATTGCGCTGATTGTGGAACTCGAACCTGCCGAGTTTGACATCAACACCCAGTGCGATGGTCGGTGGGTTCCGTTATCTCGTGTGGCCGAACTACATCTCTTCGTCCCGAAGATCAGGCTGCGGGAGTGTACGGATGCGCTTGCAGACCGCGCCCAATCAATCGGCAGGATCGTGGTGCATGTATGGTATCTGGATGCCAAGGGGTTTCATGTTGAGAAGGCCGGATAGAGTCGATCTCAGGTGCAGTATGACCCATCGCAGTCTGACATCCCATACTGCATACCAAGGATGCCCGCACTCGAAACCAATGGTGTGAGCTGCCATCTCCTCGAATGCCCAATCATACCCTAAGGGCCTAAGCCAAGTTGGGTGATGCGTCGCGTGCTGTGCGGTATCCATGCTTCCCACGCTAACTGATTCCGCTCGCATGTCAAGCGGGCTGCAATCAGTCGGCGGGTGCGAGGTGTGCCGCGAGCCGTGCAATGATCGCAAGCTCGAAGTGAAGGGTGGCTCGGTCAATGCCCTGCACTCTGAGGCTGCCGAGCATGTGCTGATCCTTGAGGCGGGAGAACTCACGCTCGATGGATGTGCGCTTGTTGTAGAGTTTTCGGAACTTGTCCGTGTCCCTCGGGATCAGGGAATGGTTCCGGTAGTTGTCCTTGAGGTTGAGGTAGCAGGTCTTCGGACCTTTGCTGCCAGCACAGTCAGGAGGGTTGCTGCAATTCATCGGGCAGGCCCAGCGGCTCCGCTTGCGCTGGTAGTCAGTGCCCGTCCAGCAGGCCGCTCTTTGTCTTCCGCATGTCGCGTAGGGGGATGACGGGATGGCAGTGGAAGTCTACCTCCAACGCCTTGTGGATTTCCCCGGAGTCGTAGCCTTTGTCCATCATCCCATGCTGCGGGCCGAACCACTTGTGCTGTGTTGCTGCCGCCTCAAAGACGGGAACCGCCTGCGCTGAGTCGCTGACGTTGGCCGGAGTGACCGTCCAGGCCATCGGGAGTTCGGTGTCGGCACAGACCATCATGTGCAGTTTGTAGCCGAGGTAGGACTCATCGTGCTCGCCCGTGGAGCCGAGACGCTTGCCCCATGCGGCGTCAGGATCACGCAGCCTGTCCTTCTTTCTGCGCTTGTTGCACCACGCATCAACGTCCGTGGAGTCAACGGCCACGTCGGTTCCCATGTCGGGGTCTGCAGCGCGGGCGGCATCCACGAGTGAACTGGCGAGGTCGGAGGCATAGCCAAACTGCATGAGGCGGTTCCTGAAGCGGTAGATCGCGTCCTCGCTGGGCACGTTGTGCACGGAGGTGATACCGCAGGCCTCCCGCATTTCACGCTGGCTACGCAGGTAGTGGACGAGTCGGGTCACACACGGGATGTTCTGCAGGTGCATGACGAGGAGGCAGGCGAGTTTGACCTGGGGGTCGTAGCCCTTCCTGCCGGTGATGTAGTCATCCTTTATCCGCTGCACGATGTCCTGCACCGGCTCCAATTGGAGGATCGCGGCCAGTTGCTCGTGCTTGGATTGCTGGCCGTTACGACGCTGACGGCTGCTCTGTTCCGTCTGCCTTGTCACGTTGGCCCTTTCCGAGCCACTTGACAAGTCCGGTTCTGCCGTGCTAGAATCACGGTTGCCTGAGGGTCGGGACTTGTCTCGGCTCTCGACTCCGGGGAACCTGTTACCAGCAGGGACCCCGGAAATAGTTAGTGCGCCCGCTCGGAATCGAACCAAGGACCTCCGGCTTCGCAAGAGCGGTGCTCTGTCCATCTGAGCTACGGGCGCAAGACCTAGACGTCTACGCATGAACCCCGACCATCCCCGCAAAGGAAGCGGGGTTCATACGTTTCCGGCTACTCCGCTTCGGCATCTTCACCTGCGCTATCACGTCCTTTCAGTCCCCACAGCCGCTTCCTCCCCTTGCCGATCTTCACCAGTCGCTTGGTGTCGTTGTACAGGGTTCCATAGAGCGTGTTCTTGGGGTCCTCGCCTCTGATGACTACGCCTCGTGAGACGAGGGTGTCATACAACTCGTCCATGCTCAAGGGCCTGCCAGCATCTCTAAGAACGATCTCAGCCGAATCTCGCACACTCATCCCGGACAAGTCCGAAATCGCATTGCCGGGTCCATCGAGTTGCAGTTCCCACCTTGCGGCCAGACTCTCCATTTCCCTCAACTCGCCCTCCAGCGCGTCACACTCTGCTTTCACCTTGATGTAGTGCTCACGGCGCTGCTGGTACTCGCTTCTGAACTTCTCGGTATCTATCCATGAGGGGGCGGGACTGGACATTGTCTGTTCTCCTTCCGGCATCCACTTGTACGCCCGAGTCAATACATACATCTTATCACGCACCTCTCTCGATGTCAAATGGCTCGGACAAGAATCTTCGTATGTTCTTGGTATACTATTGGCATACCATTACCAACCAAATGCTATCATATCGCTCATGTTGTGCACGTGGAACCATGATCCCGCACTATGCTCACCGCGTTGCCTATGGCAGGCAAAGCTCTGAGTCAATGATCTGACGGTCTATTGCGTTGGTAGTGGAACTGAGTGGTCGCGGACGGCGAGGTAGTTCGCGTCGAGTTCGGGTTCCAAGAGGATGATCGCGGCGATGCGTCTAGCCATCTGCGTCACGTAGCCGACCTCGTCAATGGACAGGGACCTCTGCAATAGCGCCTCGGGCTTGGTATGCTCAGCGTCTTCATGTCTTTGCCGCAGGATGGAACCGTCGCGGTAACTCAACCATTTCTTGATGACTTGGTAGCCGCCGATGCGAAACTCCCACACCCGCTTGGGGATGCTACTCCAGCACACCTGATTGTTCAGGTAGACATCGACCACGGACGTTCCCAGTCCCGGTACGAAGTCACCGTTCCTTTCAAGCAACTTCCCACTGCCCGGCATGGCTATGCCGTCCCTGCCCATGTGTCCCCATCCAGCGGTTATCTCTAGGTCTCCAGATGCCGGATCAATGGTCTTGGCTTCGTCATGTCTCAACGTCGCCAGATGCCGTATCTGTTGGTTGATCGGCCCGCTGGTGACTCCACTCACAGGGGTGTCTGGATCGAGCAGATCGGACAATCGGCGGCCAAGTTCCGCAGAATGGCGTAGCACGACCGACTCTGCTGGCAAAGGTACACGCGGCCAGCACATTCGGATTGCGTCAGCATTGTCCGTGAGGTAGGCGGTCGAGAAGCCAATGGCGATGCAGTGGTGCCATAGTAACCAGCCGTCTGCGTCTGCGGCTAACCCGAGACCTGAGAGGTACTGCACGGCAGCTATTGAGAGATTGTAGACAATAGGTTCCGCGTCACTGTCCGAAGTAAACATACCACCGGCAGGGGCGATCAGGGGAATACAGATGCTGCCGGGGCGTGTGAGGTGACGATCAGGCAGTGCGGGTGTAGCATAGAATGGAGTACCCTCTTCTTCCCTCTCAGACTTCTGCCGGGTGGTCAGGAAGCGAGTGCCAAGTCGCGAATAGCGAAAGAGTTCCTCTCGCTTCTCATCTAGCAACTTGGTCTTGGCGTGCCAGTATACCCATCGGGTGTCGAAAGGACGGTACGCATACGGTACGAAGAACCCCGTGCTGATGCCGCTGCGAAGGAGGCTCTTCCTAGTCGCGGTGCAATCGTATCTGGCCGTGGAAGTCATCACCGAGGGCAGTTTCCTAGCTACCTCCTCGTCAGATAGCGCGGGGTCGAAGTAGCACTCCATTCGCTCGCGCAGGTCTTCGAGTTTGATCTGCACGAGATCAGCGTCTCTGCTGGTGTTCACGCCTGGGGAATACGTCGGCAGGATGTCGGTGAGAAGAGGCCACTTGATGTAGTCGGCATCCACCGACAGGGATACGAATGGCAGACCCAGAGACATGACTGGCCTGATTGTGGCGTAACCACCCGGTGTCGTGACTTGCGCAGCGTCTGCGTCAAGTCGTTCGCGTTTGGCCTTGCCCCACAGATGGCGGAAATGAACTATTGCTGGCCTTCTCGGCTGCTTATCCCGCACTAACAACGATATGCTGGTGCCGACCTGGATCCCATCAGGATTGGCTTCCGTGGAGAAGATACTGGGGTCGGGTTCCCCGTCCGGGGTGCTCTTTCCGGTCTTGTACTTGTCGCCATTGAGGCAGTCCAACCATATCTCGTTGAAGACCCCAACATACCGTTCTCTCATCCCGGTGAAGGATAGACCGTCTAACCACGAATAGTTCGAGACGAAACACACGATCCCGCGCCCCGTCTTCTCAACGATCTTGCGTTCTGCCATGCGGAAGAAGCGCACGTACAGGTCGTTGAGGCCTTGCCCCTGCGGCGCAGGGGTTCTGCGAGTCACGCGGTAGGCATTGGACAAGTCGCGCTCCTCATTCACGGCCACGCCAGCAAAACCGTTGTACGGCGGATTCCCAATGATGACGAGAACAGGGTCCTGCTGCTTCACTTGGTCAGCGGCATCTTTCTCTATCTGCATCTCCAGGAGTGCCATCTGCTCCTTTGGACCTGTTGGTGGTTCCCAGCCGGTCAGGGCATTGGTCAGATACACCGCAGCCCGTTCAGTATCGTCCGCAAGGGCTGCCCGAATGCTGCGAAGGTGCAAACCAAGTTGCAGGTGTGCGATGACAAAGGGAGCAGGCATGATCTCAAAGCCAAAGACACGCTCTCTTGCCGCTCGTTTCACCCGCTGCGGGATTAGTCCGTCGTCGTCGTTGGACACAAGCCACTTCTCGATGCACCGCAGCACCTCGACGAGGTAGGCTCCGGTGCCACAACAGGGGTCAAGGACGTACACTCTCGGGTCGGCCAGGCCAGCGGGTATTCCCATCTCGGTCTGCAGAGCGGAGTGCACGCGGCTCACCATATATCGAACGACCTCTGGAGGCGTATACCATACGCCGAGTTGCTTGCGAAGTTCAGGATCGAACGCCTGTAAGAAAGGCTCGTAGAAGTATTGAACCGAATGTCCATCATCGAATGACCGGAAGAAGCTCGGACGATCTACACGACTGAGGGCATCCCCTGTCTGGTCCAGTATCTCGGTGAGATTGAGCGAGCCAAGCCTTCCGGGGCTAGCTATCTGCTCATACAGGGCGCGTATCATCGGTACATGCAGGGACCACTGGGCCTCGTGCCAGTTGAAGCGATCTTGGCGGCAGGAATCCGCCTTATGCCATAGTACCCATGCGGCGAAGATGCCGTAGAAGAGGGTCTGAACAAGAGTAGACCGGAAGAAGTGCTCGCCCTTCTTGCCCTCGAACTTCACGCCCAGTGCGTCCTCTAATGCCACACGCACGAAGGCAAGTGATTCGAGGTTTGGGGCATCTTCGAGACGGCTTCTCGCGTCACGGGCATAGGACGCGAGGAAGAATGCTACTGCTCGTGGATCGGCCAATGGGGCGGTACGGAGCATTGCCCGGCGGAGGTACTCCGTTAGGCGTTCACTATGTACGTTGGTGGTCTCGCGAGGCCGACCACACAGCTTCCAGAACGCGGCATCGGTGTCTGCGATTGAGTAGCCTTCAGCCACGGTCGGCTGTCCTTTCGAATCATAGCCAACTAGGAGGAACTGCCGATAGTTCGTCAGCAAGACCTGACGATATACCTCGCGATAGCGGATCACCTGATCCGAACTCACTATCTCCGCCAACGACTCGCGTGTGGGTTTGACCTCCATTGCCCCTCGTTGAGGCAGTATGCCAGGCACGGGCAGCCGGTTGCCTTTTGCCAACTGGTTTGATAGATAGAAGCCCCCATCCGGCAATCCCGCCTGTGCGTTCTTTGGGTGGATGATGCACCGGACCTTGGGCTGCAGGTCCTTCCCAATGGCGTTCAGGAGATTCGACAGGGCAGGGTAGCCAGATGTCTCATCCGTCCCAATTCCACGGATGGATGAAATATCTTGCAGATAGGTCTCAAAGGGGTCAGGCAACTGGCGCCCCCGTCTGGTGAATGCTGAGATACTCAGACGGGGTTCGTCGCGAGCCGGGCCACGTCCTGCTACATGAGCAGGACAATCAGAGCGATGGGGCGAACACTGTATAACGTTCAACTACATCCCCGATGGGGAAAGGGGAAGTCCACTATGAGCAGTCTCAAGCGAATGCACCCGCCGCGACCACCAAAGCCTCCAGACCGAATGCAGAACATGAAGACAATGAGGCCGATGGGCAAGAATGAGTGGGTGAGAGCCCACTGGCGCTGGAACTACGACACCCACAAATGGGAATGGGTACTCGGTCACTGGAGGGCATAGGACCGATGGTGGCCTATCCACAAAGGCGGGGGAAGGAGGGAACATCCCAATGGCAAAGGTGGCTCCATTCCACACCAACTCCGAGGAGTATCCTCCGAAGCATCGGGAGGTGTACCACGACCGCGACAACTGCTTTGAGGGCAAGAAGATCAAGCCCGAGCACCGCGAGAGTGGTACCGGGGGCAAGTTGCGCTGCAAAGTGTGCAACGAACTGGACTAGCCGGGGCGGTACTTGAAGACGATCTCCCAGTGAGGTCCGGTCGGTTCGTTCCCATCATCAATGCTCCACACTCGCTGCAGTGACCGGATGGGGAGACCGTAGGACAGACAGACAGCTACGGCACGCCAGCCCGCCTCTGGTGTGCCGTAGAATGCTACCGTAGGCGCATGATAGGCGTGACCCCTTCCCCCCTCACACGATTCGAACGTCTCGATGCCAGCATCCTGCAGTGTCTTGACGGCCTTCCTCACGCCGAGGTCTATCTTCCCCGGCTCTGGGCGGGTGGGTGGCGTCACTGATCGCCGCTCGGACAGAATCTCGTGCGGAGCCGGTCGGAGGTAGTTCCGCTTCTTCGCCCTCTCGTGCAGGCGTGCCGCGTTCTTACTCTGGCTCGTCTTCTTGCGATGTTCATCGGCCATATTGCGCTCCTGGCTTCTGGTAGTGGAATCGAAAACGCCAGCGATCTCTCGCTGGCGCGGTGTCAATAAGGGCGGACAACATCACTTGGGGTGTGGCGGCTGATCCTTGACCGGAAGGATACCTTCACATAGACGGCGAAGAATAGCCACACAAAGTATGCGACCATGCTCTCCCAACAAGGAGGCTGCCAGATATGCCTGAGGACAACGCAAACGACCAATCGCAGACACCACCGCCACCACCGCCTCCACCGCCTCCGCCTCCCCCTCCCCCGGCAGAGCCGCCACCCTCACAGGGGCCGGGCTTCTGGCCTCCCGAACAAGTAGTAGAGTCCTTGGAGAAAGCGCCCACTGGCCCCATAGAGTACGGGCAGATCAAGCCCGGATTAGCGGAATCGTCAAAAGGGCAAGACTGAAGAGAAGCGCCCACGCTGCTAGCGTGACGCGCCGCGCCTTCTCCTTCACGACTACGCGAAGCCCAACTGTGGCGGCATGTAGTGATGCTGCCACCAAGGCCATCATCTGACCCGCGTCTGCGATTCGGGGGTCTTCTGCAAACCCCAACAGGAGATGGGCATTGCCGGGGATTGGCAGCAACGTTGGGCTACGTGCGATGATCGCCAGTGCAAAGGCGATCACGGACATACCAACGGACGGCAGTAGCCACAGGATGCTCTGTGCCTGAAGATGGCACAACTGGGACACTGCGACCGTTCCGACCGCCCCTACCGCCGTCACGACCAGTGCGGCATACTTGGCAATGTCGTCCGCCTTCTTGTCCAGATCATCCCAGTGCGACTGGGCCAACTCATAGCGCCACAGGGCATAGTCCTTGGCGTCCTCATAGTGCCTTCCGCCCTGTGGCTCGTAGGCGGAAGCCCACGCCTTCTCCTTCTGCACGTCTCCGTCGTCTTCCCATAGGCTCCGGTAACTCCGAAATAGCCTGCGGGTCGACCCTATCAGCCTCCCAGCCCCACACAGTGGACCCCATTGCTTCATAGCGGCATCACCTCTCGGCGCTGTAAGAACCTCATCACCATACCATTACTCGCTTCGAGTACCACTGTCAACTGAAGGTCCGCCACGAGCCACACCGAACCCACCTTGGGGGTAGACCTCCCTCCCACCTGGGGGTACCGACTTTCTTCAGAGGCAGTGAGGCGCTGGCGCTCTTGGGGTGCTAGTTACGCGGACGGCTGGACGACAGGGAAGCCGTCGCATCTGGGCAGGCCGCCCTGCCCAAAAGCCACGACTCGGGAGGCGTTACTACGGCAACAGCAGCTTGGGCTTCGTGCCGCGCCGGTCTATCGCAGCAGCGTTGCCCGAGAGGGTGGTATGTGAATTATGGTAGAGTATTCCATTGGCCGAGTCGGCCAGTTTCGCGCTGGCCGAGTCGTACAGTTCCGCGCTGGCCGAGTCGTACAGTTCCGCGCTGGCCGAGTCGGCCAGTTCCGCGCTGGCCGAGTCGTACAGTTCCGCGCTGGCCGAGTCGTACAGTTCCGCGCTGGCCGAGTCGTACAGTTTCGCGCTG
>Ga0172375_10012055_pt1 | contig 10884 bp, 9 predicted proteins | sample LakKiv1m_FD_114537 | JGI IMG/M metagenome (GOLD analysis project Ga0172375, IMG submission 114537) | Freshwater microbial communities from Kabuno Bay, South-Kivu, Congo - kab_092012_11.1m | ecosystem: Environmental > Aquatic > Freshwater > Lake | place: Democratic Republic of the Congo... | reverse complement strand
TCCTATATTAAGTAAGAAGAAATAGACCTGATTGAAGGGATTAAGACTCCGTGCGATGTGGCGGATCATACTCCGCATGCGGAGAGTAAGAAGAAATAGACCTGATAGAAGGGATTAAGACCAGGGATACCATAGTTTGATGAGGGATGATTCGTTTGTATGAAGAGATGGATTTGGAATAAGGGATTTCAAATTTAAAATGCTTTAAGGGAATTATTTGATTCCACGTTTTGCTAGTATTTTACAAAACAAGAATGATAAAATCCAATAGAATATGCAAATGTAAACTTGACAATCGCCCTATTTGGTATAGAATTTCAAAATTAAAGATATAATTATGAAAATTACAGAACTGAAATTTCGATTTGATTTTACGAGCCTTGCGTACATCGATATTCTGCCAGCATTCGCGCTTCGAAGTGTGCTGGGTATGAATTTGAAACGAATGCATTGTGTTTCTCATAACACTCCTTGCTCTGATTGTCCCTTTGTGGCGACATGTGCATATGCGTTTTTATTTGAATCGATCGTATCGAAAGAAAATACAGTGCTCCCAGGAAGGGATAGAGCAAGTCATCCATTTAGGATTGCTGGGCCGTTGTCTATTGGCAGATCAGTCGCCAACCTTGAATTTTCTTTCCAACTATTCGGACGTGCGATTGAGTATATTCCTCATATTGTGTATGCATTCAGAATAGCAGGGAACAATGGGCTTTTTCGATCTCGAACTCGTTTCGAGACTCATGCCTTTACGAAAGAAGGAGATTCAATTGATGATGGCGAAAAAATAAATTTAAAAAAGATTGAAATAAATAAATTGGTACGAAAAGGAACCAATCAGATATACAATCATTCCTTAAATATCCATTGTTCTACACCTGTTCGTTTTAAGACGAAAGGTACATATTCATCTGATTTTAATGCGTCTGATTTTATAAATGCCTGTAAACGAAGAGTAGGAACGCTTTTTGAGCTTTATGGAGATAACGAAGATTACGCGCACCACGATTCATACAGCGAAACTACGAATAGTCAAGTTGAAATCATAGCAAGGAATTTACGCTGGATTGATTTCACCAGATATTCAGCTCGTCAAGGCTCAGCGATGAAGCTTGGAGGAGTATTGGGATCGTTCTCACTACGTGGAGAGGCTTCAGAAAAGGACTGGGATGCATTAAAAACCTGTGCTCAAATCGGTGTAGGGAAAAATACAAGTTTCGGTTTGGGCTCCATTGCTGTAAATGAGGTAGATTATGAATGATGCTATTGATGTTCGATACGAAGAAATAGTTATTGCTGCACTCTTTCATGATCTTGGCAAGATTGCACAACGAGCAGGAGATGTGAGTTGTATGACGCCATCTATGGATGGCCAGTTACTTCCTAAAACAATAGATGACCGTTACACACATCACCATGCATGGTACACTCATGGTGCTATCCTGAAGATTTTCGAAGAAAATCCCAATTTCCCGAAAATCTTACGCCCAGAGATAGTAGCAAGGGTTGCTGCACGCCATCACAATCCAGGTATCTGGGCTGAATTTATTATTGCCGAAAGTGATAGAATATCGAGTGGTGCAGACAGACTTGAAATGGATATTGAGGCTGAACAGAAGAGTTCGTACATTGAACAAGCTCAACTCTCAATATTTTCGAGTGTCAGTGTCGAACACGATAACGCACCACGGGGTGCTACATATTATTCTGTTTCTGCTCTCGATGATGCGAACATACATCCATCAATACAATCGAAAAATGATCGAGAGCGGTATGCGCAAGTTTGGGCAAATCTTCTCTCTGACCTCAGAATAATAAAAGAGAATGAGTTTGATGCCTATCTATCAGCTGCTGATGCTGCACTTGAGCATTGGGCCTGGGCAATTCCTTCGAGCACTATAAATCTTCCAGATATCAGTCTTTATGATCATGCAAGAACCACAGCCGCTTTCTCCTCGGCACTGTTTAGATATCATGAGGCAAACCAGACACTCTATGATCAAACAGCCATTTTAAATCGCAAAGAAAAAAAATATACTTTAGTGTCAGGTGATATTTCAGGAATACAGAACTATCTCTTCGATCTAAAAACGACGAAGAATAGTATAAAAATGTTGAGAGCGAGAAGTTTTGAAATTCGAGCCATTACCGATTCCGCAGTGAGGAGAATACTGCGTGAATTTAAAATGAATCGTTTTTGTGTACTCAGTAATGCGGGCGGAAGATTTTTATTGGTATTGCCGAGCCTTGTGGATACTGAAAGTCATCTCGATGTTTTACGTTCAGAAGTAGATGTCGAATTCTTGAAACGGTACATCGGCGGCTTATCTCTCTCCATTTCTTCAGGTGTATGCGCCAGCTTTGATGATTTCATGCTTAAGGATGGCTCCTTCCAAGCTACTTTCAAGAATCTTCAGATTGAATCAGGGAAAGCTAAGACGCAGAAGCTTCGGAAGGGCTTAGAAAAAACAGGTCATGTCCTCAATTTTTATTATTCATCAATAGAAAAAGTGATTCAGCATGGTGGAAAAGTATGTGATATGTGCGATATCAGACCGGCTCGGGAGAATAGTGACTTTTGTGGCCAATGTGAATCTTTGATAGACGCTGGTGGCAGATTGCCAAAAGCTGTGTATCTGACCCTTTCATTTGCGTCTGAGTATGGACTCCGACTTCTCAACAATGAAACGTTAGAATTCTTAGAAGGGCGTGAAAATGTTCTGGGTATAGTTAGCCAGAACGGGATTTATTCAGTCAACCGCTATGAACCGGGTAATGGAATGGTGAGACTCCCATATGCGGTTCCAAGGCACAAAGATGGAAGTGTAAAAGACTTGAGTGAGTTATCTAGCCTTAATGAAGGATCAAATTATTTAGCGATGTTTAAGGCAGATCTTGATAATCTTGGATTTATTTTCAGCCAGGGGTTATCTTCACGGCTTTCCATATCTCGATATGCAACATTGAGCCGAATGTTGGATTATTTTTTTTCGGTCCAGGTCAGATTGGTTATCGAAGCGCAATATCCTAACTTATATACCGTTTATTCTGGAGGGGATGATCTTTGTGTGATCGGTGCATGGCAGGAAATAATCGATTTTGTTGTCGAAATACAGAAAGAATTCACCCGCTTTGTTGGTGGCGTAAATGATCTTACTATCTCTGGTGGCATTGCATTGGTGGACAACAAACTTCCTGTAACAAGGATGAATGATGAGACAGAAGAGCAGCTTATAAATGCAAAGGATACCCCTGGAAAGAATAGGATTGCCTTTTTAGGTTTATGTATAACATGGGATGAATTTGAAAGATTGATTGCAACAGGAAAAATATTTTCGAAATGGCTCAAACAGAAGGAAATAAGTACCTCTTTGATATACGGTTTTGTATATCAATCAAGAAATGCGGAAGAATTTGAGCGCGGTGATCTCAGGAGAGAAAATGCTCTTTGGAAGAGCCATTTCCTTTATAATTTAAAAAGGGCAGAGACAAGAAATAAATTAAGCGAAGAAAAAGTCTCAATGATGAAAAGTTTTGCAGTAGATGCTGGCAAGATGAAGCTGGCTCGTATTCCTGCAACATATGCTTTATATGTAAATAGGGAATCAAAAAACACCAAAGGAGGAGAATAATAATGCTGCAATTTTACAAGCCAGGCACTGAAGATATACGTCCGGAACTATTGGGTAAGGAAGCAGAGATTGCCGCACAGAAAATACTTCAGGTAACACCTACCCAAATGAGAAGAATATTCAATCAGATAAAATCGCTCGCTCAGAGACTTGAAAAGGGAGAAAGTTGGGAGGCAATTGCTCCGCTTGTTCAACTTCAGCGAGCTCATATTGCATATACGATTAAGAGAGGAAGAAAGAATAATTATAAAAATGAAATAGATTGGAAAAATCTTGAGAGTATTATAAATGAAGGTATATCAGGTATTGCTGCGAAAAAGGATTACATGGTTTTTACACAATACTTCGAGGCGGTATATGCATACTTCTATGCAAATACCAACCAAAAAGTGTGATTGAAGGAGCAATAAAAATGAAAGAACTGAGATTAGTAACGATTAAAACAATCAAGGGTCAGCTTGAAGTGAAGACTGGTCTTCATATTGGGACTGGTAATGATTCGATCGAAATAGGTGGAATGGATAATCCGATTATAAAAGACCCTGTTAGTTTTGAACCATATATTCCAGGATCATCCATTAAAGGAAAGTTGCGCTCACTTATGGAACTCTTGTTGATCCCAGATAAAATTGCTGAAAATGGAGGCAAGCCGTGCAATTGCGGGAGCCCCGACTGTCCGATTTGCAGAGTATTTGGTGCGGCCATCGATAGAAAGAAGAGCGATGAGGAGAATAAAAATCGTGGTCCAACGCGCTTAATTGTGCGAGATGCTCGACTCAGCAATGATTCAAGAAGGGCTTTTAGTGGTAAGTCACTTACTGAAGAAAAGAGTGAAAATAGCCTCAATAGAATCACGGCGGAAGCAACTCCACGCCCCATTGAACGAGTGGTGCCTGGGGTCCAATTTGAATTTGAAGTAGGGTATCGAGTGTTCGATGATGGTGATGGCGGCAGAAAGGACGAAGCACTCTTAAGAGAAGTGGTAATCGCTGGGCTTACAGTGTTGCAGAATGACTATCTTGGAGGTGGCGGGAGCAGAGGGAACGGAAGAATTGAGTTCAAGGATCTCCAAGACGAATCGGGTAATCCAATCAATCTACCAGCATTGCATGAGGTAATGAAACAATGACGCTTTACCGACTGAAGATTCAGCTCTCTGGAAAGATTGCGACACCCCTGATTGCTGACACTATCTTCGGTCATTTTATATGGGGGATGGCACGCAGACAGGGACAAAGATCGGTTGCGGAATTTCTTGAATCGCTTGAAGAGCATCCATTTATTCTTTCAAGTGCGTTCCCAGAGGGATTCTTGCCTAGGCCAATTCTTAGCGGTATTCCTCCGACTCAGAAAGAGCATTATGCACAGCTTAAACAGTTAAAAAAGGTAAAGTATGTACCTTATGCATTATTCGAAAGACAAATGCCAATCAGCGAAGATATGCTCATCGAAAGTCACAATCAAATGAGCAGAGAGCAAAATGATGTTCTATTAAATCATAATGATAGACTTCGCGTATCTGTGGATCGATTTGGATCTGGAACATTGGATGGTGTTGGCCTTTTTTCATCTACAGAACGATGGTATACGATACAGCATGCGAATCAAGTAACGCTCAATCCCGTTTTTGATGTGTACATACTTTCACATTTGGATAAGGAAGTTGTGTTCGAGATGAGCCATTGGGCGTTTGAGAGTGGTTACGGTGCTGATGCATCAACAGGCGCAGGGAATATTAAAGTCATTTCGCTCAAGAAAGCAAAGTTCCCGGATAAAGGTTCACGTGCTATGGCGCTTGGCCCCTTTGTCATGCCATCTGTCGACATAATTCAAGGTCTAAGAGCAAATATCTTTATTCGCAAAGGGAAATTAGCTTTCGAGTTTGGAAATCAAATGAATCCATTTAAAAAGCCGATTGTCTTCTTTGATCAAGGTTCGACTTTTAATTTTATTGATAGTATGCCGCCATATGTCGGACAGTTAGTACACAATGTCCACTCAGACAGTAGAATTGTTCAGCAAGGATGGGCTCCCGTTATTCGCTACAATGAGGGAAGTGCATGAAACGTTATCAATTCATATTACGGCCTCTAACTGCAGTGCATATAGGTACAGGGGAAGCTGTCTCTCCACTTGAATATGCTCTATTTAGCTCAAAAAGTGGAGAAAGGCTTTTCGCGGTCTTCTCACCAGAGAAGATAGTAGAATCCTTGTCGGAAGCAGGAATAAAGCAGTTTTCAACTCTGTGTTCTTCAAATAAATTTATTGAGTTAAGGCAGTTCCTTAGCGAAATGGCAAAAATGCCTTCTTTTCTGTATGTGTGTTCAGTTTCGCAGCAATTTGAATCGGAATTTGATAAACGCAAAGATGATAGCAACAATGCATTAGAAGTCGATACTATTTACAGAAGTGTCAATTATGCTCCAGTAATTCCAGGGTCATCTATCAAGGGAGCTCTTCGTACAGCGTTGCTAAATAGGCGAGCTGGAATGATCGCGGGAAGCGCCCTTGAGGATGCAGCCATTGAGGCGACTCGCAGTCGATTTGATAAAAAATTTCAAAGCAAAGCAATGCCTTTTTTTTCACCTAATGATGATCCAATGCGTGCTCTTGCAGTAGGGGACTGCACTTTTTCACGTAAGGGTACGCAACTTGTTGGCAATATGGTTATGTATCATTTATCTTCTGCTTATCCTGATCCATTTTCCAATAAAGCTGCGCTCTTCGCAGAAATATTAAAAGGCGAACTGATCACTGAATACCCAATCGAATCATCAAGTGATGTGATAATCCATGATGAATTATCTTCTGCAATCATTCCTCAAAATTCCAGAGCATTGGAAAAAAGAATTGGTCAGAAATTGTATACAGAACCGATTAGTATCGATGAAGTAATTGACGCATGTGACACTTTCTATAATAGAGTTTTTAATTCTGAGTACAACAAGATTATCAAAAGCTCCGATGAATTAGTGAAAAGAGGAGCAGATGCTCTCGCGCATCGTATCGATAAAATGCAAGAGAAAGGTGAGTACCTCATTCGTATCGGTCGATGGAGTCATATAGAAGCAGTGACTGTTGAAGGTTATAGAAAGCCGAAAACTTCCAAGGGGTATGGAAAGACAAGGACGCTTTTAGAATTTAATGATAATTATTATCTCATGGGCTGGTGTGCATTTTCTATAAAAAAAGTAGACTAGACCCATAAAACAACAATCGGGCAAAATATAGATTATATCGTGCGAATAGATTTCGAGATTTGCCTAGAGGGATATGGATGAAAAATGCCCTTATAACACTTCTAAGTGATCAAGTAGTGCCATCGACTTCATTTATCGCTACCCTCGCTCAAAAAGAGGATTTCATTTTCATCATCACTACTCAGAAGATGAAGGAGAAGCAGAAAATTGTTAATTTATCTGATTCTCTACATGGAGCATATTCAATCAATGAAATAATTATAGAAAATGAAGATTCCATATCTGAGATCAGCACTCATCTTGACGCTATCAAATGGCAAGATTTTGATACTGTGTATATTGATCTAACTTTGGGTACAAAGCTTATGGCTCTCGCAGTACATGCATACTTCAGAAGATTTGATGAGTTGTATGCCAAACCACAGGTGCATTTTTATTATCAACCTGTTGGGAAAAACTGCATTAGAAAAATCGATGCTACTGATTTGGTACATCCGCGCTTGCTCTCACTTAATGATTATCTCACTGCGAACGGTATATCTGTCATTAATAAACAGAATGAGTGCATTGCAGGTAAGGAAGTTACCAAGATTATTATGCAGCAGTATCCAGAATATTGGACTGACGCTGGTAAGCTTTTTAGAAGGTTGAGAAACGCAAAAAAACCAAAGCTTTCTACAGAGAAAGCAATTTCATTACTAGATCTAGATAAGGATTCTATTCTTCTTTCAAATGGCTCTCAATGGCGCCCTCTCCCAGAAGAATTGGACCTGATATATAAATTCTGTACCATCGCACAATTCTCTCTAGAGTGTATCACTAAAAGACATATTGACTATTTATCTGGTGGATGGCTTGAAGAATGGTTTTACAATAAAGTCATAGAAACAATGCCAGATCTTGTTCCATCTCAAGTTGCATTGAATCTGCATATAAGAACAGCTACAGCTGCTGAAAATGAACTTGATGTCGCGCTCGTCAATTCTAGAAATGCATTTCGATATGCTGAATGTAAAACATCATTAGAATCTGACGAATCAGGTGCCTCTCTTCTTATTGAAATTTTATATAAACAAGCTGCAATAAGAAAGAATTTTGGATTGACCTCTTCTGCGCTCTTGGTAACTGTTGATAAAATAACAAAAAGCAGTTCCCTTGGTAGGGCGCGTGATTTGGATTTAAAAATTATTGATCACGATATTCTCTATAACGAATATGACTTGCGAAGAGAACTTGTCGCACATCTTGCATAATTAAGACACTACGTAAGTTAAAGAGTATAAGAATGTTTAAGACTTTGATCTGTACTGTAGGAACCAGTTTCATTCATGGTAATCTTCCACGCCTTATGAATAGTGACGAGCCCTTAGATACAAGTTTAATGCAGTTAATAAAGGCATTTAGAGCGAATAATTTGATTGAATTATCGCATGCTATGCTCAATATTTCTCCTGAATCAAGAATCTTGGGCGCGGAAGTGAATACTATTGAAATTCTTCTTGGGATGGAACACTCTAAAGAAGATTTCATCAATCAAATATTTTTTCTTACTTCAGATACAGAAGAAGGGATTTTCTCTGCGACTCTATTGAAGGAATATTACTCAGCTCGATCCAGACGAGATCAGTCTCTCTCCGCTTTGCATACTGACATTCGAGTGGTTAAGGATCTTCAAGATAAAGATCCGATGCTTTTTAAGAAATCTGGTTTATTGAATCTTGTGCGAGCAATATCGCAGTGCATACATGAGTCTGGGGGTCCTCAAAATGTCATCATTGATGCTACTGGTGGATATAAAGCACAAATTGCAATTGCGGTGATGTTTGGGCAAGCATTGGGTATCGATGTCATGTATAAGCACGAAAAATTTACTGCGATAATCGATTTTCCTCCTATGCCTATTGCGCTTGACTTTAGTCTTTTTGATAGGTTTAGTGATCTCTTTTTGCTTTGTTATTATGAACCTGCACTCACGCTAAATATAGCGGAATTAACTTCCTATTTTGAAACTAAAAATAGAATAAGTGCATATTCAGATCTAACAACGAATAAAGATTATACAAGAATGAAGCTCTTTTTTGAACACGAGTATTCTATTACAGAACACTTATTCGCATTAAATCATGCAGGGTTGATTTATATAGAAGCTGCTCTCCAAAGTAATAGTTCATCGCATCCTGCTCTTACTCTCCCTAAACAGCTTCAAGAATCTGAAAGAAAAAAACCGAAACTACGTGAAGATCATTATCCTAAGGGTTTCCAGCAATATGTCACTCGAATTTGGGAAAAAGAAAAATGGATTTCTACTGTAATCTCACTGCCATACGATAAACAGCGAGGAATCAATTTCCGAGGTTTTTTCCTTCATGAAATAAATGGAGAGAAGCTGCTTATTGGGTATTACCGTGACAATGATAATTTTGGAGCACGATTTAGGATCCTTACTGGTTCAAAAACTAACAATTACCATTTACGCGCTTCACTCATTCATCTGAATAAAAACATAAATAATTATTAATAGTATTGTAATACTATTCAATAGAATCCAATTTGTTTTGGCGAGCGAGGGAAAGTATATAGAAATAATATGGCATTATTTCATGGCAATCACGAGCATTACAAATCCCTTCTACTTAACCGTACCGCGTTTGTCGGAGCCTTTTTTATGTGAGTCCCACAAGTTGTGCGGGACTCATCTCCTGAGTATAGTACAACTTTTCATTCTCTGCTGGAGGAATGTTGCCAATAGGTTGCAGCAGCCGCTTGGTGTTAAACCAGGAGATCCAGTCCAGGGTCGCATACTCTACCGCATCGAAAGTCTTCCATGGACCTTTCTTGTACATCACTTCAGTCTTGAAAAGCCCGATCACGCTTTCAGCAAGCGCGTTGTCATTTGCGTCACCGACACTGTCAACTGACGGCGTGATTCCTTCCTCGGCGAGCTGTTCCGTGTAGCGAATGGAAAGGTATTGGCTTCCATGATCGCTGTGGTGAATCAGCGTTCCTTTCAGCTTACAAGCCCAGATAGCCTGCTCGAGTGCATCCAGGGTCATATCCGTGGTCATCGTCTTCATCGCCCGCCAGCCGACGATCATCCGCGAGAACGCATCAATGATGAACGCCACGAACACGAATCCGGACCAGGTTGCCACTTACGTGAAGTCGGCTACCCATAGCTGGTTCGGCCGGTCGGCCAAGAATGCTCTCTGGACAAGATCCAGAGGTCTCTAATTGCTTTGTAGGGCTATTGTTGTACGTTTGATCGCACGACCGCGGGTGACTCCCCGCAATTCCATGATCTTCATGAGCCGTTCCGTCGTGCAACGGACAATATGAAATCCTTCACGATGCAGCTGATGCCATACTTTGCGGACACCGTACACCTCTTGGTTCTCTTCCCAAACGCGTCGGATTTCTCGCGTGTTGTAGTCGTCCTGTCGATGTCTGGTAGATTGTTTCTCCGGGTGCTTCTCTAGGTTTTTAAGCCGGTAATAGGTCGAGGGAGCGATCCGCACCTCACGGCAGATCGGCTCGACTCCCAAGACTGAGCGATATTCGTTGATGAAGGCGACCATCACTTTTGTAGGCTGTTGAGCTTCGCTTTGGCGAAATATGCCGATGCCAAACGAAGAATCTCGTTCGCCCTGCGAAGCTCCCGGTTCTCGCGTTCGAGCAGGTCAATCCGCTCCTTGTCGCCAAGAACCGGTACCTTGATTGTCTGGGTACGCTTCCTTCGCTCCATTTTCAGCCAGCGCCGCAACGATTCGGCACTGCACCCGATCATCGTGACGATGGAGCAGATCGCGTCCCACTGCGTCCTGTACTCGAGTTGGTGTTCCTTGAGCATCCGTACCGCACGCTCTCGTGCTTCGGGAGAAAACTGACTCTTTCTTCCTATGACCGTATCCTCTCACAGATTGCGGCCTCCGATAAACCCGGGGCGGTTCAGTTATATTTAAAACATTTATTAAACCTTCCAGGCTACAGCTAAGAGCAGTGTATGCGCTCGCGCGTGCTGGCGCACGACGCTCGGGTTCCACCAAATCTGCTGC
>Ga0172375_10012052_pt1 | contig 10885 bp, 12 predicted proteins | sample LakKiv1m_FD_114537 | JGI IMG/M metagenome (GOLD analysis project Ga0172375, IMG submission 114537) | Freshwater microbial communities from Kabuno Bay, South-Kivu, Congo - kab_092012_11.1m | ecosystem: Environmental > Aquatic > Freshwater > Lake | place: Democratic Republic of the Congo... | reverse complement strand
AACTCATTGGGACGAAGATAAAGAGAAATGGTATTTTTCTATAGTTGATGTTATTGAAATTCTTACTGAAAGTGAAAGACCTAGAAAATACTGGGCTGATTTGAAGGCCAAATTAAATGAAGAGGGAAGTGAGTTGTCCGATAAAATCGGACAACTGAAAATGTTGTCTTCTGATGGAAAATATTATTTAACAGACGTCGCAGACACAGAGCAAATTCTTCGTTTAATCCAGTCTATTCCCTCCAAAAAGGCAGAACCTTTTAAATTATGGCTTGCAAGAGTTGGAAACGAGAGGATAGATGAAACGCATAACCCTGAATTAGCAATTGACAGGGCTATGAGGACTTATCTAAAAAAAGGTTATTCTAAAGAATGGATTAATCAAAGATTAAAATCTATAGAAGTCAGAAAAGAATTAACTGATGAGTGGGAAAGATCTGGAATTGAAGAAGAGCAAGAATTTGCGATTTTAACAGACGAAATAACACAAGCTTGGTCTGATTTATCCATTAAGGAATATAAACAATTAAAAAATTTGAAAAAAGAAGGATTAAGAGACCATATGACCAATATGGAATTAGTTCTTAATATGCTCGCAGAAGTTACAACAAAAGAGATTTCTAAAAAAGAAAATCCTACAGGCTTTTCCGAAAGTGCGGATGTTGCAAGAAAAGGTGGAAATATTGCGGGAAATGCTAGAAAAGAAATAGAGTCTATTACCGGCGAATCGATTGTTACCGATAAAAATTATTTGACTGAACCTGAAAAGCTTAAGAAAAAGAAGAAAAAAGAGTTATTGGTTTCTGCTTAAGAAGTAAGTTTTTGCATACCCTAAAACTTACGCAGGCAATATATAAGATTTATTTTCTTTTTTATCATATGAGCGAAAGCCAATCAAGATATAGTATTGTTGAAAGATTAACCCAAATAAGATTAGATATCATTACTGCAAAATCTAATTTAGATAGCGACACTAAACTTGCACAACAAAAAGTTGAACAATTAATAGAAGAAATAAAAGATTTAGAAGCTTCGCAAAAAGAAGAATTTGCAGCAGCATTAAGAAATAAAGAAAGAGAGATTAAAAATGCTGAACGAGATGCCAAAAATGCTGAAGAAAGAAAGCAGACAAGAAGTAAGGCCTTTGAGGAGAAACTTAAAGCAATTAATGAAGCTCTAGAAAAATTACAATCCATTAGCGACTCTGCTGCTAAAGAATTATCCAAATAAAATTTATACTCAAAGTGCTGAAATTTTTTCAGCTAAGTCTTATGAGCATAGTTCAGCCAAGAAAAAATAAATTGCCATGTGCAAAATGGCTGCTAAAATGTACAGAAAATATGCAAAGCCATGTGCTGCATCCTTGAATGAGGTTATTGCTTTATATAAAAGCAAATTATAATGGCTGCCTTCGGGCAGCCTTTTATTCAAATAAAAAATGAGAGATGAAAAAAGAATAGAAAAGATATTGGATTCAATTGGAAGAATCTGAAAAAGAAATCCTGATCAAAGGTTTGGTCAGCTTTTGATTAATCTTGGTGTAATTAAAGATAGTAGCCAGTCTTGGTCAAGAGAAGATAACGAATTAGAGGATTTTCTCAATGAAATTGAAAATAGGATCCAAGGTAAGATTTAAAATTATAAATCATAAAAGAAAACCTCTTTGTGATTATAACGGCAAGTGCAGAAATTTAGCCTATAGTGAAGTGTATCCTTATCTTGGGAAAAAGAGATTTAATGGTTGGAGTTATTTATGTAAAAAACATTTTAGGGTAGAAAGTAAAAGAATAGGTAAAAATTTAGTTTATTGCAAGGTTGATTAAAATTTATGAAAAATAAAAATCTATGAAGAAGCCTAAGATAAAAATTAAAACAATACTCGAAATACCGCCAGGTAAAGCCACACAATTATTCAGAAAATACCTTAAAAGAATAAAATTTATTCCAATAGAAAAAGCCTTGAGAGAAGTTAAAACAAGAGAACTAAAAATTGAAAAAGAGACGAAAAATAATAAAATAGATATGAATTTAGTTAGAAGTATTAAAAGAGGCCTTGAGGATATAAGGCAGGGAAGAGTAAGGAGAGTTTCTTGATTCTATATCCCTTGGGGCTTCTGCTCCAAATTTGAGAAATCTTTCTCTTGGGCGATTTTGAGATGGGAGATCTTTGATTTTCATGAGATTAATCCTATCTTCTTTAATCTCGAGCGTATAGCGCTCGGTTGTCTGCCAAACATTGAAGTGATTTCTGAAATTGATTTTTTCTGATTAAGATAAAGCTCTTTTAACTTTTCGTCGTCTTCTTGCTTCCAAGGCTCATAAGCATTTTGATATTTTTCTTTTATCTTTTTTAGCCGGGTTTGATAATTGTTCAAATCTTCTTGGATACTTTGCTTATCTTCTAAGCTAGGGTTTACCTCGTTCTTTTGCTCTAAATAGATTTTTATCTCATCCATAAATGCCTGTCCAAAATCCTTTAGCTTCTGCTGGCCTACTCCTTTTATATTTAGGAATGCTCTTTCATCAGCAGGAAATTTAATTGCCATTTCTCTAAGAGAAATGTCTCCGAATATAATAAATGGTGCTACTTTTCTCTCGATAGCAAGCTTCATCCTTAGTGCTCTAAGCTTTTCGAATAACTCTTTATCATACTCCTTTACAACGTGTATTTTTTCTTTTGTCAGTTTTTGCTGTTTTTCTGCTTCTTGCTCAAAATCCATGCAAGAACTGCAAGATGCACAATTGTCTTGCGGGTAAATTTCTCCAAAATACTTGAGGATATGCTTTCTCTTACAAAATTTATCTTCGCAATAATTCATAACCTGCCTCAATTTTTGCTGAGCATTTGCTTTAGATACAGAATCTTCTATCTTATCTATAAAAAATTCGTGCTTTCTCTTATCTCCTGGAGCATAAAGCAGAACACAATCGCTCGAAAGTCCATCTCTTCCTGCTCGCCCTATTTCTTGGTAATATCCCTCAAGAGTTTTCGGAAAAGTCTGGTGTATTATTAGTCTTACATTTGGTTTATCTATACCCATTCCAAACGCGATTGTTGCAGTTATAATATTAACCTGGTCTTTAATAAACAATTCTTGGTTTTTCTTTCTTATTTCCGGAGTTAAACCAGCATGATAGGGCAGGGCATTGAATCCTTTATTTCTTAATTTTTCTGCGAGATTCTCGGCATCTTTTCTGGAAAAACAATAGATAATTGCTGACTCATTTTTGTATTCTCGAAGCATATTGGTAATTTTATCAAATGAATCTTTTTTTGGAATAATAATAAGCTTTAGGTTTTTTCTGTCAAAACTAGAGATAAATATCTTTGGTTCTCTTAAAGATAATTGTTTTATGATGTCTTGTCTTACTCTCTCTGTTGCTGTTGCAGTCAAAGCTACAATCGGCACTTCTGGAAAAAACGCTCTTAATATTTTGAGATTTCTATAGTCTGGCCGAAAATCGTGGCCCCATTCAGAGATGCAATGAGCTTCGTCTACGGCAATAAGGCTTATATTCAATTTTCTTAAAAAAATTCTAAAACTTTCTAAAGCAAGTCTTTCGGGCGCAATATACAAAAGTTTTATTTTTTTGTTTTCAAGTTTGTCTTCAATTTCATTTATTTCTTCAGAAGAAAGTGAAGAGTTGATATATGAAGCTTCGATACCATTTGCTCTTAAATTATCTACTTGATCTTTCATTAGTGAGATGAGTGGAGAAATGACTATCGTAATTCCTTCCAATTTTATGGCTGGAAGCTGAAAGCAGATAGATTTTCCCCCGCCCGTTGGCATTATAACTAAAGAATCTTTTTTTTCTAGAATATCATCGATTATATCTGCCTGCATCGGCCTGAATTGATCATAGCCAAAATGTTTTTTTAAGAGTTCGAGCATATTAATATAGATTTGATGAACTTTAAATTAGTTTTGCTTGCTTCCACCCCCCATCTCTCCCCCGCTTCTCTTACGAACACGAATAAAGAATGCCCTGAACCCCCCCTCAATAAAAAATAATCAATTAGCCCTATTCAATTTCAAATAATATCTTTCTTTTAAGGTATCTAATGTTATGGGCTTGATTGGCTCTAAGCCTTGCGGTTTGATAATTACATAATTCATACCCCTAAGATGTTCTTGAATTGTATCACAATGAGCTGAACCATAAATTAATATTATCGGTTTATCTTTGCTAGATTTGCAGATTTCTGCATATCTTTTATCTCTCTGTGTTATAGTCATATCAAAAATACTAGCCGTTCTATCTGATGTAAAAAAATTGTCTGCTACCATTTTCAATTCTTCGTTTACGCTAGATATTTTAGATTTTATTTCAAACTCTTGTTTAACTTGCTTATCTAAAGATAATTCTGAATATTTAGTAGATATAGATTTTAAATCAGAAGAAGTCTTGTCTAGTATTCTTTGATATTCTTTATTTAATGGAGCTCTGACTTTTTCTAATCTCTGATGCTCCTCTGCATCCTCTCCAATTAAAAGATTCCAATCCCTATTATTAATTAGCGCTTCTAAAGAGCGCATATATCCTGTCGAATCATTTCCTGCAAAAACTATTTTCTTCTTTTTGACATAATCATTTTTTAATGAAGGATCTAACCCTTCTGGCAATAAAGATTTAACATTAAACTTATCGTGCAACTGATTGCATATTTCGGTAATAGAATGTATTGAGTCTACAGGCGCAGTTCTTCGGTATATTCCGTTATCAGACTCTGTAGATACAAGGTGATTCTGAAGTATAACAATTACATCTGGATTGTTTCCTTTTTCGGCAACTATGCTTTCTACACCGTTTAAGTTAGATATGGCCTCAGTTGTAAGTTGGCGTGTATAAAAGCTATGATAATGAGAAGGCAAAAATGAAGGCCTGTAATCTCTAGGTAGAGTGTAGGCTAAAATTCCTGTGGCTAAAATTGCTCCAGAAAGTAAAATAGTCTTAAGACTAGGAAGATTAGATTTCCTTGGCTGTTGAATAGTTGATTTTTTCATATTATTGTTTCTCAGAAATAGCACTCTGAGGCCTGCTCACCTCAGCATTATTTAGGGTGGGTGGTTTATAGGTTTATCGTCCGCCCCCCGCCCCTCTTCTCCTCACAAAAAATCTAAAAACTCCTTCTTGCTAGGATAAATATGAAAAAAGTTTATATAATTCATGGTTGGGGCGGAAAGCCTGATGCTGGCTGGTTGGCTTGGTTGAATAAAGAGCTTAAAAATAGGGGATTTGAAGTATATTCTCCTGAGATGCCGGATAAAGATAATCCAAAAATTGATGTTTGGGTTAATCATTTGAAGAGAGTTATTCAAAATTGCGATGAAAATACTTATTTTGTAGGCCATAGCATTGGTTGCCAAACAATATTAAGATATATTCAAGAATTGCCTGAAGAAACTCAAATTGGTGGGGCATTTTTCACAGCAGGATGGTTTAATTTAAAGAATTTAGAAAGTGATGAAGAAAAACAAGTTGCAACGCCTTGGCTTAAAAGCCCAATAAACTTTAAAAAAATAAAACCCAAAATAAAAAAAGTTTTCGCTTTATTCTCTGAAGATGACCCTTATGTTCCTGTCGAAGACAGCAAAATCTTCAAAAAAGAGCTTAATGCAAAAATAGTTATTGAAAAAGGAAAGGGCCATTATATAGAGGATGTGACAAAAACTATTCCAATATTGTTAAAAGAAATTATTGAGGTTTCTTCGGGTTAGTCCCCCCGCTCCTCTCCCCCGAACCCGCCTATTTTCTGCCTAACGGCAATTATTGATATTAATAAATATTTGAAATCTTAATCTGCGAAGCCTCTCTTAAGAATTATAACGATTATCTTTTTTCTGAAAAAGTTTTTCTCATCGCGCGTATAAATTCGTCCTTATCAAGAAATCTCGAGAAAGTGTCTAGCTCAGGCAGATATTCTACTATAGTCATAGGATATACGCGGGCCAGATCCCGCTTTCCTCCAGTTTTAGTCAGGGCAAGAACAGGAAGATTTTCTCTGAGCGCATACCTTGCAAGATATAGTCCAGAGCCATAAGGCTCTGACATTTCTTCTTTCCAAACTTCTAGTTTTTTAAAATATCGCTCAAGGATTTTTTTAGAGCCCCAAGAAATTTCCAAGTTCTCTATAAATATTCCCCTATAATTTCTAGAATCCAGAGCTTCTAAACTATCAGAAACATTTTCAAAGCCAACTAAGTTAATCCTCGGAATTTTTGTTCTTACGAATTCTCTTGCATCAAAACCCCGCTCTTCATCTTCCTCATAATGACCTACGCTAAGAATATTGTTCGCCATGTTTTATTACTTATTACGGCTCTCCTAGATTAGGATCATTGCTGGAAGTATAATAACATGTGCGGCGCGGAGCATTTATCCAATTGTTATGGGCTTCCCAAGCTTCTTTTCCCTCTTTAGGATTAACACAAATATATCCTGGAAGCGCAAGCTCTGGTTTTTCTTTATCTTTGCTAATGGCAGAACATCCCCTCGGTTTAGAATAAGAATAATACTTGCATGCGCCATAGCAATGAAAAGCCCTGCCTTTCTTGAATGCTGAAGAAATACTAACTCCTATTAATTTTAAAAGTCCCATGATTATAGATAATTTTTTTATTTATAGGTTTTATTGGAGTGCAAAATATATCTTAAGAATAATCCTCGATGGGAACTGGAAGGGAAGGTTTTTTAATTTTTGATGTAGGAATCCTGAATTTAAAAAAAGAGACAATATCCTGATAAACCTCCTTCAATCTGCTGTCTCTAACTTCCACTCTTATCGGGGGATTTCTGATTAATTCTGGAACCCCGAATCTTTTCAGCTCACACTCCTCTTTTGCCTCAAAGATAATCTTTTCTATGCTGTTTTTTGAAAGAGAAAATCTTTTCTCAATTGTTCGTGTTCTCCTGGCTGCTCTTGTCTCTACCGACGAATATCGTGATTCCAGGATATACTCTGGAAAATCGCAGGAAAAATCATGAAGCCAAGACTCTACTAGATAAATCTCCCTAAGATCTGCTTCTGCAGCGTGAATCATAGGCAGATCAGGATCTTCTTCCAAGCCAAGTTCTACTGATCTTTTTCTGGAATAAGCTTCTATTATTTTTACCTCGCCTCTTGAAGGCGAGCAATCCGCAAATTCGCAGGACTGGACGCTTGCATAATTAAGGCAGTTTGTTTTTCCAAATCCGCTTTCTCCAACTTGAGGGGTTTTCTCTCCCTCGTAAATACACCATTCGTCCTTGACTCCTGGCGAGGTATCGCAGTTATATGTTATTTTTAAGAGCAGTTTCATGTTAAATTTCTAGGATTTATGAGGGCAATCTGAGCACGGATCTCCTGCTCCGCCGCACCATCTTATCACGCAATTTCCGCAGACATCGTAATCTCCGGATGCCGCCGAACTGATGCCGAACCCCCTAAGTTCTTCAACGCTATAAGACATTTTTCCAAACGCCCTATGGATAGATTCTTTAGTTAATTCATCATAAATTTTTCTGTCAGAAGTTACCATCTTGCCGAGGCATTCTACTGAAGCAAGAATGTTTGAAAATTCAGAAACCCTCTCAAACTCTTTTTTTCTTGGAAGAAGATAGCTATTGCCACCCATTAAAATCCAATTAAACGGAATGCCCTTTTTCTGAAGATGTAGTATGTCTTGGGAAATTTTTGCTTTATCTTCATTTGAGTAAAATAATCCCCTTATTGGATAATCTTCAAGGATTTTTCTTTCGCCATATTCCCCTCTCGCTGCACGCTCTAATGCATATTTTCCATCGCGAAGTGGGGTTCCGTCTTTAAGCGTTTTCAGATGCGGAATCATCTGAATGTGAAAATGGTCTGCTGTGGCGCCAGCATGAATCGAATTGAAAAAGAGAATGCTGTCTGTGCTGTTATCGCAGAGCTCTAATGTGTCTTCTATGCTTATTTCGGTAAGCACTTGGGCAATATGCGGCAGAGATTCTTTAATTCCATTTCTTTCTACAGGAACATACAGGAAATGGCCGGTTTCTTCAATAGGAAAAGCGTTATAGTAAAGATTATACCTTCCATTATTTTTAAGCAAAACCTGTTTTAATGGATCTCTTTTAAGAAGGCTTAGGTCTGATTTTGTCTCTTGGCATTCAAATCTGCAGTTTTCTGCTCCTGGTTTTGGCGCGTTTTCTGTCCCGTCTCTGAATTCTGGCTTGTTTGTGCCTGGCCTGTAGCCCCTGAAAGGATTAAACTGAACAACAAAATCTGTCCCTTCAACAAATCTTTCCAGTATTTCTCCGTCAAGTCTTCTCATATGACTTGGGCTGCTTTCTTTTGCATAATATTTAGCGTTTCCAGAAGAATTTTCTATGCCTATCTCAACCTGAGTTCCAGAATGTATGGCCTCCCTTACAGGATAGACAGTCTTAATCTGACCCCTTTCTGCCAGATTGCACCATGCTTGCAGGAAATTTTCAGTGTATGCGCATCCCATGATATCCCTAAGCATGAAAAATATATAAAACGGGCACAGAAGTTTTTAGGACAAAAAGGAAAATTTTGGAGAATTTCTTGAATTTTTAAATGGAATAACTAAATGTTTTTTTAAGCTAATTTGGTTAAGATTTATAAGTTTAATATGACTTTTAAGCTTATTAAAGCTAAAGTATTGTACTTTTGTCCTATGCAGCCAAATCAATATTTATATACCCGGTTTTACTATTATATTCATGGAAGAAATCAAGCCTTCAGAAAATGAGCCGGAATATAAGCTTGATTCAAAGGATTATGGTATTTTGAGGGAGCTTGATTCCAACTTCAGGCAAAGCTTTTCAGGGATTGGAAAAAAAGTCAGACTTTCCAAAAATTCAGTTGGCTTGAGATTTGAGGGCTTGAAATGCTGCACCCTTCATAATTCAACAGGAATCAACAATGAAAAACTTGGGTATACTCTTGTTAAAGTGTATTATTCCTTTGATTTTTATAACGAGGCTCTCGAAAAGGCGATAATTGCGCAGGTAAGCAAAAACAAGAGCATAAGGTGGGCAGAGAGATTTTACGGTCCTTATGATGTGGGGATAGGCCTGATGGCCCGAGACCTTGATGATGTGATACGCGAAGTCAATTCTTTTGATTCTAAATTTGCAAATAAAATAAGCAAAAAAGAAATACAAATATTCCATCTTCAGGAGTATTATCGGTATAATTTTCTCCATGAAAAGCCAATAGGCTGGGTTTCTAGAATAAGCTATGATGAAAAGGAAGTTCCAATAAAGCTCATTGATAAAAAAATAATTCATCATCTTCTTTACGATCCCCGCGCTAATGTTGTGGACATAGCGGGAAAATTAGGCGTAACCCCCCGAACGATTTCAAACAGGAAAAAGTATTTGGAGAAAACAGGAGTGATAATGGGGTATTTCATGACTCTTGATGTGAGAAAATTCAAGCATAATACCTTTAAGCTTCTTGTGCAGATTCAAAATACCCAACAAGCTCAAGAATTTGAAAAATACCTATCTTCATTAAAGAACATCAAATATTTTGGAAAAATGGTTGGAATGTGGGATTACGAGCTGGATTTTATCTTTCCCACTATGACTGACCTCCAGAATCAGATGGAAACCCTAAAGGAAAAATTCCCAAATTTAATAAAAAAGATGGAAATAATGAACTTCAGGAAAAGGATAGCTACAAATCAAAAAGATTTTTTTGAAGATTGATTTCGGGTTTATCGTTCGCCCCCCGCATCCTAATAGAAACCCCTAAAAACCCCCTGCTCCTTATAAAACCTATGGAATATTACTGCAACAAATGTAATGAAACTATTTCTGAGAAAGAATATCAATATTCAACTAAGCATTTTGGCAAAGCCTTATGTATGGGACATCAAAAACAGCAAGGACATCAATCGACAAAACCTTTGGAAAAATCTTCCTATAAACAGAAACCTAAGCCTCAACCAACGCCCGAAGCCAAAAGATTAGGCGAATTATTAATGAAATATGGGCATCATGTAGAATATGAAAAATATGATGGCTACAAACATATTGATATTGCAATTGTGAAGTCTAAAGTTAATATTGAAGTAGACGGAGGGCAACATCAGGGAAAAACTCAGGCATTAAGAGACTTAAAACGAACATTTTATTCTTGGGATAAGAGCTATGTTACGTTAAGAATACCCAATTCATTAACTAAAGATGATGCTACTCTAAAAGAGACTGCGGAATATATTCATAAATTCTTAAAGGCAAGCAGAAATCAAATTGAAAAAGAGATAAGGGCAGATTATGAAGAAGAAGGCAATCCTATATGGAACGATGTTAATAATTTTGTTAATGGTATGAATGATGTTATTAATCGGGTAGGCAAGACAGTTAGCAGCGTTAGCAATGTATTTAGTAATGCTTTAAAAAAGTTTTAATTTAAGGCTTTCGATCCAACAATAGAAACCCCTAAAAAGCCAAAAGATCTAGGATAAATATGAAAATAGATTTGCATGTTCATACTAACTATTCTGACGGATCTCACACGCTTGAAGAAGTTGTAAATCTTGCTAGAAAAAGAAATGTTAGAGTTTTAGCAATAACAGATCACGATGTTGTTTTTGCATTGCCTTTTATTTCTAGATATCAAAGTGATAAGCTGAAGATTATTCCCGGAATAGAATTTTCTGCAATGGTAGATTGTTCACCTGATGAGATACATATTGTAGGTCTTGGTATAGACTACCGAAATAGGCAGATACAAAGGTTAAGTAAAGAAGTCTGCGAATTCCAAAAAGCTAAAACTAAACTAAAAATTGCTAGAGTAAATGAATATTTTCATGCAGATATTACTTATGAAGATGTTCAGAAAAAAACATTAGGAGTCCCTTCTACCCCTCATATTGCGATGGTT
>Ga0172375_10012050_pt1 | contig 10887 bp, 7 predicted proteins | sample LakKiv1m_FD_114537 | JGI IMG/M metagenome (GOLD analysis project Ga0172375, IMG submission 114537) | Freshwater microbial communities from Kabuno Bay, South-Kivu, Congo - kab_092012_11.1m | ecosystem: Environmental > Aquatic > Freshwater > Lake | place: Democratic Republic of the Congo... | reverse complement strand
AGAAGAGTTCTCGGCAACAGAAGAGAACGAACAACAGATAGATAGTACCCAGTCACAGACAACCAGAAAGATGTGTAATAAGTTTGTATTCTCTGGGATGATGCCTGGTATTAATAACGACAACCCATTTCACGCAGTTGTAGTAGGTGGGATAGTTGTTGAGTACAGTGGGAAAGCTGATGATGTGCCACGATATTGGGTATTCTCCAATAAAGTACGCCTGAGACGACCGTGGGGTGCTTCAGATATCACTGACGAGGCGATAGATATAAACAAAACATATATCGAGACACTTTCAGATTATAGGTCACTTATAAATAAGGTTCTCTTCCCATTGATAAAAGCGAAGGGGTTTACAGAGCAACAGATACCAAAAAGAGAGCAAAGGTCAGTACAGGTTTTCGCTATGGACTTGGCACAGGATTTAGAAGTATTGAACTTCTCCCCGATGACATACCCTTATGACAGGTTCTTACAGGAATTAAAAGAAGCTTTATTTAGGGCATTGGCACTTGGGCGTGTCTTTATGGACGACCCGTCACTCACCTTCGAATCAAACCAAGCCCTTATGACTGGGATGAAGCCAACCATAGACGCAGCAGAAGACAAACAAACCAGATGGAAGCCAATTATTGTGGAGATGTTTGAAGACTGCCTATACTATATGAAGAAGAACAATAAAGAAATAGCAGACCTTATAGGAGACGACATACAAATAGACATAGAATGGCCATCGGTTCTTAGAAAAGAAGATGCCTCATATAACACCATGTTATTTACTGATGTGTCAAGGGGGGTGATGTCTGTAGAAACCTATCTAGAGAAGAAGGGGTATGCAGATGTAAGCGAAGAATTAGACAGAATCAAGAATAATGTTACAGACCCAATACTTGGTGCCATTATAGCGGCTAATCTAGGTATGCTCAATTCTATGGAACTCAATGAGAGATATCAGAATATGATGGGTCAACAAGACCAGGGTAGTCAGCAAGGTGTTAATCAACAGGGAGTAACTAATGCCCCACTGACTACTGACCAAAACAACCAAGAAACACAACCAGCATCGGCTCCAATGTCTGGAGCTCCAGCAGTATCACCTATTGGTGGTAACGCTACTATGATGCAGAATAACGGAGTTTAATAGATGCCGATAAGTAGAAGATATTATGGTGGAGGTGGCTCGGTCTCGTCACTAAGCAGAGCCCTTCGTTCTGCCAAGAGGTCGCAGGCATCTCTTGACGACTCTGAAATGGACTATAAGTTCCAATATGGGAATATAACAGCTGCTCAATATCTCAAATATGTTAACAAAAGGAAGAAACAGGCGAAAGATGACGGAGACGCTAGCGAGTACCTACAATGGGATAAAAAAGAGTCTAGTATCCATAAATATGTTAATAGTGAGCAAAGACAAACACTAAGAGCAAAGATGATGCTACAGGCGTCTATGTTGGGGGATGATTCGGTTGGAAAACTCCAAACCAGGATGGCTTTGTATGAAAAACTATACCAAGAAGTCTACAATGACCCATATATGAGACCTGGTGACAAAGCACAAGAATTAATGCGTTTACAGGCTGAGTTTAATAATGCACAAACATCATATCAGAAAGCGTTAGAGTCAGATGCTAGAAAAGGGGATAAGGCAGCAAAAAAAGAAATAAACGGGCAGAGAACCGATATGATTAACCAATTTAATGCATTGATGCAAGAGGGTAGAACAGACACCGACCCAGCTACAGGTACTGAAACGATGATTAATGCTTTGCTCGGAAGAGCTAGTATGGAACAATATTATGCCAAGTTGATAGGTGGCTATGATGACTCAGATAATAAAGCCGCTGATGCAATCCAAGCTTCAAAAAATAGTCTTGCTAAAGCACAGGATTTAATGGACAAGTTAGATGGGAAGGTGGTCACAGAAAAAGTCACAGACCCATCTACTGGGGAGACAAGAGATGTTGTTTATTTCAAGGCGAACGAGATTACAGATAGATATGGGGTGGCGAGACCAAAACTGAATGAGGCTAGAGGGTATAAATATTTCTATGATAAGAATGATGGTACTATGAAGATTATGCAGGGGAATGTTGTAACAACACAACAACTTGTCAACGGAGATGTCGTAGAGACAAAGACAACAATAGACCCAGGAAATAAAGTCGAAGTCCTAGACGAAACATTTGGTCAATCATACCTTACTGAGGCAGACCCAGTTTGGACTAAAGATGGTAACCCAATAGATGTTGTTGACGGAAAATATAATAACCCTGAAACTGGAGAGTGGGAGAAGGTTGATGAGAATAATCCGAGTTTTGTGAAGACAATGGTAGCAACTAATATGGCTGGAGAAAGATTCATCCAAAACCCCGCAGACAGACCAGGAGTTTTCTCCCAATATGCCAATCAGACACAAAGACAACTGTCTGTAGATAAAGCGTTAGAGAAGGCAGGAATTGATACATTAAGAAACGCTGGTCTAACAACCGACCAACTGAAAGAGAGCAAAGTTAATGCAAAGGGGAAGGCTATTGGACAAACACTAAGATTAAACCCGATACCACAGTTTGACAAGAACGGCTCACCATTACCAGCAGAATACCAATATAATAACTCGGTTAGAGATGCTATGGAGAAGGCAGGAGTCCCACTCGCATATAAACCACCAACAATGTTAGCAAAGCCAGGCAAAGATGTACAACAGGGCGGCATATTTGAAGTTATGGGTACTAATAGTCCTTATTTCCAAAACATGTCTGATACTGTCAACAGAGGAGGAAATGCTGGCAAATCTGGAGATACTAATGCAATTCCTAATGTAGACCCTAAAAAGTCAGATGCACAGTCATACATGCCAGGAGCGTTAAGGGGTATACAGGGGATGATTGGTCTTGCACAGGAGGCACGCCCAATGGATTGGTTAAACTCTGTTGGTAGGGCTATGAATAGTCCTGTTGGGAAGATGCTTAATCCAATGACATATTACGGTGGTGCTACAACACTACTTAATAATTTATTTCTTGGTAGGGCGTCTGCACAAAAGCAGGAAGATATAAAAAGAGTAACTGGGTTCAGAATGCCAGTCGGTAAAAAGGCAACACCAAAGAAAGTTAATGTTAGAACGCCTAAAGGATTCACTTCCACAATCAATAAAACCATAGGATGGTCAGCCCCAAAGATATCACATGGTACAGCGAGTTCTTCTTATCTGGGATACATGATGCCAGGTGGTAATGGATATTGGGGTTCGTATAGAAGAAGTATTAGGGACATCCGAAGACTCCAAAAGAAAGGACTCAACAGTTGGGGGGCACAGGCGGCATACTTTGAGAAGAAATATGGCAAGATACCTACTGGCAGTGCTTTGGACAAAGCCTTCCACTATGTACATCACCAATTATAGGAGTCTGAATGTTTGATTTTTTCGCTCATACAAGAAATACATTCCAAAGAAGGCGTGCTGGAGCAGCAATATCATATCGTGAGTATGGTCAACACGCTAAACGCCAAACTGCTGTAATGAACAACCCTGTGGCATGGGGGTTGGATAGTGTTTATTCCCCAACTCCAATACAGATTCCACAAGGAGACACTACGCCCAGGAGTGTTGCGTCTGGGAGTTGGCTAGATGGACTAACTGGCAGGCTCAGAGAAGATGTCGCAGCGATGGGGATGCCAGTAGAGTTTGCGGGGAGAACACTCGGGACGACTATCACCCATGGGATGAATCTTTTGGGCGGTAAAAAAGATGACTATGAACAGATGTTGGCAGACGAGATAGCCAGACCGTACCAAGCAGAAAAAGAAATGAAGGTTGGTGCTGGTGCTTATGGGGCTGTTCCTAATGCGAATATCGGATTTAGTGATGCTATGAAACTTGATGCAGCTGCTTCAGAAATACCATTATACTTAGCTGGTGGAGGATTAGGCTTCGCTACGGGAATGATAAAGAGCGGTCTTGGTAGAGCTGCTCTTAAAGGTGCCGTTGGGATGCTTCCATTTGGAGTGGTTGATACTATGCGTGGTGGGGATATAAAGAAACTGCCTGAAAACCTTATAAGTTCTGGGGCACAAGGGGTTGCCTTTGGTGTCGGTGGTCATGCTATAGGCAGTTTGTTGAAAAGAGCTGGCAAGGCTATGCGTGGGGTTGGGGGAGAAATACCGATAGGAGCTAAGAAACCTCCTGCTATTCAGGGGGTAGGGAAAAAGATGACAAATACCCCATATACAGAAGCACAGTTCGAATCAGCCAAACATAAATTACAAACAGAGCTGAAACGATATAAGAAAGAGGCATATCCGATATATAAAAGTGAGACTGAGGTCGGAAGAGAAGCACAGATAGTTAAGGCTAAAAAAGCGTATTCAGACGAGATGGCGAGGTCTGGTGACGCCAAAAAAGCATCTTTGGCTAAACAGGCGGCGGCTAAGGGTGCATTCAAGAGGAGTGGTAAAGGTGTCATAAAACTAAAGTTAGACGGAGCAACAGAAGGTGCCTTGATACACAAAATGAATGTAGAACTCAGAACGGCTGAGACACTAAAGGCCGAAAGCAGTTTAAGAAAATTAATAGCAGGGGAACCCATTACCGAGTCTGAAATTAAGATATTAGAGAAGGGACTTGGGATGCCTCTCGTCAATCTTATGTTGAAAAATAAGAGTACGGGTGGGAAAATATGGTATGGTATAAAAGAGGCTGGTGGCTTCAAAAGGGCACTTATGACTGCTATGGACGTTTCTGGGACATTAAGGCAAAATTTCACAGCGTTTACAAGGAATCCGATAAGCACAACAGGGAAATCTATTAATGCATTAAGGTATATAGGCCTTGGTAAAAATATTAGTGCAAAACTTGGAATAGCAGACGGAGAGCAAGCGTTCAAAGGGTCGGTTGCTAAGATAAAAAACCATATAGACTTCGACCTAGCGAAAGAGGCTGGTCTACCACTCCAAGATATCGGTGGTAACCTTGAAAGTAAGGCTGATGAGTTCGCATCTACATTAGCAGACAAGGTAGCTCCTATAAGAGCGACTGAAAGACATTTTATCGGTCTGGGAAATACTATCCGTTTTCCAGGATTTTATAAGGCCGTAGAAAAATATGGTCTAAGCGGTAAGAAGTGGGAAAACTTGTCTCAGCAAGAGAGGGAGTTATTAAAGGCAGAAGCATTCAGACTTAACAATATGACTGGTATTGGGTCGCTACCAGCAAGGATGGAAAAGTATAGAACTGGATTGAACGCCCTCTTTTTCTCACCAAGATTGCTTGCGTCAAGACTACATTATTTAAATCCAAAAACATACTTTAGCAGGGACATACCAGCATCTGTCAGGAAACAGTCTGCTTTAGACATGGCGTCTATGATAGGATTTAGCTTATCTGCTCTAGCCACAGCACAGTATATGGGGGCAAAGGTTGAGTGGAACCCATTAAGTTCTGACTTCGGGAAGGCACGTGTAGGAAATACAAGGTTTGAGTTACTTGGGGGGTTCTCCCCTTATATTAGGTTTATCGCACAAGTGACCTTGAACAAAAAGAAAAACACTAAAACTGGTAAAATAGAAAGTCTAGAAGGTTATGGTAAAGGTGGTAGAGGGGGGACAATATTCAATTTCACTAGGTCAAAACTTAGTCCGTTGGCAGGAGATACCACGAACATTGTTTTAGGGAAGGACTTTGTTGGTAGACCCACTACAGGGAGAAGAATAGTTCTAGACTCTATTCCACTAAACATACAGGATACATGGGATGCTATGCACGATGAAGACGCAACTGTACTAAAGTCACTTATGGCCGCTTTCGCTAGCACATCTGGTATTGGTCTTCAGACGTATGGTTCAGCAGAAGAAAAGAGAGCTAAAAAAGAGGAAAATGCATATTTGAAGATGATTAAAAGTAATGGTGATTTATCTGACGATATGTTGTATAGGTTACTTGGGATAAAGTTAGATAAGTAAACCACTGTTGTATAGTTATAAGTAGTAGGAAGAATGACTCCCGTCTCCCAGCTTCCTCCTTCGCCTGTTTACAGGTGTCGTCAATGGGAGGCGGAAGTGATGTAAATTAAAAACTAAAAAAGGAGAAGAACATGACCTTACCTGAAAATGTCAACCAAGACACTGCAAATACAGCAGAAACGGGAACCAAAGACCAGGCAAATGAAGTTGTGAATGATTCCACATCGGATGCACCAGTAGCACCAAAAGAACCTACGGTGAAGGATGAAATGGTATCTAGGAAAGAGTTGGACAAACGTGAAATGCGTATTAATCAACTCGAGAACCAACTGGCTGAGCTTGTAGAAGTAGCAAAAGTACCTAACGGAGAAGACAACACTGCTGAGATAGAAGCTTTACGAGCAAAACTAGAAGCGGTTGGTGGAGAACTTGATAGCGTTAAACGAACAAAGGCTGAAGAAGAGGAACAAGAACGCTTTAACCAGACAAGAGAAAGACTTGTCGGCGAGTATCCAGAAGCCAAAGAAGTCCTTCATAAAATCATCGACACAAATCCGATGGCTGTTTACCCAGTAAACACCTTCAAAAAAGCTGAGAACGGTGATTTTAACTACCCAGGAGGTGGTTTTGACTCATACAGTTTTGATAAAGCTGTAAACGATGAGATGAAGGCACAGTTAGAGGTAATAACTTCTAACATTAAATCTGCAAGTGACCAGAACGATATTACTATCGATGCTGGGAACCCAAGTATAACCCAACCTAGAACGGGTGCCGATATTGCTGTATCGTCTAAGGACGATATGGGAGAGGGTGAACTGGAATATCTGACAGCTATCAGAAAAGATGACTTTAAGAAACTCCAAAATATGGGCGATTTCTAGACATAATATTAGTTAAAAAGTAAAGAGGTAAAATATGGCTATCGGCTTAATATCCCACATGGATACAGTCCGAAGAGAAGACCTTGTAGACTATATCACAAATGTAGACTACACGAATACCCCCCTTTATAGTGGTTTGGGTACATCTACTGCATACAACACTCTACATGAGTGGCCAGTAGACGTGCTTGCTGCACCTGGTGACGCAGCTGTTATTGAAGGTTCTGATGCAACAGTTACAGACCTTGTACAACCTACAAGGAAGAACAACGTTGTTCAAATGTTCCGAAAAGTCCTCAGTGTTTCTGATACTGAGAAAGCTATCAATATAGCTGGCATGAGTGACCCTTATGCTTATCAGTTGAAAAAGAAATCAATGGAACTTGCAAGAGATATCGAAAGTGCTCTTGTTGTAAGTACATTGGCATCTGGCTCATCTGGAGTTCTAAGGAGAATGAATGGTGCTATCGCACAAATCTCAACAAACAAATCTGCACACAGTTCTGGCACATCTTTTTCAGAGACTGTGTTCAACGATATCATGAATGGTATCTGGACTAACGGCACTGACGAAATTGCAAATGAAGTGTATGTAGGCTCTTGGTTGAAGAGACAAATTAGCGGTTACACAGCAGGTACTACAAAGAATACCAACGCAAGCGACAAAAGACTTTGGAACACAGTTGATATATACGAGTCTGACTTTGGTCAGGTAAGAATATATCTAAACAGATATGTCCCAAGTACTGCTGGTGTTGCTGGTGCTTTGTTCATCAAACCTGAATATTGGAAGGTTGCATATCTTGACGGAAGAAGACCTAAACATATCCCACTATCTAAGACTGGTTCGTCTACTAAAGGCATGATTGAAGGAGAATTAACTCTCGTCGGTCTTGCACAACAGACAGCAGCTTATCACAGTGGATTTGATATCAACTAGTGTCTTTTTAGGGTGGCTGACCTCGGTCAGCCCTCCTGTAAAGGATATAAAAAAGGAGGAATTATGATATCTGAAGACAGAAAGAAGATTATTAAAGAAATAACTGTACAGTGGATTTTACAGCATCCTTATGAAATGGGTATACACAATGAAGAGCTAAGAAGCCTTCGGTCTGAAAAAGTACACGAAGGGAAAGATAAATTTGCTGTTAAGTATGCTAAAAGTAGCACACGACTATCTATGACAATCCCACCAGACCTATATCTCAAACTAGTCAGGCTAGTACCAGACTTTTTTAAAGCCAAAGAAGAGAGAATGTGGTTTAAACGAGAGTTCAAGATGTTCGCTGTATCAAAGGAGAACTTTTAATGAAATATTTTGTTATTGACCCAAGAGATAATAGATTTGATGGTGATAAAATGTTCGCTTTCTGTAAGTCTTTTGACACCCTTAAAAAGGCGGTCGCATATTGCTTGAAAGAAGACGCAGTTGGATTAAAAATTGTGAAAGAAATAGACTGGAAGATAGAGGAGTTGATATGAAGTTATCCTTGTGTATGATTACAAAAGCTGACGAGGCTGGTATATTGAAGAAGGCCATTGAGAGCGTGGCTGAATATATAGACGAGATAATTGTTGTTACGGACAAGGCTGGGAGTCTAGTAGATGCTGTGGTGGAAGAACTGGGCGGGAAAGTCTATTATAGGGAGTGGGACGACAACTTTGCCAACCAGAGGAACTTCTGTTTTGAACAGGCCACTGGGGACTGGATAATGTGGTTAGACTCCGATGATATTGTGAAGAACCCCCACAAGATAAGACCACTTCTTAAAATAGCCCCCCGAGACGCTAAGGCTATCGTTGTGAACTATGTATATGAAAGAGATAAATATGGGAATACTCTGGTAGAGCATTGGAGAGAGAGAATTGTTCGGAAAGAAGGAGAATATAAGTGGGTTGGTGTATTACACGAAACACTAGTAGACAATAATAACCCCCCAGTTGTCAAGACCAAAGACTTCGAGATAATCCACGAGCATCCAGACTTTAGCGGAAAGATAAGCGAAAGAAACGTCAAGATATTAGAGAAAGAAATAGCAAGACAGAAGGATGCTGGAGAAGAGGTAGACCCAAGACTTGTCTATTATTTAGGAGTTAGTTATAAGGCTATGGGTGTTTATGATATGGCCGAAAGACTACTAAATGCCTTTTGTAAAGTATCTGGCTGGGACGAACAGAGATATGACGCATACATACAATTATCAGAGATAGGGGTTGGGGCAGACAATATGGATGTTGCTGCCGACTATGCCCTACTCGCAATAAAAGAGAGACCAGACTACCCAGATGCTTATTATCAACTAGGGAATGTATACGCAGAGTTTGGGAAGTTTGAGAAGTGTAGAGATTGGATAGAGGTTGGGCTATCAAAAAAACAAAACCCAAATAGTGACTGGGTCATACAAGCGAGAAAACCACAAGCACTATTAAACATCTCTGTGGCCTATACAAACCTTGGCCAATTCGAAGAGTCAAACAAGTGTTTGGAAGAGTTAAAAACACTCTGGCCTAGAGAACGGGGCATCAAGAAGGCTATCAAAGAAAATAATCGATTAGTCGAGCATAAAAAAATCTCAAAATCGTTTCTAGACATCGCCAGGTACAACAATAAATACGATAAATCTAAGAATAAGAAACTGATAGAGGCAATTCCTAAAACTCACAAGGACAACCCGATAACTTTGCAACTTAAATGGACTTATGGAAAGAGCAAAACCTGGGACAACAAATCTATAGTTATCTACTGCGGGACATCCTTTGATGAATGGAGCCCCAAGATAGTTAAGAGGGGTATTGGAGGGTCTGAAGAAGCGGTCATCAATATGAGTCTATGCTTGACAAAATTGGGTTATAATGTTACAGTATACAATAACTGTGGGAAGCAAGATGGTACTTATGATGGCGTAGAGTATAAAAACCATTGGGAGTGTAACTTCAATGACCAGTTTAACATATTTATAGGGTGGAGGACTCCAGAACTCTTCTACAAGAGTATCAAAGCAGATAAAAAGTACTTATGGATGCACGATGTTGTAGAAAATGACACATTTAACAAGACCATTCTTAATAATGTAGACAAGGTTATCCTGTTATCGAAGTACCACAGGTCTTTGTTCCCTAACATACCAGAGGACAAAGTGTTCTATTCTAATAATGGGATAGACCCAAAAGACTTCGAGGGGACAGAAGATAGAGACCCAAACAGACTGATATATGCCTCATGTCCGTCTAGGGGTCTTGAACATTTGGCAGAAATGTGGTCTAGTATACGAAAAGTGAACCCAAAAGCAGAACTTCATGTGTATTACGGTTGGGAGAACTACATAAAAGGCAACCAAAACTACCCCAAGAGGATGGAGTGGATGTATAAGCTCCAGGCAAACTTGAAACAAGATGGAATAATAGACCATGGCAGGATAGGGCATAAAGAACTTGCCAGAGAGTTTATGCGGTCTTCGATATGGGCGTACCCGACAGAATTCCCAGAAATAAATTGTATTACTGCTATGAAAGCACAGGCTGCGGGGTGTATACCTGTGACTACGGGGTTTGCGGCATTGGAGGAGACACAACAGTATGGTGCTAAGGCCAAACTAGAACAGTTCTTACCAGCACTACTAGATATGATGAAGAACCAAGGTGAGTTTGATAGAGAGAAGATGGCTAAATGGTCATTAGAGAATAATGGTTGGGAGCAGACAGCCAGATGTTGGAGAGACAATATACTATGATAAAGATAGAACCACTAAATAGTAATGCACCAGATGTTCTTAGAGAGGGGTGTTCTAAGATACAATGCCCATATTGGGTATCGGCTGGGACGGCATTGGGGTTATACAGGGATAACGACTTCTGTAAGGGTGATACTGATATAGATATAGCGATGATAGGATATGATGGTATAGACGATGATGTGAAAAAATGGCTTGGCTGGGATTGTTTTAGAGAAATATATCGAGATAATAAGGTGATGCAACTAGCATTTATTAAGGATGGGGTTATATTCGACACTTACTACCACTACCCTAAAGATAAAAACTATATT